>ERZ791573.386-NODE-386-length-26366-cov-2.596215_pt1 | contig 26366 bp, 21 predicted proteins | sample MGYA00509971_ERZ791573 | MGnify/ENA primary metagenome ERZ791573 (study PRJEB30046, sample SAMN00791921) | human gut metagenome | study: EMG produced TPA metagenomics assembly of the A metagenome-wide association study of gut microbiota in type 2...
TTGCTCAAACTGCTTGAAGGTTCTGTGGTCAATGTTCCGCCTCAGGGAGGACGCAAGCACCCCGACCAGAAGATGATTCCCGTAAACACGAAAAACATCCTTTTCATTTGTGGTGGTGCATTCGATGGTATCGAGAAGAAGATCGCCCAGCGTCTCAACACCCATGTCGTAGGATACAATGCTTCCCGCAAGACGGCTACTATCGACAAAAACAACATGATGCAATATATCGCACCGCAAGATTTGAAGTCGTTCGGACTGATTCCGGAGATTATCGGCCGTCTGCCGGTGCTGACTTATCTGAATCCGCTCGACCGGAACGCGCTTCGTGCCATTCTGACCGAACCTAAGAATTCCATTATCAAGCAATACATCAAGTTGTTCGAGATGGACGGCGTCAAGCTGACCTTCCAGCCCGAAGTTTACGAGTATATCGTCGACAAGGCTGTGGAATATAAGCTGGGTGCCCGTGGATTGCGCTCTATTGTAGAGACCATAATGATGGATGTCATGTTCGAGATTCCTTCTGAAGACCAGAAAGAATATGAAGTGACATTGGATTATGCGAAGCATCAACTCGAAAAAGCAAATCTTGCGAGATTGCAAACTGCTTAAAATCAAAAGGTAAGGGCGATGATGGAGGCGGTTACCGTTTTTTCTTGAAAAATATTAGTCTGATTATGCTTGATATTTAAGAAGTTGTTTATAACTTTGTTAGAGCGCTTTCCAAGCAAAGCGAGTGTTTTAAGTTAAACCATGAACTGAATAAAACAACCTAGATTAAGATGGCAGGGAAGATTAATTTGACAGACCAACTGAAAAAGTATTTCGGATTTGATAATTTCAAGGGGAACCAGGAGCCGATCATCCAGAATTTGCTTGATGGTAATGATACCTTTGTGCTGATGCCTACCGGCGGTGGAAAATCTCTGTGCTATCAGTTGCCTTCTTTATTAATGGAAGGTACGGCCATTGTTATTTCTCCGTTGATTGCCCTGATGAAGAATCAGGTCGATGCGATGCGTAACTTCAGCGAAGAGGATGGGATAGCCCACTTCATCAATTCTTCCCTAAACAAGAGCGCGATAGACCAGGTCCGGTCCGACATACTCAGTGGTAAGACAAAGCTGTTGTATGTAGCTCCGGAATCACTGACGAAGGAAGAGAATGTGGAGTTTCTGAAAACGGTGAAGATTTCGTTCTATGCCGTGGACGAAGCCCATTGTATTTCTGAATGGGGACATGACTTCCGACCGGAATATCGCCGTATCCGTCCTATTATCAATGAAATCGGGAAAGCTCCGCTCATTGCATTGACTGCAACCGCCACACCAAAGGTGCAGCACGATATCCAAAAGAATCTGGGTATGGTGGAAGCGCAGGTGTTCAAGTCGTCTTTCAATCGTCCGAACCTTTATTATGAGGTACGTCCCAAGACTGCAAACGTAGATAAGGATATTATCAAGTTCATCAAGAACAATCCGGAAAAGTCGGGTATCATCTATTGCCTGAGCCGGAAGAAAGTAGAGGAACTTGCCGAGATACTTCAGGCAAACGGGATTAATGCCCGTGCCTATCATGCCGGAATGGATTCGGCTACACGAACACAGAACCAGGATGATTTCCTGATGGAAAAAATTGATGTGATTGTAGCTACCATTGCTTTTGGTATGGGTATTGACAAACCGGATGTGCGTTATGTGATTCACTATGATATTCCGAAAAGCCTGGAGGGGTATTATCAGGAAACCGGACGTGCCGGAAGAGATGGAGAGGATTCAGAATGCGTACTGTTGTATTCTCCACAGGATATTATGATAAATAAGTTTTTCATAGAACACAGAGAGCCTAATCCTGATATGGATGCAGAAGAACAGGCACGGCTTATGATTCTTGATAAAAGAAGGCTTAATGCAATGGTCGATTACTGCAAGACATCAGGCTGTTTAAGAGAGTATATACTTAAATATTTTGGAGAAAGACCAGACAATCCAAAGGGTGGAAGATACAACTGCCATAACTGTTCTAACTGCGTTATTGATGAGGCAGAACGGGAAGCAGATGAGGCTTATATGTATCCGGGAAACCGTTTCAGTGCACCTGTATCAAGGAATGCTGCAATGGTGGCAGACAGAATGAAGCGTTCTGCCGCTGCTGCAAAGTCAGCATATGCAACGCCCAAGTCAAAGAAGCCGGAGGATGCACTTAATGACAGAGGTGTTATGTTGTTTAACAGACTGCGTGAGTTAAGAAAACAGATAGCTGTTTCAGTAGGTGTTCCGCCATATGTAATATTTTCAGACAGGACACTTATAGATATGTGTCTTAAAGTTCCGTTTAATGAGGAAGAAATGCTGTCAGTAAGCGGTGTCGGTGAGAATAAATATGAGCGCTATGGCAAGGTGTTTATGGATGAAATATATGATTTTCTCGATGGTATGAAGCAGAATCTGGCAAGATGAGAAAATGTGCTTATGGACATTATTTTGCGAGATGAGATTACAGATGTTAATTGTATGAAATTATATGGCTTCAAATCAGAAGAATGAATGGGAGATATGAATGAAGAATTATAAGATGATAATTACTTATGATGGTACAAGGTATTATGGCTGGGAACATCAGCCGACTACTGATATGACAATTCAGGGAAAGTTAGAATCAGTGCTTTCTGCCATGACAGGAACTGAGGTTGAGGTTATAGGTGCAGGAAGAACAGATGCCGGAGTGCATGCAAAGGGAATGGTAGCCAATGCGCATATGGAAACTAAGATGAAGGAAGAAGAGATATGCGATTATATGAACAGATATCTTCCAGAAGATATCTGTGTGCAGGAGGTCCGTGTTGCATCTGACAGATTTCACAGCCGTTACAATGCACAAGGGAAAACTTATTGCTATACATGTTATGTTGGGGATAAGAAGCCTGTATTTAACAGAAAATATGTCAATATAATTGATGGTAAGCTGGATGTTGATGCCATGAAGAGGGCAGCAGACATACTTACTGGAGAACATGATTTTGCATCATTTTGTGGTAATCCCAAGATGAAGAAATCGACAGTCCGTGAGATTTATTCGATAGATGTTTCTTTAAAGGGTTCATTCCTTAATCTTACATATCATGGAAGCGGATTCTTGCAGTACATGGTAAGAATCTTAAGTGGTACACTTCTTGAAGTTGGACAGGGAAAGAGAACACCAGAGAGTATGTATGAACTTTTAGAGGAGAGAAACAGAAGCCTTGCAGGTGCAACTGCGCCGGCGAAGGGACTGTGTCTTCTGAAGGTTGACTACTCGAAGGAGGCTTGATAGTCCGGACGCCGTACAGTGTGCTGTGGGAGGGCGTGAGATGTCCTTAGGCATCTGCCCTCAGGATTCTTATGTCTAGTGAAACTAAATGCCGCAATCTGCTAAGTTTATAATGGGACTTGTAATCAAACGCGCTTCGCTTGAACGAGATTACAAGTCACAACCTTTAGCAGATTGCGGCATTAACTTTCACACGACATAAGAATATTCGGGCATACACCTAAGGACACCACACACCTATCCCACAGCATACTGTACGGCTGACTTCTTCTTCACCAAGTAGTCAGCCTCCGGACGAATGCTCGCCTGCGGCATTGCATTCTGAGTGGGGGCTGGTGAAGTGCGTGATGTCCTCTGTTGATAAGATACGTTTGCACCAGCCGTGGAAGGCTTGGCTGCTTAGTAGCGGGGTGGTGTCGCTTGGGTGTATGTTTATGTTGTGTGCTCGATTTATGACGAGCCGTGTGAATGTTAATAACGCCATCTGCAGAAGGTATGTGCATGAAATCTCGTTCAAGCTAAGCGCGTTTGATTTCATGCATAGTAATAGACTTTGCAGATGGCGTTATTTACTTTCACTAGGCGAGGAATCCATGAGAGCATGCAACATACACCCAAGCGACTCCCTCACTGTACTAATTAAAGCACCTTCGACAAGAAATCCTTCAATCGCTCACTCTTAGGATTGCCAAAGAATTCTTCAGGAGCCCCCTCTTCATTGATGACACCATCGTAGAAGAACATGCATCTGTTGGCAACTTCTTTTGCAAATCCCATCTCATGAGTTACGACAATCATTGTCATTCCTGATGCAGCAAGTTCCTTCATGATTGCGAGAACCTCACCAACCATTTCAGGATCAAGTGCGGATGTCGGCTCGTCGAAAAGCATTATCTCAGGATTCATTGCGAGTGCCCTTGCGATAGCAACTCTCTGCTTCTGACCACCACTTAACTGGTTAGGATAAGCATCGGCTTTGTCAGAAAGTCCCACTCTTGCAAGAAGCTCATCAGCTTTCTTATCAGCGTCCTCCTTGCTCATAAGTCCCAGCTTAGTAGGAGCAAGTGTTATATTTCTTCTTATAGTCATATTAGGGAAAAGGTTAAAATGCTGGAACACCATTCCAATCTTCTCTCTTAATTCATCCACATTTACACTCTTATCTGTAAGATCCTGCTCATGGAATAATACATGACCTTCTGTAGGAGTTTCAAGAAGGTTAAGTGAACGCAAAAATGTTGATTTACCGCAGCCGGATGGTCCGATAATTGCAATAACCTCTCCTTTGCGGACTGTTGTATTGATAGATTCTAATACAACATGGTCGCCAAAAGATTTCTTCAAATCCTTAACTTCAAGTATGATTTCGTTAGTATTATCGCTCATTGTTTCTTAACCTCCTCTCAAGTTTCTTAACAAGCTGTGAAAGTCCCATAACCATTACAAGGTAGATGATGGCAACACCAATAAGTGGAAGCATTGGATCATAAGTTATGCTTCGGATAATATCGCCGCCTCTTGTAAGGTCGTTAAGACCGATATAACCGCTGATAGATGTTTCCTTTAACAGAACAATGAACTCATTAGCAAGTGCTGGGAGAACATTCTTGAATGCCTGAGGAAGAATAACACTTATCATAGTTGTTTTATAAGAAAGACCAAGGCTTCGTGCTGCTTCAAACTGTCCGTTATCAATAGACATAATACCTGAACGGAATATTTCGGCAACATAAGCACCTGAGTTGATACCAAATGCAAGTATTGCAACAATAAGCTTGTCAATATGTACAGAGCTGAATATTACATAATAGATAATAAGCAGCTGTACCATAGTTGGTGTTCCTCTGATTACAGTAAGATAAATGTTGCAAATGAAGTTAAGAATCTTCATGTGTCCTGTCTTATCATGGTTAGAACGGACAACTGCAATAAGGAAACCAATAACAACACCCATAAGTGCTGCAAAGAATGCAATAATTACTGTGTTTAGCAGACCCTTTAGAAGATAAGTGTATCTTGCTTCTTTAATGAAGTCTGTCTTGAACTTCTCAGCAAAACTCATGCCTGATGCAGAAGCATTGTCGTCACGGACAATAATAACCTGCTTAGAAGTTGTATAAGTAGTTGTGAAATCGATATTTTTCTTACGCTCATCTGTAACTGTTATACCAGCCATACCAAAATCGGCTTTACCAGAAGATACAGCAGTAATAATTGAATCGAATTCCATATCCTCAATCTTTAAATTCATGCCGAGGTAATCAGCAATAGCCTGTGCAATATCAGCGTCAATACCGATAATAGAGCCACCTTCATAGTACTCGTATGGCTTGAAGTAAGCATTTGTAGCCATAACAAGAGTTCCATTAGTACGGCTTACACCTTCCGGAGACTTGTAACCTGAAAATGTAGCATTATCGCCAACATAATCGTCAATAAGCTTCTGGATAGTTCCATCTGCCATAAGTACTTCAATAGCCTCATTGAGCTTTGCAGTAAGGGAACTGCCCTTTGCAACACAGATTGCATAATCCTCATTTGCAAATTCTTCTTCGAGAATTGTAAGGTCTGGATTAGCTTTAACAAATGCTAAGGCAGGCTGTTCATCAATAACAACAGCATCAGCTTTACCCTGCTTTAAAGCCTGTATAGCATCAGAACCTTTGTTGTATCTTGATACGGTTGTGCCTGAACCGTCAGTTTCGTAATCACTTACGAGAGTATCACCAGTTGTTCCTAACTGAACACCAATAGTCTTGCCTGCAAGATCATCTACAGAAAATACTGTGTTCTTAATCTTCTTGCCCTGACATGAAGTAAGAAGAACAGAAGAGAACAAGAGAGTGAGGGTCGCAAAAACCAAAAGGAATCTCGACCTGTACTTTTTAAAATTCATTAGTAACTCCTTTCCATGCGAACTGTGGTGTATACGGACGCTGCAAAGCGAATATATTTAGCTGTGGAGCACGCTTTCGCTTCTTGTCGCTAGCAACGGACACTAAGTTCACCGCAATTAGGCTTTCTTCAAAAGCCGCTTGCGGTTTACTAAGTGCCGGCTGCTCCAAAGAGCATCCAAAGCTAAATATATTCACTTTGCGACTGTGTATACAACAGTTCAATATAATATATTTCATTAATTATACACACATAGTAGGGAAATTAGCAATTAAAATATTTGCGATGGAAGAAAATATGTACATGGAAACAGCCGCCAGGCAGGCGTCTGTTCCCACAGATTGAAGTTATCAGTTAGTCTTGCTGCATATGTTATTGCAAGATCCGGCGCAAGCACCAGAGGAAGTCTGGCTGCTATTGCTATTGTTACAAGCGTTCTGGCAGGCTGTGCTGTTAGTGTTAAGAGTGTCGGTGCAGTCATTCATGCAAGGCTTCTTGCAGTCTTTTTTTAAGTTACCTTCACATGAAGGTGGGCTTAAATCGAGAGGTTTGATGGCTCTGTCTAAGAGGTTGCCGCAAACGAACTTGATGCAGTCTGATTCTTCACTGGAAACAATGCTGCCCTTAGGCGTTGAGATTCTGCCGGCACTTGTTACGCGGTATCCACAGAAGTAAAGGCTCTGTAAGATGAGAGTAAGACCTACAGTAACCTCATCATCTGTAGTATCAAGACCTAAAAGCTTAGGTATTGCATAGAGGTTGAGCCCCTGGGTTACAACATTGTCAGATGATAAGAAACCTATACTGTTAAGTGCAGGCGTATAAACAGGTGGAGTTGCGTTATTTGAGTTGTAGGAAACTCCGTAAGGAGCGAATATTTCAAGGGTCACAGATGTCGGATTGGTGTCTTCATCATAAGTTGCAGCAGTAGTTGAGTTAGGAAGGTAGACTGCCGTTGGGGTAAGAGTTGCTAATGCCCTGCATGACTCATCATAAAGTGTTACTGCAAATGTTACAGTAAGGTTGGTAAGTTTCACAGAGTAGCAGTTAGGCCTTCCGGCTATCTGGGTGATTTCAACATTTTCATCACCATAAGTGTAGGTTATATCTATAACACTGACTGATGCGTTGGTAGCTGTTGGATAAGTCGTTGAAATATCTGTGCCGACAGCGAATGTGGTACACAGATTAATACCTATCTCGTCATAGATAAGAGGGGCAAGAATACTGAGTTCATCGGGTGAACCGCATATCGGGTTCGTGCATACATCAAAGCAGCCATTAGGCATGTTCTGCACAATATTGCTTACAATGCGGGTAGAACCACATTTGCTGCATTTACATTTAGCCATTATCTTTTCCTTCTTCGTTTCTTTACTACATTATATGTTCTATCTACATTCGCGTGACCATATAATAATGTAAAAACGGGAGTGTCCTTTTATGGCAAATGTATACACAGCAGGCAGCGACAGACGGCTTATAATCTATAGCATATCACGATATATATTTTTGAGAACGGCGTACATAGACGGTATAGAGCGCCCGATAATGCTTGCGTCAGACTTTCTGGACGGACTTTCAGATGTGGTGCTGGGAGACACAATATATTATGCATATCAGAACCAGAACGGAGATATTCTTGTTAAAAATGTGATGAACAACGAAGCACTTTTTCGTGTGAAAAGCAGCGAGAACCCAGATATGCACTGTCCACAGCTTGTAGTAAATAAAGACAGGTTATTGCTGTTTTATATGGTGACAAACCCGCTTACGGACAGACTGTCGCTGAGGGCTGTCTGCCCACTGGAAGAAGGTGACAGTCTAAATATTCCTGTGGATTGTGAAAATGTTGATATGTATGAAGTGTTTGGAATGCAGGGAAGAGCATTTTTATATGTAGATAATTTCTATGAGATTACGGCAGATGGAAAATTCATACCGTGTCAGGACACAGGCAGCCTGAAACAAAATGAAGAAAAAATTCATGAATATGAGATACAGCTTAATACATATATGCAGCAACAGGCGCAGTCTAAGCAGGTAATTGCGCAGCTTGAGGCAACAATAGAAAGTGCGAAGGCGCAATACAATGAGCTTATGGAGACAGCAATTGCGTATAGGGATGAGGCAATTAAGTGGCGCAGCAAGTTCATATAAATTACTTGAAATCTTCCTCCAGAATTGCGATAATAATACAAATGGAGGAATTATGGATAACAGGAAGTTAAACAGAAGGAATTTATTACTATTATTATTTGTTGTGGCGGCATGTATTATGGGAGGCCGCTCTATATTTGGGTTCTTTGCACTGCTTACAGGATATGAGACTGCGGCAACGGAAGTATCTGCAATTGCAGCTTCTGAGATGTATATGATGTTTCTTTTATTTCTTGTATGTATAATAGGAGGCATTGTTATGAGCTGTCTTAGTAAAGCTAAGGTGAGCAGGACATTTTTCTTAATACGCAATGCTGTGCTGGTTGTGGCACTTGTGCTTGGCAATATGTCTTTTCCTAATATAACAATCATGAGTACAGTTGTTATGTCTAAGTATATAGGCGATGCTGGAATGTATGATTTTGCAATGAGTTCACCACTTCTTGTGTCAGCGTTAAGACAGCCATATCTGTTCTATACATACATGGTAGCAGAGGGACTTATGATTATTCTTGCGTGTGTCACAGTGTATAAGTATATTGTGGACAAGAAAAAGAACAGTAATTATAATAATATGTACATGTAAATGTGTCTGCTGCACTAATAAGGTGTGGCAGACAATTTTTGCGCAGTTAACAGATGCGCTTAATATGCCGGTTTATATGCGGGAGATAATAAAATGAAAGTAATGACACCACATTATTATAAAGATTTCCGATGCATTGCAGGAGCCTGTACAGATACATGCTGTGCCGGGTGGGATGTCGATGTTGATAAGAATTCTTACAAATATTATAAAACAGTTAAAGGCGCTTTTGGAAAGCGCCTGAAGAGTGTAATGGTACCATCCCAGGACGGAGAATGTACATTTACACTGAAAGAAGGAGGACGATGTCCTTTTCTTAATGATGATAATCTGTGCGATTTATATATAGAACTTGGAGAGGATAAGCTGTGTGAAACATGTGCAGAGTTTCCAAGATTTATTAATGATTATGGCAATATAAGAGAGATTGGCATAGCACCCTCGTGTAAGACGGCTGGTGAGCTGATGTTTTCATATAAAGATGAACTTACATTTGATACGGTTGAGGATAACAGCCTTACTCTGGAGCCTAATGATATAGATGCATATACATATATGCATCTTCGGCAGGCAAGAATAGTGGCATTTGGAATAATATCAGACAGGGATATAAGTATATTTGAGAGACTGATGCTCTATCTTAATTATGCAAAGCGTATCCAGAAGCATCTTGACGCTGAAAGGGACGAGCTTATAGCTGGTGTTGCAAAAAGGTTTTGTGGACCTGATTACAGAGAGAAACTGCTTGACAAGCTAAAAAGCAGGGACACAGTGTTACCTGATAAGCTGCAGGACGGAGATATAGTTAAGTCAAAGCCTGAGGTGCACAAATCATATGGCACAAGGCTTATAAAGGGACTGCGGCATTTCTTTGACGATTTTAAAGGAATGGAGGTAATCAATCCCGACTGGAATATTCATGTGGCAAGAGTAAGACAGTTCCTTGACGGGCTGGCGGATGATTCTGAGCTTGTAGCGGCAATGAAAGATTACCATGCGGGAAGCGAAGCATTTGCACATGAATATGAGCAGCTTGCAATGTACTATGTATATAGATATATGCTTGATGCAGTCAATGATTATGATGTGCTGCTTAAAGCCAAGAATGCAGTTATTGGCATACTTGCAGTGGACATTATGGCAGCAGCTAATCATGCGTCCGGATGTATGCCTGATTTTACAATGCGCGTGGATATAGCACATTTGTATTCAAGACAGTTTGAACATTCATATTACAATTATGAAGTTTATAGAGAATATTTTGGCACTAAGAGATGCTATTCGTATGAGTTTCTTATGGATGCTTTAGTGTCACTGAATTAACGGAGGAAGTTTTCTTATGAAAATGATTATGAGATTCCTTAAGGATTACAAGAAGGAATGTGTTCTGGCACCGCTTTTTAAGATGTTCGAAGCAATATTTGAGCTGTTTGTGCCGCTGGTAGTATCATCAGTTATCGATAAGGGTATTGTTAATGCGGATAAGGGATACATTATGCAGATGTGTCTTATGCTTATACTGCTTGCAATCATAGGACTTGTATGTGCCATAACAGCACAGTATTTCAGTGCCAAGGCTGCAGTTGGAGCAGCAACCGGAATGAGACACAGTTTATTTGCACATATCCAGACATTCTCATTCACAGAGATGGATACACTTGGTACATCGACACTTGTAACAAGAATGACAAGTGATATTAACCAGGTACAGAATGGTATTAACATGGTACTGCGACTGTTCCTTCGTTCACCATTTATCGTATTTGGTGCGATGATTATGGCATTCACTATTGATGTGAAGGCAGCACTTGTATTCGTTGCGGCAATCCCGGTACTTGCACTTATCGTATTCGGTATCATGCTTGCAACAAGGCCTATGTACAAGAATGTACAGTCAGGACTTGATAAGATTCTTGGAATAACAAGAGAGAACCTTACCGGTGTGAGAGTTATCAGGGCATTCAATAAGGAACAGGATGAGGTTAAGCGTTTCAAAAACGATAACGAAAGCCTTAACAGATTGCAGAAATTCGTTGGTAAGATATCAGGACTTATGAATCCGCTTACTTATGTTGTTGTAAATGTATCAATAATTGCACTTATCTGGATTGGCGGAGTAAGAGTTAACGCTGGTGCGCTTACACAGGGACAGGTTGTTGCACTTTACAATTATATGTCACAGATATTAGTTGAGCTTATCAAGCTTGCTAATCTTATCATTACAATAACTAAAGCACTTGCATGTGCAGGCAGAATCGAGTCTGTATTCGAGGTAAAATCAGGAATGTCAGATGGTGATGTTAAGAATGTAGATGCTAAAGAAGAGACACCGAGCGTTGAATTTAAAAATGTTTCACTTACCTACAGCGGTTCAGGTGCACCTTCAGTTGAAGGAATTAATTTCAAGGCTATGAAAGGCCAGACAATCGGTGTTATCGGCGGTACAGGTTCAGGTAAATCAAGTCTTGTTAATCTTATCCCGAGACTGTATGACGCTACACAGGGTGAAGTAATTGTCGATGGTGTCAATGTTAAAGAGTACGATATAGAAACCTTAAGAAATAAAGTCGGTATCGTTATGCAGAAAGCAGTACTTTTTAAAGGTACTATAAGAGAGAATATGTGGATGGGAAAGAAGGGTGCTACTGATGAGCAGATAGATGAAGCACTTGAGATTTCACAGTCTAAGGAATTCGTAGATTCTAAGGAAGGCCGTCTTGACTATCCTATTGAACAGGGTGGAAAGAACCTTTCAGGAGGACAGAGACAGAGACTTACAATTGCAAGAGCAATCCTTGCAGATAATCCAATTCTTATCCTTGATGAAGCAACATCTTCTGTTGATACAAGAACAGAGGAGAGAATCCAGAAGGCTATGGATAATCTGATGAAGGGCAGAACAAGCTTTGTTATTGCACACAGACTTTCAACTATTAAAGACGCTGATGTGATTCTTGTTATGAAGGATGGAGATATCGTTGAGCAGGGAACTCATGATGAGCTGCTTGCGAAGAATGGTTTCTATGCTGACCTTTATAATTCACAGTTTGAGCAGGCTTCTTAGATTGATAATATATGTTAGTGAAACGGCAGAATGAGATTTCTGCCGTTTTTTTGCGTTAATTATACTTGAAAAATGTATTGCAAAAATATATCTATTTCTGTATAGTTAAATTAAAGAAACAGATTCGTGAATAACAGAAGAATAAGGGGGTATTTGAATGAAGAGTAAAAAGATAAATAAAATTATAATAACAGTGTCATGTGTTATAGGAATTGTCATTATAGGAATCGTGTTGTATATGGTGATTAACAATAATTCATACAAATCGCTGGATTTAAAGTATGAAAGCACTTCCAAATATACAATAACCTCAGGAAGTACCGGAAATGTGTATGATATATCAAAAGAAGAATGTAATAATATTATTGAAAAATTAAATGATACAAAGGTAAAACAAAAAAATTTTCGAGCCAACACAGGGCTGGTCAAGTTACATTACATTTAGTGATGAGAATGGCGTATCTCATAAGCTGGAGGTTTGTAAAGACAGAATACAATATGACTATGTCTGGTATGCGGTAAAAAAACATAACAGTGCATTATATAATTATGTTAAAACATTAGAAAATAAGTATTTTCATTAAATTATGCATAGATGTCAAAGAGATTATTGATATTGCATGTCATGTATTGTCAAGATATAATTGAATTATTAATTAGTTAAGTGAAGAGGATAATGCATGAATATATTAATATGTGATGATGATAAGCTTTATATTGATATGATAAGAAAATATGTGGATGAATTCTTTGCTGATCATAAGATAACGGATTATAAGGTTTATGAATATAACAGTGGTGATGAAGCAGCTAAGAATAATGAAAAGATTGATATTGCATTTCTTGATGTTGAGATGGACGGAATTAATGGAATTGAAGCTGGAAAATGTTTAAGAAATAATAACAAGAATATTGTGTTATTCATAATAACTTCGTATATGGGGTATCTTGATGATGCAATGGACGAGGGAGTTTTCAGGTATATTAATAAACCGTTGGAAAGACCTGTGATTATGCGAGGTTTACATAAGGCATTATTATTATGCAGCAAGAGTCAGAGCAAGAAAATCAATATTGAATATAAGGGTGATAATGTAATTATTGAACAGGATTCGATTATATGCATAGAGTCACTGGTTAGAAAAAGATATATCAAAACAGATACGCAGTCGTACATAAGTCTCAAAAGTCTTTCTTATTGGCAGAGTGTTCTTGATGAGGATAAATTTTTTCTTGTCAATAAATCCTTCATTGTTAATATAGACAGAGTTGAGCGATTTACTGATAAGTATATTGAGCTTAAGGGCATCGAAGAACCAATAGATTTATCAAGAGAAAAAAGAACTGCATTCAAGCAGAAAATGCTTCTGTATCTGGCAGGGCAGGAGTAGGTGGATATGGAGATTATAATCAGTTATGCATTTGCACATATTATAGAAGCTATAATATTGTGGATGAGTATGTCGCAGATGTATGAACACAGATATAAACAGTGGGTGACGGGCATTGCTATCATGGCAGGACATGCTGTGATGTTTGTCGTGTTTCTGACGGGGAATATATATTTTATAACGGTTGTCAATCTGCTTACATATATATTATTGATTTATATTCTTTATAATGTTAATAAGAGAGCGGCTGTGTTCTGGGGGGTTATTTACATAGCAATTATGGCTCTTTCAGAACAAATGATATTTTATGTATTACAATTCATAATGAGAATTAAATATGTGGAACTAAAAAATACCATGATAATTGTCATGGTTTTGTGTCTGTGTAAAATACTATATTTTATATTAATTCAGATTATGGTTATGATGAAGAATAAAAGCAGTGTGTCAGATAACGGAGATTTATCAATGTTATTACTGATGGTTACGCTTATTGCTTCTTTGACAGTTTTTATTACATATTATATCATTGGTGTTGAGAGTAATGTAAATACGAGAGAAACAGTATGGGCGGTTGCAAGTTCTATTATTCTTGTATCATCGGATATACTAGTGCTGTGGGTGAGTATAAGAATTAATGAAAGAAAAGCAGAAAATGAACGCATTAAAATTCAGCTTGAACAGGAAAAGGCGGATGCGAGATATTATAAGCTTGAAAATGAGAAAAACGAAAGTCTTGAAATATTAAGACACGATATGAATAATCATCTTAATACAATGCTGGGTATGGAAACTAATAGTGATTTGAAGGATTATATTACTTTAATTATGGAACAGTATAATATTAAGAAGAGAACTACATTTTCTAATAATAATGTACTAAACGGTCTTATAAGTGAATATAGCAGCAAATGTTATACAGAAAATATAGAATTTGTTGTGGATATACGACCAGGAACAATTGATGACATAGTTGCCACAGATATAGTAGCTTTATTTGGTAATATATTATCGAATGCATATGAAGCTGCGAAGCAATGTGAGGAAAATAGTGAAAAATATATTGAATTGGTTGTTAAGAGAAAGCATGAGACAACATTTATCAAATGCGTAAATTCATGTGCTGTTCCACCTAAAATAATAGGAGGAAATTTCATTTCAATTAAGAAGGATTCTGACAGAAAACATGGATATGGAATGAAGAGCATAGATAAGATTGTCAATAAATATCATGGAAGCCACATTGAACAGTTTGATGAAAATGAATTTACAATATCAATAATGCTTATGATATAGAAAACAGGAAGCTGTATGTGTGAATTAATAGTACAGCTTCCTGTTTTTTTCTGTCATACATGCAATATGTGAAATAAAGCAGAAAATAATTACAATTGATATGCAGCTGGCTGTTCTATACAGGTGTAAGACAGTAGCTGCGATAATAATAATGTTAAAAACAGCCAGAATACCTACAAGGCAACGGTGGTAATATTTTTTCTCTGAGTCTGATACTGAGTGGTTAATAGATATTACAGGTCCTTTAATGATTAATTCCATATCAGCAATTATAAGTGCAATAAACATGTATAATGATGGCTTAATGAAGGAAGAAAGCCATGCCATCACAATAAGTATTATGGCAGAAAAAATCAGGCATGCCGTAGAAGACTGGCAATGATAACCACCACAATATTTTCTTATGAGCAAAAACGAAAATATTTCTATTAGTCCAATCGTTATATTATGAGTGGCTATACAATACGCTGTGAAAATAATTGTCGGATTAATAATCAATAATAAATATTGTATTGCGTATATGTATAAATCAATGTCATCATTCTCAAGTATACCTGATTTTATAAGCCATAAAGCTATGTGGCGAGAAAGTTTCTCTACCATTATCTTGTCTTCTTAAACTTCTTTAATGATGCTGGCTCAACAGGCTGATTTAAATAAAAGCTTGATGAAGCATTAGCACCAGAAGTTAAAGTGCGGTTAAGCATGGCAGAAACGCCTTTGCTTAATGCAGACTTAATTGTTTTCTTCATAACATTTTCCTCCTTCATTAAGATATTATTAATTATATTTTGTTAGAAATTATTTTTAAATGGCTTATGTCTCAACTGTACATTTAAATGTCTTAAATGTATTTTTGCGATATTATGCAACATTTCTATTAACTGTCACAAATATTATTCCATACACTAAGAAACTTATTTCAATATGATAAAATTAAAATGTTATCATTAATTGCACATAAATATTTGCACTAACCTAATTCGCAATAAACGCTATATATGTGCGGAATGTGCGTATACTAAAATTTAATAGTAATCATACTAATGTACAGGGGTTGCTATGGAGTATACAGATCGTTACAAAGCATTTTGCAAAAGAATGAGCATATATAGAAAATTAATGGACTACGATCAGGCGAAAATGGCTGTGCGGGTTGGCATGACTACACCAGAGTATTCTAACAGGGAAGCGGGAAGGAGCATGGTGTCAGGCATTGACCTCAGAAAATTTTCTGATTCAGGGGCGGATATTGACAAGATGTTAGTTGATGTCGATGAAAAGCCATGCAGGTATGTGATTTCTTCAGAAATAGAGACATTTGGCGAAGAATCAAAGAAGGAATATGTAAGAGGCGTTGTGAGTGAGCATATTCTTTATATGTGTGAGAAGAAGATAGCTGATTTTTCAGATGAAACTGTAAAGTATATCAGACTGCTTAAATCTATTGACAAGGATTCAACTAAGGATTCTATGTTAAAATGTATTAGAGATGTCAATGGTATAACTGACCAACAGGTTATATCAGATAATCTGGGAATATCAAGATTTAAATACAGCAAAATTGAGAATAATAAGGAACTTCCGGATGCAATGGTTCTTATAAGACTTTACGATTTGTATGGTTATGTCCCATCTATGTATTTAAATCTGTATGATGTCAGAGGCCGGCTTCTTGATTATATATTTGACAGCATGTCTCAGAAAGATCAGGAAATAATAATGAATTTTATCAATAATTTGAAAGAGTTCGTGTGAGGAAGTTATGAAAGAACGAATTATAAATATTGGACCCAGGCTTAAGCAGAGAAGAAAGGAAATGCGTATAAAACAGACGGAAATGGCTAAAGAGTTGGGTGTGTCGCAGACATATCTTTCTAATATTGAAGGTGGAAGAACCAATTGCAGCATAACTTTGTTTGTAGATATATGTAATTATCTTAATGTAACGCCAGATTATCTGATGTTAGGAAATATGCGTGGAAATAGAGCAAGTATAGATATAATTGATGAATTGAAGATGTGCAGTTCGGAAGAAATTGCCACAGTAAAGAAAATAGTTGATGCATTTGTTCTGAAAAAGACGGAGCCGTACTGATAAGGTATGGCTTTATTTTTTTGATTAAAATGCTTGACATGTCGAACATATGTTTTTATAATAAACATATGTTCGAATTATATTCAGATCTTACAACTATGGAGAAATTAGAAATTCTGGCAGATGCTGCCAAGTATGATGTTGCATGTACATCAAGTGGAGTAGACAGGAAGGGAAAGAAAGGCTTCCTTGGGAACAGCGTGGCATGCGGTGTATGTCATAGTTTTGGTGCTGATGGCAGGTGCATTTCGCTTCTAAAGATTTTAATGACTAATCATTGTGTGTATGATTGCAAATACTGCATGAACCGATGCTCTAATGATGTGCCGCGGGCTACATTTACACCTGATGAATTATGCAGGCTTGTTATAGAGTTTTATAAGCGTAATTATATTGAAGGATTATTCTTAAGCTCTGGGGTTTTGAAGAATCCGTCATATACTATGGAAAGAATATGTGAAACACTGATGCTTTTACGGACTAAGTATAGATTTAATGGTTATATACATGTTAAGGCTATACCGGGAGCACCAGATGAGCTGCTTTCAAGGGCTGGGTATCTTGCAGACAGGGTAAGTATTAATCTGGAACTGCCTACAGCACAGAGCCTTTCGAAGCTTGCTCCTAATAAGAGTTTCAAGGCTATTCTTGAGCCTATGGAAAAGATTACAGGTACAATTGCGGCTAACAGACTGGCATTGGGAAAAGATGCACGAATGGAAAGAAGCAGTATTAACAGATATCTGACAGGAAGCATATTCAACAAGAATGGGACGGATAACGGTCAAGCAGCATTATCAGGAACACAGAAGACAGCATTGGAATCAGGAGATAAGTTATCGCTTCCGGCGGTCTCTAAGGATATGTGTGTAAAGCGTCCATTTGCGCCTGCAGGGCAGAGTACACAGATGATAATAGGCGCGACACCGGAAACTGATCTTACGCTTATCAGAACGACGCAGCATTTATATAAGAATTATGATCTTAAAAGAGTATTTTATTCTGCTTATATACCTCTTAATGAGGATTCAGTATTGCCACAGCTGGATGCAGATGTTCCATTATTAAGAGAACACAGGTTATATCAGGCAGACTGGCTTCTTAGGTTCTATGGATTTCAGGCAGATGAATTATTGTCAGAGAGCAGGCCTAATTTTAATGAACAGCTTGATCCAAAGTGTGACTGGGCAATAAGACATCTTGGACAGTTTCCTGTCGAAGTACAGAATGCATCATATGATATGCTTTTAAGAATTCCTGGAATCGGTCCTAAGTCTGCCAGACGAATAGTGGAGACTAGAAGATATGCGAAGCTTGATTTTGATATATTAAAGAAGATTGGTGTAGTACTTAAGAGAGCACATTATTTTATAACATGTAATGGAAGAATGATGTATAGAATACCAATAGAGGAGTCATATATAACGGAATGTCTGACTGATGATAATCACAAGGAGAACTGGGAGATTACGCATCAGAATGAAAAGTATCAGCAGCTTTCACTTTTTGAATAGAAAGTGTTGGTATATATGATGAATGTAATGAAGAGTTTTTATATGGAGGTCTGTTTATGTATATATTTACATGCGAGAATACATTTGAAGATATGATGTGTTGTATATATCATGCATGGGAGAAAGCTTTGAAAGTAGGCCATGGATGTGTTAGACTTGAAAAGCGTGGAGAAGAACAGATTTCTTTATTCGATGAATATATATATGTTGAATATAATGAAGAAGAGTATAAGAAAGTAGTGCGCTCAATAAAACATAAGATATCTGAAGAGGCATATGCATGTGTGTATTATGCATGTTTATCGTCAGAACAGGATGCGTTAGATACAGCCTACAGGTTTCTGATAAAAGGATTTAAGATTGGATCAGATATAACATTTATGAGGAATGACCCTGATGTTATGAGAATTAAGGATATACGCAGGAAGGTTTTGCACGAGACAAGATATTTTATGGAGTTTGCAAGGTTTAATTCAATTGGTAACAAAGTATATGTGTGTCATCTTGAACCAGAAAGCGATGTTATATATGAAGTTTCTTTACATTTTGCTGACAGAATGCCTTCTGAGAACTGGCTTATAATTGATGATAACAGAAAAAAGTCTGTAGTTCATACTACTGATGGGCAGATGTATATAAGATATTTTACAGATTATGATATGTCAGTTCTGGCAAAGACAGAAGATGTGAAGGATGAATATACAGATATGTGGAAAATCTTTTTTGAGACTATAGCAATTAAGCATCGCTATAATCCTGAATGTCAGAGAAATCTTATGCCAGTGTGGATGAGAAAGCATGTAACAGAGTTTCAGTAACACGCAATTCTTTATGTTAAGGGATGTGTAATTGATGAGTAAAATTGTGGATTATGTATCAGAAGATAATAAAAATGATATGCTTAACGATGTGCGTGATTCTGATTATGATGCGTTCGTTAAACTTTCACAGGTATTTGAACTTAATGTATTCTGTCCTGTTCACATGGAAGGGGAGAAAGACTTGGTTGTTGCTTATCTTATGAATGATGCAGTGGAGAGCTTTCTTGTATTTAAAGATTCAGTTATGACTGGAAAATATATTGATGTGGATGAGGAACAGATACCATCTGTGCAGATGTTAAAAGATGGATATATGCTTATAGTTAATCAGGGGAATAAGAATATATTTACAATAAAATTCAGCAGACTGGAATTAAGAACATATTTATTTAATTATGCCAGCATGGGGCATTTCTGGATAAAAGGATATGAATATTTACGCCAGCTTGAATATCAGCTTGCTGATATAAGAGACAAGTATAGATATCTTGGAGAAGAGGTATGCAATGATGCTGAACGTGTGCTTATGAAACTGGCGGATTTTCCTCCAATTAAGAGATTTCAGTCTGTGCCAGACCAGTATTATGTTTCATACCCGGATTGTGTTTATGAAGAGGCTGTAGATTATCTTATAGATATAGCTGAGAGAGTTGAAGATAATTCAATAAGAAGAAAACTTAAAGCTTATAAGAAGAAACCATCAGGATTAAGAAGTATACAGCTGGCGGCAATGTTTGGAATGAGGAAACATGCTGCGTTTGTGGATGCAATAATAGCAGATTTGAGGGAAGCGGCATCAGGTTATCCACAGAGAGCTTTTTCAAGAGAAGAACAGAAAATTCATAATGTGATACATGCAAAAGCAATAGCAAATCTGAATGAATATGAGAGACAGGGATATAAGTGTCTGCTTTATAGAGAAGAACCATTTATGTATGCAAGAGATTCAATAACCTATAAGGAGTATGTTCTTGTGTATATTAATGGAATAATAAGCAGAAAGGCAAAGATAGTTTCTTTTGAGTGACATATAAAGCAATTGTGATGTATAATACGAAATATATCTATAATAATTCAGATAATTAGGAAGAGAGGATGCATTTATGGGAAAAGTAAAGGTTGTTTCCAAGAATAATCAGGTGAGTGTTAAGGTTAAGAGTACAAAAGATGAACAGCTTAATCAGAATATGGCTGAATTACTTTCAAATACAGCTGTAGAAGGATTTCTCCCTTTTCATATAGTGTCAGATAATAATGGATTTACAGCAGAGTATGGAATAGCGGGATATGAGACAGCTAAAGAGTTTTTTAAGAACAGGGTTATAGACCAGCATACTTTTTCTGTATTTATGAGGAGCAGTGTCAATGCATTAGCAGGCATTTCTGCATATAATATGGAATATGGTAATGTTATGGTTTCACTTGATACTGTATTAATTGAATCTGCTACGGGAAAGGCTTTATATTTGTATTATCCAGCTACAGGTTACAATAATGGTGAATTTTATAATGTTTTTCTTGATGAGATACTCAGAATGATAAGAACACCTATGAATTCAGATGTTTCATTTATGGTAAGGTTAAAGGAACTGCTTAAACAGCCAGAGAATATGACATGGGATATACTCGGTGAATATGCTGATTCTATAGATGTACCCGCAGTAAGCAGAGCGAATATGCAGCCACAGGTACATGTGGTACAGCCACAGCAACCAGAAACAGTACAGGTTACACATCAAGCACCGCCTGTTATGTATACAGCTCCAGTGCAGATGCAGACTGATATACAGAATACAGGATGTGTGAGTGGTGGAGATGAAAAGATATGTCCGGTTTGCGGAATGCGTAGTACAACACCTGATGCAGTATTTTGTATTGGCTGCGGTTCCAGATTGGAGTCTGCAATGCAATTTTCTGTAAAAAATGAGCAGACAGAAATTAAAAAGAGATGCAATAAATGTGGTTTTTCTAATAATTCAGATGCCTTATTCTGTTCTGAATGTGGAACAAAATTAGAAGATATAGGAGTATTAGAAAGTACGGAGATACAGGATAATGATGATAATAATGCGAAAGATACATCGGTGATTATAATCAAAGGTGGAAGAGTTGTAGATCCTGTCAGTAAAACAGATGAGATTATGGATATCATTATTAAGAATAATATAATTGAGGAAACTGGATATAATCTTAATGTTATGGAAGGTGCAGAAGTAATTAATGCAGAGGGACTTATTGTTGCACCAGGACTTATGGATACACATGTACATTTCAGAGATCCAGGATTTACTTATAAAGAGGATATTATTACTGGAGCAGCAGCAGCAGCAAAAGGTGGTTTTACAAGTGTAGTCTGCATGGCTAATACTAAACCAGCAGTTGATAATATTGAAACTCTTGAGTATATTCAGAAAAAAGGTGAGACAACAGGAATTCATGTTTTGCAGACAGCGTCTGTAACTAAGGAATTAAAAGGTGTTGAACTTGTAGATATGGAAGCACTTGCTGATGCAGGAGCTGTTGGATTTACAGATGATGGAATTCCGATTATGAATGAACATGTTCTTGTAGAGGCCATGAAGAAGGCAGCAGAGTTGGATTTACCAATCAGTCTTCATGAAGAGGATCCAGAGTTTATAATAAGACCAGGAGTTAATCAGGGGAAAGTTGCTGAACAGCTTGAATATGGAGGTGCATCTGCTACAGCAGAAGATGTTATGGTTGCAAGAGATTGTATTCTTGCATTGCATACAGGAGCATCGGTATGTATACAGCATATTAGCTCAGGAAATTCAGTGGAAATTGTCAGAACTGCCAAGAAGCTTGGTGCTGATGTGCATGCTGAAGCAACTCCACATCATTTTACTCTTACAGAAGATGCGGTACTTAAGTATGGAACTAATGCCAGAATGAATCCGCCATTAAGAACGGAAGAAGACAGAATTAAGATAATTGAAGGTATTAAAGATGGTACGATTGATATGATAGTGACAGATCATGCACCACATAGTGATGAAGAGAAGGCCAGACCATTAGAAAATGCACCTAGTGGAATTACAGGTCTGGAGACATCTCTGGCACTTGGAATCAAATCACTGGTAGAACCGGGACATATATCTTTAATGAAGCTTATGGAATTAATGAGTAAGAATCCTGCTGAATTCTATCGTATGATACCGGGAAGTATTACTAAAGGAGCAGCAGCAGATTTAGTTATCTTTGGAGAAAAAGAACTATGGACCGTAAGGAAAGAAGATTTTGCATCAAAGGCATCTAATAGTCCTTTTATCGGATGGGAATTACCAGGTAAAATACATTATACTATATCTTCAGGAAAGATAGTTTATCAGAGATAATAAAATTCGACCAAATTGTGTATAGTGATGCGCAATTATTCCATTGAAATATTTTGTATATCATATATAATTAGAAGGGCATGCAAGAATTATATATGAGAGGAGAAAATTTACTTGGAGATAAAACTAATTAAGATTGATAATGAAAGTTATTTTGTATACCAATCTTCGAGAAAGGTGTATAAGGAGAGGGTCGCGGACATAATGTATTTTGCAAGAGGTGGCAGAAGAGTTACTATGTATTCACGCGAGTCTGGAGAAATTGAATTGTATTGTAGTCTTGTAGAAATCTACAGAGTACTTATTACAGAGGGATTTCATTATATTAATCAGTCAGTGCTTATTAATATATCTTATATAACTAACATTAAGAAGAATCTTGCGAAAGTGGGAAATGGCAAATATATTGAAATCAGCAGAAACAGAAGGGCACTTATTATTAATAAATTCTGTGAAACTCTGAAGTAGGTATATATAGCATATTCTCATTTGATTAAATATGGAGGTATGCTTATGAGATATTACGCTGTATCGCAATGGCTTATTTTTTTCTTTATATATTGTTTTTTAGGTTGGATATGGGAATGCTGCTATGTTTCTGTGAGGAAACATAAGTGGGTAAACAGAGGTTTCCTGCATGGTCCATTCCTGCCAATATATGGTTCAGGGGCAATTGTAATATTGATTAGTACGATTGCAGTGAAAGATATTGTTCCACTGGTCTTTCTTCTAGGAATGGTATCATCTACAATACTTGAATTCTGCACAGGCTGCTGCATGGAGAAGCTTTTTGGTGTAAGATACTGGGATTACAGCAATCTTCCACTTAATTTTAAAGGGCATATATGTTTCTTTATATCACTTGCATGGGGAGCATTCTCTATTTTGCTTGTGTGTGTAATACACAAGCCCATCGAAGCAGCAGTACTTATGATTCCAAGAACAATAGCAGATATTATTGCAGTAGTTCTGGCAATATACATGGCAGCAGATTTTGCTGTTTCAATTAATGAGGCTATGGACCTTAAGGCGACACTTGAGAAATTTACGAAAGAGAATGAACAGCTTCAGATGTATGCCAGAAGAATGGAGATTACGGCCACATTTGCAGAAGAAGAATTTAATAAGAAAAAGGAACAATTCATGGCAGCAGTGGCTGAAGAAAGAAGACAGTTATCTGAGAGAGCGGATAGAAGATACAGCCATATTACAAGTATTATTAAGAGAAATCCTAATGCTGTTTCGAGAGTACATAAAGAATCTATTAATGAAATCAAAGAAATTATTGCTAAAAGAAGGGCAAAGAAGGGTAATTAATGTTGGAAAAGATATTGTTATATAATGTTAAGAGACCTCAGGATATTATTAAAGCAGCATCTAATATGAGAATTATAAGCGGATTCATTAATGAGTCAGATACAGACCGGACTCTGGCAGAGATTGCAGCTGATGTAAGAGGCATATCATTATCAGATGCAGAGGGATATCAGCCACAAGAAAATAAAGAGAGTCTTGTTGTATTTTGTGATGTGACAGATAAGCATATGGACAAGCTTCTCTTTGAAATGAGACAGAAGAGTTTTGATGTATCATTTAAGGCTGTATTGACAGATACTAATAAAAAGTGGAATATTAAGCAGATGCTTGTGGAGATGAGAAGAGAAAGATTTGAATATATGCGGAGAAATATGATATAATAATTATTATAGGTAAAGGAGATAAGCTATGGAAATTAAACATGTAAAAGCAAGTGAATTCAATAATGAGGTACTTAAAGCGGATAAGCCGGTTCTTGTGGATTTCTGGGCAGACTGGTGCGGACCATGTAAGATGTTAGGACCAGTTCTTGAACAGGTTGCAGCTAAGGTGGATGATGTTCAGATTGTAAAGATTAATGTGGATGAGGAATCATCAGTTGCAGAGAAATATAATATTATGTCAATTCCTACATTACTTTTATTTAAGAGTGGAGAGTGCGTGGCAAAGAGTGTTGGTTTTATAAGTGAAGGCCAGGTAATGGAATTTATTGGTAAATAACATTAATACAGCCTGAAGTACTGAAGAATACTGAATTAATAAAGGGGGAATATTTCACGATATTCCCCTTAAATTGTACAAAATTAAATACTCTTGTTAAACCTATTGATTTATTATCAGAAGCATGTTAGAGTAATCATGGTCAAATTGTTATGGATTTGTCAATGTATATTTATAGGAACAATAAGTATCCTATAATACATGGCAATTTTTATTTTGACTAAGATTGTATACAGTGTACAAAAAGAAATACATTTTTCTTAAAATGTACATTGAAATATATTATATTTAAGGAGGATCAATTCAAATGGTTGAGAAGACACAGTGGGCTGGATTCAAGGGAAGACTTTGGAAAGAAGAAATCAATGTAAGAGATTTCATTCAGAACAATTACACACCTTATGATGGAGATGAGAGTTTCCTTGCAGGTCCAACAGAAGCAACTAATAAGCTTTGGGGAAAATTACAGGAACTTCAGAAAGAAGAGAGAGCTAAGGGCGGAGTTTTAGACATGGAAACTAAGGTAGTTACAGGTCTTACAGCTTATGGCCCAGGATATATAGATGAATCAATGAAGGATCTCGAGCAGGTAGTAGGTCTTCAGACAGATAAGCCACTTAAGAGAGCATTTATGCCATATGGTGGTATTAAGATGGCTGAGGAATCTTGCGAGAACTATGGTTATACACCAGATCCTGAATTACACAAGATTTTCACAGAATATCATAAGACACATAACCAGGGTGTATTCGATGCTTATACACCAGAGATGAGAGCTGCAAGAAGATCTCATATCATCACAGGTCTTCCAGACACATATGGTCGTGGACGTATCGTAGGTGATTACAGAAGAGTTGCTCTTTATGGTATTGATTATCTTATCAAGTGCAAGGAAGAGGATAAGGCTAACTGTGGATGCGGAGTTATGACTAACGATGTTATCCAGTTAAGAGAAGAGCTTTCAGATCAGATTAACGCTCTTAAGGGAATGAAGGCTATGGCTGCTGCATATGGCTATGATATTTCTGAGCCAGCTACAACAGCTAAGGAAGCTGTTCAGTGGTTATACTTTGGTTACCTTGCTGCTATCAAGACACAGAACGGTGCTGCTATGTCAGTAGGTCGTGTTTCTACATTCCTTGATATCTATATCAATAAGGATCTTGAAGCTGGTAAGATTACAGAGGCTGAGGCACAGGAACTTATCGATCATTTTGTTATGAAGTGCAGAATGGTTAAGTTCGCAAGAATCACATCATACAATGAATTATTCTCAGGAGATCCTACATGGGCTACTCTTGAGGTTGGTGGTACAGGTATCGATGGACGTTCTATGGTTACTAAGAACGATTACAGATTCCTTCATACTCTTGAGAACATGGGACCTTCACCAGAGCCAAACCTTACAGTATTATATTCATCAAGACTTCCTGAGAACTTCAAGAAGTATGCTGCTCATATCTCAGTTACAACATCTTCTATCCAGTATGAGAATGATGATGTTATGAAGGTAACATGGGGAGATGATTATTCAATCTGCTGCTGTGTATCTGCTACACAGACAGGTAAGGAAATGCAGTTCTTCGGAGCTAGAGCTAACCTTGCTAAGTGCTTACTTTACGCTATCAATGGTGGTGTAGATATGAAGTCTAAGGTTCAGGTTGGACCAGCTTATAAGCCAGTTACTTCAGATGTTCTTGAATATGATGAAGTTGTAGCTAAGTTTGATAAGATGATGGATTGGTTAGCAGATCTTTATGTTAATGTACTTAACCTTATCCATTATATGCATGATAAGTACTACTATGAAGCTGCTGAGATGGCTCTTATTGATAC
>ERZ791573.394-NODE-394-length-25911-cov-20.479270_pt1 | contig 25911 bp, 20 predicted proteins | sample MGYA00509971_ERZ791573 | MGnify/ENA primary metagenome ERZ791573 (study PRJEB30046, sample SAMN00791921) | human gut metagenome | study: EMG produced TPA metagenomics assembly of the A metagenome-wide association study of gut microbiota in type 2...
CATTCTATTTTAATAACTTATATTTAAATCGTCTCGTTTTAACGGGACACTAGTGATTATCATTAGTTAATAACCTAATTTGCTCATCTTGCAAATCGTTTGTAGTTGTAGCCACTTTACCTGAAGGACTATTGGTGGCTGGTGTAGCACCTGAGATGTATTTTTTACATCCAGAGTTGCTAAAATTACTTAAGTATGGCTGATTCGTTACATCATTTTGTTCATTATTAGAACAAGACAGAAGAAGACATAACGATAGAGTACTAAGTATTGCAATAAATCTTCCCATTTTCTCTAAAGTTTAAATTTGGTTAGTACTGATGCGATAAAATCGCACGGTTATTAAAATTCATCAAATAAAGTGAGTTCTTTGAGATCTTGTTTTATTTGTCGATGTTCATAATCTTGCAGTTTTGGCTGCAAAATTATGAACATCAATTTCAAATCAAAAAAAACAAAGAACGTTTGTAAAAGATTAAATATCAAATATATAACTATAGTTAAGCGATTAATATCGCATCACTAGTAATGTTTGACTAAAGAAGCTGCTTGGTCAAATCAGTAGCCGCTTATGTGTTGCCTGTCATGCAGCATTTGTTTTTTGCTTAGTAATGAATCTTATTGGCATGCAGACCGAAAGCTGTCTGGATAGAATAAGCGTTGCCGTCTATAGCTACTTCTTTCACGATGACGTTAGCCAGTAGTTTGCGGTTTTGGTAACCGGCCATGGCGTAATAGAGCGAGTTGTAATACTGCATAACTGAAGCAAACTGTATCACGATGGTGTGGGTCTTGTCTTCAGCTGTGTATGAGGTAGTGAACTTCAAGTTGCTGTCGCCAGGAATCATCCATATAGAGTAGTAGTTGCCTGCTGAGGCTGTTGCGCCGTTTGTTATCTCGTATCCGTTGAAAGCAAACTTCAAGCTTGCTGCCGGTGCGTTGGCAATGATGCTCTTGGCGTTGGTGTCCTGGATATAAGCGCCGAGCGACTTGACAGGATAGTTGTTCATGATGAGCGTAGAGTCGTTCACGGTGAATGTTATCTGTGCCGAGTCGGCCTTGTTCTTTTCACCCTCTTTCAAGAAATAATAGTAGCCCTGGTATGTGCCGCTTGTCTCGATGCAGAGAGCATGTTTCTGATCAGGTGTCAGAGGTACATAAGAGGGTCTGTCGTTGTTGTCGTTAAGACAAGAGGTGGTTGCGAAGACTGTGCAGATGAGGCACAGGAGCATAAGGATTTTTGATTTCATGTTTATTCGTTTTTATAATTGTTTATGTTTTATGCAAGAGAGTTCGCTTCCTTTCATCTCATAAAGATGTTTTTCGCGTCTTCGTATATATAAATGTAGGCGTGTGCGCAATCTTGCATGCAACATCAAAAAAAATTATATTTTTCTCGATTCACCGCGCAAGAGGTTCATAAACTCCTCGCGTGTCTTGGCTTGCTCAAAGGCTCCGCTGAAGGCGCTGGTTGTTGTGATAGAGTTTTGTTTCTCCACGCCGCGCATCTGCATGCACATGTGCTTGGCTTCAACGACAACCATGACGCCCATGGGTTTGAGCGTCTCCTGTATGCAGTCTTTTATCTGCTGTGTGAGGCGTTCTTGCACCTGCAGACGATGACTGAAGATGTCGACCACGCGTGCAATCTTGCTCAGACCTGTTATGTAGCCGTTAGGGATATAAGCCACATGTGCCTTGCCGTAGAATGGCAGCATGTGGTGCTCGCACATGGAGAAGAAATCGATGTCTTTAACGATGACCATCTGGTTATATTTCTCTTCGAACAGCGCATCGGTCAGCACCTTGTGCGCGTCCATGGTGTAGCCTCGTGTTAGCACCTGCATGGCTTTGGCCACACGCATGGGGGTCTTCACAAGACCTTCGCGTTCAGGATCTTCGCCAATGAGTTTAAGCACTTCGTGGTAGTGGGCTGCCAATTCATCAAGCCCTTCTCTGTATTCTGTTTCTGGATTCACTATTTATAATGATGTTTGTTTGTTTTCTACTTGGTTGCTTCTAATAAGCCACGGTTATTTTTCCGCTTACGATACATGCTTGCTTGTAGCCCAGCTTTTTCACGCCTTTCAGGACGGCACTTGCCTCTTCGTATGTGCGGAAGTTGCCCATGCGGCAGATCCAACGTGGCGAATAGAAATGAACATAGACGGGTATGTCGGGGTATGCCATCTTTACATCGCTGCCCGCCTTCTGCGCTTTCACGCGGTCGTTTCGTGAGTTGCCTCCAGCAAACACCTGCACACGATAGCCGTTGACCTTATAGCTGCGAAGAGGAATCTTCTTGCGCATGTCGACGGTTGGAATGTCTGTTTCGGTTTCTTGTTTGCCTGAGGCGGTGCTATTGTTGTTCTCCCTTGCGGAGTGTTCCTCTTTCTTGTTGTTGGCAGCAGCCTCGTTGCCATGCTTGTGCTCGTTGTTGGCGGCAGCATGGTTTGAATGGCTGTTGGGATGGGTTGTTGTTGTAGCTGATGGGCTTGTCTGCTTTGACGGTGATGATGGGTTGGCCGTTTTTGCAGGATTCACCTGTTTGTGTCCTGACACGTCGGCGCTGTTGACCAATTCGTCGATGTCCTTGCTTTGCACAACGGTCACCGTGCCCGTGTCTTTTGTGTGCTGCTGTATGTGCTGCGTGAAGGATTGTGCCTTCATGTGTGTAGCCATGCCGAGCAGTGCGGCCAGTGTTATGACGAATAGTCTCATTGTCGTGTTGTTGATGATGATTCTCAAAAAGTGTGTTTTAAAAATGAGCACGCCGTCCTCATCGGCCTGTCATGTAGACCACGCCAGGCAAAGATAAAGACGGCAGTGCTTTTTTCGCTTTCTGCTGTTGTCAGAAATGTTTTATCGGTGTTCTTGTCCGATTATTTCTTCCAAGCGTCGATGATGCCCTTGAAATCGGCACACTTCAGAGAAGCGCCACCGATGAGGCCACCGTCGATATCGGGCTTAGAGAACAGCTCGGGAGCGTTGCTTGCCTTGCAGCTTCCGCCGTAGAGGATAGATGTCTCCTCAGCAGCCTCCTGGCCATACTTCTCTGCTACGATAGAGCGGATGTAAGCCAGCATCTCCTCAGCCTGGTCAGAGGTTGCGGTCATGCCTGTGCCGATGGCCCAGATGGGCTCGTAAGCGATGACGATGTTCTTCCAAGCCTCTGCGTCGAGGTGGAACACTGAACCTGCGAGCTCAGCCTTAACAACCTCGTTCTGCTTCTCTGCCTTGCGCTCCTCAAGAGTCTCGCCGCAGCAGAAGAGAATCTTCAGACCGTTAGCCAGAGCCAGGTCTACCTTCTCCTTCAGGATCTCAGCGGTCTCGCCGTAATACTGACGACGCTCTGAGTGGCCGAGGATAACATACTGAGCACCTGTGCTCTTTACCATCTCGGCTGACACCTCACCGGTGTAAGCACCCTTGGCCTTGTCTGCGCAGTTCTCTGCACCGAGAGCCACTACGTTCTGGTCGAGCTCCTTAGCTACAGAAGCAAGGTGAATGAACGGTGTGCAGATAATAACCTCGCAGTTAGGTTTGTCGGCTGCGAGAGCTTCGTTGATTTCCTTGGCGAGTGCTACGCCTTCCTGCAGGTTGAGGTTCATCTTCCAGTTGCCTGCTACAATTTTCTTTCTCATTTTTCTTTTCTTTTTAAAAAGTTTATATAATATGTTAGAATTGTTTCGTTCTTTCAGCCACCGTGTCCACGCCAATGTGCGGTCGGCGAGGGTGAGGAGGAGGAGTGGCAGGATGTACCAAAGGAAGATTTTCAGAATTTTTGTTTGCACAAAATCGTCAGGAATCTGTCCTATGGGCAACTTCTCGAGCGGTCCTTTCAGCTCATCGGTCTGTGGCAGACGGTTGTGGCTCCATTTGCGTATGACCACGCCGTCCTTGAGGAGCAGCAGTCCAGGGTTGCTGCGTATGATCGTCTTCAGCGTTGTGGCATCGGTGATGCAGAACGGATATTCTGCCCCTGTCAGGTCGATCCAACGGTTTATATCCTGCTGTGAGCTTGCTGTGAGACAGAAGAAGGGAATGTGTTGTTCCTGTGCATACTCGTAGATCTGGTCTATGTCGCCGAAGTTGGTGTCATCGGCTTTGTCGAGCCATGGCGATATGAGCAGGAAGGTGTAGCCCTTGTCGTTGAGTACCTGTTGGGTTATGTCTTCGCCTGTTGATTGCAGCTCTATGGAGAAATCGTGTATTGGTGGAACGTAACCCTCGGCTGTCTGCACGGTGTGGCTGTCTACGAACTGCCAGGTGGAGTCGGGGTAGTTGTCGAGTGTGAACTCGCGTGTCTCGCCATTCTTCTTTAATATAAATGTTGTCTCAAACTGTGGCTCCTTTGCCCCCGGCGGTATGGTCATGCCTTTTCTTAGGTCTGCTCCCACATGGTATGGCCGGAAGTCGAACAGCGGTAGGGTGTAGAGGCTTATGACCTCGATGGCGAAGATGAAAAGTACCGAATAGTTGCGCACAATCCACTGGTTGCTCTTCGAGATGAGCCTTGCCATCAGTAGGGGCCATTTTGCTATCACCACAGCGCATGCCAACAAGATGATGTTCTTTATCAGCGTCTGCGTGTTGGTGAGCACTATGGCATCGCCGAAACATCCACAGTCTTTTACGGGGTTGGCCACTGCTATCCACAAGGTTAGCGCCGTCATGACCACCATCACGGCTGTGACGATGCGGCTCACGATACGTCGCTGTATGGCAAACAAGAGATATATGCCCAAGGCAAACTCGAAAGCTGCCAAGATAACAGACGCTGTGAGCGTGGCCCAATCGGGAATCCACGGTGTGAGCCCCATGGCTTCCAGATAGTCGTGAATCTTATATTGTGTGCCGAGCGGGTCTATGGCCTTCACAAATCCTGACAGGATGAATGTGGCTGCGAGCAGCAGGCGGCACATGTTTATCAATATCGTTTTGACGTATTTCACAATGCGCTGAATGTGGTTTACTTTCTTTTTTAAAGCTTCTATTTAAAGCCTTGTTTTTTAGCCTTGGCTTTTAAAGTCTTTGCTTCTTTGGCCTTTTGTCTTCTTAAGCTTCTTGTCTTCTTAAGCTTCTTGTGTGCTTAGTTTTCCTCCTCGGTGAGTTTTATCACGCCGAACACCGAGTAGTTGATGATATCCATATAGTTGGATCCGATACCCTCCGACACAAGTGTGTTGCCGCCGAGATTTTCTATCTCTTTGACGCGTTCAATCTTTGTCAGAATGAAATCGGTGTAGCTGCTCACCCTCATAGAGCGCCACGCCTCGTCATAGTCGTGGTTTTTTTTGAGCATGAGCTGCAGAGCCTCGTTGGCGTGACGGTCGTAGAGCGCCATGGCCTCGTCGTTGGTAATGTCTACCGTGTCGGCAAAGCCTTTCTCAAGCTGTATGAGTCCGACGATGCCATAGTTGATAAGAGCCACAAACTCGGGTCTTATACCGTCGCCGACCAGCGACTCTTTCTTTATTTCCAGCGAGCGTATGCGCTTAGCCTTGATGAAAAGTTGGTCGGTGAGCGATGACGGGCGTAAGATGCGCCACGACGCTCCATAGTCGTGAAGTTTCTTTTCAAACAGGGCGCGACATTCGTGCATGGCGTCCTTGAATTGTTGTTCTGTGCGTGTAGTGTCCATAAGTTGCCACAAAAATACAAAAATCCTGTGAAATGAGCAAGAACAAACGCCTTTTTAGTGTTGTTTCTGTCTCATGTGAATCATTCTGACCACTCCACACATCGCCTCGTAGCGTGCTTTTAGCGAGTCGCGTCTCACGCCGAGCATGTTACGACGGTAGCGGTCGGTCTCTGTCTGCAGTAGGCTCTCTGTCTCCTGCAACAGAATGTCGGTCTTTGCCACATCGGTTTGTGCCATCTTCAGCGACGCGTCTTGCCACACCTTGAGTGCGTGCTTGCGTGCTTCAACGGCTTTGGGGAAACGCTCACGCAGCTGAGTGATAGAGTCGAGCGCAGCGCTGTAGTTGCCTTTGTTATAGAGCGAGTCAATCTGGGCGAGTAGGGTTTGTGCCTTCTCGTCTTCAGTCTTTGTGCATCCGCATAACAGGATGACGGTGAATGTGAAAAACAGTAAGTGCTTCATTGTGACGGCAAAATTACAACTTTCTTTTTCACTAACCAAGAATTTTAGTGTTTTGTTTGTTTTCTTTAACCCAAATCGGTCGTTAGGGCTTGCTTGTATTTTGGATTTTTAGAAGAGTGGATTTTGTTTGGCTTTTAATGAGTAATAGCGAGCTATTGCGAATTAAAAACAAGCAAAAGACACCTTATAACAAGCAAAAGACTGCAAGCAGTTATAAAAACGGCATAAAACGGCCTAATGACCGATTTGGGTTAAATGTTTCGTGTTAATGTTTCGTGTGGTTCTGACAATCTGAATGTTGCTGCATTTGGCAAATGTGTCAAGTGAACGTGTTAATGCGGAAAACAAAAAAGGTTATCTGAAAGACTCAGATAACCTTAATTTGTGACTCCGGCAGGATTCAAACCTGCAACCTTCTGATCCGTAGTCAGATGCTCTATTCAGTTGAGCTACGGAGCCATGCTTCTTAAAAGCGAGTGCAAAGGTATGGATATTTTTCTTAACTGCAAAATTTTTTGCAAATTTTTTGTTGCTTTTTTGTCGTTTTTTCTCTTTTTTATCGGTTTTAATGGTTTTATCCAAGATTTATTCATAAAACAACACAGGTTTTACGAGTCCTCTTTTTCCATTTTCCCCATTTCTTTCTTACATCTTTTATATTCTTATATGCGTTATATCTCGTCCTTTAGTGTAGGGAAGGTAATGTGATATTTTACAGCCAAGAAACGAATGGAGCATACCACGACGAAGGTTATGGCTGCCATCCATGTAACGCTGATGTTGAGCAACGCCAATCCCCAATAGATAAATCCACCTGCCACACATGCTGTGGCATAGACTTCCTTTTGAAAAATTACGGGTATGTTGTTAAGGAACACATCGCGCATAACGCCACCTGCCGATCCTGTTATGCAACCCATTATAATGGCCACCCAGAACGGGTGTCCACACTCGAGCGTTTTCTGTATGCCGGCAACGGTGAAGAGTCCTAAACCGAGGGTGTCGAACACGAACCAAGCGTTGTCAAGCTTCTTAAGGGAGCGCGAGAACACAACGGTAAAGAGAAGAGCCAGCACGGCGCAGCTCATATATAACGATGATGTCATCCAGAACGGTGTGACGCCAAGCATGACGTCACGAATTGTTCCTCCGCCGATGGCCACGGCGATGCCGCACACGAAGCCTCCGAACCAGTCGAAATGTTTGGCTGAGGCTTGACGTATGCCCGACACCACGAACGTGAATGTACCCAGCACCTCGATAATTTTCATCACGGTGCTGTAAAGCTCGTCAAACTCAAGATTCATAGTTTTGTCACAACATTAACAGGGTTTCCTTCCAGGAAGGCCTTTACATTGTTTTCAAGAATTGTCATCAAGCGCTTGCGTGCCTCAGTTGTTGCCCAAGCGATGTGGGGTGTGATGAACGCGTTGGGTTCGGCAAACAGAGGGTTGTCGGCTGTTGGCGGTTCTTGCACCATGACGTCGGCAGCATAGGCAGCAAGCTGCTCGCTATGTAGCGCTTCAGCCACATCGGCCTCGTTGACAAGGGGTCCGCGTCCGGTGTTTATAAGAATAGCTCCCTTGCGCATCTTGCCAATGGTGTTCTTGTTGAACATCTCCTTTGTTGTAGAGGTAAGAGGACAGTGGAGAGATATTATGTCGCAAGCGCCAAGCAATCCCTCAAGCGTTGTCTTGTAAACAAAGTCTGGTAGGTCGGCAGCGTTCTTGCTTGTCATGGCATACACGTCCATGCCAAACTCGTGTGCCAGACGTGCCACCTTCATGCCTATGTTGCCGAGTCCCACAACACCGAATGTTTTTCCTGCCAACTCATGCAGAGGTGTGTCCCAATAGCAGAAGTCGGGATTGCTGCTCCATCTTCCGTTGCGGTTCAGAGAAGCATAATGGTCTACGCGGTTGACGATGTTAAGCAGGTGAGCGAACACCATCTGTGCCACGCTGTTGGTGCTGTAAGCAGGTATGTTGGTCACGGTGATGCCATGAATGGCCGCCGCCTCAATGTCTACAACGTTATATCCTGTCGCCATCACACCTATATATTTAAGGTTGGGCAGCAGGTCCATGGCCTTCTCATCAATGACCACTTTGTTTGTGAACACAATGTCGGCCTTAGCAGCGCGTTCCACCATCTCCTCTTTTGTGGTGCGTGGATACACCGTGACCGTGCCATACTGTTCAAACGGTTTCCAAGAAAGGTCGCCGGGGTTCAGACCAGTTCCATCTAAAACTACTATATTCATTGTTCTTAAATTCTTTTTTTTCGATATGTTTTTTTCGCTCTTCGCTCTTCACTTTTCACTCTTCACTCTTCACTCTTCACTCTTCACTCTTCACTCCCTAAACCTATCCCCCCAGAGCCTGATCATCTGTTGGTATTGTTTTTCTTCAGAGGGCGAGTGTTGTGCGTGCCAGAGCCGAGTGTCCTTCAGTTCGTCGGGCATATATTGCTGATTGACAAAATTGCCAGGATAATCGTGAGCATACTTATATCCGTCATGGTAGCCAAGCTGCTTCATCAGTTTTGTCGGGGCGTTACGAAGGTGTAGCGGCACAGGCTGGTTTCCCGTTTGCTTTACCACCTCCAAGGCTGTGTTTATGCCCATGTAGGCCGAATTGCTTTTAGGACTTGTTGCCAGATAAACCGCTGCTTCAGCCAATGGTATGCGTCCTTCGGGCCATCCTATCTTCATGACCGTGTCAAAAGCAGCGTTGGCCAAGAGCAAGGCGTTTGGGTTGGCAAGGCCAATGTCTTCGGCTGCGCTAATGACCAGACGGCGGGCGATAAACTGTGGGTCTTCGCCACCTTCTATCATTCGTGCCATCCAGTAGAGTGTGGCGTCTGGGTCGCTGCCGCGTATGCTCTTGATGAACGCTGAGATTATGTCGTAGTGCATGTCGCCTCCTTTGTCATAAGCCAACGGGTTCTGCTGCAGTCGTTCCTCCACCATCTTGTCGGTTATGACAACCTTCTCCGCACTTTCCGACTCAACCACCAGCTCCAAAATGTTAAGAAGCTTGCGTGCATCGCCACCGCTGTAACGCATCATGGCATCGGCTTCGCGCAGCTCAATGTTGCGCTTGCTCAGTTCGGCATCGGTTGTTATGGCGCGGTTGAGCAGCTCCGTAAGGTCTTCTTTCTCAAGCGATTTGAGCACATATAGCTGGCATCGTGAGAGCAGAGGACGTATGACCTCAAACGAAGGGTTCTCTGTTGTTGCGCCTATTAGGGTCACGATGCCCCGTTCCACCGCTCCGAGCAGCGAGTCTTGTTGCGACTTGCTGAACCTGTGAATCTCGTCAATGAACAAAATGGGCGATGCGCTGTTGAAGAATCTGTTGTTTTTGGCTTTCTCAATGACCTCGCGCACATCCTTCACACCGCTTGTCACGGCGCTCAAAGTGTAGAACGGCGTGTCCAGCTTGTGCGCAATTATCTGTGCCAGAGTGGTTTTGCCCACACCAGGAGGACCCCACAAGATGAATGATGAAATTCTGCCTCCTTCAATCATCTTGCGCAGCACAGCATCCTTGCCGACCAGATGTTTTTGTCCTACATAGTCGTCAAGGCTTCTTGGCCTCATTCTTTCTGCTAATGGTTCGCTCATAAAAAATGTCTTCTTGCAACGCAAAATTAGAAAAAACATGCGATATGAGCAAAATTTATAGTAGAAAAACTTGTGAATTAGCTTTAAAGTATATACTTTTGCAGCGCCTCTTTACGGCAGCAAAGAAAATAAAACAAACAAAATTATATGAAACAGCAAAAAGCTTTGACTCTAAAAACTTTGACAAAAGGCAACGTGTGGGAAATTCAGGAGAATGATATTTTCCGACTGTTGGATGCCGGCTACAAGGATGCTGACTGCAAGGACAACATGCGTCACTATTTCGACATCATACGCACAGCCTTCGAAATGGAAGAAGTGAAGGTTGACCGCCCCGAGGTGATAGCCAAATACGAGGCACGCGGATTCAAGGTGGCACCTGTTAAGGTGGATGACAACACGAAACCCAAGTGGGCTATAAAGAAGCGCCCTATCCTTCGTGTCACCGACCTCACATACGAGAATATTCGTCACATCTCAGCAGCCAAGCTTATGGAGGTTTTGGACCGCAACTTTGGCGGTGGCTGGGACTCGCTCTCACAGAGCATACAGGACATCATCGAGAGTGGTTTCGACATCAGCACCACCACGCTTCCCAAGGATCGTCTGCACAAACCGGGCGGCATGTATGAGAAGAAGGTGAACGACGGTTTCGAGGTGCTTGAGATTCCTAAGGGCTCATGGATCGAGGCTATCTTCGCAAAAGAGAAGCCGCTGGAAGAGAAGCCTCAGAGCAAGTTGGACGATGAGGAACCCACAAGCAAATATGACCTCGACGACGACGAGGACAACGATGAGGATCTGCCTGAGATTGATGACAAGTATGGCGACGACGACGATGACGACGACGCCTTTGATGAGGACAAGCTCACCGAGGAGAGCTATCGCACAACCTTCGACACCGACCCTGAGGATCTTAACCTTGAGGCAGCCGATGTGAGCGATGATGAAGACTATTAAAAAGACTTTTATTTTCGGGCGCCTTTCGTAAAGGAATATCCTTAAAGGTGAAATCGAAAAAACAATAATTTAAACCCTTCTTCTGCTTCTTCATGATGGAGAGCAGAAGAAGGGCTTTTTTTATAGAAAACATCCCTAAGCCATGCAAAACACGAGATTATGGTTAACATACATCAATAAAAATCGTCTATATATATTTTTTTAGAATAATTTATGTTTTGTAGCGTTTTTGTAATAAATAATGTTTAATTTTGTAAGCAAATTTAAAACGCTGAGGAACAGTTGTTGGTTCCAGCATTATTTTAACAAGGACGACGCCAACTAAAAGAGGCGAAATTAAACAAAATTTTCAAAAAATAGTTTTATGAAAAAAAGACTGTTCATGTTTTCTGTCATGCTCCTGTCTATCATGCAGGTAGCTTTGGCGCAGGTCACAACTGCTGCCCTGACAGGAAAAGTGACGTTGGACAACACCAACGAAGAGGTTATTGGTGCTACCATTCAAGCTGTGCATGAACCTTCAGGCACACGCTATGGAGCAGTGACAAACGCTAACGGACGCTACACCATTCAGGGTATGCGCGTTGGTGGACCCTACAAAGTGACGGTGAGCTACATTGGCTACAAGAACCGTGAGGTGAGTGGCATACAGTTGCAGCTTGGCGAAACTTACAACCAGAACTTCACAATGTCAGAAGATGCCAACGTGCTTGGCGAGGTAGTGGTTAGCGGCAAGGCTTCCAAGTTTGCTGCTGAGAAGACAGGCGCTTCTACCAACATCAGCAACACGCAGATGATGAACCTGCCTACCATCGACCGTTCAATCACCGACATTGCCCGACTCTCTCCTTATGCTAACGGCATGAGCTTCGCTGGTGGCGATGGACGTAGCTCCAACTTCACCCTTGACGGTTCAAACCTCAACAACAATTTCGGCCTCACATCAGCACTGCCTGGTGGCGGCAATCCTGTGTCTATGGACGCCATTGACGAGGTTCAGGTTGTTGTGGCACCGTTCGACGTGCGCCAGACCAACTTCATTGGTGGTGGCATAAACGCCATCACCAAGTCGGGAACCAACACCTACCGTGGAACCGCTTATGTTTATTATAATAATGAGAACTTGCACGGCAACCGTGTCGACAACGCCGATCTGGGCGAGCGCGGCAAGAACGGCACCACCACTTATGGCTTTACCTTTGGTGGTCCTATCGTCAAGGACAAGCTGTTCTTCTTCGCCAATGCTGAGTATAGCAAGAGTCCTAACGTCGTGAACCGCTGGCGTGCCAGCGAGGATGGCAAAGCTGACGCCACCAACTATGTGTCGCGTGTGCCCGTGTCAGACATGGAGAAGGTAAAGAACTTCCTCATTGAGCATTACAATTTCAACCCTGGTTCTTACACCAGCTTCCCAGCTGAGGACAACAACCTCAAGCTACTTGGACGTATCGACTGGAACATCACCAACGAGCATCACCTTGCTGTTCGTTACAACTACACCAAGAACAAGGCGTGGAACGCTGTGAACAAATCGTCTTCAGATGCTTACACTCGTTACAACACCAACCGTCTGTCACAGTATGGCATGTCGTTCGCTGGCTCAATGTACTCGCAGAACAACTCGGTGGCTTCTATCTCTGCCGACCTCAATAGCCGCTTCGGTGACAACATGTCAAACCAGTTGCTTTTCACCTATACCGACATTGACGAAAAGCGCGAGACCAACTGCAGCGATTTCCCCTTCGTTGACATCATGTCTGGCTACACCACCGACGATGCAGGCAATTTTACCTCTCAGGACATGAACCCCTACATCAGCTTCGGTTCAGAGCTGTTCTCAAAGAACAACCGCGTTCAGAACAAGATCTACACTCTCACAGATAACTTCACCTATTATCTTGGCGCACACAAGCTGACAGCTGGTTTCAACTTCGAGCATCAGCTTGCCAACAACTCTTACATGCGTGGCGCTACAGGTTATTACCGTTACCGTTCACTCGACGACTTTATCAATGGCGCTGCTCCTGAGACCGTGTCACTGGCCTATGGCTACAACGGCGAGCTGTATCCTAACGCTGAGGTTAAGTTTAACCAGTATGGCATCTATGCTCAGGACGAGTGGAACGTGCTTAACAACCTTAAGCTCACCGCAGGTATTCGTTTCGACAATATCTCATTCGACAAGGACGACCTCATGGAGAATAAGGCAATCTCTACCCTCGACTTCGGTGGCCGCACCATCGACACAGGCTCATGGCCTAAGGGCAATATCCAGGTGTCGCCCCGTATCGGCTTCACATGGGATGTGTTTGGTGACAAGTCGCTGAAGGTGCGTGGAGGTACAGGCCTGTTCGCTGGCCGTCTGCCTCTTGTGTTCTTCACCAACATGCCTTCAAACGCCCTCATGGCACAGGGTAGCGCTGTTGCCAGCACCACTTATGCTTTGGACGGTACCATCACTCCCGATGCTGCGCTTAACAAATTCAAGGGCGGTCTGGTTACAGATGTAACAAAGATTCGTGAGCTCCTTGGCGCTCCTGCCACCATCACTCCTGAACAGGGTTCTCTGCCCAAAAACTTTGCTGGTGTAGACCACAACTTCAAGATGCCTCAGGTTTGGAAGACCGCCATCGCTATCGATGGACAGGTTCCCGTGTCGTTCCCTCTGTCTTTCACCGCCGAGTTTACCTTCACCAAGAAGATTCATGACGTGATGCTCGACAACTACAACATCAAGAGCAACGAAGGCTGGGAGACCCTGAAGGGTACAGGCGATGACCGATATGTTTATCCTAACGACTATCGTTATTATAAGAACATCAACTCGGCTTGTGTGCTGACCAACACCTCTAAGGGCTATGGTTGGACCTTCAACTTCACCGTGAACGCTGAGCCTGTACAGAACCTCAACCTCATGGCAGCTTACACACACACCGTTATGAAGGAGCTTACCGGCATGCCTGGCAACAATGCTTATTCGACATGGTCAAACATGTATGCTGTCCAGGGTCCTAACTTCCTGGAGCTCGGCAACTCACGCTATGTTATCCCCGATCGTCTCATCGCATCGGCAAGCTATAAGTATGCTAAGGAACACTTCAGCCTCTTCTACACAGGCTACTCTCCTTCAGGCTATAGCTTCTATTACGACGGCGACATCAACGGCGACGGCAACCGCTATGACCTGATGTACATTCCTAAGGACGAAAACGACATCCACTTCACCAATCCTGCTGATGCCGACCTCTTCTGGAAGTTTGTAAACCAGGACAGCTACCTCAAGAACCACAAGGGCGAGTATGCAGAGCCTTACAGCGCTCGTGCTCCCTTCGTTCATCGCTTCGACTTCCGTTGGGCTCACGACTTCGATGTTAAGATTGGACAGACCAAGAACAAGCTTGTGCTGAGCCTCGACATCATGAACGTTGGCAACCTCTTCAACTCTAAGTGGGGTGTTGAGAAGAACATGGCCGGTTGCAACAACGGCAAGATCTTGAAGGTTAACAAGATTGTTGATGGCGTGCCTTATTTTTCAATGTATAAGGACAAGTCCACAGGTGAGGCTCCCACCTCTACATGGAGCTTCAACCACAACTACAATCAGTGCTGGAAGATGCAGATTGGCGTTAAGTATGTCTTCAACTAAAAATCTTTGCGCTTAGGCGCAAAGACAATAAAAAAACGGCTTGCAGTTCCCGACACAGGGCTGCAAGCCGTTTTCTTCTTTCTTGTTATAAAGGTTTTCTTGTTATAAAGGTTTTCTTATTATAAAGGTTTCTTATTATAAAGGTTTCTTATTATAAATGTTTTCTTTTTTTCTTATTATAAAAGTTTTTTCTTTTCTCGCCTTTACAATAAGAGCTTTGTTTTCAGAGATCTGAAGATTATTTTTTGCTGAGACTCTTTATTTCTTCTTCAGACAATCCCGTTAAAGATGCAATAATCTTAACGTCCATTCCTTTTTCCATCATTGTCTTTGCTACCTCCGCTCTTCCTTCTGCTCTTCCTTCTGCTCTTCCTTCCGCTCTTCCTTCCGCTCTTCCTTCCGCTCTTCCTTCCGCTTTAGCTGTGTCCAAAGAATTCTTGATATCGCGATATGCTTTAAGACTGTCTTCATATTCGCGTAATTCTGTTGGTGAGAAGCGAGCGATGGCTGCCGCATCAAACAGTTTTGTGAAAATCTTTTCACGAAGAGCTGCAGGACGGTCGTCAAGACGTGATAGGTTCTTTAGGACATACATCCATTTGTCTGATAATGATGTAAGCTCATTGTCGGCTTTATCGAAACGTCCCACCTCGACGTATTTAAACATCAACTTGGCGTTGAAAACCTTCTTCGTCTTTGTATCCATCAAAGCAATTGTGTGAATTGTGTCGGAACTGTCAAATGCTTCATCGCTCATTTTGAAATTGAGCAATGCCACGACATACACTTTCTTAAGACAAAAATTCCAATCGGAGCTTTTTGGAGCTTGTTCTCTAATAGGAAATGTTGAGTAGAAAAGAGAGCGGTCTTTGAAGAATGTCTGGTAAGCATTCTGCATCTCAACAATAAATTTTTCGCCTCGTTCGTTCTCGCAATACACATCAAATATGGCTTTGCGCTCCGTATATACATCTCCCACGTTTTCGCTGTTGAGATACCTAACATCCTTTATCACTTCCTCCCCGTTGAAGAGAGAGTTGAGAAAGTTGATAAGCAAATCCTTGTTTGGATCTGTACCAAAAATTCGCTTAAAGCCAAAATCTGTTAGCAGACTGATATATCTTTCTTCTGACTGTCTCATGATTGAAAAATTAAAAAATGGTCACACAATTGTTGTTGTTGCAAATTTAGATATTTTTCTTGAATTACACGCAAGTAGTGTGAAAAAATGGAAAAGATTGTTTGCGAGATAAGCCTATGGTCTCTATTTTTTCATTACCTTTGCATAATCTTTGCAAAAAGAAAACGGCATGGTGGAACCTGGGCATGACGTGTTTGCGCCTCGCTCTTAAGAACTAAGCCACGATGACGACATGTAAAGACATGTAAAAAAGAAGAGGCTTACTTTTTAGAAAAAAGCTTTTTAAAAAGCAAATAGAAAGAAGAAAAAAGAAAGAATGAAAAGGAAAGCCTGAAATTGAAAGAAGATAAAAAAAGAAGAAGAAACAAGAAAAAATAGAAGAAACAAAAAGAAGAAGAAACAAGACAAAAAGAAAACAAAGAAAACAAGAAAAAGAAGAAACAAAAAAATATGATTGTATGTATCGCTGAGAAACCCAGCGTTGCCAAGGATATAGCCCGCATCATAGGAGCCACGAGCGCCCGTGACGGCTATATGGAAGGCAACGGCTATCAGGTGACATGGACCTTCGGACACCTCTGCACCCTCAAAGAGCCCAATGACTACACCGAAAACTGGAAACGGTGGAGCCTCAGTGCGTTGCCCATGATACCGCCGCGCTTCGGCATAAAGCTTATCGACGACAGCGGCATAAAGAAACAGTTTGCTGTCATTGAGCGACTCATGCAGGCCGCTGACAGCATCATCAACTGTGGTGACGCCGGCCAGGAGGGAGAGCTCATACAGCGGTGGGTCATGCAGATGGCTCAAGCCAAGTGTCCTGTGAAGCGTCTGTGGATCTCGTCCATGACCGATGAGGCCATACGCGAGGGATTTGAGGCCTTGAAGGATCAGGCGAGCTACCAGCCGCTCTATCTGGCAGGTCTCAGTCGTGCCATCGGCGACTGGATTTTGGGCATGAACGCCACGCGTCTTTACACGCTCAAGTATGGACAGAACCGTCAGGTGCTGTCCATCGGTCGTGTGCAGACCCCCACGCTTGCCCTTATCGTCAACCGCCAGAAGGAGATCGACAACTTCAAGCCAGAGCCTTACTGGGTCCTCTCGACCGTATATCGCGACACGCTCTTCACCGCTACCAAAGGCAAGTTTACGAGCAAAGAGGAGGGCGAGGCCGCCTTCTCAACCATTGCCGACAAGCCGTTCACCGTCACCTATGTAGAGAAGAAGAACGGCACAGAAGCGCCGAAGCAGCTCTTCGACCTCACCTCGCTTCAGGTAGAGTGTAACCGCAAGTTTGGCTACAGCGCCGAGACCACGCTCAACATCGTGCAGACGCTCTATGAGAAGAAGCTCTCTACCTATCCGCGTGTTGACACCCAGTATCTCAGCGACGACATCTACCCCAAGTGTCCCTCCATCCTTGCAGGTCTTGTGGGCTATGACGACGTGCTCGAACCGCTCAAGGGCAAGAACCTGAAGAAGAGCAAGAAGGTGTTTGACACGTCAAAGGTAACCGATCACCACGCCATCATACCCACAGGCGTGCCTGCCCGTGGTCTCACCGACATGGAGCGCAATGTCTACAACCTCATAGCCTTACGCTTCATCTCCGTGTTCTACCCCGACTGCAAATTCTCCACCACCACCGTTCTCGGCAAGGTTGAAGACGTAGAGTTTAAGGTCAGCGGCAAGGAGATTCTCAGTCCGGGATGGCGACTTGTCTACATGCGCAACGTCGACAAAGACACCGTTGTTTCAAAACCCGACACCGACGAAGAAGACAGCAAGAAGGGTGATGAGGAGCGCACGCTGCCCTCGTTCGTAAAGGGCGAGAGCGGTCCCCACACGCCCACGCTCACGGAGAAGCAGACCACGCCGCCAAAATATTATACCGAAGCCACGCTCCTGCGCGCCATGGAGACGGCAGGCAAGTTTGTTGAGGACGAGACGTTGCGTGCTGCCCTTAAGGAGAACGGCATCGGCCGTCCGTCTTCGCGTGCCGGAATAATAGAGACCCTGTTCAAGCGTCGTTACATACGTCGAGAACGCAAGAACCTTGTGGCCACCGCCACGGGCATAGAGCTTATCGACACCATTCACGAGGAGCTGCTCAAGAGCTGTGAGCTGACGGGCATCTGGGAGAAAAAGTTGCGCGACATCGAGCATAAGAAATATGATCCTGCCATGTTTATAAACGAGCTGAAGCAGCAGATCACCGACATCGTGAACGATGTGTTGCGCGACAACAGTAACCGTCATGTGACCATAACCACCGAGGAAGACCTGAAGAAGCGTCCTGCAAAGAAAACGGCAGCGGCAAAGTCGGCCGCCACACGCAAGAAGACTGCGGCGAAGAAACAGACCGACAAAGCGGCTCCTGCATCTTCCAGCGCATCAGCGGCCCCTGCTTCTTCCATCCCCTCAGCCCCCGATGGCGCGTTGTCTCCCGACCCGTTGGTTGGTCAGCCCTGTCCTGTCTGTGGCCAAGGACACATAATAAAAGGTAAGACAGCCTATGGCTGTAGCCGTTGGCGCGAGGGATGCACGTTCCGCAAAGCTTTTTAGATGTTTCCGCAAAGCTTTTTAGATGTTTCTGCAAAGCTCTTTAGGTGTTACCGCAAAGCCTTTTAGGTGTTGATGGGGTTGGTTGACCAGTAAGGTTAACCTCTTCTCAGACAGTCAGAACCACTGAAAACAATAGCTGTGCCCCTACCGAAAACCATAGTTTTCGGTAGGGGCACAGTCGTTTCTTAGCCTAAAGTGTTGGTTTCATGCGCTTTATTTCATAATTTTGTGGTAAATCAAACAAGCAAAATACTGCAAAAAATATGAACCTATCAGTTTTTTCTCTGCATCGTCTTGCTCCCCGCATGGCCTTGCTCTTTTCGTGTCTTTTCATTGCGCTCGGTCTCGATGCGCAGAGTTTTGATGTCGGTGACTTGACCTACACGGTTCTCCAAAACGACGCATCCGCCGTTCAGGTAACAAGAGGCAACAAACACTTCTATGACCTGACCATCCCGTCGACGGTCTCCTATAAAGACCATAGCTACACCGTGAAGCACATCGGCAACAATGCGTTCTACGGCAACGGATATAAGATTTATCATGATGTCGTGCTGCCGCCAACGATCGAAACCATTGGTGCCCAGGCTTTCACAAGTAATTGGGATATGACCTCGGTCACATTTGCCTCGGGGCAGGCCCCACGTCTTCGCGTCATAGGCGAAGGGGCGTTTTATAACTGTCGGAAGATGACAACATTGTTCGAGATGCCCTCAACTCTTGAAGATATAGGCAACAACGCATTTAGAGAATGTTGGGCATTGAGAGGCACCTTTCTGTTGCCTGAAAACCTGAAGACCATCGGCTCCGAATGTTTCAGCGGTTGTCGTAGCATCAGCGGTTTTCGCTTTGCCGTTACGTCTATGGCCGACATGTTGAGCTCTAACCGTTGCTTGGTCAATATGCGCGACGACGCATCATGGGTGTGTCCTGTGTCTATAGCGCCTAATGTGGAGCGCATACCATCTTATTTGTTTGGATCGTTAGGAAGATATAGCGTGACCTTTGAGCCTGGCAGCCGCTGTAAGGAGATTGCCGCTTATGGTCTGGAGAATGTGGGCGGCCGTTTGGAGCTGCCCGAAGGTCTTGTGACCATCGGCAACCATGCCGCTTACGGCACAATTAGCCGCACCCCTCCTTTGCACCTTGTGCTGCCTTCCACCGTGCAGACCATAGGCAATTATGCTTTCGATGGTCGTTCAGACATGACGGGCGAGCTGCGTTTCGGTTCAGCCCTCACCAGCATCGGAAGGGATGCTTTTTATGAATGTAAGTCGCTGTCGGGCACTCTCAGCTTGCCCGCCTCTTTAACAACGCTCGGCATGTATGCTTTCAGAGACTGCACGGGCATAGAGCGTCTCGAATGGCATGTTCCCGCACACCCTGACGGCAACAACCGCAATGCTGTGCTTTCCGACATCAATGCTGCCAATGGGTTGCAGGTTGTCATAGGCAAGGAGGTGCAGTGTGTGCCAGGCCATTTCCTTAGCAAGTGCAATGCCTCCAGCCTTACCTTTGAAGACGGATGCCAATGCACCGCCATCGGCGATGTTGCGTTCTCAGGAGCTATGCTGTCGGGCAGCCTTGTCCTTCCGTCAACAATCACCGAGATCGGCACTTATGCTTTTTCGGGCAACTCTTTGCTTTCGTCCATCCACATTCCCTCGTCGGTAAACAAGATTGGTCGTTATGCTTTTTATGAATGTACGAATGTCAACAATCTCTATTTCGGTCCTGCCGAATTTACCCTTACGGGGGGCCGTGGATCTGCCGATGTGTTCTACCGCTTGGGCAAGGATGCCGGTGGTGTGAATCTCACCATTGGCCGCGAGGTGAAGAAGGTGAACCAAGAAATGTTCGACAAATCCAACATCAAGACCCTCACGTTTGAGGAAGGGGCTGTGTGTGACGAGATTGGCGCACGCGAGTTCAACTATGAGTCGTTGGAAGGTTCTCTCGTCTTGCCCTCGAAGCTGAAGAAGATCGGTTACATGGCGTTCGCCACATCCAACATAACAAGTGTTGTTGTGCCGGAGAGCGTGACCGAGATAGGAGCCAAAGCGTTTGCTCAATGTCCTCAGTTGAGCAAGGTCGAGTTTAACGCCCCTAATGTGGCTTTTACCTATGAGCGAAACTACCGCATTGGCGCTTTCTGTTGGTCTGGCGGCTTGGCCGAAGGTTACGATTTGTGGCTTGGCAACGCTGTCACCACCATTCCCGACTATTTGTTTGAAAATGGTTATATGGGTGAAAATGACGGCAAGTTTGAGGTCGTGGGTGGCGTTAAGGCCATACATTTTGCTGCCGACGGTAGCCTGTCAACCATCGGAACGTACGCTTTCTGCTCGAACCACCTGCTCTCTGGTCGCCTTGCCTTTCCTGCCACCGTGCGCACCTTGGGCGAAAGAGCCTTTGCAGGTTGTCTGCAACTTAACGAGCTGGAGCTGCCGTCAACCCTCACAGAGGTAGGCAACAATGCGTTCGAGGAGTGTGAAGCGTTGCAGAGCGTGTTTTATGATGTGCCCAACGCCAAGAGCACCAACCTGCTGCCCGTTGGTCAATGGAAACCTGATGAAATGACGGGTGAAGCACATAAGCAGTCGGCTTATGCCTTGACCTTAGGTCCCAACGTGGAGAGTCTTCCCGACAATTTCTGCGCTGATGCCAACATAAGCAAGCTCACGGTCTCTGATGCCCTTAAGCTTAAGACCATTGGCGCCAAGGCTTTCTATTGTTGCAAGAACATGCAAAGCGACGTGTTGCTCTTCCACGATGGCCTGACAAGCATTGGCGAGAGCGCTTTTTACGGTTGCGAGAAGCTTGACAAAGCCATGCGTCTGCCCGCATCGCTTGCCACCATCGGTGAGAAAGCGTTCTATGGCATCACGGTCAACGATCTTGAGTGGAACTGTGCTGCTGCCCATGATCAGGTGTTCCGTTATAGCCGTGTGTGTGTGAACGGTCACCTCACGGTCGGTGCAACCATCACAGAGATCCCTGACAAAGCGTTCGAGGCTAACGGTCATCTGTTCTCATCGTTGTCGTTCGCTCCCGACAGCCGCTTGAAACGCATTGGCGACTGCACCTTCGGCAAGTATGTCAATTCTAAAGACGTATGCCTTACAGGCGGCACGCTCACGCTGCCCAAGACCGTAGAATATATCGGTTCGTCGGCTTTTGCAGAAACAGGCATCACGGGCGAGCTGGTGCTTCCCGCCGCTCTTAAGGAGATGGGTACGGCTGCCTTTGCCCGCTGCACAGGCCTGAAAGGTGGGTTGCAGCTGCCCGAGGGCTTGAAGAAGGTGCCAAGCTATGCCTTTGAAAACTGCGCCGGACTTGTCGGCACGCTAACCATCCCTTCTTCGGTTGAGGAAATAGGGTGGGATGCCTTTGTAAGAACCGGCTTCACAAAGCTTGTCATCGAGGATAGTGACAAGCCCCTCGCAACAGGCAACAACTTCAACAAGACAGGCGGTTGGATCATAAAGGCTCCTGCTGCCGATGCCTCTGCCACCGTCATGCGAGGTCCCAACGGCTCTACTGCCATGAGCTCTCTCTTCGTTGCTCAGGGCATGTTTGCGCTGTTGCCCATCACCGAGGCTTATGTGGGACGTGAGCTCAACTATCTTTGTGGAGCAATGATGGATCAGAGTTTTGTGCGACGTTACTATTCGCCGTTCGGCCGTTCGCGCCATCTGGAGCAGATCACGGTGGGCGACGCTGTGAAAAAGCTTTTGCCTTATTAGTTTGCCAACTGTGCCAAACTGAAGAAGGTGGTCTTGCCCGAGGGCTTGGAGACCATAGGCAAGGGCACATTCCATGAGGACAGCGTGCTTGTCGAGATCAACGTTCCGCGCAGCGTGACGCTTGTCGATAATGCTTCTTTCAACAATTGTGTGGCCCTTGAGAACATAACCATAGGTTCTGCCTCTGCACCTCAGGGACGCATGGTGAGCACCATGAACGCCGAAAAGGCTTCTGCCGCAGGCAACACCGTCATTGGTTATGGCGCGTTCTGGAACTGTGAGCGTCTCTCCTCTGTAAACCTTACCGATGCGGTTAGCGAGATTGGCGAATATGCTTTCCGCTATTGCACCTCGCTCTCGTCGTTGACCTGTGCCCGTGCCACGCCTCCCGCCGTCTACGCGAATGCGTTCAGCAACGCCGCCGACCCGTCGTCTTGCACCCTTTATGTGCCTCTCCACTGTGCTTCGGCTTACCGTGGCAGCAATGTGTGGCAGCAGTTCTTCATAGAGGAAGCCGACCTGACAGGCATCTCACAGCCTACCGTCGACGACATTGACGGCAGCGGCTCCGTGAAACAGCGCTTTGGTCTTGGCGGTCAACATCTGTCGTCGCCGACAAAGGGCATCAACATCGTGCGCATGAGCAACGGTCGTGTGCGCAAGGTGGTGGTGAAATAAGATTCTTGTCTTCAACATTAATTTCCATTAATGACCCATTAATTATCATTAACACGCGCTTCGCGCGGAAGATTGATGTTCATACTCCGCGAAGCGCCTGAGCACCTACGGAGCGCAAGAATGTTCAATTAATGGAAATTAATGTTTGAAAACATGCGCGAAGCGCAAAAGATAATTTAATTGAACTTTCGTAAAGTTTAGTTTCTTGTAAAACGGCTCGATAGTTCTGAAGAGGAAAAGGGTAAGCCGTATTTATTTATCAATTTAATCTTTTACAAAAAATGATCCAAAATCATTTCGTAGCAGACAACAGCCGTTTTGGCGTTGTGCTGTCAAGAGTTATGGCTGAGCACGGCATCAGCACTCGCCAGTTTACGGCTCTGTGTGGTGTCAAGACCCAGCGTGTGTGCGATTTAAAAAAGGCAATGGCGACTATCGCCTAAGCGTGTATGTGAGGGTGGTTTCCACGCTGCGCTTCTTCATCTTCGACGAGGAGGAGTTTAAGCGCGTGAAGCAGCAGCTCATGGAGGCTGCCTTCGACGACGATTATATAATGCAACAAAGAGAATGAAAACATTGAATAAGGACTTTCTTGAACTTCTTCAGCTTCTCAAACATGTGATGCACAAGGGGCAGACACAGCAGGTGGTGGAGCTGGAGAGGTTCTTGAAGATAGCGAGGAAACAGACGGTTGACGGGTTGTTGTTTGACCTGCCGCAACTGTCGCTTCCTAAGGATGATAAAAGGCGCTTACAGCTGCTTGGCAACCTGATGGTTCTTGAGAGACACAACCAATGGATGGACGTGCAGGTGGCTGGTCTGGCGCGGAAACTGGACGACAGCGGGGTGCGCTTCGCGATAATGAAGGGGCAGACATGTGCGGCATTTTATAACAACCCGCTACACAGAAGAGCGGGAGATGTGGACGTGTATGTGGTGCCTGACCACTTTGAACGGGCTAACGAGCTGCTGGTGAAATGGGGATGCAAGCTTACGGACAAAACGATGCTACACTCTACCTATCAGCACGGTAAGCTTGTTATTGAGGTTCACTTTGCTGTGCAGAAGCTTCAGTATGTTCCCTATTATGAGCGGCTTAAACAGTTCACAGCTCAGGAGTTTGACTCGGCGAGGAACGATGTGTTTGTCAACATTGGAGGATATGACGTGAGGGTTCTACCTGACGAACTGAACATTCTGCTCTTGACAACACACGCGTTTAACCATGTCATAACTGCTGGGTTGGGACTGAGGCAGGTCATCGACTGGCAGGTGGTGTTGGCGGCGAAAGCTGAGTCGCTCAACTGGGAGAAGCTCATGGGCTTCCTCGACGCGCTACACCTGAGGAAGATGTTTCTTGTGTTAGCTCATATCAATGTTTGTTACCTGGGCATGGACGAGACGATTTTCTCTAAACACGGCCTTAACATCTACGGTAAGGACACACAGAAAATGGCTCTTAAGCTGTTGGCTTGGATTGAGGTGTGCGGCAACTTTGGACATGCCATGAACCTGGGAACGGGAAAGGTGTATTTCATTCGCTACTATGGCCTTTTCCTCATTAACCTCATCCGCTTTTTCTCGCTAAACCCCAAAGAGATGCTCGCATGGCCATGGATGAAGGCATATCGAGCTATAACGCATAAAAATCACTTGTAACGTCAAACCTCTTTCGTGAAGCTTTTAAAGTTAGTTTCACGAAAGGGGCTTTGCCAAAAATAACAATAAAAAAAACGAAAAAGATGAAAGTAACGATTATAACATCATGTTACAACCGCGTGAAGACAATTCGCGGATGTATTGAGAGTGTGCTGGCACAAGACTATCCCGACATCGAATATATTGTGGTGGACGGGGCTTCGACGGACGGGTCGATGGACGTGATCAACGAGTATAAGGACCGGATAGCGAAGATAATATCGGAGCCGGACCACGGCATGTATGAGGCTATAAACAAAGGACTTAGGGCGGCTACGGGCGACATCGTGGGACTGGTTCACTCGGACGACTTCCTGTTCTCTGACCATACGGTCAGCAACATCGTGAAGAGGTTCGAGGAGACGCATGCCGACTTTCTCTATGGCGACGGACTGTTCGTGGATGCGGTGAACACGCAGAAGGTGGTGCGCAACTGGATCGGGGGCAGCTACCGCCTGTGGAAGGTTCGTCATGGCTGGTTGCCGCTGCACCCCACTTGCTACATCAAGCGTAGTGCCATTGAGCGTAAGGGGCTGTATAACGAGAGCTATAAGATTGCGGCCGACAGCGACCTGCTCTTCCGCTATCTGCTCGGGGGAGAGCTGAGCGTGACGTACCTGAACGAGTATATCGTGAGGATGCGTATGGGCGGACTGAGTACAGACAGCAAGCGACGGAAGCAGATGTGGAAGGAGGATATCAGGATGTATCAGTCGCACGGAATGAATCCTACTTTGACAAAGATTGAGAAGATGTTGTGGAAGGTGCCGCAGTTTGTGGCTGCTAAATTTAAATGATCATGTGGTGGAAAATTGTTATTGCTGTCGTGGCGGTCGTGGTGATCGCCTTCGTGGCGGTGGTGGCTAAAATGGCGATCACGGAGGCTAAGGAGGAGACACGGGATATCGAGAGAGGTAGGAATTTATAGTTGAACACGAGTTTTTTTTTGAACACGAATAACACGAATTAAACGAATATTATATTGCACACGGATCTTTTACACGAGATTTTTTTGAACACGAATATTTTTGAACACGGATTTTTTACACGGGATTTTTGAACACGAATAACACGAATTTAACGAATATTTTATTTTGCACACGGATCTCACTGATCACACGGATCTTTTAGCCTACGGCTTATTGTTACTATGGGATTCTTAGATTTGTAATGAGGCACAAAAATGGATATCCGTGAGCCATGCGAAGCATAGGCAGATCCGTGAGATCAGTGAGATCCGTGTGCAAAAAATATTCGTGTTATTCGGATTATTCGTGTTCAAAAAAAACTCGTGTTCAAAAGATCTCGTGGTCAAAAAATCCGTGAGATCAGTGAGATCCGTGTGCGTATATAAAAAAGATCCGCGTGCCAAATAGATTCGTGTTATTACTTCCCGTTGGTCAGTGGGCCTTCGGCGAATCTCGTGAGATTCGTGTTCAAAAAAAACTCGTGGTCAAAAGATCCGTGATATGCAACAGCTGAACGAAACGATTGTGGGAAAATAGGAATCAGAAAATAATGACCTTGTGAAGGAGGTGAACAATGACTGAGAAGGAGGTGAATATTGTTATTTACCTCCTTTTTTGTATCAACATGTTTATAATGGAGTGAGTTTCTCAGATTTAATTTGTATCTTTGCCATGTCATATCAGAGTTTTGCTTGTTTATTTTTGCAACACTAAGATTTGTGTTTTCTCGTAAAAATCAGTTATCTTTGTAGGCGAAATGGCAATAGCCATA
>ERZ791573.409-NODE-409-length-25397-cov-9.086023_pt1 | contig 25397 bp, 17 predicted proteins | sample MGYA00509971_ERZ791573 | MGnify/ENA primary metagenome ERZ791573 (study PRJEB30046, sample SAMN00791921) | human gut metagenome | study: EMG produced TPA metagenomics assembly of the A metagenome-wide association study of gut microbiota in type 2...
AAAATTATTGAGATTACCAACTTTTATAAAGACTTTCTTATCCCGAACTCAGGTTTTTAGTTCAAGTTTTCATCATTACCAATGGGAATGCGCATTTATAACATTCTTTTACAATCTCGATAAAGTCCAATCATGGTTAAAGTCTTTTTTGAACTAAACTAGCCAAAGAGCGACCACCATTATGAGTGCAAATATTGTGAATAAAATCTGGAACTATCTGTATTGTTTCGCCATCCCTTTTTTCGTGATATGTATTACGACATCCGAGGCTTCTCGAACCATCATTAGCTGTATTCTCAATATAATCTCTGACAGGATCACCTGCAGATTGATTTAGCAAAGATGGATCTAATTCTCTTTTTAAATTATTGTTGACAGGATCATGTAAATCTTTAATGTCCTTATAATTATAACATTCTTTATAAGGAACTTTTGTTTCAGCTATGCTATATGGGTCAAAGATTGGTTCGCCGTTTTTATATTCCACTTTTATTGGTTCTGAAATTTTGTATTTTTTACGACATTCCCTTACGGTCATTCTATCGCCATATCTGTTACCCCATTCGTAGTCATCGCTAAGAGTAAAAGTACTGTTGCCACGTTCTCCACTCCATGAACCTTTATCGGGAGAAGAAGGGAGATTTCCTGTTTGCATATTATGGACGTTCTCTACTAAATCTCTCATCTTAGGATTCAATTTGTCCAATTCTTTCTCGCAGATATTTGCAGGATACCTGTATATCAGGTTTGTCAAACGCTGAATTTGCTGCATCTTATCTTTTATAGGCTGGTTCATAAACGTCTTGAAACCTTGACTGCTACGACCTATGATTTTCAGGGCCTTATCGACAATCCCCTTAAAGCAGTTAAATTTTGCGAAGCTTCTTAATAGATTAGGAACTACAGATAATATATACGGTAAAAGATACCACAAAATAAAAGCCAAACATACAATTAATAGTATCAATATATATGCCCATATACATGGTGTGTCTTTCTTATTTGCAACGATGTCTTTTACGGAATTCACTTTGGAAGTGTGTTGTTGTACTATTGTTTTTGCTTTACCATTTTCCGGGACATATAAGGAGTCTAAAAGTACGAAATTATCCTTTCCGTCAAACATTCGTGCCATTTCAGACTGTTTTGAACTTTCGTTGAAAGCGACATAATAATAGTATACACTATCCTTTTGTTGTTGTTTTATCTTTCTTAATTCTGTACATAAATCATTTAATGAAGGCCGCATGTTATGTGCACCATCGGTTATAAAAAATATATTATTCCGGCCTGTTTGTATTTGTTTCTGTGAATACAAAAGTGCCTTATATAGGTTTGTATTCCCCCTTCTAATAACCAATTTAGAACCATTATTCTCATGGATATTACTTGCAAACTGAATAATTTTAGTCTTTTGCCCTTTTGATTGGGCCATAGTAACAAAATTGTTCAATTCTCTTTTTATTTTAGGAAAAACATTTATTCTACGATATCCATATCCGGCCATTGAACCGGAAACATCAACCATTACAATGTTTGTTGTTTCTGCTGATGTGAATAGAGGCAATATAAATGCCAGAATCAGCGACAGTAGCAGTGGATAACGTTTATGTTTCGCAGACATAACTCGTCCTTTTTTTTCGTTTTTTTTCATAAGTTATTGATATTTTTGTATGCTTATTTAGTCCAACTTCCTAAATTCAAAATCATTTTGGTTGCAGCATGCCTTCTAATAGTCGAAAGCGTAGATGAGCATTTGGACTTTTTGTACCTTATTAGTTCCATTGTAAAAATGAGCACATTACTAAAAGTCTATTTGTCATATTAAGTCCAATTAGTTGTGATAAGTTTTACACAACTAATTGGAGCATCATTATTACGCTTTACATTTTATTTCTTCTAACTCTTTTGCTCGTTCTTCAGAAAGACCCAATGACTTGATTTCTCTATCCAGTAAACGACGTACGCTATTTGGAATAATACCGTTCTCTATCACCTCATCCAGGATTTCCATATATTCTTGTTCTTCTTTTGTAAAAGAAGTTTGCGAAGCTTTGACCATAGATTCAATTTCTTGGGCACGAGCTTCTGTCAATCCTAATCTTTGGCGCTTACGGTCCAAAAATCTGCGCATATGTTCATCTATCTCATTACCATCTTCTATGCAGAGTTCGACTTCACTCTTGTATGCCAACTCTTCTTCAGAAAAATCATCAGTGTTCTGTATCATAGAAGCAGACAAAGAGTCCTTTACAATCGTTTCTAATTCTATGGCACGAGCTTCCGACAATCCGCTTTTTTGTCGTTTACGTTCCAGAAACTTACGAGAATGTTCATTTATTTCATTGTCATCTTCTAAACAGAATCTGACTTCTTCCATATATTCCTCTTCTTCTGGCAAATATTCATTCTGTAAAGAAATGTTGGGATGTGCATTGTCTTCAAAATCCTGCAAAGGTTTGAATTGCATATCTATTTCCCACTCCATCTCTTCTGTTTTACTGAATGTCTTATCTTCTTTTTTGTCATATGAGCCACTTGCCTTTATAGACAAATACTCAACAGATCCCTTTATAGACAGCAACTCACTATTTGTAACATTTGTAGTTTCTGTAGAAGATACTCGTTCAATGTATGACAGAATATTACCTGTTAAGCGTTGCTTTACCAATGTTTGCCACGTAGGGTCTGAGTCCAACCAAACCAAGCCATTTGGGCAAAACGGTTTCTCCATAGGAGAATAGCGTTGCACAAGTTCTACGCCATCTTTAGTTGAAGACGTTTCAGCTTTATTCAGAACTTTATTGCGACTACCTTCTATATTCAGATTTTTTATGCCAATGTTCCCAGATATGTCTTTTGCCGAATCATATGTGTTCGATATATCCCTTCCTTTAATTCTTTTGAATTTTATCTCCACTGCGCCAAGACATTGTGCGAGATAACACAACTCACGGACTTTCTCCATGAATAATTGCTCTGTCGCGTTTTCAAACGGAATGAATGTACCCGGCTTTAGGGGATGCCCAATATATAGCGTGTTTGGTTGAGGATGCCCTACAGGAAAGTTGATGTAGCCTGGTATTCTGTTCACAGGAAATACCCATTTAACATGGTCTGTGGAATCCTGGCAGCCAGAAATATGCTTGTCATTGTTCACTGTGAAAATAAACTTTCGTTCATTGTAATCAATGTCCAAGAAAAGCCTTTCGTCTTGCATCAAGTTTTCCATCAGTTGCCCATACTGTTCCTTAGCCTCTTTCTTTAAATCGAAATCGGTAGATTCCATTGCTGCAATAAAACAGTTGCATGCGACACGTGTATTGTCGATTTCTTGTTCTATTATTCCTTTTTCTTTGTAGAGTGAGAATCTGTAAGGATCTTTATCATCACACAAGGCTAAAGCTTCGTCATATGCTTCAATGGCATCTCGCATATAAGAGCTTTTATTAATTGTGTCATTTTCTCCTTTGTCGTGAAGAATATGTGCAAGATAGGTGTAAGACAGACATTGATGTTCAGCATCTGAAGCGAAATCCGATATCGCTTGTTTAGCTAACTCTTCAGCTTCGTCATACTGTCCTTCTTCAATATAGTCATTTAGAAAATCAAATACCGTTTTTGTTTCAGTATGACCTGCCGATATCGCCATTTGAGTTAGAGCAGAAGCCAACCGTTGCGCATCGCAAATTAAACTTTGCGATTCTTCTGCATCTTTAAAGAAAGCTCCGACAGGAAGTCTGAAATACTCGTTTTCGTAATTCCATATAAAGATAGACATCTCGCGATATTCCACTTTGTTGATGTCGTTGAACTCGATATAATATTTGCTATCTGGCGAATCATTATCTGGAATACAAACGATTTGTTTGTCTGTTATGACCAGACCTTGGTTTTTACTGCCCCAGAAAGAGGTATCTCGTACCCATAGGATTTGTTCATCTAGCCCTAGGTCAAAATTTCTTCTTATAGAACTTTTTATCGTGTCAGAAATGTCAAGCAGCAAACAATCGGTTCCGTTGGCACGATATTTCATGCCTCTGGCTGTGTCTGTTAAGATGGAAACCACTGATGCTGGTTTGGACTTATCTGTGGTAGTCTTTTTCTGTTCTATATCAGGCACAATCGTACCTTCTTGCACGGCATTGATGATTTTTCTGACACGACTCATTTCTATGCCGTATCTCGCACGCAGTTCACCAAGCCTTTGCCATTCTGCATCGGGGATGTCGTTCCCGTATTTATTATAAGCTTTGTAAAACGCCTTTGAATAAGCTTCTTCCGAAAGTGATAATTTCATAATGCCTAATTATATTGTTTTCACAATTGTTGATTTGTCTTGTCTTGCTGGATTAGATATTTTGCATATCTCAACTGCTTGTTCTTATGTCTGATTATGGCAATAGTTTCCCATATCATGATGATTAAGCCTATTCCCCAAAGAATTATGGTAAGGAAACCAATAGTATACCAAAATATGACTTTCCATTTGTTTATATCACCAGGGTCATCAACAGGGATCAAGTCTTTGTTCTCTGCATCTACCATACCTTGTTTTGCATTCACTGGCTGCAATGACTTTTCCTTAATTTGAAGTTGGGAATTCTTTGCCGATGTCTCAACATTCGCGGTTGTTGTTTCTTCAGCTGGTTTATTGTCAACTACGGTTGTGGCAATTGTTTCCTTTTTCTCAATCTTGGATTCATTCTTGATGGAGGTGCTATGAATTTCTGAAGCCTCCATTACGTTTCTTGACTCAGAAAGATTCTCTTTGTTTTCAGCAACAGCTACGGTGTTTACTTTTTCTTCTGATTTTTCTACTGTAGCCGAAACGCATGCTCCTGCTTTGTCAGAATTGGCCTGATTCTTCACCAATTCAAATATTTCTTGAGAACGTTTAAAACTTATTCCCAACTCTTTTTCAATGACACTCAAATGCATTAAGTCTGCATCTGGTATGTTCTCTCCATATTTATTATAGAGGACTACTATTTTATCATAGTATTGCTTTTCATTTCCTTTAATGTTCATAATATTCCTTATTTTAGTCCAATTTCCTAAATTCAAAATCATTCTGGTTGCAGCATGCTTTTTTGTAGTCGAAGGCGTAGATGCGCATGTAGACTTCTTGGAGCTCTTTGGCGCCGTTGTAGAATGGGGTGGTGGTGTGCTGCTGAGTGGTTACCGTCACTACCATATCGGGGGTTAGTACGGTGCCGTTGGAACGCTTGATGCGCTTCGGCCTTACTTGAAAAACTTTACTCATAGGCTGTAAGTTTTAAGTTGTTTGACGTATCGATGTTGTGGGACAAGGTACGATATGTATGTATCTTATGCAAAGATAATCAGATGCCTTGACCCGTACAAGTTCATAATGGTTCATAGAGGAAAAGAAAGGCGTAGACTCCTTCTCTCGATATTCCCTTGTAAGTTAGGCTCTGGTAAAACCCGTAGAAAAGAGGATATGAAAGAGGAGCCTACACCATATCATGGTGCAGACTCGCTCAAACAAATTCCAGTTCTTTTCTACTTCAGCTCAAATTTACCAGATTTCAACTTACAGAACCGTCACGGTGCACACAAGTTATATTGGTACACCCTTATTTGCTTGCTCGCGTCCACAAGATTTCTTGCGTCATTTCCGGGGCTGCCAGCTTCAGGATTTTGTGCCTATTGCTGTTGCTGCCCTTCCATTTGCAAATGTAGTAAAAGTTTCGGATAATCCTCATCTTTCCATTGAAAAATCTTGGTTGGCTCCTCTTTTTCTGGTTTCCGGTACTCTTGTCGCTGCATGATGAGTCTCATTTTGTCACTGATGTCGTCGTAGCCATTGACTATCGTTTCGGCAGGGGAGGGGATGTGGGCTATGATGCCGGCAACGGTCTTGTGGTAGCGGGAGTACATGATGTCGGCTCGTGGCCATCCTTTGTCATGTCCGATTTCGAAGTAGCATACGCTTGTGATTGCTGTCATGATAAAGAGGCAAAGGAATTTTATCACTTTGATGAGTATCTTGCGCAATATGGGTTTTATTGTCATGGTGGTGCTGTTTGGTGTCGCGACGGCAAAGGTATAGGTTATGGGTGCCAAAAGATGACATAGCTGGAGGAAAAGTGATGGGCGGATAGAAATAATATTGATTTTCAGTGACAGATATGAGTAAAAGATGCACATACATGCTGATTTTCAGTAAAAACAGGAATTTCTCAAAAAAACTGTCAGATTGTCTGGTTTTTCGCCGTAATATCCTGATAAGCAGGTAGTTGACTGTCTGGCAATTGTCAGGCTATTGTCTGGATGGTTGGCTGATGAAAGGAAAAGCGTAAGGCAGCAAGCAGTTGTAAAATATTACATTGAACTGCCGAATGACCGTTTGGTGTTAGCTTATTGGGCAGACCTCTGACAGCAAATCTGCCCATCCGGGGTAAGCAGCGTGCCCACTTTGGGTAAGCACGTTGCCCAACAAGGGCAAGCACGTTGCCCCACTTGGGCATGGTTGCTGCACGGATGTTGCCCATTTGTCCCCGATATGGCAAACTCCGTTTGGGCTTAAGCAGAATTCTGCTTGTCCCATTTGTTTGAGACGAACCAAGACCATCTGTCCCTCCCCTTCGGGGGAGGCTAGGTGGGGGCTGATGTCGATATGCAGAGTATCAACAACACCGATACCGCCAAAAAAGGAAGTGCCCAAGCACTTGCAAATCCTGCTAAATCCATAACAAAATCCAAACATCACAAACGAAATATCATCAAAAAAATGAATCCGTGAAAAGACTAATCCGTGTACCTCTGTGCTATCCGTGTTTCATTTTTTGATTTGTGGCCCTGCCGAAGGCTGGGGGCACAACGGCAACACGGAAAATTATATCTGTGATAATATAGTGTCCATGCGCCTTTGGCGATGGACAAAAATTTAAACGGATTTCACTCTACTTTGTCAAAGACTTCTTTAGCCAATCACTTCAGCCCCCTCTCGTTCTCCCCCGAAGGGGAGATGCGGATTTCTCTGGTTCTGTGAAAGACTGGTTGATGCAGGTTACTCCGGTTCTGTCAAAGACTGGTTGGTGCAGATTACTCTGGTTAATGACAAATCGATGAAAATCAGTCTTCTGTGAGAAACACGGAATGACAATATCAGTGAGCGTATAGTGCTCGTCGACCTGCGGTGATGGATTCCGTTAAAAATATCGAGGATATCCGAGAATCACGGATAAGTCAGCACTCCTTAAAAGTCAAATTCCATTCAAGCCCTAATGATTGATAGGGGTTAAAAAGAATTAAGATGGAGAGGAAATGTGGGTGGGAAAGGCTCTCTTTGTAAATTATTGGGTATATTTGCAGTTCGTATTGTGGCGGACGGCGAGTGAAGACACGAGTCCGGGCGCTGCTGACGGAAAGACATAACGATATTCAAACTATATAATGAGCGACAGCGAGAATATAAAGAAGGAGAACAAGAGCGGGGGAATGGTGCTGCGCACCGAAGGCCTCGTGAAGCAGTATGGCAAGCGCACGGTGGTCAACAACGTGTCGATAAGCGTGAAGCAGGGCGAGATCGTGGGACTGCTCGGTCCGAACGGTGCCGGCAAGACCACCTCATTCTATATGACCACCGGACTCATCGTGCCCAATGCCGGTCATATCTATCTCGACGACAAGGACATCACCACCTATCCCGTGTATAAAAGAGCACGTGCCGGTGTGGGCTATCTGCCCCAGGAGGCGAGCGTGTTCAGGAAACTCAGTGTGGAAGACAATATCATGGCGGTGCTCGAGATGACCGACCTTACCCGCAAGGAACAGCTCGCCAAACTGGAGACGCTGATAGACGAGTTCGACCTGCATAAGGTGCGCAAGAACCTCGGCGACCGTCTTTCGGGAGGAGAGCGCCGCCGCACGGAGATAGCCCGCTGTCTCGCCATCGACCCAAAGTTCATCATGCTCGACGAACCGTTTGCCGGCGTTGACCCGATCGCCGTGGAAGACATCCAGCATGTGGTGTGGCAGTTGAAATACCGCAACATCGGTATTCTCATCACCGACCACAACGTGCAGGAGACGCTCACCATCACCGACCGTGCCTATCTGCTCTTCGAGGGCAGGATCCTCTTCAAGGGCAGTCCGGAGGAGCTTGCCGCCAACGACATCGTGAGGGAGAAATATCTCGGTGTGGATTTCGAACTTCGTCAGAAGAACTTCCAGGAGGTGGACGAGAGGAAGAGAGCGAGAAGGGAGTAAGTCCTGTGTTTGTTAAAAATTCCAAAACTTTAGGTCTTTACACCTTTTATAATTAATTTTGCAAGCCATTAGTGTGCGTGCCCCTCTTGTATCGACAGGTTGTGGGCTATACATTATTATATATATGGAATCCATAAACCCATCCTAACCTGGAACCCATCCTAACCTTCCCAAAGGGAAGGAACTGGTGCCGGGTGAATGGAAGAGACCCATCCTAACCTTCCCAAAGGGAAGGAACTGGATACCGGGCGAATGGACGAGAAACCCATCCTAACCTTCATAAGGGACTGGTGCCGGACGAAGGGACGAGGCGAATGGGGCGAGGGCAATGAGAGGCTGCTGACAGGCAGCAAGTCTTGGTGGCGTTCGGTATATAAAGCGATAGAGACAGAGAAAAATAATAATCATATAAAATACGAATAACGAAAAATGAAGATTTCTTTTGAGAATCCAGATAAGGTGAACGGACTGTTGACCTTGACAGTGGAGACTGCAGATTTCCAGGACAGAGTTGAGAAGACACTGAAAGACCTTCGCAAGAAGGCTCAGCTGCCAGGTTTCCGTCCGGGACAGGTGCCAATGGGCATGATAAAGAGACAGTACGGCGAGGGCGTTAAGGCTGAGGAGATCAACAAGATCATCGGCGAGGAGCTCTATAAGTATGTAAACGAGAACAAGATCAAGATGCTCGGCGAGCCAATGGCAAACGAGGGTCAGGAGCCTGCAGACCTGGAGAAGGACGCTCCATACGTGTTCAAGTTTGATATCGCCGTGGCTCCAGAGTTCAAGGTGGAGCTCACCGACAAGGATACTCTCGACTACTACACAATCAAGGTTGACGACGACCTCGTGAACCGTCAGATCGATATGTTCGCTTCTCGTGCCGGCCACTACGACAAGGCAGAGGAGTATCAGGCAAATGATATGCTCAAGGGCGACATCCGCGAGCTCGACGAGAACGGCAACACCAAGGAAGGCGGCATCACCGTAGAGGGCGCTGTCCTCATGCCGGATTATATCAAGGTGGAAGACCAGAAGAAGCTCTTCGAGGGCTGCAAGCTCGGCGACATCATCACCTTCAACCCAAAGAAGGCATACCCGGAGAGCGACGTTGAGGTTTCTTCACTGCTCAAGATGAAGAAGGAAGAGGTGGCAGACCTCACATCTGACTTCAGCTTCCAGGTGACAGAGATTTCCCGCTTCGTAAAGGCAGAGGTGAACCAGGAGCTCTTCGATACCGTTTACGGCAAGGATGAGGTGAAGGACGAGAAGGCATTCCGCGAGAAGATCGCAGAGGGTCTGAAGGAGCAGCTCGCCAACGACGGCGACTTCAAGTTCCTCGTTGACCTGCGCAAGTATCTCGAGGAGAAGGTAGGTAAGCTGGAGTATCCGGACGCACTGCTCAAGCGCTTCATGCTCGCCCAGAACAAGGATAAGGGCGAGAAGTTCGTTGAGGACAACTACGAGCAGAGCATCAAGGAGCTGACATGGCATCTGGTTCGCGAGCAGCTCGTTGAGGCAAACGGCATCAAGATCGACGACGCCGACCTGAAGGAGACAGCCAAGGAGGCAGCCCGCGCCCAGTTCGCTCAGTATGGTATGACAAACGTTCCTGAGGAGTATCTCGAGAACTATGCCAACGATATGCTGAAGAAGAAGGAGTTCGTAGACTCACTCGTTGACCGCAGCATCGACCGCAAGCTCGTTGCAACACTCAAGAATGTAGTGAAGCTCACTCCGAAGGAGGCAACTCTCGACGAGTTCAACGAGATGATGAAGGGCGAATAATAGATTTTGATTAAAAAAATCTCTGATATATATTAGAGGTTATCTACTTTTTTATTATCTTTGTATAAGAAAAGGTGGATAACCTCTTTTTTTTATATCAGAACACATAAGAAATATATGAATAACGATTTTAGAAAATACGCTACCGGGCACCTCGGAATGAGTGGTATGGTGCTCGACGATGTGATGAAGACACAGGCTCAATACATGAATCCCTACATCCTGGAGGAGCGCCAGCTCAACGTTACCCAGATGGACGTTTTCTCACGTCTCATGATGGACCGCATCATCTTCCTCGGCACTGAGGTGAACGACTACACCGCCAACACACTGCAGGCACAGCTCCTGTATCTTGATTCCGTAGACTCAGGCAAGGACATCTCAATCTATATCAACAGTCCCGGCGGAAGCGTGACGGCAGGTCTCGGCATCTACGACACCATGCAGTTCATCTCCAGCGATGTTGCCACCATCTGCACCGGTATGGCAGCGTCGATGGCGGCAGTGCTCCTCGTTTCGGGAACCGAAGGCAAGCGTTCCGCTCTGCCCCACAGCCGCGTGATGATACACCAGCCGCTGGGCGGAGTGCAGGGACAGGCATCCGACATCGAGATTGAGGCAAAGGAAATCATGAAGTTCAAGAAAGAACTCTACACTATAATCGCCAACCATTCACACACACCTTACGACAAGGTGTGGAACGACTCCGACCGCAACTACTGGATGACGGCAGAAGAGGCCCGTGAATATGGAATGATTGACACGGTGCTTACAAGAAAATAATAAGGTAGGGAGAAGATATGGCTGAAAGAAAAAAGAAGGTGTGTTCCTTCTGCGGCAGAGGGGAGCACGATGTGAAGCTCCTTATCTCGGGTATGAACGGCTACATCTGCGACCATTGCGTGGCACAGGCATTCGACATCCTCAAGGCGAACCATCTGCTGGACGACGACGGTGAGGATAAGCACGATTTCAGTTCCTGGGATTCCGTGGAAGTTCCAAAGCCCCATGAGATAAAAGACTACCTCGACCAGTATGTCATCGGACAGGACGAGGCGAAGCGCTATCTCTCCGTGGCGGTATACAACCACTATAAGCGAATCAAGCAGGCGCCCACCGACGACGGCGTGGAGATAGAGAAGAGCAACATCATCATGGTGGGAAGCACCGGTACCGGAAAGACCCTTCTTGCCCGCACGATAGCCAAGCTGCTCGATGTGCCGTTCACCATCGTCGATGCCACGGTGTTCACCGAGGCAGGCTATGTGGGCGAAGACGTGGAGAGCATCCTCAGCCGGTTGCTGCAGGTGGCAGACTACAATGTGGAACTGGCAGAGCGGGGCATCGTGTTTATTGACGAGGTGGACAAGATAGCCCGCAAGAGCGACAACCCTTCGATTACCCGCGACGTCAGCGGCGAGGGAGTGCAGCAGAGTCTGCTGAAGCTCCTCGAGGGGTCGATGGTCAACGTTCCGCCAAAGGGAGGCCGCAAGCATCCCGACCAGGACTATGTGCATATCGACACGAAGAACATCCTCTTCATCTGTGGCGGTGCGTTCGACGGCATAGAGCGCAAGATAGCCCAGCGACTGAACACACACGTGGTGGGATACAACTCCGTGCAGAACGTGAAGAAGATAGACAAGAAGGACATGATGAAGTATATCCTTCCGCAAGACCTCAAGTCGTTCGGACTGATACCAGAGATCATCGGTCGTCTGCCGGTGCTCACATATCTCAACCCTCTCGACAAGGAAGCCCTGCGTTCTATTCTCGTGGAGCCAAAGAACTCCATCGTGAAGCAATACCAGAAGCTCTTCGAGATAGACGGCATAAAGCTGGAATTCGAAGACGGCGTGTTCGACTTTATCGTTGACAAGGCAATGGAATACAAACTCGGTGCACGCGGACTCCGTTCTATCGTGGAGAGCGTGATGATGGATGCCATGTTCGACGTGCCGTCGGAGAACGTGAAGGAATTCACGGTCACCCTCGACTACGCCAAGTCGCAGCTCGACAAGGCGCATCTGCAGAAACTCGAGACAGACTAAAGGAACTATTCATAAAACACACGATGCCAACGGCAGGTGCGGACCAGAGATGTCTGCATGCTGCCGCCGGCATTGGAATGAGACATAATAAGGAAACAGCTTGTTATATGACTAATGATGTTAATCTTACTGAAAAACTGAAGCACTATTTCGGTTTCAACAGCTTCAAGGGAGAACAGGAGGAGATAATCCGCAACCTGCTCGCCGGCAACGACACTTTCGTGCTCATGCCTACGGGAGGCGGCAAGTCGCTTTGCTACCAGCTGCCCTCGCTCTTGATGGAAGGTACGGCGATTGTCGTGTCGCCGCTCATAGCGCTGATGAAAAACCAGGTGGACGTGATAAACGGCATGAGCGAAGAGACGGGAGTGGCACATTATCTGAACTCCTCTCTCAACAAGGCTGCCATCGACCAAGTGAAGAAAGACATACGATCCGGACTGACCAAGCTGCTGTATGTGGCTCCCGAGTCGCTGACCAAGGAGGAGTATGTGGAATTCCTGAAGTCGGTGAAGATCTCGTTTTATGCCATCGACGAGGCACACTGTATTTCGGAATGGGGCCACGACTTCCGTCCGGAATACCGACGCATCAGACCCATCATCGGTCAGATAGGCAATGCCCCCGTGATAGCCCTCACGGCAACGGCGACCGACAAGGTGCGCACGGACATCAAGAAGAGCCTCGGCATCACCCAGGCCAAAGAGTTCAAGAACTCCTTCAACCGTCCGAACCTATATTATGAGGTGAGGCAGAAGACAAAGGACGTTGACCGCGACATCGTGAAGTTCATACGTCAGAACAGCGGCAAGAGCGGTATCATATACTGTCTGTCGCGCAAGAAGGTGGAAGAGCTTGCCGCCGTGCTCCAGGCGAACAATATCAAGGCGGCTGCCTATCATGCAGGATTCGACGCTGCCACACGGTCGAAGACGCAAGACGATTTCCTTATGGAGAAGATCGACGTCATCGTAGCCACCATAGCCTTCGGCATGGGAATAGACAAGCCCGACGTGCGCTTCGTGATACACTACGACATACCGAAGAGCCTCGAAGGCTACTATCAGGAGACGGGTAGGGCAGGGCGCGATGGCGGAGAAGGCAAGTGTATAGCATTCTATTCACGTAAGGACCTTCACAAACTGGAGAAATTCATGGAGGGCAAACCCGTGGCAGAGCAGGACATCGGCAGACAACTGCTGCAGGAGACTGCGGCGTATGCCGAATCGTCAGTATGCCGACGCAAGATGCTGCTCCACTATTTCGGTGAGGAATATCCCAAGGACAACTGCGGCAACTGCGACAACTGTCTGCATCCCAAGGTGAAGATAGATGCCACGAAAGAGACGGCGATAGTGCTCAGGGCGGTGAAGGCATTGAAGGAGGATTTCCGTTCCGACTACGTGATAGACTTCGTGAAGGGCCGCGACACCGACGACATAAAAGACCACAAGCATGACCTGCTGCCGGAGTTTGGAGAGGGCGAAGACTGCGACATAAAGATTTGGAACCCCGTAATCCGGCAGTCTATCATCGCCGGTTTCCTCAAGAAAGACGTGGAGAACTATGGAGTGCTGAAGATTACTAAGGGTGGACTCGATTTCATCAAGAACCCGTACACCTTCATGGTGGTGAAAGACGCTGAGTTCAGCGAAGACGACGACGATGAGGTGGGCGAGAGACAGACGGCGGCGCTCGACCCGGAACTATTTGCCATGCTCCAGGACCTGAGAAAAGACACGAGCCGCAAGCTGGGCATCCCGCCATACGTGATATTCCAGGATGTTTCGCTCGAGCAGATGGCTACGGTATATCCGATATCTCTCGAAGAACTGGTGAATATCCCAGGCGTCGGTGTGGGCAAGGCACACCGCTACGGCAAGGAATTCATTGCCCTGATAAAGCGCCATTGCGAGGAGAACGACATCGAGAGGCCGGAGGATCTGAGGATTCGCACCGTGCCTAAGAAGTCTATGCTGAAGGTGAAGATAATACAGAGCATCGACCGCAAGATGCCGCTCGACGACATTGCAGATGCACAGAACATCGACTTTGAGGACCTTCTCACTGAGATTGAGGCAATCGTATACAGTGGAACGAAGATCAATATCGACTACTTTCTTGAGGATGTGATGGACGATGACCATATCGACGACATATACGAATATTTCCGCGAGAGCGAGACCGACGACCTGGAAGTGGCGATGGACGAACTCGGCGAGGACTATACCGAGGATGAGGTGAGACTCGTCAGGATAAAGTTCTTCTCTGAGTTGGCGAACTAAGTGGAAGACAGTGCTTCCCCTGTAGGATAACCCATCCTTACCTTTCGAAAGGGCCGGGACAGTTTTCAACACTACAGACATCAGCCCCCTCTCGTTCTCCCCCGTAGGGGAGATGCTGGTTGCCGAGACATATAGAGAAGCAGGCGTGGAGACAAATGGATGTGGAGATTGCGTTCTCACCAGAAGGTTTGTCCGCTCGTCTGCTTATATAAAAAACGTCAGATTCCACACCTTCGGAATCTAAAACACATCAGTATAGACTGATAAGAAAAAAATACATTTGCATAGTCTGATAAGAATTTAATCTGCATCATTCAACAACACTACTTATATATAAAGAACAACTACTAATTCAAAACATCAAATGAACACAACAAAAAAAATCTTCGCCACAGCGATGCTTGTAGGTGGATTCCTGCTGTCGGCAAACGCACAGCAGGTGGACGGCAGAGATTTCTCCATTGACGGCTTTGCCGCCTGCACAGGAAAGCCAGGCACCAACTATTATCTCGCCGATGGTACCACAGGCGGCGCTGCCGGCAAGGTGGTATATGCCAAGAACTTCTCACAGCTGCAGGCATATCTGCAGGCAAAAGACCCGTATGTAGTAATCGTAGACCACGACATCTCGACAGGCATAAAATGCTATGTCGACGGCATCAACACCGGTAAGCTCTGCGACAAGCAGGACGGCAGCGAGGGAGTGGAGACCACATACGGCGAGCGCATCATGGTGGCGTCGGACAAGACCCTCATAGGAGTGGTGAACAGCGAGACAGGCAAGGCTCCGCTCTTCTCACATATCACCTTCGTGATGCAGTGTGTAGACAATATCATCATCCGCAACTGCCGCTTCACGATGAAGGGAGTGCCAGTGCTGAAATCGGGAGAAAACAAGATTGTGGCATGGCGCGACGGCAAGCAGGTGGAGGTTGGCGACCCCGACTGCATCGGCATACAGGCAGACAAGACAAGTGCGAAGACAGACTGGGGCGGACATATATGGGTGGACCACTGTGAATTCTTCAATGGTGACCAGGCGAACAAAGACCGCTACGACGGACTCCTCGACTGCAAGAACAACGTGCAGTGGATGACGTTCAGCTACAACCACTTCCACGACCACGACAAGGCGTGCCTCTTCGGAAAGGGAAATTCAGACATTTTTGAAGGTTGCCGCACGATATCCTATCATCACAACTTCCTTGAGAACATACAGGGCTCGCGTCTGCCGCTGCAGCGTGGCGGACATATGCACTATATGAACAACTACCAGAAAGGCTGTGAAGACGGATGGGACGTGAGAGAAAAATCCGTCGGCTATCTCGATGCCTGCTATTTCGAGAACACCAAGTCGCCGGTGCGCTCCGACCGTGGCGGTTCGCTCAACATCAACAAAGCCGACGGCTACGACCTGGTATTCAAAGGCTGCAACAATCTGCCGGAAGGCTACACCAACATCGACAATGCCAAGATAAGCAATACATATCCCGTGACAACCACCGATTGGGTGCCAACGCAGACAGATGCCAACTATAAGGTGAACAATCACGACAAGACTGCCGACGTGCCACAGGTATTGCAGAAATATGCCGGCGCGGGCAAGATAGAGATATACAAGACATATACCGACAACGTGCCGACGGAGGATGTCAACGAGTTTGTGAATGCAGTGAAGAACTATTCCACAGCCCCCTCCTACGACGAGAAAGGCAACAAAATGACAGGAGCCTCGGCAGCAGTGAACAGTGCCGTGGCTGCAGACAACGCGTCTGTAGAATACTACACCCTTGGCGGTGTCAGGATGGCAAAACCGCAGAAAGGCGTCAACATCGTGGTGAAGCATAAAGCCGACGGCACCGCCGACCGCATGAAGGTGGTGGTTGGCTGACGGAGAACATATAATACCAGGATAATGACCGGCAGGAGGAATACCTTGCCGGTCATTTTCTTCATCTCTATATAGAGCCTTTGTCTGTTTCCCTAATGGCCGATTTGGGTTAAATATTTTTAACGCTATCAGAAAACTGGCAAAAGAGTTTATCGTATCGAAAAAAAACAGTAAATTTGCACGCAATAAATTTTTTAAATACAAATTATGTCATCATTTGTTGCAGATAGAATTGTAATGGACGGTCTCACCTTCGACGACGTCCTCCTAATCCCAGCTTATTCAGAAGTACTGCCACGCACAGTAGAGTTGAAAACCAAGTTCTCGCGTAACATCGATTTGAACATACCATTCGTTACGGCTGCCATGGACACCGTAACAGAGTCGGCAATGGCCATCGCCATCGCACGAGAGGGTGGTATCGGCGTGATCCACAAGAACATGAGCATTGAGGAACAGGCAAGACAGGTAGCAATCGTGAAGCGTGCCGAAAACGGTATGATCTACGACCCTGTGACCATCCGCCGTGGATCCACAGTCGGTGAGGCCCTCGATATGATGGCAGAATATCATATCGGTGGTATTCCGGTAGTCGATGATGACAACCATCTCGTAGGTATCGTCACAAACCGCGACCTCCGCTTCGAACTCAACCACGACCGCAAGGTTGACGAGGTGATGACATCAGAGAACCTCGTAACCACACATATCAAGACCGACCTTGCCGCTGCAGCAAACATCCTGCAGGAGAACAAGATTGAGAAGCTCCCAGTTGTGGACAGTGAAAACCACCTCGTGGGACTCATCACATACAAGGACATCACCAAGGCAAAGGACAAGCCAATGGCTTGCAAAGACGATAAGGGCCGTCTGCGCGTTGCAGCCGGCGTGGGCGTTACGGCAGACACACTCGACCGCATGCAGGCTCTCGTGAATGCCGGTGCTGATGCCATCGTCATCGATACCGCTCACGGACATTCTAAATATGTTATTGAGAAGCTCGTTGAGGCAAAGAAATCATTCCCTAATGTTGACATCGTGGTAGGCAACGTGGCTACAGGAGCCGCTGCCAAGATGCTTGTTGACAATGGTGCTGATGCCGTGAAGGTAGGTATCGGTCCTGGCTCAATCTGCACCACGCGTGTCGTGGCTGGTGTCGGTATGCCTCAGCTGAGTGCCGTTTATGATGTGGCTTCAGCTCTCGAGGGAACAGGAGTGCCATTGATTGCCGACGGTGGTCTGCGCTACTCGGGCGACGTGGTGAAGGCACTTGCTGCCGGTGGATACTCAGTGATGATAGGTTCGCTCGTAGCCGGAACAGAGGAAAGCCCTGGCGACACAATCATCTTCAACGGACGTAAGTTCAAGAGCTACCGCGGAATGGGTAGCCTCGAGGCTATGGAGAACGGTTCGAAGGACCGCTACTTCCAGGCTGGCACCAAGGATGTGAAGAAACTCGTGCCGGAGGGAATCGCCGGCCGTGTGCCATACAAGGGAACACTGCAGGAGGTTATCTATCAGCTCGTTGGTGGTCTGCGCTCAGGTATGGGCTATTGCGGAGCCAACACTATCAGCGATCTCCATTCTGCCAAGTTCGTGCGTATCACAAACGCCGGAGTGCTTGAGAGTCATCCACACGACATCTCTATCACAAGCGAGGCTCCAAACTATTCACGTCCAGAATAAACATTATTATTAACTACACGACATGGCGTGAGGTCTTACCGTTTACAGTAGGCCTCATGCCATAATATCTTAAAGACAATACAGAAAACAGATGAAATTCAAATCATTGTTCTGTGCCATGCTGCTTGTGAGCGGAGTGGCACACGCACAGCAAAACGACCCGACGATAATGACTATCAACGGGCAGCCGGTATCACGCTCTGAGTTTGAGTATTCATACAACAAGAACAACTCTGAGGGCGTCATCGACAAGAAGAGCGTCGCTGACTATGTGGATTTGTTTATCAACTATAAGCTGAAGGTCGCTGCGGCATACGACGCCAAGGTGGACACGCTGCGGTCTTTCAAGAAGGAGTTCCGCTCCTACCGCGACCAGCAGGTGTTGCCGTCGTTCGCCAGCGACGAGGCCGTTGAGGCTGAGGCAAAGAAGATGTATCAGGACACCAAAGACCGCATCGGTGACAAGGGACTCATTCGTCCTATGCACATCCTGCTCTATCTCCCTCAAGACGCCAAAGACCAGCAGAAGACTGAGGCTGCACAGCGTGCAGACTCCATCTATAATGTGCTCCTCTCCAAGATGCCTAAGCCTCTCGCACCGGTTGTGAAGACAGTGAAGAAGGGCAAGAAGACCATCAAGGTCACCGAGCCGGCCGTACCGGTAGGCATGGAGGAATTCGAGAAGGTGTTCGCTGATTTCGCAAGGAGATATTCTCAGGACCCGGGTTCTGCCCGCAACGGCGGAGAACTGAACTGGCTCTCTCCTGGTCAGACATTGCCAGAGTTTGACAACGCTGCATACGGACTGAAGGTCGGCGAGATGTCGAAGCCGGTGCTCACCTCCGTGGGCTATCATATCATATATATGAAAGACCGCAAGCAGCTCGAGCCATACGACAGCCTGAGAACCAACATCATGAAGTTCCTTGAGTCGAGAAACGTCCGCATGAAGGTAGCCACCGACAGCGTGACCAACATTGTGAAGAATTCAAAGGGCTCACTGACCAGAGAGAAGGTGCTCGCCCAGCGCACAGAGGAGCTGACAGCCAAGGACAATGACCTGAAGAACCTCATCCGTGAGTATCACGACGGACTGATGCTCTTTGAGATCAGCAACCGTAACGTATGGGACAAGGCAGCCAAAGACGAGGCGGGTCTTGCCGCTTACTTCAAGAAGCACAAGAAGAACTACGCATGGTCGGAGCCTCGCTTCAAGGGTATGGCATTCCACGTGAAGAACGTAGAAGACCAGAAGGCAGTGAAGGATTGTGTGAAGGGTCTTGCCTTCAGCAAGTGGGCAGACAAGCTGCGCACCACATTCAACAACGACTCCGTTATCCGCATCCGTGTGGAGAAGGGAATCTTCAAGAAGGGCGACAATGCCTTCGTAGACAAGATGGTATTCAAGAAAGACACCACTGTGCAGTCGCTCAAGGATTATCCTATCGACGACGTGTTCGGCAAGATTCTGAAGAAGGGTCCGGAGGAGTATGAGGACGTGAAGGGCCTTGTCATCGCCGACTACCAGAACCTGCTCGAAGAGCGCTGGATAGCAGAGCTCCGCAAGAAGTATCCTGTAGTTGTAAATAAGGAGGTGCTTGAAACCGTAAACAAGCATTGATGCAGAAAATTTAACACCTGTTTCTGATGACGACGAGTCTTGAAACAGGATGCCCAGAAAACGGTATGGTTGCCGATAGGGGATAAACAGCAATAACGCCGTGGCATGATTTCACATAGAAGTCGCCACGGCGTTTTTCTGTTGCAGGATGTTCGTAGATTCGCTTTCCAATCCATCCCACACCCACATCCTGCCTTCAATCATATCGCAGACGTCGAGATTATTTCATAACATGGAATAAAAAAGATTAAAAGCGGAGTGATAGATGAAATATTATATGTACCTTTGCCCAATAGTATATTTTTAACCCAAATCGGTCATTAGGGCTTACTTGGATTTTTGCTCTTTAGAAGAGTGGATTTCGTTTGACTCTTGGTTCGCAATGGCGAGTTGTTGTGGATTGAAAACAGATAAATGACACTTGATAAAGACAAAAGACAGAAAGCGGTAATATAATTCTGCATTAAACGCTCTGATTGCCGTATGGGGTTTAACACAAGAGTATTAGTTTTTATATTAACGACAGAAAGTAAATGAGATACGGATTAAAGAAGACATTCCTCGCCCTTGCACTCACAGGAGTGCTGTTCGTGGCAAACGGTGCGGCAAGCCGCTATCTGGCAACCCCTGCTAACGACGATGTGACAGCCGCCGACTCGGCAAATGCCGGCAAAGCCGGTGCTGACAAGAAACACAGCGACGACAGACCCGCCAACGAACGGAGCATCATAGACCAAGTGGTGTGGGTGGTAGGCGACGAGGCAATCCTCAAGTCTGACGTCGAGGCCATGCGTCTGCAGGGCGAGATGGAAGGAATGAAGTGGAACGGCGATCCCGACTGCGTCATACCGGAACAGCTCGCAGTGCAGAAACTCTTTCTGCATCAGGCAGCCCTCGACAGTATCGAGGTGTCAGAGGCAGAGGTGACGAAAAGCGTAGACCAGCAGATAAACTACTGGATAAGCAATGCCGGCAGCCGCGAGAAACTCGAGGAGTGGAAGAAGATGACCGTGAAGCAGATGAAAGAGAGCCTGCACGACGACTTCAAGAACCACCAGCTCATTGAGCGCATGCGAAGCAAACTCGTTGAGGACATCCAGGCATCGCCTGCCGACGTGCGCCGCTATTTCGAGAATATGCCAGAAGACAGTCTGCCGCTGATTCCTACCGAGGTGGAAGTGGAGATAATCACCCAGGCACCTAAGGTTTCGCCAGACGAGATAAACAAGATAAAGAACGACCTGCGTGACTATACCGACCGTGTGACCCGTGGCGAGACATCCTTCGCCGCCCTCGCCAGACTCTATTCCGAGGACCCCGGAACGGCTCGTCAGGGAGGAGAATTCGATGACTATGTAGGCCGCGGAATGCTCGACCCGGCGTTTGCCACAGTGGCGTTCAACCTCACCGATCCTAAGAAGATATCAAAGATCGTGGAGTCGGAGTTCGGATACCATATCATCCAGCTCATCGACAAGAGAGGCGACAAAATAAAGGTACGCCACATCCTGCGCATCCCGAAGGTGAGCCAGGAGGCAATCACCCATGCCGAGAACCGTCTCGACTCCATCGCCAACGACATCCGTGCCAACAAGTTCACTTTTGAAGCAGCAGCCTCATATCTCTCTGACGACAAAGACACGAAGAACAACAACGGACTGATGGCAAACCAGTCGGAAGACGGTTACACCAGCAAGTTCCGTATGCGTGACCTGCCGAGAGAGGTGGCGGCAGTGGTAGACACCATGAAGGTGGGACAGATTTCCAAGTCATTCCAGATGGTCAACTCCAAGGGAAAGACAGTCTGCGTCATAGCCAAGCTCGTGAATCGTGTTGACGCTCACCGTGCTACCATTACCGAAGACTTCCAGGCTATGAGAGATATCGTGATGGCACGCCGCAAGGCAGACTACCTGAAGGAGTGGATACAGAAGAAGATCAAGACCACATACATCCACATCGACGAAGCATACCGCAACTGCAATTTCGAATATAAAGGTTGGGTGAAATAACGAAGCATCATCAAGATATTAGATGAATACAATAAACAAGATATCAAGATATCTGAGCGGGCATAGAATACAGTTGGCTGTTGTTCTATGCCTGTTTGGACTTTGCGTGGCACAGTCGCGAAAGGTAGCCAAAGGCCGCCATCGCCCCAAGACCGACGAGCGTGTGTATCTGAAACATGCCGACATGCTGCGCTTCAACCAATATGGCGAACATGCCGGGGCACAGATCCTCAACGGCAATGTGGCGTTTCTTCACAAAGGGGCGTTGCTCACCTGCGACAGTGCCTATTTCTATCAGGAGTCAAACTCCTTCAAAGCCTTCGGACATGTGAAGATGCGACAGGGCGACACCCTCTCGCTCACCAGCGACTATGCCTTCTACGACGGCGACAACCAGATGGCAGAGGCTCGACACAACGTGTTGCTACGCCATCGCGGAACGAAACTGTATACCGACAGTCTCAACTACGACCGTCTCTACAATATCGGATATTTCTTCGAGGGAGGAAAGATGGTGGACAGAAACAACGTGCTCGTGAGCGACTGGGGAGAATACGACACCGAGACACGCAAGGCGGTGTTCAACTACAACGTGAACCTGCGCAACCCGAAGTTCACCCTCACCACCGACACCCTGCACTACGACACCCGCACATCGCTCGCCAATATCGTGGGACCATCAGTGATACGCAGCAAGGAGAGCGTGATACACACTTCAGACGGATATTACAACACCAACACCGGGAGGGCACGGCTCTACGGCAGGTCTACCATGTCGAACAAAGGCAAGGAGATAACCGGCGACAGCCTCTTCTACGACGAGAAGCGAGGCATAAGCCAGGGCTATCGCAACGTGATATACAAAGACACGCAGAAGAAGAACGAACTCCACTGCAACTATCTGTGGTATAACGAGAAAAACGGTTTCGCCTTCGCTACGGAGAATCCCGTGATGATGGAATATTCGCAGAAGGACACACTTTTCGTGCATTCCGACACCATAAAGGTGATAACATATCATCTGAACACCGACTCCGTGTATCGCACGGCGCATTGCTACAACAAGGTGAGAGCCTTCCGCAATGATGTGCAGGCGGTGTGCGACTCCCTCGTCTACAACACCAAAGACTCCTGCATGACGATGTATCGCGACCCTATAGCATGGAGCGGCGACAGACAGTTGCTCGGCGAGGAGATACAGGTGTTCATGAAAGACTCCACCATCGACCGTGCGCATATCATCAACCAGGCACTCACCGCCGAGCTGATGCCAGACAAGGAGCACTACCAGCAGCTGTCGTCGAAGGAGATGTTCGCTTATTTCACCAAGGGACAGATAACGCAGACCGAGGCGATAGGCAATGTCAGGTCGATATACTATCCCGTTGACGACAAAGACTCAACGCTCATGGGACTGGTGTATATCGAGACCGACACGATGAAGATGTTTATGCGCGACAGACAGTTGCAGAAGATATGGACATCGAAAACCGACGGCACGTGGTATCCCATGACGCAGATTCCGCCGGAGCGATACAAGCTCGACGGATTCACATGGTTCGACTATATCCGTCCGATAAACAAAGACGACATCTATGAATGGCGCGGAAAGAAAGACGGTACGCAGCTGAAGAACATCACCCGCCATGCCGCTCCACTGCAGCATATCGAGGGTGGCGAACTGAAAAGCGTGGCGGCTACGGAGAACAAGCCGGAGAACTGATGTTGCCGGTGACTGTTCCCGGCAGACTGTCCGGGGGAGGGGCGATGTACAGCAGCAAAGTCTCCCGCCGGATTTAATTCAAGCAGCACCCAGACAGGGGCTGATACAGATAAAAGATTACAGATAATATATGAGCGATATAATACAACTGCTGCCCGATTCCGTGGCCAACCAGATAGCAGCCGGTGAGGTGATACAGCGCCCCGCGTCTGTCATCAAGGAACTGGTGGAGAACGCCGTTGACGCCGGAGCCAGCCGCATCGACGTGCTTGTGGTGGATGCGGGAAAGACATCCATCCAGGTGATCGACGACGGAAAGGGAATGTCTGACACCGATGCGCGTCTCGCCTTTGAGCGCCATGCCACATCGAAGATAAGACAGGCCGACGACCTCTTCTCTCTACACACCATGGGATTCCGTGGCGAGGCACTGGCGTCGATAGCTGCCGTGGCACAGGTGGAACTGAAGACCCGTCAGAAGGGCGACGAGGTGGGCACGCTGCTGTCCATCTCAGGATGCAAGGTGCTCAACCAGGAACCTATCGCCTGTCAGGAGGGAAGCAATTTCCTGATACAGAACCTCTTCTTCAACGTGCCGGCAAGGCGGAAGTTCCTCAAGTCGAATACCACGGAACTGAACAATATCATGGCTGCCTTCGAGCGCATCGTGCTCGTATACCCGCATATCCACTTCACGTTTACGAGTAACGGTACCGAGGTGCTCAACCTGCGTCCGCATGGCGACAGTTTCCGTCAGCGCATCATCGAAGTCTTCGGCAAGCGTCTAAACCAAAGCCTGCTGCCTGTAGGCGTTGACACCACGGTGTGCCGTATCCATGGTTTTGTGGGAAAACCGGAGTCGTCGAAAAAGAAGAATGCCCATCAGTATTTCTTCGTCAACGGCAGGTATATGAAGCATCCCTATTTCAACAAGGCGGTGCTGACACCTTTCGAGAGACTCATTCCGCAAGGAGAGCAGGTGCCGTATTTCATATATTTCGATGTGCCGGCAGAAGATATCGACGTGAATATACACCCCACTAAGACAGAGATAAAATTCGAGAACGAGCAGACGATATGGCAGATATTGATGGCTGCCGTGAAGGACTCGCTGGGACGCTTCAACGATGTGCCGTCGATAGATTTCGACACCGAGGGAAAACCCGACATCCCGATGTTTCATCAGACAGGGGAAATGCAGGATTTCCAGATGCCGAAGGTGGACTACAATCCTTCGTATAATCCATTCAGCAGCAACTCCCGTCAGCCGGCAATACCCGAGAACTGGGAGCAGCTCTATGAGGGAGCCGGCGATATCCAAGATGATTCTCTGCCGGGAGGTGAGACCGTTTCTTTCGGTGGAACGGATGCCGGCGAGACTCAGCCGCTGTTTCATGATTTTGAATTCCAGAATGGCGGTGGCGAACTGCAAGAGGGTGGGGAAGGGCAACCGGTTTCTTCTGCCCTCAATGCCAAAATGCCGATAGAAGAGAAGTCGCCGTCGCACTATCAGTATAAGGGCCGTTATATCATGACGGCAGTGAAGTCGGGACTGATGATAATCGACCAGCACAGGGCACATATCCGAGTGCTCTATGATGGATATATGCAGCAGATAACCGACAAGGCAGGGCATTCGCAGAAGCTCCTCTTTCCGGAGATGGTGCAGTTCGGTCCGTCAGACAACGTTGTGTTCCAGAGCATACAGGAAGATATGACGCTGCTGGGCTTCGATTTCAGCGATCTCGGTGGCGGCAGCTATGCCATCGGCGGTATGCCGGCAGGACTCGAAGGCTTGAACCCTCCGGCTCTCGTCAGCGATATCGTGGCTCTTGCGGCAGAAGATACCGTGTCGGCAGCCGAAGAGATAAAGCATGCCGTAGCCCTCGGATTGGCACGCAATGCGGCGATACCATACGGACAGGTGCTTGACTCTAAGGAGATGGAGAACCTTGTGAACGAACTCTTCGCATCCACCAACGTGAACTATGCCCCCGACGGCAAGACCATTATCGCCATCCTCTCGCAGGGAGAAATCGACCATCTGTTTTAACCCAAATCGCTTTCTATGTTAATATCCAAATGTTTTGACCATTATTTTC
>ERZ791573.410-NODE-410-length-25334-cov-10.119032_pt1 | contig 25334 bp, 20 predicted proteins | sample MGYA00509971_ERZ791573 | MGnify/ENA primary metagenome ERZ791573 (study PRJEB30046, sample SAMN00791921) | human gut metagenome | study: EMG produced TPA metagenomics assembly of the A metagenome-wide association study of gut microbiota in type 2...
CTCTTCTGTATGGTTAGCTTCGTATGTCTTTGCGATAGTGTAACCAACCTCGTCAAGAGCGTAAGTGAGCTTATCGATCTTGTTTGAGTAGTAGTTATAAGCAACAACGGCGCACCATGAAGTCAAAATACCAGAAGCAGTGTTGACGAGGGCCTCAGAAATACCGGTAGAGAGCTCGAGAGAGTCACCACCACCACCGGCTGCAAGAGCGGCGAACGACTTGATCATACCCACAACGGTACCGAACAGAGCGGTAAGAGTACCAAGTGTTACGAGAGTTGCCAGAATTGGCATGTTCATCTGAAGAGTAGGCATCTCAAGCTGAACAGCCTCCTCGTGAGCCTGCTGGATCTTAGAAACCTTCTGCTCCTTCTTCAAACCTGGAGTATTCTCCATCTCTGAGTAAGCCTTCAAAGAAGCTGTAACAACGTTACCTACAACACCCTGCTGCTTGTCGCAAAGCTGCTGAGCCTTAGCCATATCGCCGGCTGAAACTGCTGCCTTAACGTTAGCAACGAACTTAACGAGGCTGCTCTTGCCGTTTGCAGTGCGGAGAGCCAGACCACGCTCTACTGAAAGTGCGATCACAGTGAAGAGAAGTGTGATGATGACAGGAACGACGATACCTCCCTTGTAGATAGTACCGAGCAAGTTGCCTGGAAGTGGAGCGTTTGCGTTGTCGCCACCCTGGAAGTTACCTGGGTTACCGAGAACGAACTCGTAGAAGCATACACCTGCGATGAAGCAGAGTACGATGATCCAAAACGCTGCGCGAACGCCCTGAAAGCCCTGCTTCTTAGCCTTGGCTGGGGCTTTTGTCTGTGAATTTGCCATAATTTTGTTGAATTTGATTTTTAAGTTATTAATAAATTTAAGTTATATTCTCGATTAGCGCCTTTTGAAGGCTGATTTAAAGTTTGTCTCGAAGGTCAACATAGTGATTTATGCACTTCTTATCCGTGCAAAGATAGTAATTTAATATTGACTTTGATAAAAAGTTAAATCATTTTAACTACCTTGATGCGATTTTTTTCCTTTCAGAGTGCTTTTCTATATGCTTCGAGTGTTTTTATCCGCAATATTTTCCATCAGCGCATCATAAAGACACGCTGTTCGTCTGTCATGCCAGCAGCGCCAATGTGTCCTTGATGCGTTTCATCGCCTCGCGGATATTGTCGTCGCTTGTGGCATAGCTCATGCGGAAGCAGTATGGGTCGCCGAATGCGTCGCCGCCCACTGTTGCCACGTGGCCCACTTCGAGCAGGAACATGGCGAGATCCGTTGAGTTTTCTATCTTCTTCCCGTTGTAGCTCTTGCCGAAGAAGCTGCTGCATTTAGGGAACAGGTAGAAGGCGCCTTCCGGTTTGTTCACTTCCAGTCCCGGTATGTCCTTGGCGAGTTCCACGATAAGGTCGCGGCGTCTTTCAAACGCTTTCCTCATTGTCTCCACGCATTCCTGCGATGTGGTATAGGCAGCCTCTGCCGCTTTCTGGCTCACTGAGCAAGGGCCGCTCGTATACTGTCCCTGCAGCTTGTTGCATCCTTTCACTATCCATTCCGGAGCTGCTATGAATCCTATTCTCCATCCTGTCATGGCGTATGCCTTAGACACTCCGTTCACGATTATCGTTCGCTCTCTCATTCCCTCTATGTGGGCGATGCTGCTGTGCTTGCCCACGTAGTTGATGTGTTCGTAGATCTCGTCGGCGAGCACATACAGTCCTTCATGTCTTTTTATCACCTCAGCAAGCCCTCTGAGTTCTTCTTCAGAGTACACGCTGCCTGTAGGGTTGCTTGGCGAGCACAGGATGAGCATCCTTGTCTTTGGCGTTATGGCAGCTTCGAACTGCTCCGGTGTCATCTTGAAGTTCTGTTCGAATCCGGCTTCAACGATAACCGGTTCTCCTCCGGCAAGTTTCACCATCTGCGGATAGCTCACCCAGTATGGAGCAGGGATTATCACCTCTTCTCCATCATTTACGAGTGCCATCACCGTGTTGCACACACTCTGCTTGGCACCGTTAGACACGAGAATCTCGTTTGTTGAGTATTCCAGTCCGTTTTCCTTCTTCAGCTTTTCGACGATAGCCTTTCTCAGTTCGATATATCCCGGCACTGGCGAGTATCTCGAGTAGTTCTCGTCGATAGCTTTCTTGGCCGCCTCCTTGATATGGTCAGGTGTGTTGAAGTCCGGTTCTCCCACGCTCATGTTGATAACGTCGATACCTTGCGCTTTCATTTCTCCGCTTTTCTGCGACATCGCTAATGTAGCCGAAGGAGCGAGCCTGTTCAGGCGGTCTGATAATTTTGTCATATAAGATGTGTTATGTGTTTATATTTGTTGCAAAAGTATATTATTTTCTTCTCTTTAACGAATAATTCTCACTTTTATTTTGTAATATGTGTTAAGTAATAGCAACAAGGGCTGTTTCATAGAACAATATGTCTAAGAAACAGCCCTTTGCCGTGTATGTAATGTCTTGTTATTTCATTCTCCGGTCCCTATATATATATTATAGGTGAAGGTTGTGTCCCATGCGCAGCTTTTTGGTCTGGAGATATTTGTAGTCGTATTCGTTAGGTGCGATTTCGATTGGTATGTTCTCCACGATTTCCAGTCCGTAAGCCTCAAGTCCCACTCTCTTTGTAGGGTTGTTGGTGAGGAGTCTCATCTTGCTCACTCCGAGCTGTCTGAGAATCTGTGCTCCGCATCCGTAGTCTCTCTCGTCCGGCTTGAATCCCAGGTGTATGTTTGCCTCTACTGTGTCGAGACCTTTCTCCTGCAGTTTGTATGCGGCAATCTTGTTCATCAGTCCGATGCCTCTACCTTCCTGCTGCATGTATACCACTACGCCCTTTCCTTCTTTTTCTATCATCTCCATCGACTTGTGGAGCTGTTCTCCGCAGTCGCATCTCTTGCTTCCGAAGATGTCGCCGGTAGAGCATGAGGAGTGAACTCTGACGAGGATCGGTTCGTTTGGCTCCCAGCTTCCCTTGATGAGTGCCATGTGTTCCATTCCGTTGCTTGTCTGGCGGAACGGCACGAGTCTGAAGTGTCCGTATGCCGTCGGCATGTCCACTTCTTCTCCTTTTTCCACGAGCACCTCATTCTTGAGTCTGTATGCTATCATGTCTTTGATGGAAATCGTCTTCAGACCGTATTCCTTGCCGAACTCCAGCAGCTGTGGCAGTCTTGCCATCGTGCCGTCTTCGTTCATAATCTCCATCAGTGCACCGGCAGGGTAGAGTCCTGCCATGCGGCAGAGGTCGATGGCGGCTTCGGTGTGGCCGCTTCTTCTGAGCACTCCGTTGTCCTGTGCATAGAGCGGGTTCACGTGTCCTGGTCTGCCGAAGGTTGTCGGTTTGGAACTTGGGTCGGCGAGAGCCTTTATAGTCTCTGCTCTGTCGTGTGCGGATACTCCTGTGGAGCATCCTTCCAGCTTGTCCACCGTCACTGTGAACGGCGTGCCGAGCATAGAGGTGTTGTCAGACACCTGGTGTGGCAGGTCGAGTTCCTTGCATCTCGACATAGTGATGGGCACGCAGAGCACGCCTCTGGCATGCTTGAGCATGAAGTTCACTTTCTCGGCGTCGATCTTCTCGGCTGCGATGATGAGGTCGCCCTCGTTTTCGCGGTCCTCGTCATCCACTACGATAACGAATTTGCCTTCTTTGATGTCTTCGATGGCCTCTTCTACGGTATTGAGCTTTAAATTCTCCATTGTGATTGTTACCTTATTATATAATATATAAATTTCTTTGTATGTAAATTCTCCTGTTTGTCATCTTGCCGTCGGCTCCTCTTTCATTTCAGTGAGCCTGTCTGTCATCAATTTGTTGGTCTCGCTGATTTTCTTGAGGTCTCTCATCAGTCTCAGTCTGAATCTCCACATCCTGAAGAAGAAGAACAGACCTGCCGGCACGATTATGGCGGCGGTGATGTTCAGCCATTTCCTCTCGAACGGTCTTGTGTGTGATTTCACCATTATCACGGGATATTCGTTCAGACAGTTTATCACCTTTCTGTCTTTTGAGTTCGAAAGGTCGGCAATGGTGCTTTCGAGCAGTTCGCCGATGCGCTCCATCTCGTGGTCCGGCTGATATTTGAAGAACACGTTGATGAAGTTTGGCGGAGATTTCAGCTTGTGTGTCGTGGCATACTGCTTTATCTCCTTGGTTATCTGTTCGATGTTCTGCCGGTCTTTCTCATAGTCGGGAGTCTCTATTATCACCGTCTTTCTCGTTATGCTCCTCTTCGTTCTCAGTCCGAGCAGCTTTGCCGCCACCTTCTTGTATGCGTCGATGTTGAACACCACGGAGTCATTGTTCGCCTTATAGGTGAAGAATATGGCGAGCGGTGTCAGTACGGCTGTCGCGATGCTCTTTCCGAACCATACCGCCCACATGCCGCCGCGCGCCATTCTGTATCCGGTATTGTCGAAGATATAATATACGATGAATACGAGCACCGAGATGATTACCGGCACTCCGAGTCCGCCCTTTCTGATGATTGCTCCCAACGGGGCACCGATGAAGAAGAATATGATGCACGAAAGGGCGAGCGTGAATTTGTTTATCGCCTCTATCTTGTGCTGGCGCAGCAGCTTGTCGCCGTCGCCCGTCACCATTGCCTTGAACTGCAGTTCGTTCATGTTGTTCTGCACCGTCGACATGGCGTTGTTCACAGCCCTCAGCTTGTTGTCAGCCGTTAGCGATTCGAATTTCTTCTTCACGTTGAATTTTCCGCTCTCCACTTCTTTCTTTATCCTCATGGAGTCGCTTCTCGAAATCTTCTGGCTGCCCAGGAGCATGAATCGGGCGTCTTTGTAGAATGCACGTCCGATGCTGTCATATTCATGACTTATCGAGTCCATATCGTGGCTTATCTGGGATATGCTCTTTGCCTTGGCATTGTTGGAAAGCGAACTTGCGTCGGCAAGGTTGAATCCGTTGTCGAAGTCGAGTACGATTTTCTTGGAGATGAACGTCTCCCGTCTGTATGGCACGTTGGCGCTGCCCGTGACGTCAGACGACTTCATGTTTTCAAACCACTCTCCGCTATGCAGCGTCAGCACGAGGTGCTTCTTCTCTGCCGTAGACTGCAGCATGCCCGAGTCGGCGAGTATTATCGCTGCATCCTCGAAACTGTCGGTCATGCGGTAAATCATTATGCCATAGAGCATTCCGGAGTTAAGGTCCTTCTTCTGCACATACAGGTTGCAGTTCGGTATTCCGTCGTAGAACACGCCTTCCGGTATTTCCAGTTCCGGACTCTTCTGCTTCATCGACATCAGCAACTGAGCGAACTGCATGTTGGCGCTTGGTGCCACCACATCCTGGAAGTAGAACGACACTCCGGATATTATCAGTGTTATGGCTATCAGCGACCTGAAAGCCTGCATCAGCGATATTCCAGCAGCCTTGATGGCAGTAAGCTCACTGCTCTCGCCGAGGTTTCCGAAGGTTATCAGCGACGACAGCAGGATGGCCAGCGGCAAAGCCTGCGGCACGAGAATCAGACTCATATACCAGAAGAACTGCGCCATTACCTCCACCGACAATCCCTTGCCGATGAGTTCATCGACATATCTCCATAGAAACTGCATCATCAGCACGAACTGGCAGATGAAGAATGTTCCGATGAAGAGCATTCCGAATTGTCTGGATATGAAGATGTCTAATTTCTTTATTCTAAGCATTGTCTTGTGGTATCATAGGGCGTCATTGCCCAATAACGGTGCAAAAATACTACAAAAAATCGGAAGTCAGAAAATATTTCCTTCTATTTACCAAGTTTTGAGTATTTCAACATTTCCCGATGCGTTATTTGTGTTATAATCAGTGGATAAGTCATGTAGCAGCGGATATGTCATATATCAGCGGATTTCATTTCCGTTGTCAGCGGTTTTCATTGGCGTTTTGTTTTTTTTCGTTGTGCCAATAATCCCCAGACTGTCTGATGGCCGATTAGAGGGATATACAGTCAGATGCGAAAAACTCCCCTGAAATCCGTTGTATGGTTTCAGGGGAGTAGCTTTCCAGGTCGGATCGTTCAAGTGCCGACGTTATTTCCTTTTTCTGTTGGCTCTTTGCTGGCGGTATTTCGCTTTCTGCATGGCTGAGCCACTACCGTGGGCACCAGTTATGTATGCCTTTTTCTTGGCTTTCGTCTTCACCTTGCCGTTGGAGTCGTCGCTCTTTCTGGCCGGTCTGAATGTCATGCCGCCTTCGATGATCTGATCTATGTCCATAGTCGTGATATTAATGGTGGAAGAGTCTCACGCCGGTGAATGCCATCGTGATGCCATATTTGTCGCAGGTGTCGATGACATGGTCGTCACGCACCGAACCACCTGCCTGTGCGATATATTCCACACCGCTCTTGTGGGCGCGTTCGATGTTGTCGCCGAATGGGAAGAAGGCATCGCTGCCCAGTGCCACCTTGGTGTTCTTGGCAATCCACTCCTTTTTCTCCTCCATCGTCAGCACCTCCGGCTTCTCTGTGAAGAACTGCTGCCATGAGCCGTCGGCGAGCACGTCGTCGTGGTCCTCGCTGATATATACGTCGATTGTGTTGTCGCGGTCAGCGCGGCGGATACCCGGCACGAAAGGAAGGTTCATCACCTTCGGGTGCTGGCGCAGCCACCAGATGTCAGCCTTGTTGCCGGCCAGACGCGTGCAGTGGATGCGGCTCTGCTGTCCGGCGCCGATGCCGATAGCCTGTCCGTCCTTCACGTAGCAAACAGAGTTGCTCTGTGTGTATTTCAGTGTGATGAGACTGATGATGAGGTCGCGCTTGGCCTCCTCTGTGAATTCCTTGCTCTTGGTAGGGATATTCTCGAAGAGCTTCGGGTCGTCGAGCTTCACCTCGTTGCGTCCCTGCTCGAATGTGATTCCGAACACCTGCTTGTGTTCAATCGGTGCTGGCTTGTATGTAGGGTCTATCTTAATCACGTTGTATGTACCCTTGCGCTTGTCGTGGAGGATTTCCAGAGCCTCAGGCGTAAAGTCCGGGGCAATAACTCCGTCGCTCACTTCCCTCTTGAGCAGCGTTGCCGTAGCGGCGTCGCAAGTGTCGCTCAATGCCACGAAGTCGCCGTATGAACTCATGCGGTCGGCGCCGCGTGCCCTTGCGTATGCACAGGCGATGGGTGAGAGTTCCATCTTCAGGTCGTCAACGAAGTATATCTTCTTCAGTGTGTCGCTCAGTGGCAGTCCCACAGCGGCGCCTGCCGGTGATACATGCTTGAAGCTGGCTGCTGCAGGCAGTCCTGTAGCTTCTTTCAGCTCCTTCACGAGCTGCCAGCTGCTCAGGGCATCAAGGAAGTTGATGTAGCCCGGACGGCCGTTTAATACTTCGATTGGGAGTTCGCCCTCTTCCATGTAAATTCGTGAGGGCTTCTGATTCGGATTGCATCCGTACTTTAACTGTAACTCTTTCATTATAATGTCTCTTTACCTATTTTGCTGCAAAATTACTTCTTTTTTGTCAGATGTCAAAGCGTTGTGGCGAAAAGTGTATATGTCGTGCGGAAGAAGGCATTGAAAGAAGCCGGTCTCCGCATAGACAGGAGACCGGCAATAATTTGTCTTTATAGAGAAAATGACACGTTGGCGGAATTAGTTTAGCGCACACTTAATCCTAATAACCGATTTGGGTTAAAATGGGCACGGTGCTTGCCCAACTGGGGCACGGTGCTTGCCCATCATGGGTAACGTGCTTACCCCTGTTGGGCAGATTTGCTGTCAGACGTCTGCCCAATAAGTGACTGTTGTAACACCCATATTTCCATATTACAGGATTCTGCCAACGCAAACGATTCCTGTCGTCTGAATTCCTCTCATTTGACAATTCCTTCCATCTGACAATTACTTTCATCAGCAAACTGTCCAGACAATTGCCTGACAATCGTAAGATGGTCAACTATCTGTTTGTCAGAACGTTACGGTGAAAAACCAGATGGTCTGACAGTTTTTTGGAAATTCTCTGTCATACAGTAAATCAGCGTTATTTCTTCCATAGCTTCGTCATGTCTTCGAGAGTCTTGCCTTTAGTTTCAGGAACCAGTTTCCAGACGAATAGTGCGGCAAGCACACAGATGACGCCATACATCACATAGGTGAACCAATGTCCGAAGTCGTCGCCTTCGGTGAGATGCATGTTGAATAGCGGTACGAAGGTGGAACTCACGATGAAATTGAATATCCACTGGAAGGCTACTGCAATGGCAACCGCTGCACCACGGATGGTGTTTGGGAAGAGCTCGGCGATGAGAACCCAGGCGATAGGGCCCCACGAGAACATGAAGCTCGCACTGTATACCATGATGCTCAGCATCGTCACCGTGCCAAGACTCGGGTTGCCGAAGGTGAGTGCCACGCCGAGCGCACCTATTGCCATGCCGATAGAACCCCAGATGAGCAGAGGCTTGCGTCCGAGTTTCTCTACCGTGAACACTGCAACGAGCGTGAACGATATGTTTACGATACCCATGATAACGGTCTGCACCATAGGGTCTTTCATTCCCATGTCTTCATAGATGCGGGGAGCGTAATAGAGCACGGCGTTGATACCCACTGCCTGTTGGAATACCGAGAGCATCACTCCCACGAAGATGCAGAGGAAACCATAGGTCATAAGAGGTTCCGTCCTCACGGTAATAGTCTCCTTTATATCTCTGATTATCTCCTTCGCCTTGTTCGAACCGTTGATGCGGGCGAGGATACCCTCAGCTTTCTTGTCCTGTCCTATCATCACGAGATAGCGAGGGGTTTCGGGCACGAAACATATCAGCAGAGTGAAGAGTGCTGCCGGCACGCATTCGCTGCCGAACATATACCTCCATCCCGTTTCCACCGTCCATTGGCAGTCAGCCCAGTTGGCTATCTTGCCTACAGCATCGTATATAGGGTTGGTGTGAGATCCGAGGATGATGAAGTTGACGAAATACACCACGAGCTGTCCGAAGATGATCGCAAACTGGTTCCAGCTGACGAGCATTCCGCGGATATTGCTCGGTGCCACCTCGCCGATATACATCGGACAGATGGCAGACGCCATTCCTACACCGAAGCCGCCAAGCACACGGTAGGCATTGAACACATATAGCAACTCCAGGCTTGCCCTGCCCTGTGGCATGATATACGATTCGGGTTCCATCGAACCCCATGCCGACAGGAAAAAGCAGATGCCGGCGAATATCAGCGAACGCTTGCGGCCGAAGCGGCTTGCGAAGAATCCTGATACGGCGCTGCCGAAGATGCAGCCGATGAGAGCACTCGAACTGGTGAAGCCGTGCATGAAGTCGGAGTACTGAAAGTCGGCAGCCCCTTTGAAGAACGCCTGTAGTCCCTTCTCTGCACCCGAAATCACAGCCGTGTCGTAGCCGAAGAGCAGTCCGCCCAACACCGCCACCATGACGATAGAGATTAGATATGACCTGCTGCCGTTTTCCTGCCAGGCCACATTCTGTTGTGTCTGTTTCATTTTGTTTTTTGTTTTACGTAGGTTAGTTCGTTATTATGAGGCAAAGGTAATGTTTATTGTCCGAAAAACATAATGTATTGAGCAGAATAATTATGAAAAACGTTTCCGTAGCATCGATAATCCACTTGTTTTGGCATTTTTTACACCATAAAACAAACTGTCATGTTCCTTTTTGCCGATGTTTTAAAAATAAGTCGATAATTTTGCGTAAATTTGCATCCACGGAAAAGCCGACGTTTCCATACACGGTGGTGTGGTAGCGCAGACAGGCCTTCCGTTATATAGGCAAGATGAAATTCAGAGACGTTATAGGACAGGAAGAAGCCAAGCGGCAGCTGCTGCAGCTCGTCGCCGAAGGCCGTGTGCCCCATGCCATGCTATTCTGTGGCCCGTTGGGATGCGGCAAGATGGCGCTTGCCATGGCTTTTGCCTCATTCCTGCTCGGAGAGCGTGACGACGATGATGCCGACCAGCATGCCGCCGCAGCAGCCATGCCGCCGCTAACCGCCGACAAGCGCCGCAGCGCAGAGGCGATGCTTGCCAAATGGGGACATCCCGACCTGTTCTTCTCATATCCCGTGATAAAACCTGCCGGCACTTCGTCAGAACACAAGATGGAAAGTGATGATTTTGCCCGGCAATGGAACGAGATGATATGCAAGTCGCCGTATTTCTCAATGGCCAACTGGCTCACTGCCATGGGTGCCGCCAACCAACAGCCGATTATCGGAGTGGGAGAGAGCAATGCGCTCGTACGTAAACTCAGCATGAAGTCGAGTCAGGGCGGATACAAGGTGTGCATAATATGGTTGCCGGAGAGGATGAACGGTGAATGCGCCAACAGTATGCTGAAGCTGATAGAGGAGCCGCCACACCAGACCGTGTTCATAATGGTTTGTGAGGAACCGGAGAAACTCCTTGAAACTATCCGCAGCCGTACTCAGCGGTTCGACTTCAAGCGCATAGACACTCCGTCGATGGAGCAGACGCTCATAGACAAACGATATGTGGCGCCCGATATGGCCCACCGCATAGCGAGAGTGGCAAACGGCAACTGGCTTGCCGCAGAGGCAGAACTTGATGCAGGCAACGAGAACAGACTCTTTCTCGACATGTTCATAATGCTCATGCGACTGGCATATATGCGCAAGATAAAAGACCTGAAGAAATGGAGCGAAGCGGTGGCGGGATACGGAAGAGAACGACAGAAGAGTATGCTCGCATATTTCGGAAGACTCATAAGAGAGAATTTCATGTATAACTTCCATAAACCCGAACTCAACTACATGACTGCCGAAGAGGAGAACTTCTCGAAGAATTTCGCCCGTTTCATCAACGAGGCGAATGTGGTGGAGCTGTCGGAACTCTACGAGCGTGGAATACGCGACATAGGACAGAACGCAAATGCCAAGATCGTGTTCTTCGACATCGCGCTGAAGACAATCGTGCTGCTCATACAGAAATGACATTCCGGATGGGAAGCACGGACAATATATATACACACACAATATTTTATTAATAAAGAAAAGAGAATTACGATATGGACTTCAAGAATATGAAATTCACCGTTGGCGACGGTTGTTCTCGCGGACTCTGCCGAAGAGGCTGCGGAAGGCAGGACCGCCAGCTGAATACATACGACTGGCTCGCTGATGTGCCGGGAAATGCCGAGAGCACAGACCTTGTTGAGGTGCAGTTCAAGAACACCCGAAAGGGATATTACCATAATGTCAATGCCCTCGATCTGAAGAAGGGCGATGTGGTGGCTGTGGAGGCAAGTCCGGGTCATGATATCGGAGTGGTGACGCTCACGGGAAAGCTCGTGAAACTGCAGGTCAAGAAGGCGAACCTCAAGTCTATGGACGACATCAAGCGCATATATCGCATAGCGAAACCAGTGGATATCGACAAATGGCGCGAGGCGAAGAGCCGCGAACACGGCACCATGATTCAGAGCCGACAGATAGCCAAAGACCTCAACCTGCAGATGAAAATCGGTGATGTGGAGTATCAGGGCGACGGCAACAAGGCGATTTTCTATTATATCGCCGATGAGCGAGTGGACTTCCGCCAGCTTATCAAGGTGCTTGCCGAGACTTTCCATGTGCGTATCGAGATGAAACAGATCGGAGCCAGACAGGAAGCAGGACGCATCGGCGGAACAGGACCTTGCGGCAGAGAACTGTGTTGCGCCACATGGATGAAGAACTTCGTGTCGGTGAGCACAGGAGCAGCCCGATATCAGGACATCTCGCTCAATCCGCAGAAGCTCGCAGGAATGTGTGCCAAACTGAAATGCTGTCTCAACTATGAGGTGGACAGCTACATAGAGGCAGGCCGCAAATTGCCGAGCCGCGAAGTGGTGCTGCAGACTATGGATGGCGACCACTTCCTCTTCAAGACAGATATCCTGGCAGGTCTTGTGACATATTCCACCGACAAGCGCCTCGCAGCAAACCTCGTGACAATCACCGCTCAGCGCGCACTCGAGATTGTGGAGATGAACAGGCGGGGAGAAAAGCCTGACTCGCTCAGCGACAGCGATGAGCCTATGACGGAGAACCATCAGGTGGACCTTCTGGCAGGCGAGAGTCTCACGAGATTTGACAAGGCAAAGAAAAAGAAGAAACAGAAGTCGCGTGGCAACAAAGCTCAGGACAACAAGGATGCTAAGGCTGCAAACGCCAACAACCAACAGCCTGCAAACAACCAGCAAGGAGGCAACCAGCAGGCTTCAGCCGAGAACAGGAAGCAGCGCCGAGCAGAAGGCAAGCAGCAACGTCAGGAGGACAAGCCACAGCAGCAACGTCAGGAGGGCAAGCCGCAACAACGCCAAGAGGGTAAACAACAGCAGCGCCCTGATAACAAGCCACAGCGTGACGCCAAACCTCAACGCCCTGATGCTAATGGCGACCAGCAGAAACCGCAGGACGACCGTCAGAGGCAGCGCGGACCTAAGCAGCAGAGGAATGGTGGAAACGGAAACGGCGGACAGCGTCGTCGTCAGGGAAAACCTAACACTCCCCAACAGCCGAAGCAGGAGAAAGCCAATGACGGCGGCAACCAGTAAAAATAACGACAACGCAGATATGCACTTCAGACACACCATATTATATATAATGACATTCGCCGCAGTAATAGTGGCGAATGTCTTTGCATCATGCACTACCGACACCGTGTATGACACCTACGACCATACGCCGCTATCAGGCTGGGAGAAGAACGACACCCTGTCTTTCGACGTTCCCAAGATGAAGCAGGCTGGTGTATACTCTCAGTCTTTGGGCGTCAGGATGACGGAGATATTCCCGTTCACGAGCGTCAGTCTGATAGTGCAGCAGACGGTATATCCTTCCGGCAAGGTGGTTACCGACACCATCAAGTGTCCTATCACCGACAGCAGAGGAAATTTTCTCGGCGATGGTGTCAGTGCATACCAATACTCTTTCCCCATCCGTGAGATATCTCTCAACAAAGGCGACTCGCTGCATATCTGTGTGCGCCACAACATGAAGAGGGAGATACTTCCCGGTGTGTCAGACATCGGCGTGAAGATAGTGAAGAGATGATGGAGAATCTGATATGGAATTTCAGGATAAACAAAATCCTCTCTTCTAACAAAATCCAATTAAGCCCTAATGAACGTTTAGGGTTAAAACATAATGACCGATTATGGTTAAAAAATATAATGACCGATTGTGCACTAAGCTGCAATCGGTCATTTTTTTTCTTATGTCATTGAATATTATTTCGGCATATTCCTTGCCGCATCGATTCTCAGGAAGATGAAAAGAAGAATCGTGAATCCCCATAGCGATGATCCTCCGTAGCTGAAGAACGGCAACGGAATACCGATTACAGGCGTCAGTCCCAACACCATTCCCACGTTGATGAAAACATGGAAGAGGAAAACGCTCAATACGCAATAGCCATACACCCTGCCGAAACGGAACGGTTGTCGCTCCGCCATCTTTATCAGTCTGATGATGAGGGCGAGGAACAATAGCAATACTCCAGCTGACCCTACGAATCCCTCCTCTTCGCCAACGGTGCAGAAGATAAAGTCGGTGTCCTGCTCCGGCACGAATTTCAATTTCGTCTGTGTTCCGTTCAGAAATCCCTTGCCCTTCAGTCCGCCAGAACCGATGGCTATCTCGCTCTGGTGAACATTGTAGCCGGCACCCTTCAGGTCTTCATCGAGACCAAGCAGCACGTTGATGCGCACTCGCTGATGAGGCTCCATCACATTGTTCAATACGTAGCTTGCAGAATAGAAGAATGCCACTGAACCGACGGTAAACAACAGGATAAGGAAATAGTTGCGCATCCTCGTATACAACGCCTGGTATAGCAGATAGCCGATGAGAATCAGCGTAACTGCGAGCTGTACGTAAACGATATTGAAAGGCAACACGAATTCTGCGAACAGTACCGACAGCACCGTAGCACCCACTGAATAAGCTATGATGAGCCACGACTTGTGTTTGTCTTTGCAGTATGTGCGCACCATGCCGGCTGTGAATATCTGTACCAGCAGCAACACAACGAACGGTCCGATAGGAGTGGGCGAGGGTTCGATGAGAGTCTCGCCGTATCTGATTCCCACAACGAAATACACCACCATCGCTACTCCTGTGAATAATACGCTGCCCGGCATTCCCTCACGATAGAACATCAGGAAGAAAGACAGGTATACCAATGCAGAACCCGTTTCCTTCTGTGCCACGATGAAGAGCATCGGCAACAATACGATGCCGCAGGCAGTGGCGAAGTCGCGCCAGCGGTGTATGTCGAAACCATAGGCGCTCATGAATTTCGCCACGGCAAGGGCAGTGGCAAACTTGGCGAACTCTGCCGGTTGCAGTCGCAGCGGACCGAGCACGAGCCACGACCTCGAGCCTTTGATTTCGTGTGGGTTGAATATCGTGGCAAAGAGCAGCAGGAGCAACACCATATATATCACGTAGGCGAAGGTGTCGTAGAACTTGCTGTCGAGCATCAGCAACACGAAGCCCAGTGCTATCGAAGTGCCTATCCATACTATCTGCATGCCGGAGCGGGCACCCAGTGAGAATATGTCGTTGTCGCCATAGGTGTAGCTCGCTCCGCATACGCTGATCCATCCGAAGCAGAGCAGCGCCACATAGATTATTATCGTCCACCAGTCCAGAGAGCGAAGCACGCTCGGTTGTTTATCTGTCACTTGAGCCATAAGCTATACGTCTGTGTTGGAATGCCTCTGCCTCTTTCTCAGAAGAAGGCGACAGCTTTCCGTTAATATACTGTTCCATCATCAGTCCGCCGATAGGTACACCGTAGTCGGCTCCCCATCCTCCGTTCTCTACGTAGACGGCGATGGCAATCTTCGGTTTGTTCATCGGGGCGAAGCCCATGAATACGGAGTGGTCGTGGCCGCGGTTCTGGGCTGTACCGGTCTTTCCGCAGGCTTCTATCGGCAGTCGGGAGAGCATTTTGCAGGTGCCGTCCATTGCCGACTTCCTCATTCCCGCCACGATATATTCGTACGACCGGTGGTTTGCCTTGGTGTAGTGGCGCTCTCTGAATTCCGGTTTGAGATACTCGCCCTTCACCTTCTTCACCACGTGTGGCGTATAGAAGAATCCTCTGTTGGCGATTGTCGCTCCCAGATTGGCAATCTGGAGCGGGGTGAGGTTCACCTCGCCCTGTCCGATGCTGATACTGATTACCGTCAGTCCGTTCCACGATCCCTTGTATGCCTTGTCGTAGAACTGTGCGTTTGGAATCAGTCCGCGTTTCTCTCCCGGCAGGTCTATGCCCAGTTTATATCCGAATCCCATGCTCACCATGTAGTCGCGCCATGTGTTCATGGCATCCTGCACGGTTTTGTATTTCTTTCTGTTGCCCAGCATATAATACAGTCCCCAGCAGAAATATCCGTTACATGATGTGCCTATTGCCGGCACTATGGATAACGGTGAGGCGTGTCCGTGGCATCCCACATGGAGTCCGCGGAACGAGAATCCGTGATGGCATGGGAAAGCCGTGGATGGCGACACGATGCCTTCGGTCAGGAACGTCAGACCCTGTGAAGTCTTGAAGGTGGAGCCAGGAGGATACTGTCCCATGATTGAGCGGTTGAGCAACGGACGGTAGGGGTCTTTCATCAAGTAGTGGTGCATCTTGCCTCTCATCCTTCCCGTCATCAGACGCGGGTCGTAGCTTGGCGACGACACCATGCAAAGCACCTCTCCCGTGGCAGGCTCGATGGCAACGATACTTCCTATCTTGCCCTGCATCAGTCTCTCGCCGAGCGCCTGCAGCTGCAGGTCGATGCCGAGCGTGAGGTCTTTGCCGGCAATGGGCTTGGTGTCGAACTTGCCGTTCTGGTAGCTGCCCTGTATTCTGCCGTGTGCGTCGCGCAGCAGAATATGCACTCCCTTGGTGCCGCGCAGCTCTTTCTCGTAGTATTTCTCTATGCCGAGCTTTCCGATATAGTCGCCTGCCTGGTAGTAGTCGTCGTCTTCGATGTCGGCGAGTGAAACCTCGCTCACATCGCCAAGCACGTGTGCGGCATAAGGATACATATATTGTCGGATGCTGCGCTTCTGTATGTAGAAACCGGGAAACCGGTATATCTTTTCCTGGAACACGGAGTTTTCCTCTGATGTCAGCTGGCTCATGAAGAGCTGCTGGGTGAATCTGGAGTAGCCGGGGTTCTTTGAACGGTCTTTTATATCGTTCATCCTTTTTATGAAGAACTCCTTGGTTATTCCCAAGGCGTTGCAGAAAGCCATGGTGTCGAGGCGTCCGCTCTCCTCGTTCATTATCACCATTATGTCGTAGGCATGCTGGTTGTATACGAGGAGTTTGCCGTGGCGGTCGGTGATGGCGCCACGGGCGGGGAATTCTATTTTTTTCAGGAATGCGTTACTGTCGGCATTCTTCTTGTAGTCCTCACTCATGATCTGCAACGCGAAGAGTCGTATGATGTAGATGATGATGATGACCATGGCAACGCCGCCAATCACGTATTTCCTGTTTTCTAATCCGAAATCTTTGCTCATTTCTTGAAATTGTTGTTTCCAGCTCTTGTCAGTCTCTTCTCACGTTTTCCACCACGAGCACGAGCAATACAGTTATTATTGTGCTTCCCACGATGTTGTATATCCACTGCAGCCAGTTGAAGAAGTTGAAGGTCTCGAGTGTGAAGAATGTGATACAGAATATGAACACGAGTATCGATGTGTAGCTGATATACTTCACCGGACCGAGCGTGCGGAACGACGGTTTCAGGTCGTCCTGGTTGTCGTGTGCCACGAAGATGTTGAGCACGTATGGCTGTAGCAGCGACATGAGAGTCATTGAGGCTGCCGCCAGTCCGGGGGTGTTAGAGAAGATGTCTACACACAGTCCGATGACAAATCCCCAAAGTAGGTTTGCCCATTGCGGACAGAAGCGGTTGATGCGCAGCACGAGATATACGTAGAGTAGCGGAGTGGCGCATCCCAGCAGGTGTATGTTGTTGAGTACCAGCACTTGTGCCAGTACGAGTATTGTCAATAGGAGGATTCTTTTTATGATGTCGATGCTCATTATTTGTTCCTTTCCCTTTATTGGTAATGAAGTTGTCCAGGCGGTACCGCCTTGTTATTTCTTGCTGGTGTCTCTCGGTTTCAGCGAGTCTTGAGCCGCTTTCAGCAACAGAGCCTTGTCTTTCAGCGCGCTGTTGTCTATCACGCACACGTGGCGCAGTTTGCCGAAGTCGGTTGAGAGTCTTAGCTGCACTCGGTATGAGAGTCCGTCGGAGGAGTTGAACACGTGGAGAATCTTGCCCACCATTATTCCTGGCGGGAATATCGACGAGTATCCGTTTGTCACCACGTAGTCGCCGAGAGCGAATCTGGCGTGGCGCGGTACATCGTCAACATAGGCAATGTCGCTCGGTGTTCCCTTCCAGTGCAGGAAACCGAAGTATCCCCTCTTGCGTATCATGACGCTGATGTTCGAGTTTACGTTTATCACCGGCAATACTATAGAGTAGTGATCAGATGCCATATACACCACTCCCACTACTCCCGTGCCGCATGCCACTCCCATGTCCTCGTGTATTCCGTCAGCTTTTCCCTTGTCTATGGTGATGAGGTTGTCTTCACGGTTTATGGTGCTCTGTATCACCTTCGCCGGAATGAGCTTGAAGCCGGCAAGCGCCTGTTTCTGACACTGTTCCATGGCGAGGGAGTCGCCGTGGTGGGTGGCGATGTATTGAGTGAGGGCTCTTACTTGCTGTTCTAGAATGAGGTTGCGCTCGCTGAGCTTTTTGTTGCTCTGCGACATGTTGAAGAATGTCGTTACTGAGGAGTTGTATTCATATACCTTTCCTGCCACGGCGTTTGCCGAGGAGAAGTATACGCTGCCCTGGAAATTGTTGAACCTGAACAGCAGCACGAAGCATATCACTTCGAGAAGGATGAATACGAACCAGTGGTTGTATTTCGCCAAGAAGGCAAGAAGATTGCGCATTGTGTATCAAAAGAAAAAAGGCAAGGCTGTAAAAAAGTAAAAGGACTCTCGCTAGTCAGCGCTGACTTTTTACTTTTCTACGGCACTATACCTTTTCGCTGTTAAATTGTATTTTGTATTTCTTTGTTATCTCATGAGGAATGAGAAGCGGTCAACGTTCTTCAACGCGATGCCGGCTCCCTTGGCAACACTGTGCAATGGATCCTCGGCGATGTGGAACTTGATGTTGATCTTGTCGGTCAGACGCTTGTCCAGACCGCGCAGCAGAGCGCCACCTCCCGTCAGGTATATGCCGTTCTTCACGATGTCGGCATAGAGCTCCGGCGGTGTGTTCTCAAGTGCTGAAAGCACGGCGTTCTCTATCTTTGCGATTGTCTTGTCGATGCAGTGGGCAATTTCCTGATAGCATACAGGTACCTCCATTGGCAGGGCGGTGATGCGGTTCGGACCATGTACCACATAGTCTTCTGGTCCTTCCTCGCCAAGGTCGGTGAGTGCGGAACCAACGTGTATCTTGATTCGCTCGGCCATACGCTCGCTCACCTTCACGTTGTGCTGGCGGCTCATGTAGTCCTGAATATCGGCTGTCAGGTCGTCGCCGGCGGTGCGGATGGAGTTGTTGGATACGATGCCGCCCAATGAAATCACGGCAATCTCGGTGCTGCCGCCACCGATGTCAACAATCATGTTACCCTCCGGAGCCTCCACGTCGATTCCGATACCGATGGCAGCTGCCATAGGCTCGAAAATCAGATATACGTCGCGGCCGTCGGCATGTTCTGCAGAGTCGCGCACGGCTCTCAGCTCAACCTCAGTAGAGCCTGAAGGCACGCCGATCACCATTCGCAGTGACGGCGAGAAGAAGCGGCTTCCTGTGTGTACCATCTTTATCAGTCCGCGCATCATCTGCTCACAGGCAGTGAAGTCGGCAATCACGCCGTCGCGTAGCGGACGGATGGTGCGTATGTTGTCGTGAGTTTTCTCATACATCATCTTGGCTTTTTCGCCAACGGCAATCATCTTGTCGGTGCGGCGGTCGAGAGCCACTACCGATGGCTCGTCAACTACTATCTTGTCATCGCTGATGATGATAGTGTTGGCGGTACCCAAGTCCATTGCTATCTCTTGTATAAATGAAAAGAATCCCATATTCGTTCTTTTGCTTTTACCTTATTATATATATATTAAGTTCTTGCAAGCTTTCCCGCTTGTCCTGTCTGTTGACTGGCAGACTCTTTTTTTCTCTCTCTTGACAGGTTGCCGCCTGTTGTTGCCGGCTCTTCATGTCTCCTTCCCGTCAGTTTCCGTTAGTCTTCTCGTCAACTTTTCTTTCTTTTGCTCCTCGCTTATTTCTCAAACCATGCGTGGATAGCCGTGTCGTAGTGGCTGCTCACTCCGAAAGCTCTTGTGGCGAACATGCGACGGTCTTCGATGTCGGTCTGGGCGCCCTTCTTGTTCAGTATGTCGAGCAGCACGCCATATTCAGCCTTGCTTGGCACGATGACAACGTCTTTGAAGTTCTTTGCTCCGGCACGGATTAGCGAGATGCCGCCGATGTCGATCTTCTCGATGATGTCGGTCTCAGAAGCTCCGCTTGCCACGGTGTCCTCGAATGGATAGAGGTCTACGATGACCAAATCAATCTCTGGTATCTCGAATTCCTGCATCTGGTCGCGGTCGCCTTCGTTGTCGCGGCGGGCCAGGATGCCTCCGAATATTTTCGGATGGAGGGTCTTCACTCTTCCGCCAAGGATAGAGGGATATGTCGTTACGTCCTCCACTGCCTGGCATTCATAGCCAAGCGACTCGATGAATTTCTGTGTACCTCCTGTAGAAAGGAATTTCACACCCTCAGCATTCAGTTTTGCGAGAAGCTCATCCAGCCCGTCTTTGTGAAACACTGATACCAATGCGGTCTTGATTTGTCTTGTTCCAGCCATCTTCTGTTTCTTTATATGTCGTGTAAAAATATGTATTTGGTTGCAAAGTTACAAAATATCGTTATATTTCCCATTCTATTGCGGCGAAAAAATATAGGATAGTCGCTATTTTTTGACTTTCGATAAACAAAGGGCGCTTATGGAGCAATTTATATTCCTTTTCAACCCAAATCGGGCTTTGGAACTTGTCGTATCAAACGGCTTCATGACCGTTTTGGAATCTGCCGGAATCCGTTGCCAAGCGCCTTGTTGTCATACTATGCTGAAATAGAGCCGCCTGTAGGCGAGATATATGAAATCAGCGGTTTTCACCCATCGTCTCTTCTTCAGCATCGAGATGCACAGTCGGCAAATCCTGTCGCCGGGTTCGTATGTCAGCGTCTCGTCGGCGATGGCAGCGTCAAGATTGCTGTCGGCAAGACATCTGAAGGCGTTGGCGATGCCGATGTCCACTGCCTTGCGGTATTTGCTGCCGTCGGCTACGGTCATGAAGAAATCCGCCACGAGCTGGCATGCCCTCAGGTGGGAGCGTAGATGCTTCTCTGATATGGTATGCGTATACGAAGTGTTGTTGTCCATGCGGTAGTAATACACGTTCTTGTCTACGGTCGCTATCCGTGAGTGATACACAGCCCTCGGCACCACGGCATAGTCTTCGCTGAAGTCGATGCCCTCCACACTGTATATTCCGTTCTCCGTCAGTGTTTCCCTGCGGTATAGCCTGCCCCATATCCTGTTTTTCACTATGTTCTGGCATAGCAGTGCCTTCAGGTATTTCTCCTTTCCCATCTGTGGCGGTCCCGCATATCTTGTGGCCTTGCCGTCTCTCCATTCTGAATATCCGCCGGTTACGATGTCGGCGCCGCTTTCCTCGGCCTTCGCCATCAGCAGGGCTATGGCGTCGAGGGGTAGGATGTCGTCGCTGTCCACGTGGGTCACGTATTCTCCCGTTGCCTTCTGCAGGGCGGTGAGTCTTGCTCCGCCAAGTCCTCTGTTGTGGTCATGGCGGATTATTCTTGTCTGACTTTTCCTCTGGGGATATTCTTCGGCAACCCTTTCAAGTATGGCGATACTGCCGTCCTTCGAACAGTCGTCTACGAACACATATTCTATGTTCCCGTAAGTCTGTTCGAACAGCGATCTCGCACATTCTTCTATATATTTCTCCACGCCATATACTGGCACGAGTACTGACACTTTCTTCATATCTTACAAAAGTAACACTATTTTCTCTTTCTCTCGTTCCGCCTCTCCGGTTTTGTGTTAATTTAACCTTTTCGCATTCGCTGCTTTCTGATAATCCCCAACCGGTCATCGGTGCTTGTTTGGTTTTTCTCCAGGCAGAAAAGAGATGATTGTTTCATGGCAAAGGAGAACGGAGGTTGTGGCTTTGATATTCAAGATTTTATTTGTATGGCGTGGCTTTATATTGACAAGCCCCGACGGGTAGTGCTTACCGGTCGGGGCTTGTTGTAGATATGGGGCTTATGCGCTTATTCTATGGTGATTTTCCATAATATAGCGTCGGGCTCGATGTCTGACAGGGTGACAGGAATCAATCTCTCCGTGTCTTTCATCTTTGCCAACTTGTTATGGCCGCGTTGGGTGAGGTCTCTGATGAACGGTTCGCAATATACCTTTTCCGAACCGAGGTTGAGTCTGAGTTCACCTAAGTTTAACACCCACTTTATCTTGGTAGGCACGGTCTTCATCAGTGTGTGGTATTTTGTGTCTGCAGTCACTTTGATGCCCATCAGAGAGAGTTCTATTCCTGAACCCATGGCTATGCTGACGGAATTGATGGTTCCGGCATCGTCGGTGGTTACAGAAAACACTTCTTCTTCTTCGTTTTTCAGATAGCTATACAGATATGTGCCATCTCCGAAGTCGGTCTTGTCGACTTTTGAATATAGCCCAGGACAGGAGTTCGGGATGTCTTTGACGTTGGCACCGATTCTTGCCTTCCAGAATCCAGTGGCGTCACCAGTCCATTGCGCATTGATGTTCTGTACGCATACTGCCGTGCTGGTCGTTTCCGTTCCGATCGCGTTCGCATTTAGTGCTGCAGCTAAAGCGATGCAGCAAGTAGCTAATTTTTTTATTGTATTCATGTCGTAATTAGTTAGTCGTCTGTTCCTTCTTATTTTCTTGAAGCGAAGTACATTCCATCGTTGACAGCCATTCTCACCTGGTAGATGCCGGCCTGGTCTTGCGATACTTTCATCTTCTTGCCGTTGGGCAGAGTTGCCATGATGGTGCCGTCGTCGTTGAAACGGAACAGTTCCTTGATGGCGCCTTTGTCCTCGTAGCTCCAGCTCTTCTCCTTCTTGTTATATACAAGGTGTGACACCTCGCCGTCGGGAGAGGTTATCTCATAACCGTTCTTCAGTGTCTTCACGGCATACATGCGGCCGTCTTTGCCCATCACATTTTGGGTCTCACCCACCTTGGCCATCACTTTGCTGCCGCTCCAGAACTCGATGGTGTTGAGGATGAACAGGTCTGCCACGCCACACACGGCATAGGCAGGGCTTATCAGAAGGAACACAAGTTCGTTGAGGAACTTGCAGCTGCTAAGGCTCTTGTTCCAGTCTAACACCTTGTTGGTCAATCCGAAAGAACCGATACATGAACTCAGAGTCACCGTACCTGCTAACAATGCAATAATGGATTTTGTCGTGAATTTTCTCATTTGCTATAGATTTTATTGTTATCAGATTATATATGTCTCTGCAAATATATGTTTTTTTCGCTTCCTGAACAATAATTACAGGGAATAAGTTGGATGAGAAGATTGTAAAAGTTGTTAAAGGCCTAATCCCACTTTAGCTCCCAGTGTCATGATGTGCATATACTCCCTGCTGCCATGGCTCGCCGGGGCCTGGATGTTGTAGTCCAGGAATATCATGGCGGAGAGAAATTTGCGCACGTAATACTTCAGCGACAGACCTGTGCCGCAGCAGTAACCGTGGTTGTTGCCGACGGGGATTCCGTTTATCTTTGTCTTTGGATACCACACGCCGCCTCCCACGAGTTTGCTGCCGAATGAAAAGCGGCGTGTTATCGGAAGTGAGAAATACGGACCTGCCATGGCGGTGAAATAGTTGAAGGTCTTGTCGGGAGCATCTGTCTTGTTCACGATATATTGCAGGTTCGAGAACGTGGTCCTGCCGCCAAAGCCTATATTCCTGTTTATGAACCACGCTCCCTCCAGACCTATCGTCGTTCCGGTGGAGGTCTGGAACACGTTTTCTTCGTCAAGGTCGTATTTGCTCAACGGCAGGTTGAATCCCATATACAGACTGAGAAACGAGTTGCGGTCGGTGTCGATTTCCTCTTCTGTCACTTGCTTCTCCTTGACATTCAGTCCCTTGTCCTTGCATATCAGGTCGGCAAGCCAGTAGCCGAATTCCGTTGCCATGATGCCGATGCCGGCACCCACCATCACGTCGCTGAGCCAGTGTTTGTTGTTTGCCATGCGCATCAGACCGGTGGCAGTAGCCACGCTATATGCGCCTATTCCCACCCACGGACTCTTGTAGCCGTATTCTTTGTTCAGCATCGTGGCTGTCATGAATGCCGTTGCGGTATGTCCCGACGGGAAACTATGATTGTCGGAGCCGTCAGGGCGTGTCACGTTCGTCGCGTTCTTCAATCCTTGCACTACGCCTGTCATCAATGCCACCGAGAAAGCGTCGCTGAGAAGCATCCGCCCCCACGACGAACGGCTTCTTACTCCTGCCGCTTTCATTCCTATCATAACGGCGGCGGGAGCAAACTGCGTGTAATTGTCTAAAGTACGGTGGAATTCCGGCATGAAGTCGTTTCTCAGTTTCCTGAACTTTGTGTCTTGATGTTTTTCTATAAGTCCTCCGATGATTAACGGCACTCCGATATAAGTGGATCTGAAAAGTTTTCCTTGCGGAAGCCTGTCGATGAAGGCGATGGCTTTCTGCGAGCTGCTCATTGTGTCCGCTGGTGAAGTGACTTTTGTCTGAGTGCCGACCGCAGCGGTTCCCGACAAGGTGTCTTTTGTCAGGATATTGCCAGTCATCTTGGCGCTCAATGTGTCAGATATTGCGTATGCCGTATCAATTTGTGCAACGCATCCTATGCTTGTAGATAATAAAATGATAATAATTAGATTCCTCATATTTGTATTTGCATTTTATTTTTCTGAAATAACTATTAAGATTGTCCCTTTATTGTGCAAGTCGTGAAATGTAACAGTTTTGTAACTTTACGGTTCAATTGTTGTCCGTGTTTCATTATAGTCCCGTGTCCATCGTCACAGACCGATGGGTACTATATGCTTACTGATATTACATCATTCCGTATTGTCGTCGTGTCCTCGCCTCAGCCTCTTGCCACTCCTCTCCATTTACCGTGATTTTTAGTCTCGTTTTGTCCATTTTTGGGCACGCACCTTGCCCAAGTGGGGCAAGCACGTTGCCCAACATGGGCAAGCACGTTGCCCCACCTGGGCACATTTCCTTTTCCTTTCGTGCCCAAAATCTTCCATTTTCCATGACCGTGTGTTACATATCCTTTTGTCAGAAATCAGAACCAGAGTAACCTGCATCTCCCCTTCGGGGGAGACCGAGAGGGGGCTGAAGTCAGCAGGAAAGATCATCAACAAGTGGCTTGTTTCATCAGCTTAGAACTCAGCAAGGAATGGGGAGTGCCCCCAGCACCCGCAAATCCCAGTAAATCCAATAACCCATTCACCACCTGAAAAATCAGTGAAAAAGTCAAATCCGTGTTTAATTTTTGTCCATCGCCGCAGGCAGATGGACACCAAATGCTCACATATATAATCCTTCCTTGTTATTGCGTAGAGTCCCCATGTCATATATCAGCCACAATAAAGCATCACCAACGGAAATCCCGCTCCCTAACATAACAGGGATCATTGATAATTTCCCTTCGCGCGCGCATATGTAAATATAATGTGAACCCCACACCTTTTCCTCTAATTCTGTCAAATAAAAGAAAAACTCCAACTTTTTTCTCATTTTCTTTTGAAAACATTTGGATGGTATGAGAAAAACCCATACCTTTGCACCCGCTTTTGAGAACGAACGCTGTTACAAAACAGTCACTAAGTCAGAAAGGGCAGACAAAAGAAAGAGTTCTTTGAAAAGATTACAATAAACAGAGAAGTAGTAGTACAAGAAGCAGGCTTCTTTTCCACCTTATATTATATAGGGGTTATGGAGAAAGAAGTTCTGGGTAGAACGAAACCTATCAATTTCTGAAGGTGATACCGAATGATTTTCGGAGGCATTCTGAACAGAGACAAAACGAACTTTCCTTCGGGAAAGGTCATTATAAAGATATTATACAATGGAGAGTTTGATCCTGGCTCAGGATGAACGCTAGCTACAGGCTTAACACATGCAAGT
>ERZ791573.413-NODE-413-length-25190-cov-9.738134_pt1 | contig 25190 bp, 25 predicted proteins | sample MGYA00509971_ERZ791573 | MGnify/ENA primary metagenome ERZ791573 (study PRJEB30046, sample SAMN00791921) | human gut metagenome | study: EMG produced TPA metagenomics assembly of the A metagenome-wide association study of gut microbiota in type 2...
CATTGGTGTTACGGACATTTTCATCAAAGCTGGCATTCTTCTATTGATGGTACATCGTTTAAGATGCTGGATATTATGGAGTTTTATGAGTTGAAATAATTTTGGACTCAAAAGAGAGCTACAGAATCACGCCCGAGCAGAAAGAATATCTGCGGACATTGAAGATAAAATAATTATGACACAAGATACCTCTACATATTACGTTTGGATAGGTGGCTCATGTGATTATGGCCATAAGGAGCGAGCTGGTGGTGCTGCCGTTGTGATTGAGAACAATGGAAGCATCATCAGACGTGATGTAATCAGCGACCTCCACACCACGGAGTTCCGCATGATGCTGACACTTATGATCAAGGTGATGCAGGAAATTCCGGAAGGTTCCGACATCGTTTTCCTGACCAACGCCGCCTATATTCAGAACTTTGACAAGGCTCCAACATCAAAATCAGCCAACCGAACGAAGAGTGAGAGCAAAGATGCAAACTCGCTTGCAATCTCTGCCGAGCCGCAAGGGAGGAAGGCAAGAGCCAACTCCGACTTGATACTACAATGCATCGAGGAAAAGAAAAGGCACAAATCAGTAGGGGTCAAGATTGTGCAATACCACAAAAGCCCATTGCTGATAGAGACCCATGATATGGCTACGGAAGCAATGGCCAAGACAAGGAATGAGTTTCATCAGAAGCTGCAATAGAATTTCTCTTTAAACATTCAGACACGATTTGCGTCTTATTCTTAGAAGATGGCGTTTAAGCACCCATAGCTTTTTAGGCATTATAAATTTTTAATTATATGAAACTAAACAAAATACATCATGTAGCCGTGATTTGCTCTGACTATGAGCAATCTAAGTATTTCTATACAGAAGTGTTGGGCTTGAAGATCGTGAGTGAAAATTATCGTGAGGAACGCCACTCATGGAAGGCAGACTGCTGGCTTGGCAACACATACGTCGTGGAACTATTCTCCTTTCCCAATCCTCCTGCACGTCCTTCCTATCCCGAAGCAGCCGGTCTGCGTCACCTCGCTTTCGAGGTGGACAATCTTGCGGCAGCCGTCAGCGAGCTTGACAGCAAGGGCGTAAAGCACGAGCCTATACGCACGGACGAATATACCGGCAGGCAGTTTGTATTCTTCAGCGACCCCGACGGTCTACCAATAGAACTGTACGAAAAGTAAAAAAACATCACTTATAGGTATTGCCCGACTCACAACAAAATTGTATCTTTGCATCGTAACTAACAGATAAAAGACTATGACAGAAATGACAGCAACAATAATCATTGGACTTCTGATTCCGCTATTGGGAACGATGCTTGGTTCGGCTTTCGTATTAATGATGAAAAACGAGATGTCTGCGCGATTGCAAAAGACATTGTTGGGCTTTGCCTCTGGAGTGATGGTAGCAGCGTCCGTATGGTCGTTGCTAATTCCTGCTATGGAGATGAAGGCAGAGAGCGGCGTATGGTCGGTAGTACCGGCAGCCATAGGCTTTCTGTTAGGCATCGGTTTCCTACTGTTGATCGACGAGCTTACGCCCCACCTTCATATTGGCACAGACAAGCCCGAGGGCATCAAGTCGCACATGTCAAAGACAGCTATGCTTGCCCTTGCCGTAACCATCCACAACCTGCCCGAAGGAATGGCAGTAGGCGTGGTGTTTGCAGGAGCCGAAAACGGTGCTTCGCATATCTCGTTAGCCGGAGCCCTTTCCGTTTCGTTGGGCATAGCCATTCAGAACATCCCCGAAGGCGCTATTATCTCTATGCCTATGCGGGCAGCAGGCAACAGCCGATGGAAATCCTTTATGTTAGGCTCGCTGAGCGGAGTGGTAGAGCCTATAGGAGCCATTGCCGTACTGTTGCTTGCCTCTCTCATTATGCCAGCCCTACCCTACATGCTCGCCTTTGCAGCAGGAGCCATGTTCTACGTAGTGGTGGAAGAGCTAATCCCTGAAGCCTCAAGCGGCCAGCACAGCAATCTCAGTACCATCGGCTTCGCCATAGGTTTCGTGCTGATGATGGTGCTTGATGTTGTTATGGGTTAACAAAAATATATAGATTATGAAGGAACATCTGCGGACATTGAGAATTAAATAATTATAACACAACACTAGTGTCCCGTTTAAACGAGACACTATTGAACTTAAAAGGAAAGTATGAAAAAGAAACTGATTGTTTTGGCGATAAGTTCTCTGGCAATTCTGGCTTCCTGCACAGGAAAGAAGACTACGCCAAATGCTGCAGACAATGATTCTGCAAATGTAGTTGACACCACCGCTTCCAATAAGGACAATGTGGATTTGACGTCTGTTGCAGGAACGTATGAGGGAACTCTCCCGGCAGCAGATTGCCCGGGTATAAAGACAGTGCTCACTATCAATGCTGATAGCACCTATTTGTTGAAGCAGGACTATATCGACAAGAAAGATGGTCACGATGAAGCAAGCGGCATTTTTAAAGTGCTTGACGGTAAAGTCCTTATGCTTGTTCGTCCTTCAACAGGTGAACAGACCTTTTATAAGGTTAAGAATGCCAACAGCATAATTATGACAGATTCTATGGGTGTAGAACCTGAAGGTGAGACTGCAAAATTGTATGTACTGAAAAAGAAATAGTACAAGGGATCAAAAAAACGTGGACAGACATTAAGTCTATTCACGTTTTTTTCAAGATTGCGGTCTCTCTCTGATTTCTCAGAGTGAGGACCATTTGGTTATCTTACAGGACGAATCACGAATTTGAATGCATAGTCCTGATAAGGAAGCATATATTTCTCAATAGGTAATGAGCCCCATGTATCGACACATCCCAATCCCATCTGTCTCTGACTAATGTGTACAGAGGTAAAGTCTCGTGGTACAAGGTCTCCAGAATGTTCTTGGTTCTTTACCGGTCCGCGGTAAAGATCTGAAGTCAGATAGTTCAGGCTTGAACACTCCATTGGCTCATTGGAGAAAAACTCCAGACCTTTATTGTCTTTTGTCAGAACCTTCCAATATCTTACCTGCGTCTTGTTGCCAGACTCCTGTGGACGGACGTATGGATAATACTGATCCTTTACCAACTGGGTAAAAATGCCCAATCTGTCGGAATTGTTACGGTCTGCATAATTCTCGTTAGGACCCTTTCCGTAGAATTCAACTCTATCAAACTCCTTAGGCATCTGCAATTCCATTCCATAGCGCAGAAGATTTGGCTTGTTCTCCGCATCAGGATTTACCTTCAGATCTTGTTCAACAGTAAGTTCTCCATTATTATTCAATGTATAGGTAAGAGTCAGTGTAGACTCTGTTTCTTTGAGATACAACTCGGCAACAACAGAACCATTCTCCTTACGGGTAAAATTCTTCAGTTCCATACTTGGCTTATTCCATGCTGCACTTAATGTAGGCATATGTGAACCAAAATCGTTGTCTGTGCATGCTCTCCAGAAGTCTGGAGTCAAATCAAATCCTCTTACAAGCATAGGTGTTTTGTCAACATCCAAATAAGAAAGCGGAACATTCTCCATATTGAGCGAAGCCATGAACCTGCACTTCTGGCCCCGCATGCGAATCAAGCATCCTACACATGTAAAGGGACAGCTCTATATCCCGATGATCAACCTTGCCATGTATATCGGTGTGGTCATCATCATCCTGCTGTTTCGCGACTCCTCACACATGGAGGCAGCCTACGGACTCGCCATCACCATCACCATGCTGATGACCACCCTGCTTCTCGGTTTCTACCTGCACAGCAAGGGTGTGTCGCGAGTCCTCACGATATTGTTTATGGGCGCATACTGCACCATCGAGGCAATCTTCCTGGCAGCCAACCTGTCGAAGTTTCTCGCAGGAGGATGGTGTACGATGCTTATTGGCGGAATCCTGTTTCTGATGATGTATGTATGGGTTAGAGCCATGAAGATACGCCACCATTATATCAGAACAAAACCTCTGGATGACTACTATCAGATTATATCCGACATCAAGGCAGACGTGAGCATCCCGAAGTACGCCTCCAACCTTGTCTATATAAACCATGCCAACAAGGAAGGCACCGTAGACAACAAACTGCTCTACTCCATCATCAACAAGCAGCCTAAACGTGCTGACCACTACTGGCTTATCAACATGGAGTTTGCCGATACGCCAGACACGTTGGAGTACAGATTTGATACCCTGGTACCCGACACCCTCTACAGCATTACGATGCGCATTGGTTTCCGCATAGAGCCCCGGGTGAGTCTCTACTTGAGGCAAGTGGTGGAAGACCTTGTGGCTGACGGAAAAGTTGATCTGACCAGCTCCTATCCGTCGCTCCGCAAAAACGGTATTCCTGGCGATTTCCGATTCATCATCATCCACCGAGTATATTATCCGGAGAGTTCCGTCAACCGCCAGCAGAACCTGCTAATGAGTATGTATGCACTCATCAGCAAGATAGGCATCGACGAACCAAAGGCATTGGGACTCGACACTTCTATGGTGGTGGTAGAACGTGTACCGCTCATCATCAGCCAACGCAACGGAAGCATCAGACGCATCACGCAAATCGTGGAAGAAGAGTAAGTCCTGTCGCAAGATAATATTTTTTCAAGTGATATATAGATACTGAAACGTTACGTAGGCAAAGGCGCATCACAAGGATGGCTCGAAGGCTTGCCGAAGGCGGTGCCTGACAAGATGGGGATCTTACTCCGTGGGACCGGTGTATTGGCCGATGAAGAAGATGGTGTTGGTAGCGCGCTCGGTAATCATGTAGATGAACGGGCGGTTGGCATGGAACACCACGTGGCGGGGCTCATCGGGCTGATACATCGACATCATCATGGTGGCGGCGGTGACTGCGGCGGCCTTGGTTCCCTTCTCACTCACCTCTATCTTAGCCTTTTGCAGCATGGTCGACACATACATGGGGGCGTCGGTCATATTACCGAAATTAGCCTGACCTGCTTGGAAGATCGACGGGGCGCCAAGGGCTGAGATGGGCTGGTTGAGCGGGGTCTCGGTGGTGGTGGAGAAACGGGGCAGCTTCAGATCGACCAAACACTCGGTCATACTGGCCTGCAGCTCGGCAAAGTTCTTGGCGTTGAGCTGCTGCGCCACATCAGTGGTCGACTTGCCCTCAGCGGGCAGGATTATGGTCATCGAGTAGGTGCCATTGCCGTAAGGAAGGGTCACGGCGGCGTAATCCTTATTGTCGGCATACATGAACTTATGCTCCTGCTGCATCATGTCGACCTTCTTGATGTCGCGGGTGAAACCGCGGAACTCCTCCGTCTTGGTCTGGCTCTTGTCGAACTTGGAAGCCCAAGTGCCGTTGAAGTAGATGGCGTTCATCAGCACTGCGGTGGCATTGGCGTCGAGTTGGTCAACAATCTTGGGAATCATGCCGTCGGTTTGCTTGGCACACCATCCGTTGATCTTGCTCAGGGCCTTGGGCGACGTGAAATCCATGCTCTCCACCTGTGCCTCGAAGAGGGCCTTCATAGCGGTGGCATACTCGTTCTTGAAAGTCACCTGCTTGTTCACGGCAATGCAGTTGGCTATGTTGATCTGGGTACGACGGTCGAGAGCCGACGCATGATTGATAATCGACTTATAGGCGTCGTTGAGCGTCTGCAGCGATGTGCCGTCCTGCCCCAATGCCTTCATGATCTCGGTCTGCGTGGCGCCTTCAGCACCATTGGCCAGCATGCCCATGAGGTAGGCCACGCTGATGGGCGAAAGAACCTTCGAGTCCATACCCTCCTGGGTGCGGAAAAGGTTGAAAGCAAAGTCGTTGGTCTGGGCCACAGCCTTCTGCTCAGCGCCGCTCAGAACGAGGTATTGCTCATCGAGGTTGCTCTCGATCTTGGTTGCATTCATACTGTTATCCGTCTTCTGATGGTTCTTCTGCGTGGCGCACGAGCCAAGCGTGGTAGCGGCCAGGGTTGCCATAACGGCTGCATGACCTATGTGTACGATATTTTTTTTCATTTTACAACTAACTTTGTTTTGTTTACAATCCATACTTTTCAGCTTTTTTATTTACATAAATACGCAAAAGGGTGGATTATTGCATGGGCTGACTAAATACTTTTGCAAAAACAGGGCAAAAGCGTTGTTTTTTTGGGGGAAGGAAAAAGACTTTGACTCACAATCCTGCAACTTGATTTTCTGCATGAAAGAGATAAACTCATAGGTCTTGTTATTGTTTATGGCTTGCTGCTCAAACAACTCGTAGTCGAGCACCTTTCTTCGCTTCAAGAACAAGGTCATCCAAGCTTCATAGTGGATGTTTCCCAACAAGAAGATAGCAAATACCAACTTATTGTAGAAAAAGATATGTCAGTATTATTTGTTTCATCTCGATTTGTGGCATAACAAATAATACTGTATCTTTGCATAAGGATGAATAAGAAAAAATCACAACTCTCAATCTTTTCATTTATGCAAGACACGAATATCCATACCGGCGTTTACGAACAGATTATCAACCGCCTCTTCAAACAGAAATTGAACGAGGTGGACACCGGGCGATTCTATATAGGCAAGAAGCTGATTTCGAAGGATGATGCTGTGAATATTCTCAGCAAGTATCTGCAGCACCTTATCGAGGGGACGTTTTCTGGTACACCCGACGATCAGGATGCCGACAAATATACTGATTTTATTAATTCCGTTATCAAGACATTAGGCAAGGAATTCAACGTGGAGGACACGGAGCTCGAACTTATTGACGCTCAGAAAAGCATCCTGACAGCTGTTGTAGACCGCACAAACTGCGAATATCCAGACATAGAGCAACACCTGAAAGCCATCACCCCTATAACCTCCCTCAGCCGAAGCGCCTTGTTCTTCGGAGGCAGAGGTCCAGCCGACATGGAGAGCGAGCTTAACCGCGAGATTCTCTGTGCCGACGAGATATGGTGGGTGGTGTCGTTTATCAAGACAAGCGGACTTAATCTGCTCTGGAACAGCTTGCGTAAGTTCACAAGCGAGGGCAAGAAACTGCGCGTCATCACAACCACCTATACAGGTGCTACGGATTACGACGCCATTGCACGATTGGCTTCCTTGCCTAACACGGAGATTAAGATTTCGTATGACGGAACGCAAGACCGCCTGCATGCCAAATCCTATATTTTCCTTCGCAACTCCGGTTTCCACACGGCTTATATCGGTTCAAGCAATCTCTCGCTTTACGCCTTGAAGGATGGCAAGGAATGGAATTTTAAGGCCACTCAGTTTGAGCTGCCACAGGTTATCTACGAGGTGCGCAATTCGTTTGAGGCATATTGGTGCGACTCTACATTCGAGAACTTCATTCCCGGCGTTAGCGACGAACGGTTGAAGAAGGCATTGGGAGCCGATTGGGAAACGCCTTTGCTTGATTTCTCGGCTCTCGACCTCATGCGTGCCAAAGACTATCAGCAGGAGATATTGGAGAAGCTGGATGTGGAGCGAAATGTGCACGGCCATTTCCGCAACCTTGTGGTAGCAGCCACGGGCACGGGAAAGACCGTTATAGCAGCTTTCGACTTCAAACGCTACCGCGAGACTCATCCCGACTGCCGTTTTCTCTTCATCGCCCATCGCCAGGAAATCCTTCGCCAGGCCATGCTCACCTTCCGCATAGTGCTAGAAGACCCTAACTTCGGTAGCGTATGGGACGGTAACAACGAGCCATCAAGCTATCAGCATGTCTTTGCAAGCAAGGACACATTGCGCAACCGACTGGACAGTCTGCAGCTTACTGAGGACTTCTACGACTATATGGTTGTGGACGAGGTTCATCACATCGTGGCTCCAACCTACGTCAAACTGATTACTTACTTCAAGCCCCACATTCTGCTTGGTCTTACAGCAACGCCCGAACGTACAAACGAACAGGAGGATATCACGGTTTTCTTCGACGGACATATCTCTGCCGAAATACGTCTTCCAGCTGCCTTGAACGCCGGATTGCTTGCTCCGTTCCATTATTATGGCATCCCTGACAACGTGGATCTGACGGAAGTAAGATGGAGCGGCCACGGCTACGACATCTCCGAGCTGTCGCGTGTCTACACCCGGAACGATTTCCGTACAGGTCTCATCCTGAAGAAGATGCAGGAGTATATTGGAAACAGCCGACTCAACAAGGTCCGTGCGCTTTGCTTCTGTGTAGACAAGGAGCACGCACGGTTCATGAACGCCAAGTTCACGCTTGCCGGACTGCATACGGATGTGCTTACGAGTGACGACGACAACCACCATCGGGCCCTCGTCAAGAAGCAGCTTCAGACAGGCAAAATCAACTACCTCTTCGTTGTAGACCTCTTCAACGAGGGTGTGGATATTCCTGAGGTCGACACCATTCTGTTCCTTCGTCCTACCGAAAGTGCCACGGTCTTCCTCCAGCAGTTTGGCCGAGGACTCCGTCTGCACAAGGGCAAGGACCATCTTACCGTACTCGACTTTGTAGGTCATTCGCGTGCCGAGTTCAGTTATAAGGACCGCTTTGAGGCTCTCATAGGCCGCCATTCGCGCAACATCAGGGAAGAGATTGAGGGAGGCTTCACCAATGCCCCCTTCGGTTGCAAGATAGTATTGGAAGAAAAGGCAAAAGAGGAAATCCTTGCCAACATCGACGGCTATCTGCGCAGCCTCAACCGAAGCAGAATCGTCAAGGAGATAGCCGCCTACCACAAAGTATGCAACGGCTCGTTCTCACTTAAGGGTTTCTTGGCTTACAGCCACATTCCTTTCCACAAGATATACGGCAGCCTTACGTGGGGCGAGATGTGCCAGATGGCTGGCGTCCAGAGTAAGGTATCGGTACACTCTGCACAAATAAAGTTTGCCGTCACAAAGAAATGGCTCGCTACCGACTCGTTCTCTTACTTCACCCAACTGCTACGGTTCGTGGAGAGCGGTTTCCGTTGCGACACCCGTTCTTTCTCCGAACAGCAGAAGCGTTGTGCCGTGATGCTTTATTACGACCTTTACGACAAGGCGGGCACTTACGCCAGCATCGAGGAGATGTTCCGCGATTTAGCCTCCGACCAACTGTTCATACAGGAGTTGCGTGAGGTTGTGGATTATCTGCGAGACAGATGTTCGGCACCAGAGAAAGCCGACAATTCGGTCTACAAGGAATGGAATCCGCTTCGTCTGCATGGCGTCTACTCCAAAGCACAGATACAGGCTGCACTCGGACTTTCCACCATAGAGCGCAAATCTCCGTCGCGCGAAGGCGTCGAGCGTTTGAAGGACATCAAGCTTGAGGCGATGTACGTAGACATCATAAAGAAACGCGAGGAGGGTTCGATGACTGCATATAAGGACTACGCCCAGAACCGTGAATTCTTCCATTGGGAGACGCAAAACCGAGTGCGCGAGGGCAGTCGTGAGGCAGAGGCTTATCGTAATGGCGAGAACAACATGCTCCTCTTCGTGCGTCAGCAAGTGGAGCATCCCGACTACGGTTGCCGTATGGGGTTCACCTATCTCGGACAGGTCACGATGAAGAGCATAGAGGGCTCAAAGCCGATGCAGATAGTGTGGCATCTGAACACGCCAATGTCGGAAGCCACCTACGCCTTTGCAAGTCAATATAAAGCTATTGGATAATTATGAACACAGGAGAAAGAAAACATATAGAAGTGGTTGCCGCCGTTATCTGCGACGGCAACCGCATATTTGCCACACAAAGAGGATATGGCGAATGGAAGGACTGGTGGGAGTTTCCGGGCGGAAAGATGGAGCCTGGCGAAACGCCCGAAGCTGCCCTGCAAAGAGAGATACGAGAGGAGCTGGCAACGGATATCTCAGTGGAAAGCCTCCTCACCACAGTCTGCTACGACTACCCCAACTTCCACCTAACCATGCATTGCTACCTCTGCAAGGTCAAGAGCGGCAACCTCACTCTCCTCGAACACGAGGCAGCCAAGTGGCTCACGCGCGACGAGCTGGGATGTGTGAAGTGGCTGCCAGCAGATGAGGAAGTGGTGATAAAGATAAAGGGCTGATTTGGAAGCGTGCAGACAGAGCACGACATCTCGGTATATCTATCCGGCTGCTACGGCGATTTCGACTCTTTTGAATTTATGCCGCCAGATAATACCGATATAAAACATGACAAAACCAGCCTTTATTTTTGTGTTCCCCCAAAAAGCAGTATCTTTGGAATTCAAATGAAATCAAGACAATAATGGTATTTTATTTTTCAGGTACAGGCAACAGCAAGCATGTGGCGCAACGGCTGGCACAGGCAACCGGCGAAAGCTGCATTTCGATAACAGACTGCATGAGCAAGGACGAATGTTCGTTTTCCTTAAGCGAGGATGAACGTGTGGGATTTGTCACCCCCGTGTATTTCTGGGGGCTGCCCGACATCGTCGTGAGGTTTGTCAACAAACTGACTCTCACGGGGCTCCATCACAACTTCATCTATCATGTGCTCACATTCGGCACCACTACCGGGCAGGCTCATTATATGATGCAGGAATTGCTCAAGAAGAAGGGGCTGCGGCTGGATGCGAAGTATAATGTGAGAATGGTGGATGTATGGACTCCGATATTCGATGTGTCGGACCACGAGAAATGCCTGCGAAAAACGGAAGAAGCCGAAAAGAGCATTGCCAAGACCACGGCAAGGGCTGCAGCACGCAAGGCTGGCAACTTTGATTGTCTGCGTTTTCCGCATTGGCTTGCCCATTGGTATTATCTAACCTACGGGAAGCAGCGCAAGACGAAGAATTTCCATGTGATGAACGACAGATGTGTAGGTTGCGGGAAATGCGCCAGCCAATGTCCGGAACAAGCCATAGAATGCAAGGACGGCTATCCTGTATGGACGAAAGAGAAATGCACGCTGTGTCTCAGATGCCTGCACCACTGCCCCCGTTTTGCCATACAATATGGCAGACACACCATGAAGCATGGGCAGTTCGTGCATCCCGGAGAAAGGGGGCAGGATGCTTGAAAGGAAAAAGGATGAATATCAGGTTGGGGCAACAGGCTTTTCGAAATAATCGATATTGACTGACAAGTTTTCAAACTATACAGTCTGAAGAGAAGCCTTTCTCAATCGTAGAACTTCAAGAAGGTCTACCCGTTGGCGGAATTCATTTAGTGCACACTTAATCTTAATGACCGATTCTGGTAAAAATGAGCACGTTGCTTGCCCAACAGGGGTACGCTGCTTTCTCATTATGGGCACGCTGCTTTCCCCGGATGGGCATAATTGCTGTCAGGCAGCTGCCCAATAAGTTGATGTTGTAATACCCATATTCCTGTTTTCAGGATTCTGCCAACGCTGGCAATTCATGCTATCTGACAATTCCATCCATCAGCAAAACCATCCAGACAATTGGCTGACAATCGCCAGACAGCCAACTGCCTGTTCATCAGAATATTACAACAAAAAACCAGATGATCTGACAGTTTTTCAGCAATTCTTGGTTATACTGATAATCAGCGTTATCGGCAACTTTTTCTCATATCGACCAACTTGCAACCTTTTTTCGTAGCAGTAAAAAAGTTTCAGAAAAGTTGTTTTTTTAGTGTTTCCTAACCATAAAACAATAATTATACGTTAAAATATCATATCAAATTCTTCATTGCAATTAATTTTTGTTATTTTTGCACTCGCAATTCATTATGTGAAGCACGACTTTTACATTTTGTTTGCAAGTTCACGGATTGTTAAACTAAAAAAGAGTAAATAAGAAACAGACATTACACAAGAATGAAACGCTAAGAACTTGGTGATTCCAAGAATTGCCATTTCGACTGAGACTAAGAACAGAGGTGATAACACCTTATTATATTAATCCAGCGTTTCCGTTCTAAGACTTTTGAAGATATTGAGCTTTTAGCTCTTGTTCTCTTGTATCGAATACCGCCAATATTCAAATCTCTACGAGAACAAGCAGATGGAAGGTTCATGCCATTTATGGCGTGAGCCGTTCTGTGCTTGTTGTAGAGTTGGTCACTTGGCGGTAACCAGATACGAGGCAAGCCACGAACGGTTCCGCCTTTTTTTATGACCAAACGAAATGAAACTTTTCAAAGGCTTTATAGCTTTGTTTATCATGCTGTCAGTCTTTTCGTGTAAGAATGAAAAGGTTGACATGAGCAGCTACATACAAGAGCGAGATTCGATTATACAGGAAAACAAAGTAAAGACACAACAACTTGATGAACTCAATGGTGTATTGGCAACAATAGCTACAGGATTAGACAGCATTGCCATCCAAGAAAACATCCTTTTCACCAACAAAGGGCGTGATGGTGTCATGCTTAATCGCCAACAAATTGCTGCCAATCTAAAAGGAATGGCAGATATTCTTGCACGTCAAAGAGCAAAGATTAAAATACTTCAAGATTCATTGGCAAACAAGAAATCATCACAAGGAGTCGAAAGGCTGCAAAAGGTTGTTGAATTTCTCAATCAGCAGTTGGCAGAAAAGGATCAAGTCATCCAGTCTTTACGGGCTGATTTGAATAATTCGAAGAAAGATATTACGCAGCTTCGTTCTTCATTATCAGCCATGCGTACCAAGGCAAATAACGCTGAACAGAAAACAAAAGTATTGAGTAATGCTCTGTCAAAACAAGATGAAATCATCAACGAATGCTATGTGAAGATCGGTACGAAAAAGCAACTTTCGGCAGCAGGGCTTTTAAAAGGTGGATTCTTGCAAAAGAAAAAAATTAACTATGAATATATTGACAAGAGCAAGTTCAATGCCGTTGACATCCGCAAGTTCCGTGAGATTACTCTGAAATCCAGCAATCCAAAGATTCTGACACCGCAGCCAAGCAATCGATCTTTCCATTTTGAGGAGAGTGGCGATGGTAACTGTACGCTTGTCATAACAAACCCTACTCTTTTCTGGAGTGTAAGCAATTTCCTGATTATACAACTCTAAAAACTTTATGACTATGGTTAAGAAGATTATCCTTTCTGTACTTCTCTGTACAGTATGTATGTTTACTATGGCTCAAAGCCAAACCGTTACCCACGTTGTTCAACGTGGAGAAACTATTGAGAGTATCGCTCAATATTATAATGTGAGCGTTGAAGACATCAACAAGGCAAATCCTAATGCGGATGGGGTTGTGTATGTGGGAATGAAATTGAGTATTCCTACTACAATAGCAACAAATACTGTAACTAACGCAACTCCTCAACAGGAGCCTATTACACGTAGAAATACCCAAGCTGCAACTTACAGTCCTACATCTACAGAAAAGACGCTCAACAGTTCTTCCAATACGTGGCAAAGAAATCAGTCACGCATTATGTGGGGATTAACGTATTTTGCGCAAGATTTTGACGATGTAAAACTATCTGGCCATTATGGACTGACTATTGACGCACTTAATATCGGAAGTTCTTTGTTCGGTTTCAATATTACTGTTGGAAGTTTTAATTATGGACTTGTTGATAAAGATTACACAACTGACCTGATTCTGTTTGGTCCAAATATTGCTTATGAATTTGCACCTAATTTCATAGTAGCTCTTCCTATTCAAGCCATGTGTGATGTTTCTTTTGAAGGAACCGACACAAAGACTGCTTGGGGATGGGCAATTTCGCCACGATTATATTATAGTTTTGGGAAAGTCAATATAAATGCAGGTATATTGATTAATGGTGGCTTTAAAAAAGGAGAAAAAGCAACATGTGGCTTTACTGCAGGTATAGGATTTGATGTTTAGACTATGAGATTACAAAGTTTTTATATTGCTCTTATCTTGTTTTGGGCATGTAAAATTTCAGCTTATGCCCAAGATGCCATCATTTTCCGTGATGGTCGTGTGAAGTCTGTCAAAATCATTCAGACCAACAACGACAAGACACTCTTCAAGGAATCTGGCAACAAGAATGCCTCTGAGGAATTTGTGGAGAATACAAAAGTGTTCATGCTAAAGTTCAAGACACGTGGTAACGTTGTGTTCAATGCTAATGGCGAGCGTATCCTCACCACCTCGGAACATACGGAAATTCCGAAAGATGCAATCGTGGTGTATTACAAGGACGGAAGAGAAGTTCCTGCTTATAATCTGACAATGGATGCAAGCGTAGTTTCTTTCAAAACAAGCAAGAAAGCCAAGGACAGACCGATATTCTCACCAAAATCGGAAGTGTTTATGATACGCTATCCAGATGGTACACGTGACATCTTGACTAATCTTGCAGTTGCAGAGCAACTGCAACGAGAACGTGAGGAAGAGGAGGCAAGATTGAAAGCGCAGCGAGAGGCAGAAGTAGCAGATTCCATCAAGGCGGCTGATATAGAAGAAGCGGCATCCACAACGAATCCAAAGAAAGCAACCATCGTGACCAAGAAAGGAGTACGAATGAAAGTTTGGGTTTGCAGCGATACAGCAACGATGGTGTCTTACAAGAAAGTCAATTCTGCTAAGGCTGCTATCTTCAATATGAGCAAGGCCAAGATAAAGAACATCATATACTAACAAAAAGTAACACCTCTATGAGAAAAGATTATTTGATATTGGTTTTCTTCATTTTGTTATGCTCCCACTTTGCTAAGAGTTGGGGGAAAGGCATCGTGAACTTGCGCCACATCGTACAACGTGGCGAAACCATTGAGATTTTGGCTGACAAGTACAAACTTACAACTGATATGTTGAAAGCTGTCAACCTCGGAATGAACACATTCTATACAGGTATGGAAGTGTTAGTACCTGTGGATAAAAAGTATATAGGGTTGCGGTCTGAAGATGACAGCGAAACTATCCTCAAAGACATCGCTGGATATTTTTCTGAGTACCAAGAAGCATCACGTGTATTCAATGCTGGTGACTACAAGAAAGCAGACAAGCTCTTTGAATCCACAATTCGAAATCATGGGAAATATCTACCATGCGAAGAAGCCTATTTCGGAAGAGCCATGTGTGACTACAATCGCAACAAATGGGGTTCTGCCATCGAAGGCTTTGCACAGGTTATCAGTATTGATGAATGTCCTAAGGAGTTGCGTGAACAGAGTCGTAGTTTGAAGGCTAACGCCGAAGAAAGACGAGAGGCACGAAGCCAACGAACAGCCAACTTCTTTAGTGGCCTATTCCAAGTTGCTGCTGAAGTTGGTACGGCATATATGGCAGCAAGCCAAGCTAATGCAGTACAGGGAAGTTATAATTATCCTTCAATGCCACAAGGTAAAAGTTTGGGAACCATGAGCAATGCCGAGTTTACGAACTATGTAAACACAAGTCTCTCCCAACTTGCAAACTATTCCATGATGCAAGTAGAGCAGCAATGGAAACAAGAGGAAATCCAAGTAAAATCTGGTTTTGTCTCTACCTATCGTCAGTTGCATGGTGGCAAAGAACCTTCTGCGGAAGAAATACAGGCTGCATACAACAGTTACATGCAAAACAAGACCAATGCTTACAAAACTGTACAACAAGCAAGCAGCGGGTTGCATGACAGAGAATTGGGGATAAGTAGCAGTAGTAGCGGCAGTACTAACAAGAAGGGCCCGTCGGGCTATGCATGTTCAGTGTGCCGAGATACACATGTTTGTCAAACTTGCAATGGTTCTGGTTGGCAACACTCCGACATGGGAGAAATACATGATCATGGCGGAGGTGTAGGTCGTATTAAATGTGGAAACTGCAAAGGAGATGGCAGATGTTGTTTTTGTAAATAATATTCAATTTAATGATTGCCATAAAAATCAATAACAACAACAAATCAAACAAACAAATTTTCAATGAAAAAGTACAAAAGATTTTCAATTATATTTACGGCTTTAGCTTTCACAATGATGAGCCAAGTATTCATTGCTTGTAGTAGCGATGACAATGAAGATAACGTAGAACAAACAGAAGGTCACTCTAAGAATGAAAGCAAAATAATATCTCAATTAGTAGGAACAAGTTGGATGACTTACAACACAACATTCTATGACTATAACAAAAAAGAAGTAAGTACGTATGACAATACTAAATATCCAGATATAATCACTTTCACTGGCAAGCGTGCTAATTCATACAATACAGACATGGTCTTATATGTGGATTATCACAAATACCACCCGGAGTACAAAGGTTATACTTATGTGTCTAATTGGAATATTTCGACAAATCGTTTAGAAGGGTATCCTGGTGCAGGAAATGCCTTTGGTGAGATATTAAGCATTTCAAAAAATGAAATAAAAACGAAATATACAGGTAATTGGGAGAAAGAATGGTATCGGATTGATACTTATATTTCGACCACAGAACCTACTCATAATATCAAACCTGATGATGGGAATAGCGGAAGCTCTTCTGGCGGAAACACAGGTGGAGGCAACACTGGAGGTTCGTCTTCATACGAGAAACCAGACATAGCCTTTAACGACTTCACTGCTTACCAAACCAAGTTGAAAGTGGTATACAAAATTTACAATAAGGATAAAGCAAAGGTAACCTCTGCCAAGGTTTACTATGGTACAAGTTCAAATCCCACAAAGTCTGTTTCAGCAACCGTCTCGGGCGTTCTTATTACGGCTAACATATCTGGCCTGAAGAAAGGCACAACTTACTATGTTAAGTGTGTTGCTACAGGTAAGGGCGGTACAACCACAACAGGAACAACAAAAGTTATAACAAATTACTAAATTAAAGGTTGCGCACGACACGAATGAAGTGCATAAAGAAATGATAAAGAAAGTGTTTTATAGTATTGCTATTACAACCTTACTGCTTGTCTTCAGTGCATGCTCAAGTAATGACGACGATGGCAAGAAAGTAGGGAATGTATCGAAAGGTATAATTGGTACATGGGCAGTAAAGAATATGTCATGTTATGACTCGGAAAAGTTGGGAGCCGACATTCTTACATATACAACCAATAATAGGATGGAAGCCAAACACTATGAAGACAAGACTGGTTACGGTATCTATAAATATGACGACACGTATACAGGCTCATGGTCGGTTGACAGAGATAGATTATGGATGAAGATGCCTGTACAATGGAAAGGGCCCAACAACTTAAAAATAGTAGACATTCAAGAAGACAATATTAGCTTTAGCCCTTGGGGTAAAGAAGGCGTATACGCTACTATGGAAAAATATGCTGAACCCGAAAATAGCATATATGGCTACTGGGAACTGTCAAAATGTACAGGCACATTAACGAAAGATAATGGCAAGGTGTATAATATAACTGAGGGAGCCTTTATATTCAATTATATGTATTTCTCAAAAACAGAACTACAAAAACACAAAGGCTATAATGGTGTGATATTAGACGGGAACGAGAGATGTGTGCAATTAATGAATTATGATTTTGACGGTTCAAAGATTGTAATTTATAAAGTAGACAATGGAAGATTCTTGGATGGCGATTTTACGATAAAGAGTATGTCAAACGACCACATCATTTTACATTTTTATGGTCATGATGCCCCAACAGAAATCGTTGACATAGATATGTATCTGAACAGAATTCCTACATTCCTTAATCAATAATTATTACAACTAAAAATATATTTTTATTTTAATATTCAACAAGAAAATGAGAACAATTAAAAGAAATGCATCATTTATTATGGTATTCCTTTTGGGGATATTAAACATAACGTTTGCATCTTGCAGTGGTGAAAGTAACGAAGAAGGAGGTAATACTTCTGAAACAATAAATACACTAAGAGCTAATAAATGGATATCCAGAGATGTTTCTTCGGGAGAGGGAAACGATGATCATATTTGGGTTGACGTAGAGAGCACCACATTATACTTTACATCCGACAATGCAGGTGTGATTTATTGGATTCAAAAAGATTATGATTCAGACTTAGGCAATAATCGTACTTATGATTATGAGCCTTTCACTTACACTGTTGATGGTAATAAAGTGATTGTAAAGACAGAAACTGACACAAATACCCTTACTCTTTTAGGTAACTATTTGTCAGATGACGATTACATTTATGAGGCTACGCCAATATCTTCTGGAGATTATGAGTTACTAAATAAGATTTCACCAAAGACGGGGAAATGTGGTAATAGTTTGTCATATATTTATTATCCAAAGACTCATGCGCTAAGTATTTACGGAACAGGCAAGATGAATGACTATTCTACAACCAATCAACCTTGGCATAATTTTTATATTGAAAACGTTGAGATACAAGACGGATGTACATCTATTGGAGCGAATGCGTTTACAAACATTCAACATGTGACCAGTGTTGAACTTCCACGCACTCTGACGGAAATAGGAGCAAACTCTTTTGCAGGCACCCTTATAACAAAGTTGACAATATACGATAATGTTATCAAAATCGGTGAAGGTGCTTTCTTTGGTTGTAATTATCTCAAGACAGTATATTTAAGTGACAATATAGAAGAAATTGGTGCTGATGCTTTTCATGCGTGTCCAGTTTCTGAGACCGCATTTTCTTTACCAAAGACATTAAAACATATAGGAGATAGAGCCTTTATGGGATGGAAGATAGGCACGCTGACCTTGAATAACGATCTGGAAACTATAGGAAATGCATGTTTCACAGGCGTAAAAGGCACTATTAACATTCCTAATTCGGTTAAGAGCGTTGGAGGTTTAGCATTTGAAGGTTCTTTTAATAAGGTTGTCATAGGAACAGGACTTACCGATTTAGCCAAAAGTGCATTTGCAAGCACTGCTTCTTCGGGACAATTTTATGTAAACTTAGGAGTTCCTTTAACTATGGACGGCTGTATATTCAATGGAAATGTCTCGGATGATGACATTCAAAAAAAATGGACATTATATGTTCCAAAAGGCTCTAAAACTGCATACCAAGCCAACCAATATTGGCGTGGTTTCAAGTCTATTATTGAAGATGCATCATTGGTATCTGGCAATGGAACACCTGAAGAAAATGGTAGCGAAGAAACTGATGAGGAAGAAAAACCTAATCAAAATGATATTACAAGAACATATGTTAATGGATACAGTTTTATTGATTTAGGTTTACCATCAGGTCTCTTGTGGGCTGAACATAATATTGGAGCAAAATCCTGTAAAGACTATGGAAATTATTATGCCTTTGGAGAAGTTAACACAAAAGATGTATATATAGGAAATAATAGCAAATGGTATAAAAAAGAATATCCTGCCGAGAAACTCAAGCCAGAAGATGATGTAGCAACTGTAAAGTTGGGGGAAAACATACATACACCAGCCGTCTCTGATTTTAAAGAATTATTTGATAATTGTAATTGGGAAGTAGTGAATGAACAAGGCTATCAGGGGAAACTGATAAAATACATAAAGGTAAAAAGTAAGAAAAATACCAATTACATAATATTCCCTTTAGCAGGTTACTATACAGACAAGCTATGCGGTACAAATGAAATGGGAAATTATTGGTCAAGCGAGCCATACTATTACAATGGCAACTCTGCATATTGCTTATACATACACCATGGGAAAAATTACATAAATGTTTATGTTGATTATGATGATAGAAAGATACGAGCATATGGATTCACAGTCCGTCCCGTAGTAAAAAAATAAAAACACCCTTATAGTTGTACAAAGAATCATTACTTTGACTGTTGGAATAGTACACTTAAAGCATCTTGCGATAGTTACAAGACTTTAAAATCTGCAATTTACAGTGATGTATTTCAATTTACAGTGCGCCCAGTTTCAAAATAGCACTTTTACCATTTATCAATCTCATCAGCCATAGGTTAGAAATAGCCTATGGCTTTTATCATTTTACGAAGGCTAATTTCAATCCACCCTAAGTGGGTTTTTATGTCCTCAAAGACATAGCAAGGTATGTTTTGAGTTACTCAAAACCTTTGGAGTTACTCTCCAAAGACCTTGCCCTGCCGGGTTGTTAGCCTCTCCGAAGTCGGGCTCCCCATGTTCCAATCTGACGATAGTTTGCTCTGTTCTATCATAGCCGTATGTACCACTTAATCATGTCCTTGTTAACCTCCGGATCTTTCAGCAACTCCTTCATCACGCCAAGCAGGTTTTCCACCTGGTCTGCCGCTATGCGGTAGAATCCGAATCGGCTTGGCTCCTTGCACTGGCGGAAGAAGTTTCTAAAGAAACTGTCCATCAAGTCACTGTTGCGGTCAAAACGCAGGAAGTCGGGCGTGTTCTCCGCCTTGGCGGGTGCTCGCTTCGGTGTGCCGTCCCTGCTGAGTCCGGTGACGACGCTGATCTCGCCCGTCTTCTCGTTACGGACTACCAGCACGTCCTGTTCATCACTCTTTTTCTTTTGTACCATAATTGTAAATTTTTAATGGTGAATACTTTTGTTATTTGAATTTCTGATGAATGCGAGTCAAGTAATGCTCCACATTCTCTTTCTTGAATTCTTTGACATTATTCTCTACAAACTGCATCACATCCTCTTCCGTGTAATATGTTTTCTGCCCCAAACGCTTGTAGGGAAGCACTCCCAGACTACGATAGCGTTGAAGGGAACGAGGGGATATTTGAAATAAGAGGCAGAGGTCTTGGTTGTCGAGCAATTTTTCATTGATGGCAGAACTTCCTTTTTGCTCCGTCTCTCGTTCGTGTCTCAACATCAGCATGTCGTAGATGCCGTCTATCTTTTTGTGTAGGTCATGGAGATATAACTCCAGTTTTCTCAATGTTCCATCTTCCATGCTCATGTTTCCTTTGCTATTGTTCGTTCCTCAACCATTCTTTCAATGGCTTCAACTTGGTATCGGCATTGATTGCCAAATTTAATAAAATCAATGCGGTTCTCTGAGCGCATTCGCTGCAAGGTGCGCTTGCTCACACCAAGCATCTTAGCTGCATCGTCATTGGTCAACATCGGCTTCAATCCCTTACCCGTCAAGTTCTCTTGAAATGCCATTTTTGCCAATCGCACGTACTGGACTATTTCTGTCAACTGTTCTGTCAGCTTTTTGAAGGCTGCACTTTCCATTGTTATTACTTCCATTCTAATTCCGTTTGAAATGTTATATAATTCATTGTTTTGATTTCTCGGCGGCAAAATTAAGCATTTGAGAAATACCCGTTTAACAACTCATTAATGACCCACGTATAATTTTCTTGATTTTTCCTGCCAAGCGGTCGGCAAACCCCAGAAAAGCACTGCCACAGTTATTCATTTTCATTGTTTTTCAACATACACACATTAACTTTGCACCCGAATTTGTTGAACCAATAAAACAGAGAATATGGAAGTAGGAACAATGGAAAAGAAGGCATTCGACTTGATGATGGCAAGATACGATGCCTTGGTAAAGAAAGTTGAGTTGCTGAAGCATAAGGCTAACGGCAAGCGTCTGAACAAATGGCTTACAGGTCATGAGGTCTGCCAGCAACTTCGCATCAGCCAGCGCACCTTACAAAAACTTCGTGACCGCCGTTTCTTGGGTCATACCCAGATAGGCCGCCAATTCTATTACTGCCCCGAAGAGGTCAAAGCCATCGTTCCGCTTATCGCCAGAATCAAATCGGTATAGCGTAAAGCCAAACTCGCCCAAGGCAAAGCCGAAAACTTCACTCTGGGCGAGCCAACACATTTTATATTCACCACTTAATCCAAATTGTAAACAATGAACATGAACCAACTTCTTACGCATGAGAGCAAGTCGATAGACACCGCCATGCAATCCTTGAAGAAAGCCAACAACTGGCTATCTTCATTCATCGAGTCCTACAGCCCACCTTTGGACGGGGAGCGATACCTCACCGACAAGGAACTCTCCGAGCTCCTGAAGCTTAGTCGCCGTACCCTGCAGGAATATCGCAGGCAAGGCATCTTGCCCTACATTATATTATGTGGCAAAACCCTCTATCCGGAATCCGAGATACAAGCACTTCTCACTGGTAATTACCGCAAGCCGATAATCGACGGCACTGTTTCACAAGAGAAGGGTACTGCTTCATAATAGCGAAACAAAAATAGCGTACAGGGTACAACGACAAAAATCGTTCCCCCCGTACGTTATTATATTATAAAGGTGTAGGAATCTTATTAAAAGATGAGAGATTCTAACTTGCACCTCTTGACATCGTTCCGTTCATCACAATAATCATCGGATGCTCGTGTTTTACTTGCTCTGCTTGGCAATCCTTGCGGTTCACAACCTTACTGATAAACCATTGTCTGAACAACAAGGCTTGGTATGTATCCATTTGAAGTGCTATGGCGATAATCACTTCCATATCATAGACATGCGCAGAATATCCATTTTCAAGTTTGATGTATTGAGAATGCTGGAAATCTTTCAGCACACTTTGTTTCCAAATGCGCTTGATGGTATTCTTCACTGCTGTCCCTGTTACATTCAACAGTTCGGCAATCTCCCAAACTGTCATCCACACCTCACCATGATGTGGGGCGTAGATGACCATATCTTCTTGTATTGTTATCACTTGTCGTTTCATACTCTGCCATTTATGGTGTTAGTATTATCGTTGCAAACATTTCCAAACGTGAATTCCTCAATGTTATTTATTTGCTGAGACAACTTTTCCACGTCTTTGCTCAATTTTTCCTTGGTAATCTTGGCATACACCTGGGTTGTCTTTATGTTCTTGTGACCAAGCATTGAACTCACGGTTTCTATTGGAACTCCGTTGGAGAGGCAAACCGAGGTTGCGAACGAATGACGGCTCATGTGCCAGGACAGCGGCTTGGTGATGCCGCATTTCTTGCCCAGTCTTTTGAGCGAATCCATACAACTTTTGTAGTTGGGTACTGGAAATACCCTACCGTCTTCACACAATCCACGGTATTTTTCCATAATCTGCTTGGGATAGTCAAGCAACTTGATGTCGGCTTCAGTTCCCGTCTTCTGTCGATGGATTATTATCCACTCGCCATCGTCAAAGAACGTTTTGATGTTCTCTTCCTTCAGGTTATAAAGATCTATGAAGGCGAGACCAGTGAAACAACAGAACAGGAACAAGTCACGCACCATACTCATCTTCTTTCTTGTGATAGGTGTCTCCATCAACATGTGAATCTCTTCTTTGCTCAGAAATTCTCTTGTGGTCTCTTCTTCCTTGTACTCATATCGTCTGAATGGGTCTTTTACAAGCCATTCATTATCTATGGCACGGAATACCATTGCACGGAGATTGCGGACAAACACCATCGCAGAGTTTATCTTCAGTTGCTTGTCGGTTCTGAGAAAAGTCTCGTAGTCTGTGATAAAAGGCAGCGATAACTCTTTCAGAGCAATATCCTTCACATGGTAATGCGTCTGCAAGAACTCGCCCACATAGGCACACCCGATTCTATACTTCGTGTATGTACTCAAAGATTTCATGCCAGCCTTATATTGCTTTTCCATTTCATCACGGCTTTGAGAATAGACTTTCATCAGTGTATGGCAACGATACTCCAAGCCAAGAAAGGCGTTCTTCACCTTGTCGGCAGTGACGAAGTTGTCCCTGTCCATAATCTCCTGATAATGCTTACTGATACTCACACGCATCTTGTCCAATTTGCGGTTCACTTCCAAAGCCTGCATACTCTTACCCATCATGCGTCCGCCCTTGGTATCCCACAAATCTGGATTGGCAGTTGTCTTGCAACTGAACTGCGCCTGTGTTCCGTCCACTGTGATACGTCCCATAACTGGAACAGTACCATCTTTCTTTACTACCTGTCTTTTGAGGTAGAAGATAATTGAAAATGTACTCTTCATAACGTCATTCTTTTTTGCGTTCAAAATTAATACATGAAGAGTCTTTTCTTGCTACGCATTTCACGGCAGAACACGGCAAATTTGGTTCGTAACCAAAAAACTTACGTTGCTCATTAGTAACTCACTATAAATCAGAGTCTTAAAATTCTATTCGTAACCTTCCTCATTCTTCCGAACCTCAACATTCACCATTGGGGGTATAGGTTACGGATAGGTAACGTTCCTCTGTCTCATCTTGTCGTATTCCCGTCTTCGTCTGTCCTCGCCACTTTTAACCAAAATGAGGAAAGTAACTGATAACCAGTAAACTTTCTTCATTCTTCTCTCAAACACTTTTTATATGTACTTTCCTCTAAAGAAACATACCCATCCCTTGCCACCGCACCGAAGGCAGCGACCATTCCCTGACAGGCTATGTGGGAGGATTGGAGGCAAAGAGAGGTTACATATACAAAAAAATCCGATTAAGCGAGAGGAGAGAGAAATTTGCTTGCATAAAATTGTTGCAGTATCAATATAAAAATCGTAATTTTGCATTACAGATAGAAAAACAACGAACTCAAACAGAAAGGTTTCTGATTATATCATAATTATAAGGCAACATGCAGATATTATTAGCAAACGCCAAGATAATGTTCGACAAGACGGACAGGAAGCCGGTCTCCACCCCACTCTTCCAGACCGTAGCCGACACTCTGGCTGCGGAGATGGCAAGGATGGGCGTAGAGGATTTGGCCCGGCAGCTGGATTGCAGCCGGAAGATAGCGGCAGAGAACTGGAGACGCTATCAAGACTTTATGGCAGCCGAAAAGATGCCTGCCCTGCTTGCCTACAATGGTCAGGCATACAAGCATCTGTGTGCCTGTACATTGAGCGACGAGGCTTTGGAGTATGCCCAGAAGCATCTTTGGATAACGTGTTTTCTCTATGGTCTGCTGCGCCCTATGGACGGCATAGTGCCCTATCGCATGGAACATTGTGTAACGCTCGAAGCCACAAACGACAAGCCCATCAATCAGTTCTGGAAAGACCGACTGACAGATGTGCTAATAGACAGCGTGAAGGCTGACGACGGCATCCTCCTGCATCTCTCCACCGAAGAATACGAGCATCTGTTCGACTGGAAGAGAGTCTGCAAGGAAGTGACGGTCGTTCACCCCCTCTTCTATGTACGGCAGAAAGACGGCAGGCTGAAGATGCAGGCAGTATGGGCCAAGTCGTGCCGTGGAGCAATTCTACGCTTCATTCTGAACAACAGCATCGTCACTCCCGAAGAACTCTCCGCTTTCAACTACGAGGGTTTTGAATACGCTCCGCAATCAGGCGACGCAAACAATCCGTATTTCGTAAGAGAAAATATCCGGTAAAGAAGATTATGGCAGAACACCCTGTACTGCATAACGATGAATATAGTTGTTTCTACGGTATCAGACCTTCAGGCATAATCTGCGTCTAATTCATAGATGATTAAACCCAAATCGGTCATTAGGACGTTTAAAGTGTAATTTTAATAACTGCTTGCAGTCTTTTGTTTTTTATAAGGTGTCTTTTGCTTGTTTTTAATTCG
>ERZ791573.438-NODE-438-length-23991-cov-100.041569_pt1 | contig 23991 bp, 17 predicted proteins | sample MGYA00509971_ERZ791573 | MGnify/ENA primary metagenome ERZ791573 (study PRJEB30046, sample SAMN00791921) | human gut metagenome | study: EMG produced TPA metagenomics assembly of the A metagenome-wide association study of gut microbiota in type 2...
TGTTTATGCAGCATGCGCTAACACAGGTGGTTTCTCTGCCGAGCAGTTGAAGACCAACGAGGAGAACGCATATAAATTGGGTGCCAAGGCATACGTCACTCTCGACGTTACCCATGAGTATTACGAGAAATCATTGAAATACATGATTTTCGGTAATGTGCTCCGCAACAACTGCTACCCTATCTCTGTATCTTCTGAGCGTATCTTCCAGGCTATCGCCATCGCTCGTTACGCCAAGGAGATTGGTGCTGACGCCATCGCTCACGGAAGTACAGGTGCCGGCAACGACCAGATTCGTTTCGACATGACATTCCTGGTGATGGCTCCTGGTGTAGAGATCATCACCTTGACACGTGACAAGGCGCTTTCTCGTAAGGAGGAGGTTGATTACCTGAACGAGCACGGCTTCTTTGCAGACTTCACCAAATTGAAGTATTCTTATAACGTAGGTATCTGGGGAACCAGTATCTGCGGCGGTGAGATTCTCGACCCAACCCAGGGTCTTCCTGAGGAGGCTTACCTGAAGCACGTTACTGCCAAGGAAGAAGAGGCTGAGTTGAAGATTACCTTCGAGAAGGGTGAGATCGTGGCTGTCAACGGCGAGAAGTTTGATGATAAGATTGCAGCCATCCAGAAGATTGAGGAGATTGGTGCTTCTTACGCTATCGGTCGCGACTGCAACGTGGGTGACACCATCATCGGTATCAAGGGTCGTGTAGGTTTCGAGGCTGCAGCTCCTAAGCTCATCATCGAGGCTCACCGCCTGTTGGAGAAGAGCACATTGAGCAAGTGGCAGCAGTATTGGAAGGATCAGGTAGGCAACTGGTACGGAATGTTCCTCCACGAGAGTCAGTACCTGGAGCCTGTAATGCCGGATATCGAGGCAATGCTGACTTCTTCTCAGCGCAACGTAAACGGTACAGCCATCCTGAAGCTCCGTCCATACAGTTTCCAGACTGTAGGTATCGATTCACCAGACGATTTGACCAAGTCTAAACTCGGTGAGTATGGTGAGATGCAGCACGGTTGGACAGCAGAGGATGCGAAGGGCTTCATCAAGGTAAGCTCTACCCCACTCCGTGTTTATTATGGTATGCACCCTAACGAGGAAAGATAAATTAAGTGAAGAACGAAGAGTGAAGAGTGAAAAATTCAAATGCTTTTGTGATGGGAACAAAAAATATCAACGAGTATAATAGAGAGAATTCTCCTTTACATACCAAAAGTTATCTCTTTGCAGTGAGAATTGTAAAAATGGTCAAACATATCAATTCTTGCAAAAAGGAGTTTACCATTACAAATCAAATTCTTCGCTCAGGAACTGCCGTAGGAGCTTTAGTAAGAGAAGCAGAATTTGCCCAGAGTCCACTAGACTTTGCTAACAAATTATCTATTGCCCTCAAAGAAGCAAATGAGACATCCTATTGGTTAAACCTTCTTCATGATACAGATTATATTGATGAAAATGCATTCAAAAGCATAATCATTGACTGTAATGAATTAATAGCACTCCTCGTTTCATCCATAAAAACTATAAAACAAAGAAATAATAAATAACAAGAAGGACAAGAGAATTCTTCACTCTTCGTTCTTCACTCTTCACTTATATTATGATTAGAGTAGGTATTTTAGGAGCAGCTGGTTATACAGGAGGTGAGTTGATTCGCCTCCTTATCAACCATCCTGAGGCAGAGATTGTATTCGCCAACAGCGAGAGTAACGCCGGCAACCTGGTGGCTGAGGTTCACGAGGGATTGTATGGCGAGACTGATTTGAAGTTTACCGCCGAGATGCCTTTCGACCAGGTGGATGTTATCTTCTTCTGCTTCGGTCACGGCAAGAGCGAGGCGTTCCTGAAGGAGCACAATGTTCCGGAGAACGTGAAGATTATCGATTTGGCACAGGACTTCCGTCTTGCCCCAGAGACAGTGGTTGCTACCCAGCAGCCAACCCCAGCAGCTCACGATTTTGTATATGGTCTTCCAGAAATAAATGAATCAAAAATAGCCGTAGCTCAGCACGTGGCAAACCCAGGTTGTTTTGCAACTTGCATTCAACTTGGTTTGTTGCCTGCTGCCAAGATGGGCCTCATCAACAGCGATGTTTCTGTTAATGCCATTACCGGTAGCACCGGCGCTGGTCAGAAGCTAGGAGCCACTACCCATTTCTCATGGCGCAACAACAACATGAGCATCTACAAGGCATTCAACCATCAGCACGTGCCAGAGATTCGTGAGAGTCTGAAGCAGACACAGGGTTATCTCGATGCTGCCATCGACTTCATCCCTTACCGTGGCGACTTCGCCCGTGGCATCTTCGCTACAGAAGTGGTAAAGACCGACAAGCCTATCGAGGAAATCGTGGCAGGTTACAAGGAGTTCTACAAGAATGCCAAGTTCACCCACTATGTGGATAAGGCAATCGACTTGAAGCAGGTTGTGAATACCAACAAGTGCTTGGTTCATGTGGATAAGTATGGCGATAAGCTACTGATTACTTCCTGCATCGACAATCTTCTGAAGGGTGCCGTAGGTCAGGCTGTTCAGAACATGAACATCATGTTTGGTCTCGACCAGACAGCAGGTTTGAAACTCAAGCCATCAGCATTTTAGATAAAAGAATTCGGAAGAACGGATGAAAAATCATTCGTTCTTCTATCATAAAAAATAGTTTGTAATAAGATAACTCTATGAGTTGTCTTTCTTAAAACATAGATTTAACATGAAACTTTACGACGTATATCCTCTTTTCGATATTAATATTGTAAAAGGACAGGGCTGCAAGGTATGGGACGACAAGGGTCAGGAATACCTCGACCTCTATGGCGGTCATGCCGTTATCAGCATCGGTCATTGCCATCCTCACTATGTAGAGATGCTCACCAACCAGTTGAACAATCTGGGGTTCTATTCCAACTCTGTCATCAACAAGTTGCAGGTGAAACTCGCAGAGCGTCTGGGCAAGATAAGCGGTTATGAAGATTATCAGTTCTTCCTCATCAACTCAGGTGCCGAGGCAAACGAGAACGCCTTGAAGCTGGCTTCTTTCACCAACGGAAGAACCCGCGTGCTTTCTATAGAAAAGGCTTTCCACGGCAGAACATCCCTTGCCGTAGAGGTAACAAATAATCCTAAGATTATCGCTCCTATCAATGACAATGGTCACGTAACCTATCTTCCTATCAACAATCTGGAGGCTTGGGAGAAGGAACTTGCCAAGGGCGATGTATGTGCTTGTATCATTGAGGCGATCCAGGGCGTAGGTGGTTGCAACATGGTAACTCCTGAGTTTGCTCAGGGTTTGCAGGCAGCCTGCAAGAAATACGGTACTTTCCTGATTTGCGATGAAATCCAGTGTGGTTATGGCAGAAGCGGTAAGTTCTTCGCACACCAGTGGTTGGGCATCAAGCCAGATCTCATCACCGTTGCCAAGGGTATCGGTAATGGTTTTCCTATGGGTGGCGTGTTGATTTCTCCAGAGTTTACTCCTGTATATGGTCAGCTGGGTACTACTTTCGGTGGCAACCACCTGGCATGTACAGCAGCTCTCGCCGTTCTCGATGTATTCGAAAAAGAGAATCTGGTAGAGAATGCGCATGAGGTTGGTGAATATCTCATCGCCCAGCTGAAGGAGTTGCAGAAGCGCAACAGTCACATCACAGAGGTTCGTGGCCGTGGTTTAATGGTAGGAGCCGTACTCGATATTCCTCACAAGGAAGTTCGCAGCAAGCTCATCCACGAGCAGCACTGCTTCACCGGTTGCGCAGGCACCAACATCCTCCGTATCCTCCCTCCATTGGTATTAACCAAGGAAAATGTAGATGACTTCATCGGAAGATTGGAAACCGTATTAAAGGAAGTATAAACCCATTGAGATAAGGGTATAAAGAAAACTCAACCCATAAAAGAAATAGGAATCACTCCTATCGTGAGCAGCAAGCCCTTTGCGGTTTGCTGCTTTTTTGTTCCCCTTATAGGAAAAATGTAGTTTTTTCTTGGTTATTTCGTAGGAAAAGTGTACTCTCTATTACTTCGGTATCTTGGATTCGAAGGAACTCCTTCAGGCGCATCGCCAAAACGCTCAAGCCGTGATGCAAGCCTATGCCTTCCCCGCAAAGATGACGGAGAGCGAATGCGTGGCAGATCTGTTCAAGAAGTATAATGAATTGGCGGAATAGGAATATTCCGACTATAAAAAGCAAAAAGAGAGGCATGGTTCCATTATGCGAAAACCATGCCTCTCTCATATAACAAGATTTATCTTGTAAAAGATATTTATAGTCGATTCAGCTCTGCATTACCGGCACCAGTTCCCTTGTACTTGCTACGTGTGGTATTGAACTTATAGCGAAGGGTGAATTGCAGGTCTCTCGTACCTCGCTTAGATACTTGCAGGAGTTCCATCTTTTGGTTATAGAGCAAGTCGGCATCCCAACATTTATAAAGCAGGTCGTTGCCTTTTAATTACGAGTTTGGTGGCTACCATCTTATTGCTCACACGATTCTTGGAGTTGATGTTACGAGAATCGTGCTCCTGGCTCTGTTCATCGCTATAGGCATAAGCCCTGTTTGTACTGAAATAGAGGTCGGTATTCAGGTCAATAGTGGTCTTGCCCCAAATGCCGTTGTAGTAGGCATTCAATTGATGGCTAGGGTTGTTCTTGTCGACCGTCAGACCATCGGTTTTGATATAGTCGTAAAACTTACCGTCGGCAGTTACCTGACTATCGAAAAAATCTTTTGAGCGAGAATAGCCTGGCGAGGTCAAGGTGTATCTCGCACCAATGGAATGATTAGCATTGAAATCATAGCTAAAACCACTGATAAGACGGTGCGATTCTATACGACCTGTTACTTCGTTGTTGTTATGCTGTTGCCAAAGCGTATCTACATGTACAGTCTGATTGTAGGTGGCCTTTTGCATCCATGTTGCATCAGAGAACTTATAAGTGGCAAAGAGATTCAGTCCATTATGACGATAGTTCATGTTAACCTGTTGGATGGTATTGTCGTGCTTATTGTACCAATACACAGAGCGAGTATCAAAGCCGAAACCTTCGCCTTTCTTCTTGATGGTCTTGATTTTGATTACCGCATTTACCGAAGCATCGTAGGTCGCTCCTGGATTCTGGATGACTTCCACACTCTTGATGTCGGAAGATTTGATGTTATCCAACTCACTGATGTCTTGCATCTTCCTGCCGTTGATATATATAATTAGGTGTACCCTTGCCGACCACCTCATATCCATCTTTCTTCTTCACGATACTCGGCACATGCTTCAATACATCTTCTGCCGTACCCATCTTGCTAAGCACGGTTCCAGCCACATTGGTCAGCAGTCCTTCGTGGGTCTTCTTATATTGAGGAAGATGAGCTTTCACCACCACTTCGCCAAGTTCTTTGGAGAACTTATCAAATAGGGTCGTGTCGGAAATCTGTTCACCGTTGATGTTCTGTGCCATCATCTGTGTTATGGCAATGCCACTGAAGAATGCTACTAATGCAAGTCTTTTCATTTTCTTACTATTCTTTATGTTGTTACTATTCTTATTTGTTGCAAAATAGCAAGGCAACGGCTATGCCAAAAACATAAACGACTGATTATCAGAATATATAGAAAGAAAGTCCATAAAAGGACCTGTCTAAATACTTGACACTGCTGTCTAGATATTAGACAGAAAACCCATCAAAAAGGTTACGATGCGACACCATCTCCTTAATATGTTCATGGTATTTTCACTTATTTTCCTACATTTCGCAAGCAATTTGTCGCATAACTCAGAAATTTTCCATCCCTTGGCCTACGCTCATGCCGAAGGAACTCCTTCAGGCGCATTGCCAGAACAACCGAGCCGTGATATAACTTTACAGATTAAGATATAGCGAAAATATCTCTTAAGGGAAAATTTTCAATCTCTTCTTTCCCCATTATATAGGTGTTTCTTCTTGATTGTCTATTTCTAGAATATCATTTTACATAGTTTCATCTCCATCATCTATAAGATAGGTAAGTACAAGGAGAAGAGAACCAAGGACGTGGATACTTCCAGAATGGGAGTAAACTAGCGAATTTCTTAAAAAATCGTCAGTAAACAAGCGTACTTTCTTAAAAAATCGTCTATAAACTGCTCTTTTTTCTGATAAAAGTAGTATCTTTGCACCGTAATTGCATTTTAACAATAAGACGACAATGAAAATAACAATTATCGGAGCAGGTGCTATGGGCGGTGCCATGGCTGAAGGACTCTTGCAGAGCGAGAAGTTCACTCCATCAGATATTACGGTATCTGACCATAACCAACCAGTATTGGATCACTTCGCAAGCGAAGGAGCCTGCGTAACCCTCGACAACCAGTTGGCTTGCCACGGCGCAGACATCATTTGCGTAGTAGTAAAACCTTGGTGCGTGGAGAAGACATTAAAGGGAATCAAGGATGCACTCAACTACAAGAGTCAGAAACTCGTCGTGGTAGCAGCCGGTGTGCCATCAGCCAACATCAAGGAGTGGTTAGACAAGGATGGCATCACCCCAACCTTCTTCCTCGTAATGCCAAACATCGCCATCGCCTACAAGCAGTCGATGACCTTCATCACTCCTGTAGATGCATCTGCTACAGAAATCCAGCAGATTACAGAAATCTTCGATGAATTGGGCGAAAGCCTCATCATGGAAGAACGTCTCTTCCCTGCTGCCACAGCCATGTCGTGTGCCATCGCTTACGCCATGCGCTATGTAAGAGCCAATGTGGAAGGCGGCGTAGAAATGGGATTCAAGGCAAAGGATGCCCAGAAGATTGTGCTCCAGACCGTAAAGGGAGCCGTAGAGCTTCTCCAAGCTACAGGCGAGCATCCAGAGGCTGCCATTGACAAGGTTACCACTCCAGGCGGCTGTACCATCAAGGGCTTGAACACCATGGAACAGGGCGGTTTCACCAGTGCAGTGATTAATGGTTTGCTGGCAGGAAAAAGATAAAAGACTTCTCTTAAAAAATGACGAAACAAGAAGACTTCTCTCTGATGAAAATCTGGGAAGAAACCGAAGGGGATGCTGCACAAATTTAATTATTTGTGCGGCATTTTCTTTTTATTGTATTTCTATATTAGAAAAAAATGGCATGAATGTGTGAGATTCAGAATATTTTTCGTACCTTTGCGCCAACATGTCAACTTCTACTTTTCGTAGCAGTTTGACAAATTAGACAAACAATAAAAAAGAGATTTTTATGGATGAAGCAATTAAGCAAATCGGTGAAAGACTGAAAGGTCTACGCGAGGTTCTCAACATTCCAGCAGAGGAGGTGGCTGAACTTTGCGAAATCAGTCTTGACCATTATCTCAAGATTGAATCAGGAGAAGCAGATCCTTCTGTGTATCGACTTTCAAAGATTTCCAAGCGATACGGCATCGATCTCGACGTATTGCTCTTCGGCGAAGAACCTCGCATGAAGGGATATTACGTAACCCGCAAGGGACAGGGACCGGAGATAGACCGCAACAACCAGTATAAATACCAGAGCCTTGCCGTAGGGTTCAAGGACAGAAAGGTAAATCCGTTCATGGTACAGGTGGATCCGTTGCCAGGCGACAAGAAGCCAAACAAAAACGGACACGATGGACAGGAATATGATTATGTGATAGAGGGACAGCTCGAAGTTACCATCGAAGAGAAAGTGATGGTGCTGAACCCGGGCGACAGCATCTACTTTGACAGTAGAAAATCGCATTGCTTCCGCTCACTCAACAATGAGCCAGCCAAGTTCCTTTGCATCATCATTTAAGTTTCCTTATATCATTATTTAGAAGAGTAACTATGATTGAGAGATTTCTTAAACAGACAAAATTCACTTCAGAACAAGACTTCAAGGAGCATCTGGAGTTTATCATACCAGAAGATTTCAACTTTGCCTACGACGTGATGGACGAATGGGCAAAGATCAAACCAGACCACGTGGCGCTGCTTTGGGCAAGCGAACGAGGTGAAGAAATCCGTTTTACATACAAGGACTTGAAGGAGCAGAGCGATAAGGCTGCCGTTTACTTCCTGAGTCTCGGTATCGGTCACGATGATAAGGTGATGCTCATTCTGAAGCGTCACTATCAGTGGTGGCTTGCCATGCTCGGTCTCCACAAGTTGGGCGCCGTAGCCATCCCTGCCACCCACATGCTTACCAAGCACGACATCGTTTACCGCAACAATGCGGCAAGCGTGAAGGCCATCATCTGCTGCGGCGATGATTACGTGGTGGAGCAAATTAAAGAGGCAATGCCAGAGAGTCCTTCTGTAAAGACTTTGATTAGTATCGGTCCGGATATTCCGGAAGGTTTCCACGACTGGATGAAGGAATGGAACGAATGCGCTCCTTTCGTTCGCCCTGAACATGTAAACTCTAACGAAGATACCCTGCTGATGTACTTCACATCGGGAACCACAGGCGAGCCAAAGATGGTGGCACACGATTACCTCTATGCCCTCGGCCATCTGACCACAGGTGTATATTGGCACAATCTCCACGAGAACTCCATCCATCTTACCGTAGCCGATACCGGTTGGGGCAAGGCTGTATGGGGCAAGCTCTACGGACAATGGTTTGCCGGAGCCACCGTCTTCGTCTTCGACCACGAGAAGTTTACGGCTGATAAGATCATGCGCCAGATTGAGAAGTATCACATCACCTCTTTCTGTGCCCCTCCTACCATCTATCGCTTCATGATTCAGGAGGATTTCTCTAAGTATGACCTCAGCAGTCTTGAATACTGCACCACAGCGGGCGAAGCTATGAACCCATCTGTGGCAGAAACCTTCCAGAAGCTGACGGGCGTTCAGATTTACGAGGGTTTCGGACAGACCGAGACCACCATGACATTGGGAACCTTCCCTTGGATCAAGCCAAAGCCAGGCAGCATGGGCAAGCCAAATCCACAATATGATGTTCACATCCTCCGCCCAGACATGACTGAATGCGAGGATGGTGAAAAGGGTGAGATTTGCATCCGCATCGGCGATGACAAGCCTATCGGTCTCTTCAAATATTACTATCGCGATGAAAAGCAGACCCAATCGGTTTGGCATGATGGTTACTATCACACGGGCGATATGGCCTGGCGTGATGAGGAAGGCTACTTCTGGTTTGAGGGAAGAATCGACGACGTGATCAAGAGTTCGGGTTACCGCATCGGTCCTTTCGAGGTAGAGAATGCCCTGATGACTCACCCAGCCGTAGTAGAGTGCGCCATCACCGGTGTGCCAGACCCTATCCGAGGCATGGTAGTCAAGGCAACCGTCGTACTGAAGGATGAATACAAGAGTATGGCAGGTCCAGACCTCATCAAGAAGTTGCAGGATCATGTGAAGCACGAGACTGCCCCTTATAAATATCCTCGCATCATCGAATTCGTAGATGAACTGCCAAAGACCATCTCCGGCAAGATTCGAAGAGTAGAGATTCGAGAAAAAGACAATAAAAAGAAATAATGATTGAAGGGGCAAGGAATTTTAAACAACAGATTCCTTGCTCCAAATAAATATCGGCATAAAATGGGAAAAAGAATCGTAGTAAAGGTGGGCAGCAACGTGCTGACCCGAGAAGACGGAAAACTGGATGTAACGAGAATGTCGGCGATTGTTGATCAGATTGTCTGGCTCAGAAAGCACGACTATGAGGTGATTCTGGTTTCTTCTGGAGCCGTGGCTGCCGGAAGAGCCGAACTGCATGTTGACCATCATTTGGACAGCGTGGAGCAACGCCAGCTGTTCTCTGCCATCGGACAGGTGAAACTCGTAGGTCTCTATTACAACCTTTTCCGTGAATATAAAATAAAAATAGGTCAGGTATTGACCATGAAGGAGAATTTCGGTGCCGAAGAGCAGTATAAGAACCAGGAGGCCTGCATGCAGGTGATGCTGGAAAACAACGTACTCCCTATCGTCAACGAGAACGATACCGTGTGCATCACCGAGCTGATGTTTACGGATAACGATGAGTTGTCTGGCTTGATTGCCAAGATGATGAATGCCGACACATTGATTCTATTAAGTAATGTGGATGGCATCTACAATGGTGACCCAAGCGAGCCTACCACCCGCATCATCCCATCGGTTTATTACGACCGTGACATCAGTGAGTACATCCTTGCCAGCAAGAGCCGTCACGGCAGAGGCGGTATGACTTCTAAAGTAAAGACCGCCCACGATGTAGCCAATGCCGGCATCAAGGTAATCATCGCCAACGGCAATACGCCAAACATCCTCATCAATCTGAAGGAGCATCCGATGGAGACCCTTCATACTGAGTTTGTGGCAAGACCGCTAAACAAGTAAAATCATTAGGGAAAAAAGATACAGATACCTAAAAAAAAGCAGCAAGCCTATTATAGACTTTGCTGCTTTTCGTTTTTATTATGAATAGTTGATACGTTATTCTAATACCAATACATGGCTGGTTCCATCGGTCTGGCTGAATACATTCAAGCCGACTTTCATCAGATAGTCACCGCTGTACTGCTTGCCATTGCACTCCAAATCAGATTCCTTGCCAGGCATCAGATTGGTCTCCTTTACGGTATAAACCTTATCGGCATCCAATCCCTGCATCTTCACATTCATCACAGGCTCCTTGTAGCGTGGATGCAAGTCGTAAGCAAAGAGAACGGCACGCTGCTTGTCCTTACTTACATAGTTAATGGCACAGTGGTTGCCTTCGTATGGAGAAACCAGACGATACTGGTCGCCATCAAGAATCATCGGCTTCATGTTATCGTAGTTCTTGACTGCATTCTGCACAAACTTGTAGTCATCACCTGAAAGTGACTTGAGGTCGATATCAAAGCCCAACTTACATGAACTGCAAACATCGGTGCGGAACTTCACACTGGTATTCTTGTTCCAATTGGTTACATGCGAGCCCATGGTCTTGGCTGGGAAGAACTTCGACAGGCTCCACTGGATGTAGAGGCGCTCGTATGGATCCGTATCGTCTGAACACCAGAACTCGGTGAAATACTTAAGCATCTCATAATCCATTCTGCCACCACCACCAGAGCAAAGCATCATCGGCAACTTAGGATACTTGTTATGAATACGGGTAAGCACCTTGTAGATACCACGGACATGATCGATATAGAAATTACCCTGATTCTCCTTATGATATGGAGAATAGATATTGGTTATCACACTGTTGCAGTCCCACTTGAAGTAAGCCACATCCGGATTCTCCGTCATGATACGATCCACGATGCCGAACACATAATCCTGTACCTTAGGATTACTGATATCAAGTACCAGCTGGTTGCGGTAATAATAGGTATCACGCTTTGGCTGCATAATCACCCAGTCGGGATGCTTCTCAAAGAGTTCACTCTTAGGATTCACCATCTCAGGCTCAATCCAAATACCAAACTTTACACCAGCCTTTTTGGCATCTCTAACCAATCCTGGTATTCCATCAGGCAGCTTGCTCTTGGTAGCCTCCCAGTCGCCGAGACCTGCATGGTCGTCCTTGCGAGGATACTTGTTGGCAAACCAACCATCATCAAGCAAGAACATATCTACACCCAGGTCCTTGGCATCCTTCATCAACTCAGCAAGACTCTGCTGGTTGAAGTCGAATCCGGTATTCTCCCAGTTGTTCAAGAGCGTAAGGCGATCTTCCATACCCATGTTTACCTGATACTGGCGAGCCCAATTGTGCAAATTACGGGAAGCCTCACCGATACCATTATCGCTCATGGCAAAGATAAACTCAGGGGTAGTGAACGTCTCACCAGCCTTCAGTTTATAATTAGAGGCGTATGGATTGATGGCAGGAATAACACGAAGGGCTCCCACGTTATCTACCTCGAAGGTAAAGCGGAAGTTGCCAGGCCATCCGATGGTTCCAAGCATCACCTTGCCCTCATTCTCCTTGGCAGGCTCATCGAATCCCAGTTCAAAGAACGGCTCCTCCTGCATGGCTGCACGGGTACCCAACTTGGTATCAACAATTTTCTTACCAGCAGTCAACTGGCAAGTTTCAGGCTGTCCTTCCTTAGCCCAGTCGCTATGATAATTGGTAACGAAATACTTGTTTGCCTTGAAATAAAGCATTGTAGAGCTATATCTCCAAAGCGTAACCGGAGCTTTCTCCTTATGAGAAATTTCGCTCCACGCCTTGATGACGTTCTCCTTAGGATAAGCTGCATAGTGGAGCTTCACGGTCAGCGGATACACCTTGTCCTTAAGCGTGATGATGGTCTCAACACCTCCACTGATAGCCTTTTCTTCAGAAGACTGATAATACAAATAGGTGGTCATATTACCATCTGCATGGGTCACTGCCACTGCCGGCTCGAAGAAATCTTCAGCACCAGAGGTTGCATAAACCTCATGACCTCGCTGGCAGACGGAACCATCAGAAGCCGCATATACATCCCACTTCAGATGATTGTAATCAGAAGGATTCTTCAACTTGTCACCCAGATACACTTGGTAGAGGCGACCCTTAGGAGAAACCTGCATCACGAGGTCGGTCTTGTCGGTTGACACTCGGATGGTCTTTTGAGCAGATGCCATGATAGATGTCATGCACATCGCTGCGATAATCATAAATATCTTTTTCATCGTTCTTTGGTTTTTATGTGATTGCTTTGTTATAATTAAACGCTATAATTCTTTCGTTATTATCTTAGAATTTGATTCCTGCAGAGAATTCCACCGTGAACGGACGGAGATAGCTGCCACTCATGTACTTGCCGTCATATTTGCCAGCTTCCTGCTTGGTAATCAGCTCAGAGCCGCTAATGGTACCCTTGGCACCCTTCTCGTTGAAGATATTGATGACACTCACGCCAAGGCTCAGTTTCTTGTTCACATTCCAGTTGATTCCGCCGAAAGTCTCCCAGTGACCATTGAAATAGAGTGCCTCCTGAAGGTTGGCATAGGTCTTACCGAAGTAACGGAAGCTCAACCAGGCATTCAGATTCTTGGTGATATCATACTTAGGGTCCAACTCGATAAGAACCTGAGGAATCTCCTTGACAATCATATTATTGGCATTCACACCCATAGACTGACCGTCACTGAACGTTACGCTCGCATTATAGTTCTTATACACCGGCTTCTGATAAGTGAAGAGTGCATGCATGTGGAAGTTCTTGAACGGATTGATTTCTGCCGAGGTTGTCCAACCCAAAGTCTGGATATTATAGATGAGCAACACGGTCTTGCCCTCTGTAGTGCCAGGCTTGGTAAGATTCTGCTGGTCGATATTGTTCGATTTTGAAATGTAGGTCACCATTGAAGAAAGGTCAATCCAATCGTTCTTGTAGAAAATACCACCACGAATTAATGGAATGGTTACTCGCTTATACTGATCCTCGGTAGGTCCTGTTCCTGCATACTCGCTGATGCGTGGGAAACGGGTGGCGATGGTAGCATCGGCAGTCAAACCAAACTGGCGGGTAAGGTTATACGTCAACTGTAAGGTGGCTGCATAATTCAATTTATCCTTGGTTACGTTCTTTGCTTCGATGCTGTGCTCGGTAGCAACAACAGAACCATCAGCAGCAGTGGCGTATGTATTATAGTTACCCATGTGGAATCCTGAGAAACGTGGAGTAGAAATCTGCTCGGCAGACATGCGGTAGTACTCCAATCTACCACCATAGAACACCTTGAACTTAGGACTTACCTTCCATTCGTCGGTAAAGTAGAGTGCCAACTTGTTCTCTGATCCCTTGGTGTATTCAGGACTCAACTCATTATAACCGAAAGTCTCAGAACGATGAGCTGTCTGCGCAGGATCAAGGGGATTGACATACATCTGGCTCAATGTGCGTGGATAAGCTTCTACGGTGCCTGCCCACTGGAACGAAGACGAATAGTAATTGAGATGGTAATACCACTCGTTTAAACCAATCATTAACTTATGGTTGTTCAACTGCTTAGAGATTTCGGTAGTCAAAAGCGCATTGCTCACCTTACCAACATGCAACCAGGTGCGACGGCCTTCTATATAGCCACTGTAGGCAGATCCATCAGAAAGCTGATAGCCATCAGCCTCGCTCACCTGAGAGATGGTACTTCCTCCGTAATCTACATAATTGGCACGTGGAGCATTCATATACTTGGCGTTGAATTTCCACAACCATCCATTATCAAACTGATACTGGCTGATGAGGGCAATTTCGTTGGCATGATTCTCACTGCCATCGCTCATATTCCATGTCTCCATCTTTCCTGACTTTGTATTCAAGTATTGGAAAGAACCTTGACGCTGCACGTATGAGTCCATACCCGGGTCAAAGCCATCAATCTTCTTGATACTGCCGTCGCCTGAATAGATAAACGGGGCTGCATTGGCAAAATTGCCAGGATTCTTGCTGTTGGAATACTTATATAATAAGGAGATACGTCCCTTTCCATCATTCAAGATGCGAGTGATGCCGAAATGATAAAGTTGGGTACGGTCGGCATAATCAGTAAAGCGAAGCTTGAAACTACCGGGATCGAAATTCTGATACATACTGGCAGTATAAAGCCAATTGTCACCGATTCCACCAGACAGGTTGAGGTCTACATTCTGCATACCAAAATGGTTTGCCTTATAGTTGAGCTTGCCTTTGAACTCTTTCTGTCCCAACTCGCTGAAAGAAGAAACTGCGTATGCAATATTACCTGTAGCAATGGCAGACTCAGATGGAGTCATCAAGTCGGTACCTTTCAGTGAGGCATCGCTACGCCAATGGGCAGACAGTCTGTGTACGGAAGAAGAGTAAACGGCTGGAAGACCGTTTTCATATACGGTTACATCCTCGCTTGGCAATCCTATCTGGATTTCACGAGGCTTGTTGGCATCAGATGCGTTGAGCATCACATTACGCTCTTCCTTTTTCTCCTTGTTTTCAGATTCGTCAGAAGGAAGTGCATACACTTGGCTTGCAGCAGACATCGCTACCAAAGCCATAGAAAATGTACGGATTCTTAAGTTCATAATCTTACAGTTGTTTATTCTTAGTTTTACATGATTTCACTTGCCACCGAATGCGATTCGATTGCGGTTGCAAAGTTAAGGAGATTTTTCAGACATTGGCATCATGTGTAGGTTATGAGTAGATAAATATTAGGTTTGTAAAGTCTATAACCTTCTAATAATCAAGCTATCAAAGATATTAATACTTTTTAATAGAGTAGATGGTAAAAAGAGAAATAAATGTAGTATCTTTGCAGAAAAATACAATTATAAGGCACTCTAATAGCCTATCAGATAGTAACAATAACAATTAAAAGGATAGTTATGAAAGTAGTATTGTGGTTCTTAATGATGTTTATGCCATTAATGGCAAATGCTTCTTCCGTAAACGAGGAACAGCTGTTCCATCGTTTAGACAGTTACATCGCTCAGCGAAGCAAGTTTGCCCAAAGAAAAGAAGCGAAACTGCTAAGACTCAAAAAGCAACTATACACAACTTCCGACAAGCGCAGCCAGCTTAGGCTCTATAACCAGATCTACAGGGAGTATTATACCTATCGTTACGACTCTGCCATGACCTATGCCAAGAAGGGCTACCAGCTGGCAGTACAACTTCAGGATGATTATTTCATCAACCTGAATAAAATCAATCGTGCGGCAGTGCTATCAACAGGCGGTTTCTACAGCCAGGCAGAAGACTTAATGCTTGCAATGGATGTGGAGAAAATGTCACCTAAGTTATTGCAATACTATTATTATACCTTGACTTGGGTATATAGCTACTGGGGAACTTTCTGCAACAAGTCGGAGTTTCAAGAAGGATTAGAAGCCAAAAAACGTTTTTATTTAGGCAAGACTCTTGAGCATATCGGCAACAAGGAATCCGCCCTTTATTACTATCTTTCAGGAGAGTTTGAATATCTAAAGCAGCGTACAAGCAAAAAGATGCTTCAGTTCTACATGAAGGCACTTTCAGCCAGTCCCCTGAACAGCCGTGTGCATGCCTCATCGGCTTATTGCATTGCCCGCTATTATTATGATACCGACCAAAAGGATTTATATGAAAAGTATATTGTAGAAGCAGCTATTTCAGACCAGATATGTCCCCTGAAGGAGAATCTGGCCCTTCAGGAGTTTTCCACCTATCTATATAATAAGGATGCCTCCTATGCAAAGAGGGCTTCCAAATACATCTATTGCTCCATGGAGGATGCCCAATTCTACAACAACCGTCTCCGTATGGTTGAGATTTCACGCATACTTCCCCTTATCACAGAAACGAACCATCAGGCAGAAGTACGCAAGAACCGCATCGTAACAGCATCCCTCGGCATCGTGAGCATCCTGTCGCTAGGATTCCTTGCCATGGCTTTCTTTGCATTCAAGATGAACAAGCGTCTGGCCAAGAGCCGTAGGGAGATAAAAAGCCAAAATACACTCTTGGACGAACTGAACCAGAAGCTGCTCAACACCAATAAGCGAAGAGAGACCTATATGCATTTATTTATGGACATCAGTGCCGTATATATCAAGAAGCTGGATGATTATCGCAAATTGGTAAGCCGCAAAATCAAGGCAAAACAAACTGCCGATCTTCTGACTGCCATCAACAGCTACAAGCTGGCAGAAGAAGAGGCAGCCAACTTCTATATTCGCTTCGACAAGGCATTCATTGACTTATATCCGAATTTCGTGGAAGAATTCAACCAACTGCTGTTGCCAGAAAAACAGATAGTTCTCCCTGCCCCTAACAGTCTCACCAAGGAACTGCGTATCTATGCACTGATGCGACTGGGAATTACGGATGGTCAGGAACTTGCCACCCTCCTGTTCTATTCTACCCAAACCATCTATAATTACAAGGCAGCCATCAGAAAGCGAGCCAAAGAGCTCACCTCTTTTGATGCAGCCATCAACCGACTATGCAATGTGATAGGCTAATCAGAACATATCCTGCTTCGCATCAACCATCATTCCAGTTTTCTTATTGATTTTGAAAACTTGAATCACATGACTGTCACGACACGCCACAAGCATGAACTGTCCGTTAGGCGTGATGGCGAGGATGATATACTTTAAACGTGCGGAATGTACTTAAAAAAGACACATTCCGCACGTTTAAAGCACATTTTCTTAGATATCGCATCATTTTTGGGCTATTCTACATACTCTTTTCTTTACTTTTTATAGCAACAAACGTTAAAAAAACGCTTTAAACGTGCGGAATGTACTTAAAAAAAGATAGATTCCGCACGTTATCTCACTATTTTTTCGTATATTTGCCCCAGAAATATAACTATTTGAACTATGTTAATAGGTAGAAAAGAAGAACTGAAGACACTTCATCAAGCATTGATTGCTGATGAGTCGAAGTTTGTTGCCATATATGGGCGCAGACGAGTGGGAAAGACTTTCCTGGTAAGGGAGGCCTTCAACAATGACTTTGCCTTTTATCATACAGGATTGGCAAATGAGACCAATCGCATACAATTGGCAGAGTTCAACCGTTCACTCACATCATATAGCAAACAGAAACAGTCGAAGTTAAAAGATTGGTATGATGCTTTTGACAGGTTGGAGCAACTGTTGGCACAATCTACTATCCCCAAGAAAGTAGTGTTCATCGACGAGATGCCATGGATGGATTCTCCACGCTCCAATTTTCTTTCGGCTTTGGAACATTTCTGGAATGGATGGGCTTCCGCCCGCAAGGATATTCTCCTCATCGTTTGCGGCAGTGCTACCTCATGGATTATCAATAAGGTGATTAAAAATCATGGTGGATTGCACAACCGAGTGTCTGTCCGTATTCATCTGAAACCGTTTTGCTTAAGGGAATGCGAACTCTATTCCGAAGAAATGGGACTGCGCTTTAATCGCCGACAGGTTTTGGAAGGCTATATGATCATGGGAGGTGTTCCGTTTTATTGGTCTCAACTGAAACCGGGAATGAGTCTGGCACAGAACATCAACCAGTTATTTTTCTCAGAAGATGGCAATCTTCGTCACGAGTTTGATGACTTATACGACTCTTTGTTCAAACAGCCTAAGCCTTATCTCTCGATAGTAGATGCTTTGGCAACCAAGAAAGTCGGAAAGACCCGAACAGAAATCTTACAAGCAACCAAGTTGACCGACAATGGCAAGTTGACGGAATACTTAGAGAACTTGGAATACTGCGGATTTATCCGAAAATATAATTGCATCGGAATGAAAGCTAAGAATGCCTTGTTCCAGTTAATGGACAATTACACCTTGTTTTATTATAAGTTTATCAAGGACAGCTATATCAATGACGCACAATATTGGACCAAGATTACCGGCAAACCCGAGTACAACACGTGGTGCGGTTTGGCTTTTGAACGAGTATGCCTACAGCATGTGGAGCAAATCAAGACAAAGCTAGGCATTCAAGGAGTTATCACCACGGTTTATTCTTGGAGTGTAGCTGGGAGCAAGGATAAGCCGGGAGCACAGATCGACTTGCTGATAGACAGGAGCGATGATGTCATCAATCTCTGTGAAATCAAATACTCCAAGGCTCTATTTCAGATAACTCACACGATAGATGAAAATTTACAAAACAAGCGAGAGCGCTTCATCCAAGAGACTGGTACCGAAAAAGCCGTGCATCTTACAATGATTACGACCATGGGATTATCCGACAATCCTTATGTCTGGGATGTTCAGTCGGTAGTAACAATGGATGACTTGTTTGTTCTCTAAACGTCCTAACTATATTAAGTTGGAGGAGATGGCAACAGAATCTGTTCTGAAAGCATTCTGCAAGGCATTAAAGATAAAGCTCGTAAAAGAGCGCCTCCCTTTACGTGATTTGAACGATGCTTGAGAATATCTTCACAACTACACTATGGATATGTAGATTCCCTAACTGCTTTAACAAGCCAGAGAATATGGTTGCTTAAGTAAGAGAATATGGTTGCTTAAGCTTACGGATACTGAATCTCGGGTTAACGGAGATAGTTTCTTGAGTTAGCGGAGACAGTTTCTTGGGTAAGAGAATACTGCTTCTCTGAGTTTGCCACTAGGCTCAGCAGGTCTGCCGACTGCAGTCAGCACATCTGCTGACTATAGTGACAACACTTTATAGTTGTACAATAACACACCTTATAGTTGTACAACTTTACACCTTATAGTTGTACAACCTTATACACTATAGTTGTACAACTACAAACTCTGATGCAGAGATACTACTTTCTTCTGGAAATACAATTATTATCTGCAACTTTTTATCGAAAAAAGTGAAGAGAAAGATTGCTTTTTCGATATAAAATCGTATCTTTCAAGAAGTTCTATCTGAAATTCAAAGAGTTAACAATTCTTCAGACACTGTCTGAGGAATTCAAAAAGCAAAAACAGCAGACACTGTCTGCTGAATCTTCTTTGCTACCCCAAAAAGGTCAGGCGCTGCCTGACCTTTTTAAATCTCATTTTCCGTATAACTATCCATTTATCTATTAAACTATCACTTTTTCTTGCATAAAGTTTGCAATTTCCGATATTTATGCTTACCTTTGCCGTTGTTAAGAGGGAACTCGTAACACATTACAAAATATCTTATCATAAAAATAAGAAAGGAAATAGCGAATGGAACTGAAAGAGACTTTCCAAAAAGTGAAGGCAGCTAGCAAAACACTTGGTTTGCTAACTGATGAACAACGTAATGAAATCCTGCAGGCGGTGGCTGACGCTATCATCGCAGAAACTCCTGCACTCCTTGCAGCGAACGCAGAAGACTTGGCGAAGATGGACAAGGCGAACCCGCTCTACGACCGATTGCAACTCACAGAGCAACGACTCCAGGATATTGCTTCGGATATGAGACACGTCAGTACACTGCCTTCACCGCTCGGAAGAGTTCTCAAAGACAAGACGCTCGATAACGGTTTGCATCTGCAGCGAGTAGCCGTTCCATTCGGAGTTATCGGTATGATTTATGAAGCCCGTCCTAATGTGACTTACGATGTTTTCTCACTCTGTTTCAAGAGCGGAAATGCGTGCGTACTGAAAGGTGGAAAGGACGCAAACGCCTCAAACTCAGCGGGTATCGAACTTATCCACAAGGTGTTGATAACTTTTGGCATTGACCCGAATGTCGTTACACTGCTCCCTGCTACCCATGAGGCTACCGGCGAAATGCTGAATGCCGTGGGCTATATTGACCTCTGCATTCCTCGTGGAGGAAAGAAGCTTATCAACTTCGTTCGAGATACAGCCAAAGTACCAGTTATCGAAACCGGAGCCGGCGTGGTACATTGTTACTTCGACAAGGATGGCGACCTGGAGATGGGCAAGCGCATCATCACCAATGCCAAGTGCCGAAGAGTGAGCGTATGCAATGCGCTCGACTGTCTGCTGATTCACGAAAGCAGATTAAGCGACCTCCCTGCCCTCTGCGAAGGTCTCGCAGAAAAACAAACAAAGATTCATGCAGATGCCAAGGCTTACGAAGCTTTAAAGGGTCACTATCCTGACACCTTATTATTATATAAGGCAGAGGAAAGCGAAGCGAAGATGAAGGAAACAGATACTAACGTGAAGAGCATCTGGAACACCGAATGGCTCAGCATGCAGATGGGTATCAAGACCGTAGCTTCAGAAGATGAAGCACTCGAACACATCGCTACCTACGGCAGTGGGCACAGCGAGAGCATCGTTTCCAACAACGAAGCTGCCCAGAAGAAGTTCCAGGCAATGGTAGATGCAGCTTGCGTTTATGTGAATGCTCCAACCAGTTTCACCGACGGCGCACAGTTCGGACTGGGCGCAGAGATTGGCATCAGTACCCAGAAGCTCGGAGCCCGCGGACCAATGGCACTTGAAGAGATTACCACCTACAAGTGGTTGATTACTGGCCAGGGACAAATAAGGAAGTGAAGAACGAAGAGTGAAGAATTCAATAGCAATATATATCAGAAATAACAAACAAAAAAAACGAAATAACAATGAAGACATTCTTTAATGTTGAAGACCTTGGCGACTTGAAAGCAGCACTCGCCGAGGCACAGGAAGTGAAAGCAAACCGTTTCGGTTATCAGGAGTTGGGCAAGAACAAAACCTTGCTGATGATATTCTTCAATAACAGTCTCCGCACCCGACTGAGTACACAGAAGGCTGCGATGAACCTGGGCATGAATGTAATCGTGCTCGACGTGAACGCAGGCGCATGGAAACTGGAGACAGAGCGTGGCGTTATCATGGATGGCGACAAGAGCGAGCACCTGCTTGAGGCAATCCCAGTGATGGGTAGCTTCTGCGACCTTATCGGTGTACGCAGCTTTGCCGGTTTGAAAGACCGTGACTACGATTATGCCGAGACCATCGTCAACCAGTTCGTAAAGTACAGCGGCCGCCCAGTCTTCGCTATGGAGACAGCTACCGTTCACCCTCTCCAGGCATTTGCCGACCTCATCACCATCGAGGAGCATAAGAAGGTGGCTCGTCCTAAGGTAGTCCTGACCTGGGCTCCTCATTCCCGTGCCTTGCCTCAAGCTGTACCAAACTCATTCGCCCAGTGGATGAATGCAGCCGATGTAGATTTCGTGGTTACTCACCCAGAGGGCTATGAACTCGACCCTAAGTTCGTAGGCAATGCCAAGGTGGAGTACGACCAGAAGAAGGCGCTGGAAGGTGCAGACTTCGTTTACGCCAAGAACTGGAGCTGTCCGGGCGTGAAAGACCCAGCACTGTATGGTGAGATTCTGAGCAAGGATATGAGCTGGACCATTGACGAGGAGCACATGAGCTGGACCAATGACGGTTGCTTCATGCACTGCCTGCCTGTTCGCCGCGGTCTGATTGTTACCGATGATGTCATTGAGAGCAAGAACAGTCTGGTGATTCCAGAAGCAGCCAACCGTGAGATTTCAGCCGAGGTTGTCATTAAGCGTATGCTCGAATCACTCTAAAGCAGGAAATAAGAAAAAGATAGGAGGAAGTAAAGGAAAACAAGCCTTTGTTTCCTCTTTTTTTGTTATACCCTGCATGATCCTATCCCCATATCTCGGTATTTTTATCTTTTCATCCAGTCTATATTCTTATATCTCATATATTATCCGTACCTTTGCCGGCGAAAAAAAGAAAAACAAGATGGACAAATACATAATACTATCACCAGAAGCCAAGGGTTCATTCAATGATCGCCTTAACTTTCTGTATCTAAAACTAGGTAACATTCTCGATACAGAGAAACTGGAAAATCGTACTTTGCAATATTGTAAAGTATTCCTCAGCGACGCCCAGAACCAGACTCAGGATTTAGAAGAGTCACTCCTTTATCAGGAGTATCTTAAGGATACCCATCTTACGGTTGTGGAGCAACCTCCGCTCAACGGGAGCAAGATTTCACTTCTTATCAAGACCACAGACGATAAGACCCCTATCCTGTTCCACAGTCTCCGACTGACAGAGGAAGAAGCGAAGGGAAAGAATTCATACGAACAGACCCGAATGCTATTCGACAAATACCTGCAACTTATCGCCGGTACAGATATGACGATGGAGCGCAACCTGGTAAGAACATGGATATACGTAACTCATATCGATGTAAACTATCAGGGAGTAGTAGAAGCGCGCAATGATGTTTTCGACCAGCAAGGTCTGACGGCAGAGACCCATTATATAGCCAGTACGGGCATCGGCGGAGCAACATCCGTACGTCATGCATCTGTAGCTATCGACTTTCTGACCGTTCCCGGCATCAGGGAAGAAGACAAGCAATATCTCCAGGCACTTAACCATCTGAATCCTACTCACGAATATGGCGTAGCCTTTGAACGGGGAACCAGCCTTTCTCTGCTCCAGAAGAAACAATATTTCATATCAGGAACAGCCAGTATAGACAAGCATGGAGCGGTTGTATACGAAGGTGATATTGTAAGACAAACCGGCAGATTGCTCGAGAACATCGGTGCTTTATTGAAGGATGGCGATGCGATGATGAACGATATTCAATACTTTATCATCTACCTGCGCGACATCTCAGACTATTATACCGTAGAGCAACTGATGAATCAGTTTTATCCTCAGATACCGCATATCACCTTAGAGGCAAGAGTATGCAGACCAGGCTGGCTGATAGAAATGGAATGCATTGCAGAAAAACAAGAACAGAAATAAATGCTGATAAATGCAGGAATTTACAGCCAAAAGCTCTTCACTCTTCACCTTATGCCCTGAAACGCCCATAAACAGGGCGTTTCAAGGGGTGAAGAGTTATTGGCGACTCTTCACCCACTCTTCACCACTCTTCACCTAGGCACGAGGCATCGAAGCGTAAGAAGAAACGCAAATCCGCCGAAACAAAGAGGTGAAGAAAGGTGAAGAGTGGTGAAGAGTAGGTGAAGAGTGCCCGAATACTCTTCACCGCCCGGAATGCCGATAAACACAGGGGATTCCGAGCAAAAGGTGAAGAGTGAAGAGTATTTCTTCGTAAGCCTTGTAAAAAAACGAAACAAAGGCATTGGGGAAGGCTGTTCTAGGCGAACAGTCCACTAGCGGCTATAGCGCCAGTAGGCTGTCTGTGGTTTGCCTGTTAACTGTCTGTCGTAAACAGCTTATGAATTACCAATTAGAAGTCTGATTAAAACAGGCAGATAATAACAGTTTCCAACATCATCAAACAGAAAAAGTATTACCTTGCCGCTATTGAGCAGCAAGGTAATTACGTACAGGATTGGCATACATCTCGAGAATTCTCTCTCTCAAGTAAGCTTCATCCTTGTTTGGAAGGTCTATTTTCGCAAGTTGACCAGCCATATATTTTTCAAATTTTGCCTTATCTTCGGCAGTATATTCTGCCTGATGAGCTGTTGAGTTTTCAAGCAAATCAAGAGCCACATAGTTGCCAGGATAGAGACGATAGTTCTTGAATATCTGCTCATCCATATAGGCGGCTACCTTATTATATATATCCTGCTTAGGCATATCAGGATCAAGACTGTCCAGATAATCATCAAGACATGGAGCTGCATGATAATGCACATGACCCTTATAACCGAAGATACCGGTCTGCATGCTTACCA
>ERZ791573.442-NODE-442-length-23859-cov-27.264745_pt1 | contig 23859 bp, 23 predicted proteins | sample MGYA00509971_ERZ791573 | MGnify/ENA primary metagenome ERZ791573 (study PRJEB30046, sample SAMN00791921) | human gut metagenome | study: EMG produced TPA metagenomics assembly of the A metagenome-wide association study of gut microbiota in type 2...
GGCTCACGATTTAGTAACTGAACTACTTCAATATTCCTCACTCGCTTGCTTTATGGCGATTTGGTAACTTTGTGCAAATCAACTCATTCCCAACTGTTTACGTTCCAACCTCTCTTATTCTCCTTTGGCTGCTTTAGAGCTTTATGTTAATCATACAAAATCAAGGATATATGTTTGATTTTTACAAATCAATGTTTTCCCTTTAACTGGCATAATGAAAGGTTCTCTTTAAAATGTAAGCTATTTTTGACCACTCAAATCAAACAAACTGCTTTGATTTGACAAAGGAAAAGTATTATCTTTGCATCAGTAATCATCAAATTTAAAGTCTATGATAAAAGGTGTTATCACTGGAGATTTAGTAAACTCCACCAATATAGCTGCCAAATGGAGGCAAACAGTAGTAGATGCGTTGAAGAATCCATTCCACTAACTCCAGTAAAGTTAGAGATGTATCGGGGAGACAGTTTCCAAGTTGTTGTTGACAAACCAGAATATGCATTAGCCATAGCCATTGCACTTAGGGCAAAACTAAAAGCCGAAACCCCAGATGGACAGAAGCTGTGGGATGCAAGATTGGCCGTTGGTGTAGGTGATATATCTTTTGAAAGCGACAATATAGTAACCAGTGATGGAGAAGCGTTCAGACTATCAGGTCATTCATTTGACCATATAGGGAAAAAAAGGCTGAGCATATCAACTCCATGGCCCGATTTTAATACCAACATAGAACTTGTCACTCGTTTTGCAGATGACTTAATTACATCATGGACAGCAAAACAAGCAAGGGTTGTATATCAATCAATGCTTTTTCCTAAACTTCAAAAGGATTTGGCAGAAGAATTAGATATGACAAGGCAAAACTTTAATTACCACTGGAGTTCTGCAAGAGGGCAGCTTATCTTGGACTACATTGAATATTTTAAATCGTTAATCTCAAAATACATAAGGTAGTAATATGGAAACACTCATTATACTTGTAAAGTTACTCTGTGCCCATTTATGTTCAGATTTCATACTACAGACCGATAGAATCAATAGTGGAAAGCGCAAACCTGGCTTAAAAGGCATTAGTTATTTGATCCTTCACAGTATTACACATGCATGTATAGCATATATGTTGGTGGCAAATTGGTCATGCTGGCAAATTCCTGCCATAGTATTCATTAGCCATTTCATAATAGATTTGGTCAAGTGCAAGTGCTGCAAGGAATCGCTCTCAACATTTATATTTGTGATATCCTTATATTGCATTGACTTATGAATAAAAACCCGCCACTCGCGAGGGCAAACCGTTCACCGCCGCCGACATCGACCGCTGGCACCGTCAGCAAGGTTTCCGAGCCGTAGGCTACCACTACGTTGAGCTGCTCTACACCCTGCGCCAGATGTTCCCCAACGCCACCATCCACGGCCACCGTGACTTCGACGCCAAGGAATGCCCATGCTTCGACGCCACGAAGGAGTATGAGGTGCTGAAGTGAGGACTCTTTTATTTATTCAGGAGGCTATGCAATTACGCCATAGCCTCCTGTCTTGCGTTGTACACCCCCCACTATCTTTGAAAAGTCGAAGGGCTTGTCACGAAAGTCACGAAGGTCATGAAGGTCATTAAGAAAACTGAGAAATCTAACAAGCACGGAAAGCAGCAACATTTATCAACATGCTTCCTGCCGTGTCTACTTCTCCTTGCTCAAACATTGTCAAGGCAATGGATATTGCCTCGTTCTCGTCAGAAGCATTAACAACGATATTCACCACATCCATGTCTGTGGTGAGCTCTACTTGATACATATCCATGTTACTATTTCAGAATTTTCTTCCAATCCTCAAGCTTCGCCTCAAACTCTATTGAGTTAGCATTAGACGAACTTGTCACAATAAAAATTTTAATACTACTTTTATGAAGATCATAAAAATACCTATCAAAATAATCTCTTGCCTTACTTTTTCCATTAATCACAATTCGTCTTATGCTTGGATGCGACTCCAACAGTTGCGGAATATTATTAGGTCTCTCTCCACCGGAAATATTGGAATCCAAACTTCCAGCTCTATTGACTGCAGCAAGACAATCCCACAAGGCAACATGATGCTTCATAAGAAACTTTTTGCTGTCGGGTCCTTCACCAAATAACCCATGCATCAACTTCCAGAATGAGTTCTTTGATTTATTCTGATAATAAGCCCGCTCCCTAAGGGAGACATCACTTGGAAATGAGCCAAGAATCAAAATCTCCGAATGCTCATCCACCCAAGGCTCAAGTCCTTCCTTGAAGTTTTCATTATCTTGTGGTTCGGCATTCTTAGAGCATAGATTTTCATTATTGCCAAGCCGTATCTCATTACTTTTATTATCATCATTATTGCACAGAAATTCAGCCACATCATCTGATTTCATAGACTTATCTTTATCTGTTATTTTTATAGTGCCATTATTGCAAAGAATCTCAAAATCTGTTGAATTCATGCTTTTTTTTGGAAAGTCAGTTATATAGAAACCAATTTCACGCATCTTATTTCTGATATACTTCTGCTTGTTAGGATCAGCGTTGTCCTTCTGCAAAAACAGCTGACGTAGATATTTTATCTCAGCCTTTGTAAACGTGTCACGTCCTTTCATAATTCTGTTTAGGTTTAATTGTTAATCCTCGTGTTCCATTGTAAACAGAACACGAGGGCTATTATTTATGTTACTTTATTTTTCTTTCTTTATTTAGAATCTAAATCTCTTCCAATTGTTCCTCGTCTTCCTTCTTGTCATTCAGGAAAGAAAGGAAAAGCTTTAGGAATGCAGTCTCCTTAAAGAAGTAATTTGGATCTTCCTCCATCTTTTCGTATATGTACGAAAAACCAAAATTGGCGTATTGCTCCATCTTGTCAATAAGCTGGTCAACAACTTTTCGAGCAGTAATTTCGCCCTTATCCAAAGCAATAAGGTCAATATCGGTTTTAGCCACAAGAGCAGCAAACAAAAACTGCCGTATTTCGCCATAAGATTTTCTTCCAAGACGATTTTCTTGATTTCCCCAATATTGTATCGGCTGTCCGAATGACTTTATTTTAGCTTTATCTTCAATCAATGGTTTTGTTTGGTCAAAATACAGACCAATGAAAAAGGCGATAATAAAAAGCTCATAACCCACACCAAATATCTTGGCACAAGCTGCTTGATATGATGTTGTGCCTCGTCCATAGATACCAAATGCAAAATTAATGAAATTTTCTTTAACTCCAATACTTTTTATGCCTTTTTTGTTTTATGCCTTCATATCTTTAAGTAAATACCTGCAATATCACAAGACTTGCCCTTAAAGTTTGCCGTTATCAACGATTTTGTGTAACTTTGGTACAGATAAACAAAACAACTAAAACACACATAGAAGAACCAAGCATAAACTATGACCTCACGTTTAGGAGCTTTAGCCAAAAGATAAAGGACATGAGGATGGGGAGAATTAACATGGACTGCAAAACAGGCAAAGGTTGTTTATCAATCCATGCTCTTTCCTAAACTTCAAAAAGACACGGCTGAAGAATTAGGCATGACAAGGCGAATGCTTCTCAAGCAATGGACACCATCCTCACCTAACTATCAGAGTTTGCCGAAGGCTGGACAATAGATTGGCTATATAGAAAGAATATTAATCCTTACATTTGTCCTTGTAGGTAGTTTTGAGGGCGTTGGTTTCTTGTTGGCAGCAAAGTCTGTATTTCGTTTTGGTGAGTTGAACAAAGCCAAGGAAATCCAAACAACAGAATATGTCCTAATAGGCACATTTGCAAGTTTCACTATCGCCATCTTTACAGGAATAGTAATAACACACTTATATTTGTGATACCTTTATATACAATACTCTGTTAATTCTAATGTAATCGTTTGAAAATGAGAGAGTTAATTAACGTAATATAACTAATGAAATTTGGTTGAGTGGCTGATTATCAGTAACTTTACAGTGTACTAAGCTTAAAGTAACATGACATCAGAACCACTCAACCAATATACGGAAATATGCAGAGATTCTATCAAAAGTTCATCTGCAAAGTTAAGCAAAACTTTCGAGAATCTACTCTTGGAAATACTTTTATTGTACATGACGATACAAAGAAAGATAAATTTCACTCAAATGAACCAGTTGGACTTTTCCTACAATGCATCATTCGCATCACAGAATGTGGCAAAGGTGATGATGAAGGAAAATGGAATGCCGTATTCCATGGCTTCTTTCAAGTAGGTCATGGCAAGCACATACATCGCTAAATTAATTTTCGACAAGTGTCGGAGAATACCGAACCGAAAGTTAATTAGTCATACTGTCAAAGAACTCTTTGGCTGGCGGCGTAAAGCCGCTTAGCCGTTATCTCAAATTTTAACGAACTATTGTTAGAATAAACACCAAATAATTATAGGTAATTTAGATGTTTTGCATGTATGAAGGAATTTATTAATATTTTTTGAAAGAATTTTGTTAGATTTTCGTGTTTGTTCACTGATTATTTGTATCTTTGTCATCGGACTTTCATATCCAAGCTTTCCTGTCGCAGTTAGACGAGTTCTTTCTTGACACAAATTGGATTGCTCACGCCGTGCAGAGCGTAGTGAAGTCGTTAGGCAAAACTATGTAATGTGGGCTTTGGGTGGGAAAGAAGTCCAAGACATATAAAGGCGTTTATCGACGCTATGTTTGAGACTCTCTGTTAATCTAGCAAATTCACAGTAATTATTGTCTTGAACGTGGTCAACGGTAGATGTCCCGGGGTGTGAATACATCTATCCCGTGGAGACCTTGTAAGCATGTATTGTACCCTTATGGGCGCAGTGGCTCTGTTTATAAAGGTCTCTTTGCGGTGGCGTATATCATATCGGCGTGGGCTCTGACGTTGTCTGTTCAACAATAATAGGCAATTGCTAGAGCCTCAGAGAGTGGAATGGACAACATGACGATTCCACGCTTTTTTGTGTCTGTGTATCAAGTCAAGTCTTTGATAAGATACCATCACGATATGGAAAAATATTGCGCCACGTCAGATGTAAAATGCACAGTAGGAGCCGACCTATCTCCTCAAAGCGCTGGACTTACCTCCAACGTCCTCCCCGAAGTTCGAAAGCCTATCAAACCAACGGACTCACAAACAGGGGTGTCCACCAATAATGTCTTGTCGCTAACATCAGTAGACACTAATAAAGACACAAAAGACACTCCCCATTGGTATGCTCTCCGTACCACATACGGCAGAGAAAAGAAAGCATACGAATATCTTCTGAGCAAAAATGTAGTAGCATTCTATCCTACATTAAAAAGCGTTAAACTTGTTGACAGCAAACGTATCACCGTAGAAGAATCACGTATTCCTAACATCTTCTTTGCATACAGCACAGAAGAAGAATTAAAGACTTTTGTTTACGACAACGTAAACCTCCCCTACCTCCGCTTTTATTATCGACATACTCACGTTGGCAACAAGATTGTCAAGGCACCATTGGTAGTACCAGACAATCAGATGAACAGCCTAAAGATAATTTGTGCTGCTGATTCTGATGATATAATTGCTTCAACTGAAGAAGTGGAGAAATTCAAGACGGGTCAAAAGGTGCGGATAACTGAAGGCAAGTTCGCAGGCGTGACAGGCATAGTAGCCCGCTACCAAAGCCAACAGCGTGTTGGCATTGTAATCGACGGACTGCTAACGGTGTGTACAGCGTATGTGCCGAGCGCGTTTATTGAGAAAAAAATTTAAAACTATAGAATATGAATAGTAAAATTTTAAAATTTATAACTGGAGCAATATGTCTTTTTAGTGTTAGTGGGTTGTATTCATGCAAAAACACTACTCCAACTCCAGAGGATACAAGGTATATTAAAGATTTTCATGTGGCAAATTTTCTTCATTCTGCAAATATGCTTGAAGAAGGTAAATTAGCGTTGTATGTTGATTATTCCACTTGTATCGCAGAAGGCATGAAAACCTCTGCCCTTTATGTAAAGCTAGTTCCGTCTTTTGTAGAAGCTACAAAAACCTTTTATTCAATAAAAGGAGATTCTATAAAGCAAGAAATTCCAGCAGATACATATAATCGCCTCCTGAATATACACGAAGTTAATTATGCGGATTTAAAATATGCAGCAGAACAAATTGCAAAGGGTAATACAGAAGCTGCACTTCTGACTGATGGCGAATACTATAATCCCACAATGGCTGGTGCCAATCCTAATAATCCATATTTGGCAGACGCTTTTAAAACATGGATGAAAAAAGGGCACGATATCTTTATTATCTCTGAGCCTTATATAGAGACCAATAATGGTATTCAATATAACAAGAAGCGTTTCTATTTTCTTTTCACAGATACAAGGTTGAAGAATAACATATATGACCGTATCGCTCAAACGGCATCTTTAGAACAATTTCCAAATGTTCAGATTTTCCATCTTTCAGCAGACCATCCTAACATTATGGCAGAAGGAAACTCTTCACAGACAAATGATTTGCTTGCTGCAAAAATTGAGCCTTATGGTATTTTTGAGATACAAGATTGGACTTTGGATTGGAAACAAATAGAAAATTATATCATGGGTGCAGTTGATGAACAAACAGGTAATCCACTTCCTAATGGTGATTTCGTTATTAAGGGCTTAAAAGTAGATAGAAACTCGTTCGGTGGTTATAAGATTACAGACGTTGATGTGAAAGTTTATGACATGAATATGGCATATATGGATTATTATATGCAAAAGGAGTCTGGAGAGAAAACAGGAGCTCTTGGTGAAGAACTTCCAGAGTGCCCAAATTTTATTGTAATTGATCATAAGGAATTTGAACGCCATGGAATGATTAATCTCTATTTTGACATAGTGAATTATAACAATGCTTTTCTTGTTGGAAAACCAAACAACTATTTCAAGATAGATTTCTTTATTACTAAAACCGAAAACGTATTTTCAAAGTATTCTTCCATGTTTACTTTTGATCTTCTTGGACACCCCGGTATTACCAACAGTTCTGTGGTTACAAGCGTAGAACAATGTCTCGTTGATAAAGATTTGGAGAATCAAATGAAGCACTCCCCTTTCTATACAATTTATGTTAAAAGCAATAAATATTAAAAAAATATAGGACATATGAGAATAACAACTCTTCCCGCACTTCAGTCTTTACAGGACGAGACTATGGTTTATGCTGCAATTGTGGGTGCAGTAGCATTAGGTTTTTCATTTTTAGTTGCATCATTGATTGCCTATAAAGGTGGCAATGATCGTTCTTACATAACTCGTAGAATTTGGTATGTAATTATAGGTCTTGCTGCAGTCGCGTTTTTCTACATATACAACGATTTCTTTGTTAAGCCCAATATTACAAATGTAGGTTGGCAGAGTATGTTCTCTGATACAAATTTCATAAGCATCTTTATTAACTTGGGCGTATATCTTGTTGGTGGTATAATTCTCATGTTTACCTTCAGACACAAGAAATTCGGTTCCATTCTTGGTAAAGAAAAGAATGCATAACACAATCTAATAATCACGCGAATATGGCAAAACAGTATTTCGTAATGGGTATCGGTGGTACCGGCATGCGTTGCATTGAGTCCTTGATTCATCTTTGTGCAATGGGCATGTTTGACGATACTGAGATACACCTTTTAGCTCTTGACACCGATAAGAACAATGGTAACTTTTCTCGATTAAAAGAGGTCAAAGAAGCCTATGTTAATGCTAAAGATTTGGATATGGCAAATCGCACGTCATTGACAGATACGTTCTTTTCTGCTGATATAAAATATTATGAGTTCAGCCCTAACTACGAAAAAAAGAGTACCTTCAATGATGTTTTTAACTATGGTAATACCAAGTATAATAATCCTGAGGAGGCAGACTTGGCAGATTTGGTTCTTACAGATAATGTAGAGAACTTCAATTTGCGTCATGGTTACCGAGCACAAACACATCTCGGTTCCATGATGATGTATCACTCGATTATTGAGGCTGCACGTTCGCGTATGGATAATGAGCTGAAGCAGTTCCTTCAAGTTCTTATTCAAGCATGCAATGGTGGTAGCGATCCCAAAGTTTTTATTTTAGGCTCTGTATTTGGAGGTACAGGAGCTTCTTCTATCCCTATTATACCTCAGGCTATTTCTGAGGCTGCAAGTATTATGAGTAATGGTGCAGCCAACATTTTAGGTCGAGCATACTTTGCATCAACACTCTTGACTGCATATTTCAGTTTCAAGGCTCCTTCTGCAGAAGAATTGAAAGACCAAAAGGTTATAGCTACCAGTGACAAATTTGCATTAAATTCCCAGGTTGCAATGATGTTCTATGATGATGATACAACTGTCAAAAATACATATCAGCGTTTCTATATGATGGGAACAGACGGACAAGGTTGGGATCCTATGGTGCGTGAAAAGGATAAGATAACCAAGACTATTACGGGTGGTAGTGAACAAAAGAATGATTCGCACTACATAGAACTCCTTGCAGCAAGTGCAGCTCTTGACTTCTTTAATTGTGACATAGCTCATTTGAAGGAGAATAAGAGCGCCGGTGAAACGGACTATGTGTATCGTGCAGTTGATGGATCGGGCAAGTTTGAATTCAAGGATTTCGTTGGCAACAAGGATAATTATGATAAAGACTTTGCAAAGAAGTTCGGTATGCTTATAGCATTCTCTTTCCTCTGCAACGATCCTGATATAGACTTTGTTGAGGGTGTTCGTTGCGGTAATCATAAGGAAATTACAGGATTCGACGGAATGGATGTAAATCAGGTTGAGTACTTGAAGAAATATTTCAGTCTCTTTAATGTTCGTAAGGTAAATGACGAATTTGCAGAAGGATGGATTCGTCAGATTCATCGTTCTGCTGGTGGTGGCGATAATTTCCTTTTCAACCCTAAGTTGTTTGCATTCCATACTATGAAGGAATTGCACAAATACGATTGGAACAAGAACCTGTATAGGAATGAAGGCATTGGTAAGGATTGGACTTTCTCTGTTGGCTTCTTTGGCTCCAAATTCAATTCTTTTAAGGAAGAATTTATAAAAACGCTACATAACGGAACCCCAACAACGATTACAAATACTGGAGAGCGTTTCTATAAACTCGTTTATGATACGCTTTGCAAAATCTATAACATAAACTAATTTGATACGCTATGTCTAAAGCTTTATTGATAAAGAGCTATACAACTCTTACAACCGGCACACAGGGTAATTGGAATGACCTGAACATGGCGTCTTCCTATATCCAGGGAATCCAAACAGGAAAAATTCTCGAAGATGTAAGTGCAGACAAAATTGCTGCACTAATTTCAGGCGTACCTACACCATGGGCACGAGCAAAGCTTTTTAAGTTTGCGCTTGGAACTTTGGCGAACCCTGATCCTGCAATTTCAAATTCTGGTCTTACCCAGTTTTATGAGATGCTTCACGGAGAGTGGAGAGGTCTATTGGCTTTGATGGCTTTGTACTCAGATCGCATTCGCATTTCAAAACCTGTAATCATGAATGCAAAGGGAGGTGATTATGAAATTGCTTCAGCATTCGGTCGTATGCTTTTCAACGACAAGGATATTTGGAGCAATCAGGATGTTCTTGCTAAAGATCCTGATGCACAGCCATACATTCATCTCTTGTATTATAAGGACCAACTTATTGGTGGAACATCACCACTGACCGGTGTTTTTACTGGCGTGAATTATTCAAACCTGAATGGCATGAATGATATTAGCTGGTATAGAAATGGTAAGTTGGAGGATCCAATGCCATATCTCTCACCAGATCAGTTACAGAAGCTCTATCTGTTTGTCAAGAATATGAATGGCAACCTTGATGCTTTCGAGAACAAGGTTAACCAGTTCCGTCAGGATGAGCAGCGAGTAAATATTGATGGCTTCAAGAGCATGAGCCGTGATTGGGAATCGGAAATTCTCCAGAAGGCTCATGGAAATCTGCGCAATATGGGCCCCATTCCAACTTACGGTGCTTTGTCTTGTCCATTCAATGTGTTGTTCTGTAGCGATGTTCCTGTATACATGAAGCCAGACTTTACATTTACATATGTCAATGGAACAGACTATCAGAAGATTGGCGACATTCAGAATCTTCTCAGTTCTGACAGTTATGTACTTGGTTGGGCAGAGGATGCAGAACAACGCCAGAAGCGTTCTGAAGCACCTGTTTATTATTTACAAGTAAAGGATTTACATTCTGGTTCTACATGCTATTTCACTATCCCCCTTTCAGAGATGGGTATAGACATTTTCAAGAATCGCTTTGCAGAATTGCTAGATTACAATGCAGGAGGTAACAGCCACATAACCGCTTCAATTAGCGATAATGGTGATATGCTTTCTGTTTCTATGGTGGTTGAAATTGATGGTGAGAGCGTAACACTTAACACTCGTGAGTACCAGATTGAATGGATGGAAGATATGGGACGCGTTATCATGTGGCCAAACTTTGTATCAGACCGATGGAATAAGTATTATATGTATACAGAGTTCACAGCTGATGCTAAGAACGGGTTCCAGCCTATTTTCAAGTTCGAAGGAAATATCATCCGTGATGGTAACGAAAAATTCTTTACTCCACAGTATGAGGCAGCACCAAATGAAGAACTTGGGGTACACATCAAACCTTTGATTACATATCCTGCAGGTAAGGTTGAAGACCTTCCAAAGTACAACATTATTGCAGCTGATAAGCCATTTGAAGGCCTTTTAGCCACTGTGCAAAAGGGTGGTCACGATGAGCGTGCTGGTTACCTGATGCTTCGTCATAGCATTATAAAGGATCTGTCTTCCATCGACATGAAGAGTACTGCTGTAGTTGGAATCGATTTTGGTAGTAACAACACTTGTGTTTATTATAATGCAAATGATCGAGGCGCTATGCCAGTTCAGTTTGAGAATAATCGTGCTGTACTTGTCGGCAATGAGAATGATAACAAGAAGGCCAATGCTGGTAATGATGAACTTTTATTCTTCACTAACTACCCTGCAGAAAATGGACAATTGAAATCATGGTTGCATGAGCATGATTCACGATACAACTGCTACAATCAATCTGAGGAAGTTGCTGGAGGTGTTCCTGTAAACCGTCCGAATGTGGTGGTTCGTGAGATGGATGAATTTGAAATAAAGACTCAGGCTGGTATACTTCATTATAACATGAAGTGGTTGGACAACGAGAAGGGACTTGAGAAGAAGCGTGCATACTTGAAGTCTATTTGGCTCCAGACATGCGCATTCCTTTATAAGAATAAGATTCGTCCCGAAGAAATCAGTTGGAGCCATCCTGGTTCTATGATGGAATCGGACGTAAATGACTATGACAAAATTTTCAACGATTTGCAGAAGATCTATCCAATCACAACTGGTAGAAAACCAGAAATCAATGAGAGCTATCCTACAGAGGCTGAAGCTGTATGTAGCTTTGCCCTCTCGCAAGATTTCGGTCTAGCTGGCAATAACATGTTCCTTGGTATTGACGTAGGTGGTAGCACGAGCGATATCCTGCTTCTTGGAAAGGATCCTAACAATGGAAACAAGGCAACATTGTTCCGTGAAAGTTCTGTCCGTCTTGCAGCAGGTGTATTCTTCGATGCTGTCATTAAGTCCGAAACATTCCGTCAAGCATTGGTAAACTTCCACGAAAGTAATCAGCGTGCGGTTTATGTATCCAATATCCGCGATGTCTTGACAGAAGCCAACAAGGCTCCTTACTACTTGAATAACATCTTTGATCAGTTGAAGACTATAGATGATTACGAGAACTTCTATGATACAATCAACCGTGATGCAAAATTCGTATTCACAATCCCTGCTTATGTAACTGGTCTGCTCTTGTACTATTCTGGTATGTTGATTGGTAAGACGATTAAAGATAATAACCTAGATAACATCGACCGAATTGACATTCTTTCATTTGGTAAGGGTGGACGTATTTTCCACTGGCTCCGCAATTCTGCAGGAAACCGTGCAACTCGAGAGTATTATTCAACCTGCCTCAATGCCGGTGTTCATTGTGTAACAAATGTTGAGTTAACTGTTAAGTATCGTGATGAAATTGAAGTTGACAATAAAGCAGAAGTTGCTAAGGGTCTGTGTGATCCTAAAGATGTTGTCAAGAAACAGAAGGCTGAAGACCGTGACATATGTGGCGAAATAGGAGTTAAGTATCTTATTCCTGGAGGAAGCATGAAGAGTTTGTCAGTTGAGGACGAACTTACTGGTGACTATTTCTCTGACGATATGGGCAACTTCGATTTCTCAGGAATCACCAACTTTGAGGCATTCATGGATATATTTATCGAGTTTGTTAGCCAGAAGACAAAGCTGTATGCTAAGGCTGATAGCGAGTTGCGTGATGATTTGTCCGATCTTCCAAGCAAGATAGCAAGCTTCATTTGCAACAATGATAGAGAATACAAAAAAGCTAAGGATAAAGCGAAGTCTGGTGAAGGTTTCCACTATCATCAGCCAATCATCATCGCAGAAGGAATCTGCTTCCTTAGCACTTTGATTAGAAAAGCTTTTAACCAGTAATAAGTTGGAAGAAATCAAAATAATATGAAGTCATTAGCTCTATACATAGACAAGTGGTATATTGTCGGTGCTGTAAACACCGACGGTATCACTCGTCTTGTAAATCTACCTAACCGCGAGGATCGCATTTGGCTCTATTTCTATGAAGATGTTGCCAATGACGAAATTTCCTATGGCAAGGGGTTCCAGAGCAAGTTTCGTAACAACGAACCTCACTATTATGGTGATGTATTCTCTTTGATTACTCAGTCTTCGGCCCAATATACCATGTTTAAACGTTCCCAACCAATGAAGGGAATATTTAAGTCTTCAAAGATTTTTGATGATTTACGCAAGGATATGGACGAAGATGGGGATATAACCACCTACATATCATTCTCAAAAGACATTTCTTTGGCTTCACGTCTTCTCTTTATTGAGGAGTTGAAAGAAGAAAGATTTGTTGTACAGGAGAGTGTTGCGCGCATTTGCCATCTGGCTTTGGAATATGCTGCAAAAAAAAGCAACTATACAGAAGATGGATATTACCTTGTTCTAAATGCTTGTAATGAAAATCTTCACTATGTACTCTATCAGAAAACAGATGATCTATTCAATAGAGAGAAGGAAGATGTTCTTGAAGGTCTTGGAACCGATGTTAGAAGCCGTGCTTTGATAGAAAATGTAGTTGATAATATTAATGAAAGAGAGTACTTGCTGAAAACAAAGGAAGAACGAGAGTCTGAATATCTGAGAATGAATCAATTTGTAGATGATTGGCTTGTTAAGTTAGCGTCTGCAAGAAGTTATATTCCAGTTGAGCTCACAAACGTAACTTTATCTCGTGACCCTTTTAAGAATTATCCAGTTCAAGTCAAGAAATCAAAGATTGATGAGAGAACAGATAAGATTGTCAAGGACATCATAAACGTAATTGTTCGCTTTGTTAAGGATGCAGGTGTAAGCCATGAACAGATTAAAGGAATATTGTTCTTGGGTAATACATTTACCAACATTCAGTTTAAGAAGGAATTACGCAGCTACTATAATCTTGATGATTGCAAGATGGTAAGTTACAAGGATTCAGACTTGTCGTCATTGGTAAGTGCTTACACTTTCATAGATTGTAGTCAGTTCTCTGCAGCACAAAATGTGATGAGAGGTAATGCGGAAGCGGAACTTCGTCGTATCAAAATTGCGGAGGAGGAAGCTGAAGCCATGAAACGCGCTAAGGAAGAAGCTGACGCAAAGGCTGCAATCGAAAAAGAAGCAACAGAAGCAGAACGTAAGTTTAAGGATGCCATGGACATGGGGTATGATGCAGAACGCGAGCATGACTATGACAAAATGGAGGAGTTCTTTAACATTGCTCTTACCTTGCGTCCTGATGATGAAGAGGCCAAACAAAAACACGAAGAGGCTCTGTGTAAGAAAGCAGAATTGTCAGTTCAGCAGAATCATTATAAAGAAAAGATTCAACAAGCAAAAGCCGCATACGATGAGAATGACTACGAAGCTGCAAAATTCAAAGCAGAGGAAGCTCTTAGTTTTATGTCGGACTCAAAAGAGGCATTACGTATCAAAGAGGACTCAATTCGTCGAATTAAGAGTCAGAAAGAACTCGAAAGATACCTTAATCGTGCCGATTTGTTTATTGCACAAAAAGCATACTCTGAGGCTATTCAAGAACTTCAAAAGGCTAAACTTCTCGATGTTGATTATAAGGATATTATTGAGCGTGAGACTCGAATCAAAAAAGAACAGCAAGCTACTAATAGCAGAGTAGAGGAACTCTCCAATCAACTTAATTCTGCATTGAATGAAGGTCGATATGATGATGCTATAACCACCTGCAATGAGCTCATAGACGTCGATTTTACCAACTCACGAAAGTGGAGTGCTCGTATTTCAGATATTAACATCAAGAAGGAGCGTGCGGTGGAGGACCGGAAGCGTTGGGAAAAACTTGTTAGAGATATTGATTCTGCACAATGGGAAGAGGACTGGAGTCGCATTATCACTCTTTGCAAAGAAGCACTTGATATAAAGGACAATCCTGATATTCGCACAAAGTTAGAGAAAGCTGAGGCTAAGTTTAAGACAGAAAATGAACTTAAAATGCTTGATCAAACTATTGCGGAGATAAAAGATTTGATTCTTGGCTCACACTTTGCTGATGCGGAAAAGAAGTTGGCAAGTCTGAGACGTATGAACCTCGACCCATCACGGGAGGCAAAAGTACGAGATCTAAATAGATTAATCTTCACAAAAGTGGATGAAGCGGAACAACCAAAGGGGCCTAAGAGAAAACCACGACCCAAACCTGGTAACGATCCTTTTGGTTGGGACTTTGACACACCAAGATCCAAGCCTAAACGAGCAATGCCTGCTACAAAACCTCAAAAGCCAAAATCAAATGATAACTTCTTTGATTCAGCAGTAAAGGTAAATAAACCACTAGAGAAAAAAAGTATTTCGAAACCATCTGGTAAAATTACGAACGACGATTTTAATTTTTAATACAACAAAACAATGGAAGGCGTACAGTTAAAGCGCAAGGTGACCCTCCGCAGAAAGGAGAAGCCAGCAGAATTCACGTTCACAGGTCTTTTGAAAGTAAAGCTCCTGTGGCAGTCGTCAACAGATCTCGATCTTTGCATATTCTTTAAGAAGAAAGATGGAGAGGTAGGAGGTGTGTTCTCTTCTGCATTTCGTCAGAGAAAATCTGATTTAGGTTCTCTAACAGAGTTTCCATATATGCTTCACAAAGGTGACGAAGCTGAACCAGAAGCAGGTGGCGAGTCTGTAGAACAGATAAATATTGCAAACCTCAACGAGATTGATACTGCATATATTTGTGTTCTTAATTATGGTAAGGCTATAGAAGGCGAAGAGGTGAATTTCGCACATGATTCTGGCCGTATAGAGATTATGAGTGATAATGGTGACTATTTTGAAGTAGTTATTGATGCAGAACAACAAGGACATGTTTATCATGTATGCTCAATCAAGAATCACGAAGGCGAAAACTCAGTAATGAATGAAGGAGTTGTTATGGATCTAGGTACTGCATTCGATAAGATTCCAGGATTCTCACTTATTTGCGAATAAATCATTATTAAAGTATAACTTATAAATTTTACTATCATGGCAGTAACATTAAAAAAGAAAATTACCCTCAGACGTAAGGGTGAGGCTTCTGACTTTACATTCAGTGGCAAGTTGAAGGTTAAACTCTTCTGGAGTTCTCCGACCGATCTCGATCTTTGCTTGTTCTTTAAGAAGAAGAATGGCGAAGTTGGTGGTATCTTCTCTAACGAGTACCGTGGACGCAAAAGCGATCTTGGCAATCTTAACGAATTTCCATTCATGCTTCACATGGGCGACAATAAGGAGCCTTCAGAAGGTGAGGAAGAGACAGAACAGATTAATGTTGCCAACCTCAACGAGATCGATGAAGCCTATGTATGCATCGTGAACTACGACGCTGCAGTAGAAGAAGAGGATGTAACTTATGCAGAAGAAGGTGGCCGTGTTGAGCTTCAGAGCGATTCTGGTGACTATCTCGAGGTTATTGCAGACTCCGCTGATCATGGTCCTATCTACTGTGTTTGCACAATCAAGAATAACGATGGTGTAAATTCTCTCAAGAAGAGTGGCGGTGATGAGGATCATCCTGAAGTTATGGATCTCAGTACTGCATTCGAGAAGATTCCTGGTTTCGAACTGATCTGTAATTCGTAATTATGGTGTCAATTAAGCATAAGGTGACTTTGAAGACTAAGGTAGCTCAGGAGGAAACTCCTGAAGCTATCGAAAGTCCTAAAGTTACTTTGAAGAAAAAACAGCCCGAAGCACCTGTAGTTACTGAGCCAAAGCCAGCTCATGCTCCAACTCAGCCAACAGCTGAACCAAAGCAAGAGCAAAAATCTATATCTCCAACTCCTCAACCAGAGAAAAAGTCATATACAGGAAAGGTTATTGGTGGTCTCGTTGCAGCTGCTATTATTGCTGGCATCTTCTTCTTTATCAATAATAAGGAGAGTGAAGGTGGCAATGATAGCACTCCAACTGAGGCTATTGCTCAGAATACAGAGAAACAGAATAAGGGTAATGACGCTCTTGCAGTAGAAACTTCTAATGAAGATGCTTCCGCTCAGAGCAATGATGTACCTGCAAACGGTTCAGAAGCGAATGTTGCTGAAAATACAGACAAATCTCCAGCAAACACAACTTCTTCGGCTAACCCTGCTAAGGTAAATGACAACCATGTTGCAGAACAACCAACAAAGCAGAATCCTACAATTATTGCAGAGTCTGCTAAAACTGCACAGTCTAAGCCTGCGGCTACCCAGCCTACAAGGCCATCTTCAGCCACGTCAGCACCTGTAAGTGGTGATGTTGAGGAAAATGCTCGACGTGTTATTCGTGGAGATTTTGGCAATGGTCAGGAGCGTAGGGATAAGTTGGGCTCTTCATACTCAGAGATTCAGGGCAAGGTTAATGAAATGTATCGTCAGGGTCTTGTATATTAACCAAGATTTCAAGGAACAGAAAAATGTCTTAAAAGGGGCGTTACTCATTATGAAAGTAATGCCCCTTTAATAAAAACCATATTAGGCAATGAATATTCGTATCACAATAATGGCATTAGGCCTTCTTGCTTTTACCTCTTGCCATCATAATGAAAGTAAAGATAATTCTGTAGTAGAACCTACGCAAGCCCAGCAAAAGCTACTTGATGCAGGTTGGACAAATGAAACACCAGATGAAGATATGAGTGAGGATTATGGTATCAAACCTATTTATGGTATTCAAGACAACTATTTTGACATTGTTATGGGAGACGGATGCAATGTGGCTGTAAAAATCATGGAATTAGGCACAGACAAATGTATCCGTTACGTCTATGTTGCAGAAAATACAACTACAACGGTTCCAGAAATACCACAGGGCGTTTATTATCTAAAGCTTGCTTATGGATATGATTGGATGGAAAAGGAAACAGATGATGGTAAACAAGGAAAGTTTACACGTAATGTGTTGTATGAACGAAGCCAAGATACCTTTGACTTCGGAATAAAAAATTCTAAAGATGAAATAAATTATCGTCTGGATATAAATGTTGTTGATAGTAAGTTGGAGAATAATTTCCAGACGATTACTATCGATGAAAAAGAATTTATGAAATAAAATGAAAGTAATATAACTATGATTCTGTACATAATTCTTGCACTCATACTATGGTTTGTCTTACCTTTGTTTATAGAAGGACATATAAGGAAGAAAACTGATAGAAAAGCTTGGTCAATACTATCTCGTATTGTTGCAATAGCATTAGTTTTATTGGCTATATATAGATTCTTAATTTTATAAATAACTCAGAAAAGACAGCAGTTATTAGAATCTTTGAAGACTTGGTAAATACGGGCAGAATCATAAGTACTGGTGATATGAGTTTTATGATTGAATTCATTAAAAAGTACAATTATAAATTTGGGATTATATGAGAAATAGAACTCTATTTTTAATTTTTATACTTTGCTTGTTTTGTGCAAACAATTCTGCTTTTACGAAGTATGTTACGAATAATCTAAATTTGCGCTATGAGGCAAATACGCATTCGTATATTCTAACAGTAATACCACGAGGAACTGCAGTAACTATAGATGAAGATTGTGATTGTAAGTGGGTTCCTGTTGAATATAATGGGTATGTCGGATACATTTCTACAAAGTATCTCTCTAATACACCTGTTCGCAAAACTTACAAACACCGCATAGGCACCTCAGTACGAAAAGGTCGCTATTCTTCATATAACCGAAGAGGTGGTTTACGATATTATACAAACTCATATGGCAACAGAGTTCAATCTCCAACCTATTACAACTCACGACCAGCAGGTGCTACTGCTCTTTGTAGGGATGGAACTTATAGTTTCAGCCAAAGTAGAAGAGGAACGTGCTCGCATCATGGCGGAGTGGCAAGATGGTACTGATAAAATATATGGTTTTTTATAGATAAAAATATTCATGAATATAAGATACAATGGAACAAAAACATCACTACACAGGCTTGACAGATGCCCAGGTGCTCGAAAGCCGCAGAAAGAATGGTGCCAATGTGTTGACACCACCAGAGAAAGAACCTTTATGGAAACAGTTCTTGGAGAAGTTCGGTGACCCGCTTATCATCATCCTGATGATTGCAGGCGCTTTGTCGATAGGCATATCATGCTATGAGTTCTTCGGACTCGGACAGGGCGCAGCCGTATTCTTTGAGCCGGTAGGAATCTTTGTTGCTATCCTTCTCGCAACGGGGCTTGCCTTCTATTTTGAGTTGCAGGCCGACAAGGAATTCACGATTCTCAATCAGGTGAACGACGACGAGCCAGTAGAGGTGATTCGCAATGGCAACACAACGCAGATTCCTCGTAAGGATATTGTTGTCGGCGATATAGTGATTCTCAATACCGGTGAGGAAGTTCCAGCAGACAGCGAATTGCTCGAAGCTACATCGTTGCATATGGATGAGTCAACATTGACTGGTGAACCAATGTGTGGCAAGAGCGTCGATGAGAAAGATTTCGACAAGACTGCAACCTATCCTACAAACCATGTAATGAAAGGCACTAAGGTTATGGAGGGTCATGGAATATGCCGTGTACTTGCTGTTGGTGACAAGACAGAACAAGGTAAGGTGTTCGAGGCTGTGCAGATTGACGACAGTGTGAAGACTCCACTCAATGAACAGCTCGATGGTCTGAGCGACTGGATAACTAAGGTAAGCTATGGTTTTGCCGCACTTATTGTCATCGGACGTATCATTATGTACTTCGTAACAAATGGAACCGACTGCTTCGGTTCAATGGAGCAGGTCGCTCCGTTCATAGCATACGTTCTTCAAACATTGATGATTGCCGTAACGCTTGTGGTTGTGGCTGTGCCGGAGGGACTGCCAATGGCTGTTACCTTAAGTTTGGCTTACAGCATGCGTCGTATGCTCAAGACCAACAACCTTGTAAGAAAGATGCATGCTTGTGAGACAATGGGTGCAACTACAGTTATCTGTACCGATAAGACGGGAACGCTGACGCAGAATCTGATGAGCGTGGATGAGATGAAAATATATGGCGATACGCCGAATGAGGTTATTAATGAGGGTATTGCCGTAAACTCTACTGCTTCCATTGATTTCTCGGACAAGAGCAAACCGCAGATTCTTGGTAACCCTACGGAAGGAGCTCTTCTTCTTTGGTTGAACAATAAGGGTGTAGATTATCGCTCTATACGTGAGAGTGTAAAGACTGTTGCGGAGGTACCATTCTCTACAGAACGCAAGTATATGGCAACAATAGTAGAGTCTGTTGCATTGAAGGGCAAGAAGGTGCTTTATGTGAAAGGTGCTCCCGAAATCGTGTTCGGTCTTTGCAAGGAAACATCTGTAAGCAAAGAGGATGTAGATAAGCAACTGACAGAATATCAGAATCGTGCTATGCGTACGTTGGGCTTCGCCTACCAGGTGTTGAATGATGGCGATAAAGCGATTGAAGACAACATGATAGTTGCAGACAAACTCTGCTTCATCGGAATTGCTGCCATTGCTGACCCAGTAAGACTGGATGTGCCTTCTGCTGTTAAGGAATGCGTGGATGCCGGTATAAGTGTGAAGATTGTAACAGGTGATACTCCTGGAACAGCAAAGGAAATTGCACGTCAGATTGGCCTTTGGAATGATGCGAAGGACACGGAGCGTAATATCATTACAGGTCCAGAATTTGCAGCATTGTCGGATACGGAATTACAGGAGCGCATTCTTGACCTTAAGATTATCTCTCGTGCCCGTCCTATGGACAAGAAACGTCTGGTGGAGACTTTACAGAAGAAGAATCAGGTGGTCGCTGTAACGGGTGACGGAACAAACGATGCTCCAGCTCTCCGTGCAGCCCACGTCGGTTTGTCAATGGGTGACGGCACGAGCGTGGCAAAGGAGGCATCCGATATTACAATCATCGACAACTCGTTTAGCAGTATCGGAAAGGCTGTTATGTGGGGACGCTCGCTGTATCAGAACATCCAACGCTTCCTCCTGTTCCAGTTGACTGTGAACGTTACGGCTTGTTTCCTCGTTCTCTGCGGCGCATTTATGGGTACAGAGTCTCCTCTTACCGTTACGCAAATGTTGTGGATAAACCTCATCATGGATACTTTCGCAGCTATGGCTCTTGCTTCACTGCCACCATCTGAGAGTGTGATGAAAGACAAGCCTCGTGACCGCAAAGCGTTTATCCTGAATAAGCCAATGCTTCGGGAGATTATAGGTGTGGGTGGTTTCTTCTTCCTGATGCTGCTCGGAATGCTTTATATCTTCCAGCATGCAGAAGTCAATCAGCTTACCGACCTCCTTCACCTGCAGTTAGGAGCCAAGGGACATGTCTCTACATACGAGTTGACATTGCTCTTCACAACTTTCGTAATGACCCACTTCTTCTATCTTTTCAATGCCCGTGCATTTGAGACAGGTCGCAGCGCTTTGCATTTCAAGGGATGCAACGGCTTGCTTACGATTGTGGCAATTATCCTCATAGGCCAGATTGCGATGGTTGAATTACCTGGTTTACAGCAGTTCTTCAATGTGGAGGGACTGAAACTGATTGATTGGATAATCATTATTGTTGGCTCGTCACTTGTACTTTGGGTGCGTGAGATCTGGCATCTGTTGACAAAATAATAAATATAGTTGGTGAAACTACATAATAATAGGATATGTAGTTTTACCATAATTCATTAAACAATGCCTGTAATTATTCTTTACAGGCATTGTTTTCAAAGACGCTAAGCTTTTTAATAAACATGGGGAAAATAAACACAAGGATTCCAGGTCTTTCGTTTTCTTGGAAAAGGGCTTTAGGTATAACTCAGGCAAAACAAAAGATAGCTCGCCAAACAGGCATTCCAACATCTAAAGCGGGTATAGAACGTAAAATAGGTAAGATGATATTAAAAGCGTTATTCGGTAAGTAATATGAGTAATAATAACAATCATGACATAAAAAATGTTCCTTTATTGCATCTTGTCATTTCAACAGGCTTTGGAACAGGTTTTGTTCCTATAGCCCCAGGTACAGCAGGTGCATTTTTGGCTTTATTAATATGGATAGGACTATATTTTTTACTTTCTCCTTTATTACTATTCATTGCAACGTTATTTTTAATAATCAGTTGTTTTGTTGTTGGTGTCTGGACAGACAACGTGATGGAACGATACTGGGGATCAGATCCAAGAGCAGTTGTTATCGATGAATTCTTTGGCACATGGATTGCCGTTCTTGCCGCAACCTTTGTTCCAGGTCCCTGCTATTTAACAATAATATTAGCATTTGTAGGATTCGTCCTTTTTAGAGTTATAGACATAACCAAACCGCTTGGTTGTCGTTGGTTAGACAAAAACATTCATGGAGGTTTAGGATGTATGCTTGATGATGCCTTGGCAGGAACTTATGCACTCATATTAACTTTATTAATAAGAAATTTGCAAATCATTGAACAAATACATGATATCCTGTAATTTTATATTCCAATATTTGAAAAATAAACCCCGAAGTCCAATATTACAGGGCTTCGGGGTTTATTTTTATGCTCTTTTGAGTTTTACCAGACAGTAATGCTGTTCCCATATTCTATTATTATTGTTTTGTTTTATATTCTTTGTCAAACAATTCATCATCCTCATGAAGCAGATATTCATATTCGGTACCGATAAGACTTTCGCGGTCATATTCTTTTCTGTACTCCATGATGTAATAACTTATTGTTTCAGGATAATCATAGACGAATCTTCGGCAAACTTTCTTGTACATAAGCAATATGCGTTCGTCATCGGCAAACTCAAACAGATAGTCAAGCATCCGGCCTACTTCATTTGCTGTTGCGTGTCTCCTCGCACAGAACTCCTCCACAATGGGAGCATACTCTATGGCTGCTCTCTCACGAATTTGCATAAGTCCCTTTGCCAATTCTTTTATTCCTGCAAAGAATTCCTGATAATCCCTGTCTTTACTTATATCATTCATGGCCTGTTTTTTTAATCTTTCAAACAAGCAAGCGGTATGACTTTGACTCCGTCTGGGCGTGTGTAAGCCATGCTGCCACCTGTCATGACAATCATCAAGTCGGGTTCGCGCAACGGCACCTGCTTTTCTGTCTCATTATGCACTTGAATGAGTCGTTTAATTTCCAAAAGATGCTTGGCTCCTTCTTCTATCTCACGGCTGCCAAGCTTACATTCTATAAGAGCGTAGCGTCCATCGTCAAGATGAAGCACCAAGTCGGCTTCCAGTCCGTAGCGGTCACGATAGTATGACATATGATTGCTAAGACCTGGAGTATAAATCCGAAGGTCTCGTGCACACATCTGCTCAAAGATAATAACTCATATTGTAACCGTTGTTTGATTATGTATGCAAAGTTAGTGATATTCAGTTATATATGCAAGCTAAAACTGATATTTGTGGATGTTTAATGTTATTAATTGCGCTGCTTTATTGCTAACTTTTGTGGTAATTTAGAACTAACTTTTGTGGCACTTCATTTGTAGTTTTCGCTGTATTTTATTTGTAGATTTTGAGGCGTTTTATTTGTAGTTTTTGAGGTAAAGCACTACCTTTAATAAGGTAGGCGGCCCCTCGGAAATAAAAATAAATGTGATTTATTTTTGTATTTCTCTCGGTTTGCACTACCTTTGCTGCAGTTGAGTGCGTGTTTGCTTATCAGCATAGGTACGCCCATGTGTGGAAGAATTATTCCAAGTCTGCTTTTACCGACACTCAAAAGTCCTTCTTGAACAACAATACGGATGTAGCCGTTGCCAGAGCAAAGGATTTGCGCGAATTCCAAAATCCATCAACAAGCATCTACAAATTGATTGAAATGTTGAAAGAAAATGCACGATAATGCCTAAATGTGTAGGTTTCCTTCAATGATGGTTTCGCTGTTGGAATAATTACGAAAAATATGGTTATTTCAATGGAAATCTTCAAACAGTTGAAGAGATTCCTTTTTCGTCATATTGTTTTGCTGACAAATAAGGGTGAAAAATATGGAGAGGGGTCTATATTATGAGGTTCTTCAATCGAGTTTACAAAGTTGTGGACCACAATCTTGTGAACTTCTTCTTTTTTCATTACCTTTCCTCTATAAAACAAAAATGAATATCTCCGCAAAAGTTAACTAAACATCTGTATAATTTAAATGAGGCACACAAACTCTCTCAGGCCCAAGCGCAAGCAAGGGTCTATTCATATAGTTATACTTTCCTCTTCGAGTTTGT
>ERZ791573.444-NODE-444-length-23839-cov-19.643584_pt1 | contig 23839 bp, 16 predicted proteins | sample MGYA00509971_ERZ791573 | MGnify/ENA primary metagenome ERZ791573 (study PRJEB30046, sample SAMN00791921) | human gut metagenome | study: EMG produced TPA metagenomics assembly of the A metagenome-wide association study of gut microbiota in type 2...
AGGATATTTGGCTAGTAGCCATGCCTCTCATCCACGGACAATATCGGTAGAGCCAATAAATATTACAAAAAAATGAACCTACAGCAAGCAAAAAAAGCCATGTCCCTACCCTCTTTAGAGAGAGTTAAGAACATGGCCTTTATAAAAAGAGATGTCTTAAAAAAGATCTGTCTTAAAATGTCAATGGAATACACTTTTTTTGTGATGTTTTGCAACTAAACAGAGTTTTTTTCGTGCGCCATTATTAATAACTCAAGTTTTGCTCATCTAATTTTTTATTACTAATTTTGCGCTCGTTAAAAAAGAGATTTCATGGATAACAAAAAACAACCACTCATCGCACACCTGTGCATGCTTTGTGCAGGCACCTGCTGGGGACTGATGGCCCCTATAGGCAAAGACGCCATGCTCAACGGCATCGACGGCATAGACCTCGTTAGCTTCCGCGTTCTCGGTGGTGCCCTGCTGTTCTGGCTCACCTCTCGGTGTACAAAGAAAGAGCATGTGCCTGTGAAAGACATCCTGCTGTTGGGCTGCGCCGGACTGTTTGCCCTTGTCTTCAACCAATGCAGCTACACCATTGGGCTGAACCTTACCTCGCCCAGCAACTCAAGCATCATGACGACCTCCATGCCTATCTTCGCCATGGTGCTGTCGTTCTTCATCCTGAAAGAGCCCATAACATGGCAGAAGGCCGGTGGCGTGCTCCTTGGATGCGCTGGCGCGGTGATCATAATAACGACCAGCGCCACGGCCGGCAACGCCAAGGTGGGCAACATCTGGGGCGATCTGCTCTGCATGTCGGCACAACTGTCGTTTGCCCTCTACCTCTCACTCTTCAAGCCGTTGGTACAAAAATATTCGCTCTTCACGGTGAACAAATGGATGTTTACCTGGGCCACACTGATAATATGGCCCTTCACCCTTGGCCATGTCTCAAGCATCGATTTTGTTTCCGTGCCCATGAGCACATGGTGGGAAACGGGCTTTGTGGTGTTCTTCGGCACCTACATTAGCTACATCTGCATGATGGTTGGCCAGCAGACCCTTCGCCCGACGGTTGTCAGCGTCTACAACTACATGCAGCCGCTGGTGTCGGTAAGCGTCAGCGTGGCTGCTGGCCTTGCTGTGTTCAAGACCTCACAAGCCTTGGCCGCCGTTCTCGTGTTCTCTGGCGTTTGGTTCGTGGTAAAATCGAAATCGAAACATGACATGAGCAAGGCTTAGATTGAATGCTGCTATAAGCTATAAGCTAAAAACTATAAGCTAAAAGCTATAAGATAAATGCTAAAGCTATAAACTAAAACTATAAGCTAAAAGCTATAAAACAGGAAAAGCCACTTCCGAGACAATCGTTTCAGAAGTGGCTTTTTTATTGTTTCCTTGAGTTTGTCTTTATCCCACAAGCTCATCGATTTTTCTTAGAGAACATCATCAACAGGCGTGTAAGGCAAACTGTAGAGATCGGCAACAGCCTTATACACCACCTTGCCGTCAACGACATTGAGACCCTTCTTCAGAGCCTCGTCGTCGGCACACGCTTTCTTCCAGCCCTTGTCGGCAAGAGCCAGCGCATAGCGCATGGTAGCGTTGGTGAGGGCTGCCGTAGAAGTGTTGGGCACAGCACCCGGAATGTTTGCCACGGCATAATGAACGATGCCGTCAAGCTCATAAACAGGATCGCTATGAGTCGTAGCGTGTGAGGTCTCGAAGCATCCGCCCTGGTCAATGGCCACATCAACGAGCACGGTGCCTGGCTCCATGAGCTTAAGCATGTCGCGTGTGATGAGCTTTGGCGTGATGTCGCCAGGAATGAGAACGGAGCCAATGACGATGTCCACATCCTTAAGCTCTGCCACGATGTTATGGTGAGACGAATAGAGCGTGTCCACATTTGGCGGCATGGTGACAGAGAGCTCATGCAACCTTGGCAACGACACATCGGCAATGACCACGTTAGCACCCATGCCGGCAGCCACACGGGCAGCCGCCTGTCCCACAATGCCACCACCGAGCACCAGCACCTTAATGGGCTTCACGCCAGGCACGCCACAGATGAGCTTGCCCTTTCCGCCCTTGGTCTTCTGCAGATAGTAGGCACCGTTTATTGTTGCCATACGTCCTGCCACCTCACTCATCGGAATGAGCAGAGGCAGGGCACCATTGTCGAGCTGCACCGTCTCGTAAGCCAGACACACGCCGCCACTCTTTATCATGGCATCTGTGAGCTCGCGGTCAGAAGCGAAATGAAAATAGGTAAACAGCAGCTGCCCTTTCTTTACCAGAGCATACTCAGGAGCTATTGGTTCCTTCACCTTTACAATCATGTCGGCCACAGCATACACCTCCTCGATGGTTGCAAGGATCTTTGCGCCGACAGCAACGTAACTGTCATCTGGGAAACCGCTACCATCGCCTGCGGTGTGCTGAACGTACACCTCATGACCATGTTTTACCAACTCGGCGACGCCCGAAGGAGTCATGCCCACACGGTTCTCATTGTTTTTGATCTCTTTAGGAATACCAATTTTCATAATTCAAGATCTTTAAAAGTTAATTATATAGTTGACAAAAAAATTCGTCACTCCCAGTTCACCCTGCTTCGTCAGCCACGCTTTATATCACCACGTTTTAAAATAGCCACGCTTTCTTTAACTAGACCCAGCCACAGGATTTTTCACTCTTCGTTCTTCACTTTTCCCTTAAACAGCTTTTCCCTTAAACAGCTTTTCCCTCATAACGGCGTCAGCCTTTTTTTACCTTTTTACCTTTAAAAAGCCTTTTTTACCTTTAAAAAGCCCTCATCTCTCCCCAATAGCCACATATTCCTTTGGCGTAAGGATGTTCTTATAGGCAGGTCTTATGATGCGTCGGCCTTCAAAGTTGAGCTCCTCAATGCGGTGCGCCATCCATCCCACGATACGTGCCATGGCGAAGATAGGCGTGTAGATCTCCTGCGGCAGACCGATCATCTCATAGATGAAGCCACTGTAGAAATCGACATTGGCACAGATCGGCTTCTTTGTCTTGCGGTGAGCCGACACACACTTGATGGCCTCCTGTTCAAGAAGACGAAGGAAGTTATACTCCTCCTCGCGTCCCTTCTCCTTTGCCAACTCGCCAGCAAGCCTCTTCAGCTCCACGGCACGCGGGTCACTCATGGTGTAGACCGCATGGCCAATGCCATAGATAAGTCCGGTCTGGTCATAGGCCTCTCCACGCAACATGCGATAGAGATAAGTGTCGATTTCATCGGTGTTCTTCCAGTCCTTGATGTTCTCCTTCAGGTGGTGGAACATGTTTATCACCTTAATGTTGGCGCCACCATGAAGCGGACCCTTGAGCGAGCCTATGCCTGCCGCGATGCTTGAGTAGGTGTCGGTGCGCGACGATGAAGTAACGCGCACGGTGAACGTCGAGTTGTTACCGCCGCCATGCTCAGCCTGAATGATGAGCAGCATGTCGAGCATACGCGCGTCAAGGTCGGTGAAGTCTTCATGCTTAAGCATGTAGAGGAAGTTCTGCGCGATGGTGAGGTTCTCGCGCGGATGGCGTATGTGCAGAGAGCGGCCCTGCACCGAGTGGCGGTAGATGTTGTAGGCGTAGGCAATGATTGTCGGGAAGCGTGCAATCAGCTCCACCGCCTGTCGCATGAGGTTGTCGCGTGAGATGTCGTCGGGATTGGGGTCGAAGGTGTACATCTCCAGCACACTACGCGCAAGGATGTTCATGATGTTTGAGCCTTCAAGATCAATGATGTGCACGATGGTCTTGTGGTCAAGCGCCATGTTGTCGTTTATAAGTTCACTGAAAGCATCGAGCTCCTCCTTGTCAGGCAGGTTTCCCGACAGCAGCAGAAACGCAATCTCCTCAAATCCGAAACGTTTCTCTGCCAACAGCGGCGACACGAGGTCGTCAAGCTCATAGCCACGATAGAACAGTTTGCCGTCGGTGGGACGCAGCTTCCCGTCCTCGCCACGCTCATATCCCACCACGTTTCCTATGTTTGTCAGTCCCACGAGCACGCCACTGCCGTCCTCGTTACGCAGTCCGCGCTTCACGCCATATTTTGGGAACAGCTCATTGTCGATCTTGCAAGAGTTCTTGACCTCGTCCGACAGCTTATATATCAGATAATCCTTGTTCATGTTTCTTTATTGGTTTTTCGCATGTCAACGCCATGCTCTGTTTTTACTCTACTGTTTTCACATTCTCTTCTCGCTTTTTTCTTGTTCTCTTCTCGCGCAAGTTGCTTTCACGTCAATGCGCCTACAAGCTCTCCGCCAGCTTGTCGCCAAACGCCTTTGTGCCGAGGGCTTTGCCGTCAGGCATGAAACGCGCAAGGTCGGCGGTGGCTACACCTTGTGTGAAGAGACGTTCGAGAGCGTCGGTGATAAGCTGCGCTGCCTCGTTCCAACCCATATAGTCAAGCATCATCACAGCAGAGAGGATAATGCTTGAAGGGTTCACCTTGTCTTGTCCTGCAATGTCGGGAGCGATACCGTGTGTTGCCTCAAAGATGGCATGACCCGTGTGGTAGTTGATGTTCGCGCCCGGCGCAATGCCGATGCCTCCCACCTGTGCTGCCAGCATGTCGCTCACATAGTCGCCGTTGAGGTTCATGGTCGCGATAACACTATAGTCTTGCGGCTTGAGCAGAGCGTTCTGAAGGAAAGCGTCACAAATGCAGTCGTTCACGACCAGTCGTCCACTCTTCAGCTCCTCACCATACTCGCGTTCAGCCAGCTCGTAGCCCCATTTCTTGAATCCGCCTTCCGTAAATTTCATGATATTGCCCTTGTGCACCAGCGTCACGGTCTTGAGGTCGTGCGCCAGAGCATAGTCGATGGCGCTGCGGATGAGTCGCTCACTACCCTCTTTTGAGACGGGCTTCACGCCGAACCCTGACGTCTCGGGGAAGCGCACCTTCTTGACGCCCATCTCGTCGTGCAGGAACCGGTAGAATTTCTTTGCCTCGTCTGATCCTGCCTCCCACTCTATTCCGGCATAGATGTCTTCCGTGTTCTCACGGAAGATGCACATGTCGACCTTCTCTGGATGCTTCACCGGCGACTCTATTCCGCGGAAATAGCGCACGGGCCGTTGACACACATAGAGGTCGAGGGTCTGTCGCAGAGCCACGTTTAGCGAGCGTATGCCTCCACCGACAGGCGTCATCAGCGGTCCTTTTATGCCCACCAGATATTCTTTGAAGGCATCGAGGGTGGCTTGCGGTAGCCATTCGCCTGTCTGCTCATGCGCCTTTCCGCCGGCAAGGACCTCCTTCCATGCAATCTTCCGTTTGCCGCCATAAGCCTTTTCCACGGCTGCATCGACCACCTGTTGGCAAACAGGCGTGATCTCTGCACCGACACCATCGCCCGTGAAGAACGGCACTATTGGCGTGTCGGGCACCATCAGTTTTCCGTTCTTCTTCTCTATCTTGTTTGTGACATTGATCTTATCCATAACATTGTTCTCCTTTTCTCTTGAGGTTGAACCTACTTGTTTTTCATAACATAGTTTAGCGCACTTCCTGCTTTGAACCACTCTATCTGCGTTGCGTTGTAAGTGTGGTTTGCAGCAAAGCTCTCTGTTGTGCCGTCGCTGTGGTGAAGGGTGACGTTTAATGTGCTGCCCGGTGCAAACTGTGACAGTCTGGTCACCGAGATGCGGTCATCCTCGCGCACAAGGTCGTAAGAAGCCTTGTCGGCAAAGGTTATTGCGAGCACGCCTTGCTTCTTGAGATTGGTCTCGTGTATGCGTGCAAAACTCTTTGCCAGCACCACCTTGACGCCCAGGAAGCGCGGCTCCATGGCAGCATGCTCACGCGAACTGCCTTCGCCGTAGTTGTCCTCAGCCACCACTATCGATGACAGCCACTGGGCCTTATACAGCTTTGCCACCGCCGACACGGCCTTATACTGTCCGTCGGTCTGACACAGCACCTTGTTCGACTCGCCGTTGAAAGCATTGACGGCTCCCATGAGGAGGTTGTCGGAGATGTTCTGCAGATGACCACGATATTTAAGCCATGGGCCAGCCATAGAGATATGGTCGGTGGTACACTTGCCCTTGGTCTTTATGAGAAGCGGCATGTCGGTAAAGTCGTTACCGTCCCACGCCTCAAACGGCTCAAGCTTCTGCAGGCGGTCAGAGGTCGGCGCGATCACCACTTCAATCTTTGACGTGTCGCCATCGGTAGGCGCAATGAATCCCTTGTCCTTGACCTCAAAGCCACGCGGCGGGAACACATCGCCCACAGGGGCATCGAGCATCACGGCCTTGCCGTCGGCATCAAGAAGCGTGTCGGTGGCGGGGTTGAAGTCGAGGCGTCCCGCAATGGCAAGAGCCATCGTAAGCTCCGGACTGCCAATGAAGGCATAGGTGTTGGGGTTGCCGTCGGCACGTCTGCGGAAGTTGCGGTTGAACGATGTCACGATGGCGTTCTTGCGCTCAGGGTCGTCGGTGTGACGGTGCCACTGTCCTATGCACGGTCCACAGGCGTTTGTCATGATCACAGCCCCTATGCGACGGAAATCGTCAAGCAACCCGTCGCGTTCTGCCGTGAAGCGTATCTGCTCCGAGCCGGGGTTTATGATGATCTGTCCCTTCACCTTGATGTTTTTCTCCGCCGCCTGACGTGCCACAGAAGCGGCACGTGCAAGGTCCTGATATGACGAGTTGGTGCAGGAACCGATAAGTCCCACCTCCACCGTCATGGGGTAGTCTTCACGCGGTCCCTTGGTCCGCATCTCGCTGATGGTTGTTGCCGCATCGGGCGTGAACGGTCCGTTGAGGTGCGGCTCTATTGTTGAGAGGTCTATGTCTATGAGCTTGTCATAATAGTTCTCCGGATTGTCATACACCTCGCTGTCTGCCTGCAGGTCGGCAGCACATGAACGTGCCATGTCGGCCACCTCGCTGCGTCCTGTCTCACACAGATAGTCGGCGGCGTTGTCGTCGAAAGCGAAGAGCGAGCAAGTGGCTCCCAGCTCCGCTCCCATGTTGCAGATGGTCGCCTTGCCTGTTGTAGAGATTGTTGCTGCTCCCGGTCCGAAATATTCGAGGATGGCGTTTGTGCCGCCCTTCACCGTGAGTTGTCCCAGAATTTCAAGGATCACATCTTTGGGCGAAGCCCATCCCGACAGCTCTCCTGTCAGGCGCACACCTATGAGGCGCGGCATCTTCAGCTCCCAAGGCTGTGCCGTGAGCACATCCACAGCATCGGCACCGCCCACACCCACAGCGACCATGCCCAGTCCGCCGGCGTTTGGCGTGTGCGAGTCGGTACCCACCATCATGCCTCCTGGGAAGGCATAGTTTTCAAGCACCACCTGGTGTATTATTCCTGCGCCCGGTGCCCAGAAGCCGATATGATATTTCTCCGAGACCGACCGCAAGAAGTCGTAGACCTCGCTGTTCACTTTCTTTGCAGCAGGCAGGTCTTCCTCCACGCCGTTGTCGGCTTTTATGAGGTGGTCACAATGCACCGTTGCCGGCACCGCCACCCTGCTCTTGCCTGCGTTCATAAACTGCAGCAAGGCCATCTGTGCCGTTGCGTCTTGCATTGCCACGCGGTCGGGTCTGAAATCGACATAATCTTCTCCGCGTCGGAACGGTTTCAACGCTCCGTCATCATACAAGTGAGCAAACAACACCTTCTCGGCGTATGTCAGCGGATGACCAACAATGTTGCGGGCCGATGCAACCTTCCGCCCATAAGAGGAGTAAAACGTCCTCAGCATTTCAATGTCTAATACCATAATCGTTTCTGTCTTGATGTATTTCCTTTTGGCTATCTAAGTCATTATTATCTTATCTTTCTGTTGGCAAAGATAGCAATAATATTTATAATCGTCACATAAAAGAAACAAAATCTAACAAAAAGACAGTATTTTTTGGTTTAAATCATTAAAATGCCGTATTTTTATTCACACTTCAAGACATTTGGACATAAGAACATGCGTTTGCCCTACTCCGCCCCAAGCAGTCCGCGGCACGCATCTTCTATGAGGTCGAGGGCATAGAAGAAGTCGCTCTCGTCGCCATAATAAGGATCGGGAACGGCTTCTGCCCCTGCGTGCTCCACACAATAGTCTGTCAGCATGTGAACCTTGTCACGCGCCTCGTCGTCAGGAGCCATCGAGGTGATGGCGCGATAGTTGTTCTTGTCCATGACAAGTATGTTGTCGAAGCGGTCAAAGTCTACGGTCTTGTCAAACTGCCGCGCACGACTGTTGAAATTGTAGCCACGGCGTGCTCCGCAATTGCGCATGCGTGAGTCGGGCAACTGTCCCACATGCCAGTCGCCAATGCCAGCCGAATCTATCTCATAACCGGCAGCAAGACCAGCGTCGGCCACCATCTTCTTCATAACGCCCTCAGCCGCCGGACTGCGACAGATGTTTCCAAGACAGATGAAGAGAAGTCGTTTCTTTGTTTTGCTCATATTTTTTTATTTTTCTTTTTTTGTTCGCACATCTGCCGTTGCTGCCGACAGCGGCAAGACCAACGACAGACATGCAGGCTTTTATATATAAGGTGTAGATCTTTCGCAAAGATGAATGTTTACATCGCGCTTCGCGCTCGTTGTTTTCTGAACATCAATTGTCATTAATGGCCCATTAATATCATTAATACGCGCTTCGCGCGGAAAAATTGATGTTCAATTAATGTACATTAATGGTCATTGATGTTTAAAACCGCGCGAAGCGCAAAATCTAGACGTGAGACCATTCAAAAACCACCGTTAGCGTCCCACAGTCAGCCCCTCCCACGCATCTGTACGGAAAGGCGAGGCAGGCAAGCCTGCACCGTTGTAGAGGTTGCAGTCGGGGTTGTCGGCCCAAGCGTAACGCACGGCAAGGGGCATGGGCACGTCTGCCGATGACACCACGATGTCGTTGCCCTCGATGCGTGCATCGGCCCAATGAAACTTATGGTCGGCACCGGCAATGGCAAAGCCCGTGAGCTTGCCTCCACCACGCGCCTTCAGTCCTCCATCGGCATGGACGAAGGTGAGACGAATGGCACCGCCCTCGATCTTGTGGCTCTGATACAACGGACCCGAAGCGGCTATGTTCTCGCCATAAACCACGCGGCGTGCAACGAGCGACAGACGCTCACCCACGGTCTGCTTGTCGGTGGGATGTATGTCGTCGGCAAGACCCACGTCCACAGCCACGGCAAGACCTGTACCTGCTACGGCCTCTGACGTAAGCAACTGTGCCTCGCGCAGCTCTGCCCACTCCGACTCTGCGGGCTGGTCCTTGCGCTGCATATAGTTGGCAAGCTGCACGATGAGGAAGGGGAACTGTCTGTTCCAGTCGTTGCGCCACGAAGCGATCATCTGCGGCAACAGGTCGCGGTAACGGTAAGCACGCGGGGCGTTGTTCTCGCCTTGGTACCAGATGGCTCCTCTCACAGCATAGGGAACGAGCGGACGAATCATCGCGTTGTAAAGGACGGTCGGTATGAAGGGGTTGTCGACGGGGTTTACGGGCACCTTTGCCACAGCGTTGAGGTCAGAAGCCAACTTCATTCGCCACTCGCCTCCCAAACTCATGCGGTCGCTGCCACACAAAAGGGCCATGTTGTCAGCGTTGCCACGCAGTCCGCCCGCACTGCCAATGTCGAGCACACGCACGGCAATGACAGCCCGTCCTGCCTTCACCATGTCGGCAGGAATGGTGTAGACACGCTTCACAGGACAGGTCTCGGTGTGGCCGACAGCCTGTCCGTTGAAATAAGTAACATCGATATCGTCTATTGTCGACAGCTCAAGCTTCAGCTCTTTGCCTTGCCATGCGGCAGGCACATCAACGGTCTTACGGTACCACACCACGCCGTCAAAACTGGTGTAGCCCACCTCATCGATCTTCAGCGGCTGTGGCAACAGTTGCCAAGCGGTGTCGTCATAGCCCGGGTCTGCCCACAGCACCTTGCCATCGGCATCGACGCTACCCTCTTTCTTGCCTGTGGCCGTGAACCAGTCGTTCAGCTCTGCAAGATATTTTGTCTCATGCTCAGCCGGCGTGAGCTTGTCGTTCACGATCTCGTCGACCACGGTCTTGAAACCTGGCACCTCGCTGAGAGCCTTGCCGCTCATCCACGACTCTATGTCTGTGCCTCCCCAGCAGGTCATGATAAGTCCGACGGGCACCCCACGACTTGCCGCCAGGTTCTTTCCGAAGAAATAGCCTGTGGCAGAGAAGCTCTTGACCGTTTCGGGCGAACATTTCTCCCATGTGTGCTTCTGCTTTGGCAGATCGGCGGTGGGCAACTGGCTCACGGCGTTGTCGATATGCATGAGACGCACGTTGGTGGTTGATGCCGACGACGCGATCTCCTCAGCGTTCATCTTGATGTTCCATCCCTCCATCGGCATCTGCATGTTGCTTTGGCCCGTACACAGCCATACCTCGCCAATCATGACATCGCGCAGCACCACGGGCTTGCCGTCGCTCACGCTCACCTCATAAGGGCCTCCTGCCGACGGTGTGTCCACGTCTATGCGCCAACGGCCCTTGCTGTCGGCCTTGACGGTGTATGTGCGGTTGTTCCATGACGTTGTGACCTTCACGTTCCTGCCCGCCTTTGCCTCGCCCCAGATGGGTGCCTTGGTGTTCTGCTGCAACACCATGTTGTCTGTAAACAGCGGAAACATCTTTATCTTTGCCTGTGTGGCAGACGCTCCGAGAAGGAGCAACGCCGACACAAAGAGTGTTTTTGTTTGCATAATGGTTCTGTTTTTGTCAATAAATTGTCTTGTCGTTGGCAAGCCTTTCTGTGAAGCAGAAGAACATCCATTGCCTCAATGCTGCTCCAAGCTCCACATAAAAAACTTTCTGTCCTTGCAAATTTAAAGAAAATCGTTGAAACATAAAAAACATAAGCTAAAAAAAATTATTAATTTTGAACACCTACTTATCGTGTTCTAAAAGCGCATAAAACGCAAATGAAATTTTTATTTTTTATTGTGTGGGAGCACAACACTTTTTCTTTAAAAATAGTTTACTAAAAGTTTGTAAAATTAAAAAAAATGGCTATCTTTGCAATCGTTATCCTGAAAACAATCTTTTTGCCTTAAAGGAAACTAATACCTATTGAAGATTTGAAGCGGTTGCCTGTGAAGGTTATCGCTTTTTTCTTTTTTATAGAATAGAACAAAGATTATGGATCAAGAATTAAAGCAACATATCATCAGCTTATCAGAACGTTACGAGACGGCCGACTTCCTGCCTGCCGACCCCAGCTCGTTCATGCACAAGGTCAAGGGCGAAGCCAACCAAGAAGCCATGGCGTTCATTGCCTCATGCTTGAGCTACGGCTCAAGGAAGCAGTTCTTCCCAAAAATTCAATACCTCCTCGACGCGGCACAGGGAGAGGTCGACCGGTGGGTGCGCACAGGCGCTTTCGCAAACGACATCGCCGACACCCCAGTCTGCTATTACCGCCTCTACACCCACCACCACATGTACCAGCTGCTCACGGCTTACAACCGCATGTTGCAGGAGCACGGAAGCATGAAAGAGTATGTGCGTCAGAACGCCGCCACTGGCCTTGAGGCTGTTGAAGCCATCTGCCGTTTCTTCGCTGCCCACGACGCGAGTGCCGTTGTGCCAAAGAACACGGCCTCTGCCTGCAAGCGCGTGTGCATGTTTCTAAGATGGATGGTGCGCTCTGGCTCGCCCGTAGACCTCGGACTGTGGGCCGACATCATTGACCGTCGCACCCTCATCATGCCTCTCGACACCCATGTGGTGCAAGAAGCCACACGTCTCGGGCTACTTACAAGCCGCACAGCCTCAATGAGCACAGCTAAGAAGCTCACAGCCGCCATGCTTGAAGTGTTTCCCGACGACCCCTTGCGTGCCGACTTCGCCCTCTTCGGGCTCGGCGTCGACGAGAACAGATGACATTTGCTTTTAAAGCGAAAATTGATCATATACCGCTAGCCCTTTAACTGTCAGAAGATATTTCTGACGAGGATGGCGGGGCGAGTTTGGAAATTTCGTCGTTACGAGACCGTTTTGAAGAGCTGGCGTAAGAGAATATTCAAGGAAATTGGGACGGTTCTTCAAACCGACCTTCTCCATCATTTCCTTTACGCTCATTTCACCTGTACCAATCGCAACAATTAATCGCTTTATATTTTCAGATAAAACAGATATTGTTTCATCAAAACTTGTATGGGTACTTGTACGGGTACTTGTATGGGTACTTGTATGGGTGTCATTCTCATCACTATACCCTATCAGCATATAGCGGTTCTTCAGTTCATGATGTTCGCCCAACATCAAATTACGAAAGAACTTTGCGAGGAATGACTTGTTGGGGTCTATACCCTTTGAAGGGTTGCGATAGTTGGCACGAACAAGGGCATTGCGAAAATACCAAGAGTTGTCGGCAAACAAATTATTGTCTACATTAAATCCGATAGAGCGCAGGTATTTAATGACAAACACAGCCGTTGTACGTGTGTTACCTTCACGAAACGGGTGGTTCTGCCATAACAAGGTAACAAAGTCAACAATATGGTCAATGATTGCATCCATTGAAAGTCCTTTATAACTAAAGTCTTTCTCTTGCTGAATGTCATATCTTAACGCCATCATAATGTCGGCTGCACGCCCATACACAACGCTGTCGCCACGCAACACCCATTCCTTTTTGCTGATGTCATAGGGGCGCACTTCACCAGCATGTTTGAATACCCCCTCAAACAAATGCCTATGGATATTCAGAAACTCCAATGCCGTAAACGAAAAAGATTTCTCGCTCAGTAGCTTGGCAATATTGGCAGCCACACGGTCGGCCTCCTCCTTTTCGGCATCTCCCTCGGCATGCGTGGTTTTGTTGACATAATACGATTTCAACTGTTCACGAACATCATCGATAGTAATATCGCCTTCAATGTGTCTGACAGCCGTCTCCTTCAGATAGTCAGAAACATTCAGTCCATCAACATCTTGCAGACCAATAGCCGTGCGCCATGCCAAAGCTCTCTCGCGCTTATGTGGTTCTGCCACACGCTCGTAGGCTTTAAAGTCTATGTATTGTTGCTTATGCTTGTCCATAATGCTATTAATATTGTAGCTTCCTATTGATTATCATTGTTCTAATGTCCATTATTTTATCTTTCATCATCTTTTATCAACTCAAAGAATGGCAAATCTCTAATTCCCTCAACCCTTGAGCCTATCTTGCAAACACTTTCAAAGAGTTTTGCTTTGTTGATGAAGTCCATATAACGGTCGATATTCGGATTGATTGAACCAAAGATATTTGCAAGTTCTGCTTTGCTGATGGAGTTTACATGATGGATTACCCAACTAAGGATGAACTGTGAATAGTCTTCCTTTGAAGTTTTGAAGTCGCTAACATTCTGCGTGGAGAGTATCATTCCCACACCGAACATACGACCTTCGCTTATGATGCTACGAAATGAATTGAAGTCTTTCTTTAGGAACTGATGTGCTTCATCCACCATGATCATAGCGCGTAGTTCGCGGAATCCATTTTCCTGTTTACTACCACCCAACTGACGCATTTCTGCATAGAACAGATCAAGTATCAATGACACAATAACCTTCTTCGTATCATCAGGATAGAGAGTCAAATCAATCACACGCACACTGTTGAGCCATTCAAAAAGCGAAACACAATTACTATTGTCTGTTGTGAAGATGGTATAATCACGCAACTTATCAAACAAAGCGAAAGCCTTGTCATTGGCATCGTAAGTATCAAAATACTTCTCTATTACCTGTTCCATAGTTGGTACTGGCTTCTCCCACGAACTAGGTTCTTTAGTGATGCCCGCATCCTTATATGTATCTATAATTACCTGCTTGATGTTACTCTGCTGCTTCAAACCAAGTCCGTAAGCTTTGGCAAATGAATCGGCAATTCTATCGGCTGTAATAGCAGGCAGGTTCATACCCTCTACCTCATCGTTTACGACCAGCTTCAATGGGTTGAAAGGATAATTGAACTTATAGCATGTGCCATCAACAGCATCCAAGAACTCCTTGTCCTTATAGTCGCCCTTATAGTCAAACACAAGCATTCCCACAGGTTTTCCACCAACATTATGAATACTCTCCTTCGAAAACTGTGCAATCACGGAACGTGCGAACTGTGTCTTGCCAGTACCCATTGTGCCGATAATGCCCATATTCGGATGAGAGACCATCTTTGTATTATTCGGTTCGTATACTACCTCACGATGACCTGACAGAGAATGTCCGACCTTGATTTTTATACTATGGGAAGTATTTTCCTGGTTACATGCCACTTTTACCTTTTGCTCAGAACCCGAGACATGCTCGTTGGTTATTTTAGTATCACCTTCGACGACAGCTTTTGTCGAATTGTTATTGCTGCTAATTTCGCCAGTTGCAACCGATGAAACAGTTTTAATATCAGCAAAGACATCTTCATCCTCTATCTCCGTTAGCACAATAGGATTATCCGTATCTTCGGTTGGGGCAATGGCTATAGGAGTATCAATAACATTCAGCGTATCAGTATCAATCATAATCAAATCCGTTTCAAGAAACTTCATATGATTATTCTCGGGTTCCGCAATAAACTGGAAGCATTCACATTCGGAGAAATGAACCTCACAAACGGGAACATTATCCACGAGAGAGGTTGAAAGGCTATGTGTCGCATGGCTAAAGAACGACACGATAGCGGCACTACCCATTTCCTTAACGGGCAGCTTTTCCTTCAATGTATATTTCAAGTTAAGCAGTTCAAAACGGAATTGTTCAATCTCTTTGTACTCGTCATCCGAGAGCAATTTGTTTGCATTCAGTTTTTCGGCATTCGTCAAGAACTGAGATGCAAAGAATGTGCGGTAAATGTTCTTGGTGAAATTTGCATCCCCAAACAAGTGTTCCTTCAGCTGAAGGAATGTCTGACTAACCTGTTTGCCAGCCTTATCAGCCATCGAACTGTTCTTTGAGAACTTCACCTCAACAGGATAGAGATACAACAGAATGTCGGTCTCGTTTGTTGCATCAAGACCTATCATGAGCAAGTCATCAGACATAGCGCCCTTGGCTCCCAAACTTTTCTTTGTAAAGATGTAGTCCTGGGGTAAGCCAATGGAACCTGTCACACGCAGTATCTCTTCAAGCGAAACAGGAATCCAGTACACATTCTTGTTACGGCTCATGAATCGCAGCATAGCAATACTTGCAGCCACGATACTCATCTTCTCGCGTATCTGATCCTCACTTTTCTTGACAATATCAAGCATCCAACTTCCATTCAAACAATTGAAGTAATTCATCATCGTCTCATTAAAATGTTGGAAGCGTTCTTCTGAAAGCGCATATTTCTCGTACGACTTACGAAGCATATTTTCATACTGGTCCACATGTTTTGTCACCGTAATGCTATCATACTTTGCATTGATAGTATATTGATCGGTATAATGAACAACGTACAGGTCCTGCTTGTAGAAGAAGTTGATGTCAACCTCAGGATTGATGAAAGTCACCCAGTTGGCATTGTCATAAATTGATTGTAGTAAATCAGACTTGCTGAATTTATATCTCTTGGCAACGCATGTATTATTACTGAACACGCTGCTGCCTTCATGTTCTTCATTGGCATAAAGAGTATTCAAAGCAGTCGTCATGGGATAAAGATAACCTATTTGCTCCTTTACACCACTTGTTCCATAACCTATAATGTATGCACCCATCTTATTGTATGTAGATGGTATTGAAATCAATCCATTGAAGGATAATTCCGTACGAAGTTCAGACGTGACCTGTCTTATGAACTCGGTACCAGTATCCATCTGATAAAATGCAATATGAGAATATCCGATCTGGCCATTGGTAGGACTCAATACATGTTTATAGAAAGATACACGAGTAAATAGCTGGTGTATTATTTCCTGACTTGTATATTCTCCTTTTGATTCCAATTTTAGATTCAAGCCATCAAGCTCACGCGCAATGGCATCTATTGAGTCAAGACGATTTAGTTTCTCAAAGAATGTCTCTTCCATAAGATTATCTACATATTCATGGAGTTCAATTTTCTGGACACCATCAGAATACTGTTTCCTTATGAATTCAACTATTCCCTTTATCACATTTGTATCATCAGCAATGCCTATGGTACTAATGATGATTGGACAATCCTTATCCTGAAAAAGATAATTGAAATGCTTTATGAAAGCCTCCATCTTTGTCCAGACCATCTTTGTGGTAATATCATTCGTGCGTTCTTGTGGTTTGCAGTTTACATTTTCATAGCTTAGCCAGTTATGAATCTCTCCAATTTCCTTGTCTGTATATGGGCGTTTTGGTAAGTCGTTATAGTAAAAATAAGGGATAAGATAGAATGGTGACAGGAGTTTCTTGGCAAATGCAGATTCCTCCTTGTCATCATATTGACTGTCGTATTCAAGCGCATATGCAACAAGCAATGGATGGAAAGGAGATAAATACAATCTTTCCCATGTAGATACTATTCCCAACTTTGTAAGACAGTATTCCTCTTTGAGTAAGCATCTATTATTGGGTATGCCATTAATCGAAGAAACAACAGCATACCAATAGTTTTTATATAAAACGCGCAATTCATCATTCATCTTGCAAAGAGACGGAATGGTGTTGTGGTTGTTATAGTACGCAAATATCTCTGTCAATGCTTTTTGTACGCAAATAGGCAGTTCGAGATTTTCATATTCTGGTTCGTATTCGCCAGTTAGCCCATTATATACATAATTTATATGAGAGCAACCGTATTTAATAAACGCTTCCTCCAAATCAAGATACTTCTTCCAATAAGAGTAAACAGGCCGAGGGGTACCATCAACAACGACCTCTCCACCTTCATATGTTCCTTCTTCTATAGTTCCTGGGCGAGCAGGCGGAACAGGCTTTGCAATATTCAGTTTAAGCACAAACTTAACCTCCTTGTTGCCAAAGTCAACAAAGAAATCAATCTGATTATTTCCCTCCTCATCATCAACAGGAACTACCAATTTTGCATTATCTGTCCAAACCACCTTTTTGTCAAGCGGAATGGATAATTTTTCATCACCATTACCAAATGTCAATACATTCGCTTCGTCTGGAACGACAACTACAATTTCCCCCTTTTTGTTTATAGAAAAGCATTCCTTTATATCTCCGAAAAAGCTCTTGCTACAAGGCAGTTTCATCATGAAGAAATCATGATGATTGTCATTCAGACCTATTGATTGTTTGAAAAGCAAATCTCCAACAGTCACGTTCAGCACCGGTCCTTGGCTTTGGCACACATCAGAATTTACCTTCTTAATTTCTTTATTGAATGTTATCTTAACCTGTTGCCCTACAGCTCTTGTCTGGTCACAGATTACCACATAGGAAGTTGACTTTTTCTTCCTATTTCCCTTGGTAGACGAAACCATTGAAGTCAATAATCCCTCAGATGGCAGTTCTATATCCAGAAGTTCCAGGTTTGCTGTTGCGGCCTTTCTCTCCATGCTATCACAAATATCCCGAAAATCAATGCTTTTCCAAGAATCAGGATTAGCAACAATCTTCTTGGATAGTTTCTCATCCAAGAATCTCTGTAACAGTTTGAATTTGTCCGTGTCATCATCTTCATTCATGATGTCACTGATCTTTCTATATATTTCGTGGTTCTTTTCGACACGGTCTTCCATTTCAGCATCAGAAGGTTTGAATGTACCATCATAGACAGCCTTGTCATTAAAGTAATCTAGGTCATTATAATGTCCCTTTAATGTTTGATCAGCCAAAACGCTGAGTGCGCAACCAAAGTCAAAGAGATTACATGTTCCATCTGCAATATACTCGGATATCTTGTTAAGATGTTTATCCAGATATTTACGTTCAAGATCCTTTGAGATGACATCCTCCGCTTTCTCATGAATGTCCCGTATGATATAGCTTGAATGCAGAGGACCACCTACTGCCTGTAAATCTTGACATGCAGTAATGATAGATGACAATATGCTGTCAGAAAGAACATAGACAACACCAAAATTCTCGTATTTACTACCTGCTACTCCTACAGAATTTCTGATTGTCGTAAGATAGTCTTCTGTTGAGGTTTTATCATATCCTATGATAATTGACGGAGAATCTATTGAAGGTTTTATTACATGTGTGTCATATGGCTCCTCTACAACAGAAGAGTCATTGCCTTGATAGATTCCGGAAATAGTAATTTTATCACATGCATCATTCAATGCCTGAATTAACATATTTCGATGCTTCTCGTTCTCTACAATCATGAAGTATCGGCATCCCTTTTGCAATGGGTATTTTTTGAAATAACCAATCAAAAGATCATTTACTATATAATTATAAAATGACTGTAACATATTGTGCTTCACCGGAATCACTCTTCCTGTCTAAAAGGTTTAACTTTAACAAATAATCCTCAATCGCCAGACGGCTACCTCTATTGAAGTAAATACCATAGCTATTGAATAGTTTATACAAATCTTCCAACTTTGTCTTTTTACTCTTTGTGAATAGCGCAATAAGGAATGTTAGCATTTCATTATCAAGAACAAGTACAAAATTGCCCCTCCTGCTTTGCAAGAATCTTACGCTTAATAAGTCAATAACCTTTTTCCTCATTCGAGATATATAACTCGGCGACTGAAGACCTGTACATAAGTGTTCAAGAGTGGAAATGAATTCTTCGTATGAATGTACGTCAATTTCTATTTCTTCAATCGACCCACTTTCACTTGTTCGTCTATTGAAGACCTCTCTCTTCTCTTCTTGGTATTTTGAGAGAAGTTCATTACACAACTCACGATTATCCTCAAAGTCGGTTTCGTTCAACTTTTCGCGTATATTGTTGTAGAAACCTATATTACCTCCCAATACACTATTAAGAATGTCAAGTGCTTGTGACTTTCCGTATAACTTATCAAGTGAAGACTTTGGTATTTGATATGACCATCCTCTTACAACAGCATCATGATTAACAGAAGCTCGCTCAGAATTCAATATGAAGTAAAAAGATGCTGGCATATCTTCTTTTTGCTTGTCTTTGGCCGTAATTCTAACTATTGCCTGCGTTACACCATAACACGCATAGAAATGTAGAAACAAATGAAGATATTTTACCTTTACAGACTCTTCTTGTTCAAGCATCCAAATGAGATCTTCTTCAAACGATTTTTTGATATATGGAAGAACTGTATAATCACGTTTTTTTGCCTCGTCAGTTGTTCCTCCAAACGGGGTCAATGCTTCCTGAAGAATCTTTGAAAACAAGTTCGGCGTATCCGAATGACCAGAATGCTGCAATTCGTCAGAAAGCATAGAGTACAAATAATTAGCCAGTTTCTCTTGACCATCTTTATATTTATTTCTCTCCTTTTTTGAAATACGTTCATCATTTGGCACTAATGGAAGATATTTCAGAAATGCGGAATCTGTTATGTTCAGATTGCTATCTATAAACATGATATCACGCATCATTCGAACAAATTCAGGGATTTGTTCGATAGGCATCTGCTTTTGATTAGCCAAATATTCCTTGACAGGTTCTACTGCCGACTTTTCAAAATCCTCAATTGGCATCGTCCCGTCATTATCCCACAGACGAAAGAACTCGCCTGTTGTACCATGCAAACCACACTTTTTGTCGTATGCCGAAGCAGGATTGGAATTAAAGGGAAGTAACTTTATTCCTTTCTGCCAATTATCTATGAACTTACCACTTTGGTGATAATGCTCGTTATATGCTTCTATCTTGATTTTCATTGTAGCTGAATATTTCCAAATGATGATTCACTTAACTCTAACACGCTTGAATCAAACCTTACAACGGTTATTTCCTGTTCACAGTTACATTTTTCTACAAGTTTTCGCACAAATCTACTGAATGCCAGGTCTTTTTCGTTTTCATAGGATAACGCCAGTTTCCCTCTATTCAATTCGTTAAGATATGAATAAAGCTGGAAGTCCATTCTCAACGGCACTGACCCATCAGGGAATTTCCATGACATGTCAAATCTCATAAGAAACTCGTTCTTATAGAGATCAGAATGATATGATTTTACAGGCTCTGGTTTCAGTTGTAAACTGCCAAATAATCTATAGCGACCACCTTGTATATTCAGCGGAACCATATTACTTTTCTCGTAATAAGAGCCATAATGACGAGGTATTGCTTTTGCCACAACATCATAAATCTCTTGCATTTTGTGGACATCTTTGTTGAAGATACCTTTGAGTAACGCGAGATATGATTTGTACACCTCACTCTCTGTATGGTAAGAAAGAATATGCTTTAATCTAAAAACAAATTTTGTCGTTCTTTCAATATCTCGCCCATTGTTGGCATAGAACTCATTTGTACGCTTTAGCAATTCTTTAGGAAGCTCGGATTTCTGTTGCTCTGTCAGGTATGAAGGGGGAATTGAATACGATGTGAACAACACCGACAATTGTCTGTCATGTTCTGTACTACTTTGCTTTAAAGGATCGAGCTTGCCAATTGCCTTTTGAATCATATTCTCTCTACCACAGTAGAGAAGGGACGGGAGTAGAGCCTCAAAGAATTCTTTTTTCTCTTTGTGGCCATCGATATACTCATCATAATGAGGATAGACGATAATGGAATAAAGAAAGTCCAGAAACTCTCTCGGTGTAATGAAAAGTTTATATCTTACTATAGCTTCGATTATTGTTTGGACAATTGTATTTTGCACATCAGGAATGCGAAGCAACTCATAATTCAATATTATAGGATCTTTAGGGTTAACTCCACTTGCTATATCCGCAGTATATGCTGTATAAAAAGGATTGTCAATTGTTTCAGAAACAACCTTCTTAATAATATTGGACAAGAAGTCGGATGCAACAGGAATGTCAGAAGAGCTATTAGCAAAAAACTCAAATGCCTGTTCATCAGTAAACATAATGACCTTAACTCTTTCTGTATTTATTGGTGGAGTTGTGTCGTCATCATCAAAGATAGGTAAAGTTGAATTAACAATCTCTTTATAATCCGTCTTAATGTCATCATCGTCTATGAGAGCATTAAGTTTGCCGAGATTTATAGCTAGAACAAGCTTTTTGGTGGTTTTATATAGATTCTCGTCCTTGAATTCAACGAGGGCTTCTTTCAGCGTGTCTATAGCTGTTTTCTTTGGAGAACTACTTGCGGTGGCATCATTATAGAAGCAACCATCTCCCCAATCAGACACCTTTTTTATACAACTGATAAGGTGAGATTTTCCATCACCTGCGCTTCCAACCAAGAGGACAATGCCGCCTCCGGCATTGTCTATTTCCTCCATTTTCTCCTTTAATTTGGATTCAATCGGACGTTCAACGTGCATATACTCATCCCAATTGGTAAATGCGTTACCATTTTGAACGGAATCAACAGAATGCTGACTCAGATGAAGAAATACTGCCTTTAATTGTGATGCTGCCATATTTTTTACTTTTTTATTCCCAAAGTTTGGGATTTACGAGGTTCTCCATTTTATAGTTGAACATTTCAAGAAGTTCTTCTCTATGTTCAGGGAATTTATCCAGTGTTCTCATTACGGATTGTAAAGGAAGGCACATTTTAACCTGATCTTTACCTTCACCATAATATCCATTGTTTAAATCTTCTTCAAACTCTTCAAACGTCTTTAAATGTGGCCGATTCGTAATGCCTTTTGAATGCTCTTCCCAATAAGATTGATTCCTGTATGCAAATTCCCAGAAGGACATCTTCTTGTAAAATTGTTGCTGATTACACCATCTGGCTATTTGTACATAGAGGTTAGAGATTTCATATTTGTGATAATCTTCGTGACGCATTACATAGCCAACACAACCGTAGGACATCAGAACTCTAATTCGTTGGAATAGTTCCCAAATATCCTTGTAGAACTTGTTATGGCTATCTTCTGTAAGTTTAAACCCACAGAACAGATAAAACTTGGTTCCTTTCTTTGGATTATAATGTTTCCAAATCTTCAATGCTCGTTCTATAAGTTCTCTATCTTTCCAGTTATCAAAGGCAAAGATAAAATCTCCATGATATTTGGATTGTGAAAGCATCTGAGCCATTAACTCGCCATCTGGGCTTTGTGCAAGCATTCGTTCGTCAAGTCCTTGGCGGAACTGGAATGGGCGTTTCGTGGCTATCAGCTCTTTGAGCAATGGTTCCCAAACGGTTCTGTCAGCAGCAAGGAAATTGTCGTCCCATAAATATATGTATGGACGAACCAATCTTCCTTTTTCGTCACGCTCATTATCAAGGAACCACTCAAGCTTTGAGTATCGGCAAACCTGGTTCTCAAGCTTGTTGATACAGAACGGACAATGACGGACACAACCACGAGTAAGGAAACCGATGGAATAATTTTGATAATCCTTATATTTGTCCCGTTTGAATCCCGCTTTTACCCGCTTCTCTACAAATGCGTCATACAGATGGTAATAAGGCATCTGGCGAGCCATGTCTATACCTCTTTCCTTATGACCACCACGATGATTGACAAAAGTATTCAAATATGCGTCTTGATCTAAACGGAAGAAGTCGTCTTCTCTTTTCTTGCGATACTCTCTTATACTGGTCTCATTTGCATAGAATCCGGTACCACCAATGTGAAACTTTGCTTCATCTGAAGTACCGATTGATTTCGTGTAAAACTCAGGCAGATTAGTAAACGTAAAAACCCTGGACATGAATACATGCTCGTATCTATCTATATTTGCCTTAGGGTCAAGAATGAGTTCGAAGAGAACATTGTTATCAAACAAGAACCCCGCAATCTTCATAAGCACAAGATTTGGGTGGCGCGTACCATTATCAAGCAGATCCGCGTCACACAAGCCAATGCATTTATATACTGGAGGAACTCTGAGAGCTTTCATCTTTTAGGCTGCAATTAGGTTATTATCCAAAGCCGACTTCCTTTGAATGCATATCAGCACTTCAAGACCATAGAGGAGAAACAGCACATCATCGTCGGCATATACCAATATCTGATTGGCTCTTTTGAAATAGTCTAAGAGCTCTTCCTTATTTTTCTGCATTGCCTCATTAGATATCTCAACAAGTTCATCACAGAATTGGTAAACATCCTCGTTGTTGTTTATATAGTATTGTAATTTCTCTTTTATGTAAGTTGTAACTTTCATATCATTATTTTAATGAGCTCACATTTTCCGCCACAAACAGCAAAGAATGTGGTATAATTCTTTTTTCCTTCTTTATGACATTCACAGCCTCCCAATGTTCTGTTTTATCGATTCCAACATGTTGGATGAGATTGTTGTCATGCTATACATATAAATCACGCCTTCCACTCCGCCATCAAGGTTGCCTTCAGTATGAATACATCAATGTGGAAAGACGGGATGGCGCTGCCTTTTGTTTCCAGCTCGTATGCTCTTGCAATCGAACGTCTGACTTTCTTTGCGAGCCAGTATTTCTTCTATTGTCATATTCTATTTATTATGTATGCAAAGTTAGCGATTTTCAACTATGCCTGCAAGCGAAAACCAATGTTTATGAATATCATTGCAACGAATTAGGTTAATTCACAACTAACTATTGTGATGAGGCTTATTTTTACGTTATATCTAATTTTCTGAAAAACAAACTTAAATTTAATACTGAAAAATCATATATTCCGTCTTTTCTTTGTATTTTTGCAAAAGAATTACGAATTTAGGCACGAAAGATATGATATTACAATTTAAAGTTAAGAACTTCCTTTCTATAAGAGAAGAGCAGACGCTGGATTTTACGGCTTCTGCCGACAAAACGTATGAAGACTACGCTGTTGTTAAAATAAAAGGTGTTCGCATTTCCA
>ERZ791573.458-NODE-458-length-23482-cov-9.284800_pt1 | contig 23482 bp, 18 predicted proteins | sample MGYA00509971_ERZ791573 | MGnify/ENA primary metagenome ERZ791573 (study PRJEB30046, sample SAMN00791921) | human gut metagenome | study: EMG produced TPA metagenomics assembly of the A metagenome-wide association study of gut microbiota in type 2...
TTGTTTGGCTTTTAATGAGTAATAGCGAGCTATTGCGAATTAAAAACGGACAAAATACACCTTATAAAAAGCAAAAGACTGCAAGCAGTCATAAAAAAATAAAGTAAAACGTCCTAATGACCGTTTTGGGTTTATCACAAATATCAATTCAATCTTTACGCTCCATGAAACAAGTATTCCTCCTGCACCTTCTTCGTAAGATGGGTGAATAGAGTGTTGAGCAGCTGCTTGCTGAAGTCGTATGCGCGCTTCTGCATGGCGATGCCGGCAGCCGTGAGAGCCTCAACGGCATTGTCGGGAGCATCCTTGCATGTGGCGAGATATTCCTTCTCTATCTTCCGCTGCGTCTCGTCAAACTCAGCCTCAAGTTCAAGATATGCCTTCTTTATTATCGGGGCAAAATAGTTGTAGTCTGTCATACCCAGGGCGGCAATCTTGCGGAAGGTCCAATAGGCGGAATAGTCGTCGCTTTCGCTATTGGCACGATATGTATACCTCTCGTCCACCTCCGTAGCTCCCTGATAGAAGGGGATGAACACGCTCAGGTCTGCCATACCAAACGCCACGTATGTCACTTCGCCAATAGCCGTCGGCAGCTCCGGACGCACCTGCATGATATGCGTCTGCGTAGTACGGAAGATACTTACCGGGCGGTATGGCTCCTTGCCGTTGGAGTGGAGGTAAGGGTCGTGGTCGGTATTGTCGTAGTGGAAGCGGAAAGCCTTGCGCAGGTCTGCAAGGGATATTTTCCTTTCAGCCTCGGCAAACACGGGGAAAGTGTTTTTCGCCACATCGTTATTTATAGCCGGCGAGAACATCCGTTGCAGTCCCCACACACGCGGATAGTTGTATGTAGTATCGAGTTTCTCGTCTCTCGAATAAGCCTCGTGGAAATCAAATTCGCCGTCGGCAGGGTTGTATAGCCCGTTCTTCTCTGCAAACTCTATCAGATCTGCCGATGCCAGGAAATTCTCCTTGTCGTCGGGGTCATACTTGCGGTAGCGGCTCTGGTTTCCGGTCACGAAATACTTGTCCTTTGGCATCCTGCACGCCAGCCATCTGTGTCCGCCGGCATTCTCCAGATACCAGGTCTCCTTGGCATCTATAAAACCGATGCCGAAACCTTCCGCCGACCCGTATTCCTCAATCAGCGCTCCCAGTCTCTCCACGCCCTCGCGGGCTGTATGCACATAAGGCAAAACGATGTTGTAGGTACAGTTCTCCGCCAGTCCGTCCTCCACATACGGGTCAGCCTCAAGAGCCTTCTCGCTGCTGAAGATAGTCTCCGTGGAACTCATTCCCACTCCTGCCGTGTTATATCCGGCGCTACCCCACTCTCCCGGATATGTATAGTCCGGCAGACCGGTATAGCCGAGTGCTTTCTTCGGCAACGGACAACGGAACTTGCTGTCCTTCGCCACGAATTCCTCCTGTCCGTCGTCAGTATCCCTGTGCACCTCCACGTTGATAGCCATCAAAGCGTCGAAATCACTTGAGCGGCACAGATATCTCGCACCGTCCACACTCTGTTCCTCCCCCACGATAATCGTAGTACATTCAGAAGGAAGTTTTCCTGAAATCTTTTCTTTCTCCATAGTCCCTGTTTATTTTAATATATGGTTCTATAGATGCAAAAGTATAAAAAACAGAATAACACGAAACAAAAAGACATATTAAATATGTATAAAATAGAGAAATACTTTGCTCTACCATGACACTATTCTGACATTTTTTCATGTTTACGAGTCGTAAAACGTACAAATTGTCAGACACCAACCCTTGCAAAGCCATTGGCACACATGTTGCGATATGCCTTAATGAAAGCCGAAAGCCTTGAAGCTTGAGGCAAAAAAACATAAAACAACAATCAGAAGTCCCGACGGATCCGCATGGTGAAGGGAGGACGAGAAAAATAAAATTTGGAGGTATTCACTATGTTGATGGTTCGCAGAAACAACTATTCTAATTGGTTAGACAATTTCTTTGATGACTCACTTTCCGACACCGAGCTGATGCCGCAACGCAACACTACGGCTCCGGCACTCAACGTGAAGGAGACAGCCGAAGATTATATTATGGAAATGGCAGTTCCTGGACTGGTAAAGGAATGGGTGCGCATTAACGTCACCAACGAGGGACTTCTTCATGTTGCCATCGAGAACAAGATGGAACACAAGGAGGAGAACAGGGACAACCACAAGTCTCGCCACATACACTACCTGCGCCGCGAGTTTGCCTATGGCAACTACGAGCAGAGCTACACTCTGCCGGATGATGTAGACCGCGACAAGATCAGTGCCGGCGTTGCCAACGGCATCCTCACAATCACCATTCCAAAGACTACTCCAGAACAGGAGGCTAAGGTGATGAGGAATATAGAGGTCAAGTAATACCACTTAAGCCCAAATCTGTCATTTGGGTTAAAATAAGGACAAGCCCCATACTTTTGTTATCAAGGCAAGAGTATGGGGCTCGTTTTATACATAATCTGTGATTGGGCCATAGATAATAGATAAATTTGTTGCTACAAATCTTCAATCTCTATATCATCCTTTTATCTTCTTCAAGAAAGAAATAGAAGAAGGAAAGCAGTTCATTTAAAGAAATAAACCAAGAACATTAATCCTTGTTTTTATACAACATTTGCGGGTAATAGAACCCAACCATCCAACGAAATATACGACAAGTATAAAAATGTTCGTCATATGGTTTTCTAAAGAATTTTTCATCAAGCATTTCTTGTGAAGGAATCGGTAATATTATTCCGTTTTCGATTTCGACATGCCACTCTTCAAAATTCCATACTGCAGATTTTCCTTTATAAGGTATTACTGCAAAATGTACATTATGTGGATAGTTATTTTTCTGAGGATTTTTGTTAAGATACCCTTTCTTCACTACGCCACAAAAATATATAGCATCATAAAATTCTTTAGGGTATTCATCCATAAACAAAACCGTCTGATTTATCATATCCTTATTTGATGTACCACTAAACTTTTTGCTATACTTTCCCTTAATGCATGCAGTACAATGTTTAGATAAATCTCCTGCATACACATACTTAGCCCACAACCATTTGAACTTGGCTGGTTTGAAATTGTGCTTAATTATTATCATTATCTTGTGAAAATATACATTTACTATTCTATATCTCCAATTGTATGGAACGGTAGATTATTCCATCCGTTTTCTTCTGCAATATCATACCATTCCGATATTTCATCATCATCCATTGTATCATAAGCTTCATCAATAGTTCCCCATATACTTACAAAATAGCTCTCAAGTTCACTTTCTGTAGCAAACACCTCCAAAATCATATTCCAGTCTTCGGTAGATGCGTACACATAGAAATCGCGCCCACTACATTTCAACCGAGAGAGTTTCTCTTTAAGAATGTCAACAATTTCATTTGCTTTACTATCATCAAAGGAATATTCGTTTTCTATGTAATTACTATAAGTAGTCATAGCCTTGCCGAATGAAGTTGATAGAATTTCTTCATTTCCAACATTATCACCATTACCCAGCCTTTTAATTATATCGCTCACCCCATCGTCAATATGCACCTTGAAACAAGGCCATTGACCTATGTTACCCATTTGAGTTGATACACCTTGACTTGTCATTGTCGTAAACTCCAAGCCCATATCACACGTAACTGTGAGATTTGCGACACAGAGGTTTATTAAGTGCAGTTTTTCAAGTTGTTCTTTCCTTTTCATCTTATTATTCCAATATATCTATCTTTCATAACAATAATTACTCAAGTTTCGGATTTTGACCATCCTTTAAATGAATCAGTTTCCGTCAACACCAATATTGCTTTTTGCATAGTCTTTCTTTATCCAGAAATTTGGCATTATTGTTTTAAACTCTACATCTATATAATGACACTGTTCCTTTATTATGCCACGTCGGCGTATTGCCGGTTGTAAGCAATATGTATCAAAGTCATCCATATTAACATCATCAACATGGGTCCAATGCGGAAATAGTAGTTTCATATAAGCAACAGTCATACGTTTGACAGCATTAAAGTCTCGTGTATCAGCATTCTTGTCGTATCCTACCAACTCATCAAACAACAACCCATAGATATTTTGCGTGCGAAGAGAATGCAGAATTTCAGAAAAATACTCCACATTCAATGTCCACCCTTTATAGATGATACCTTTATTTACACGAGGCAGATGCCATCCTTCAATAAAACAATGGAAACGGTCAAGCAACGCGGACTCGCGAAACGATTGAGGCAACGAATCAAAATACCTATAGTTCAAAGGTCTACGCTGCTCATTCAGGGGTATATTTCCCATCAACATCAAACCACACTCCGAACTGAATTCGTTGTTGTCAATCGTAGTCTTACCCGATTCAAGATATGATTTTAGTGCAGCCTGTATCTCTGCAGGCTCCTGGAAAATAATAGTTTGAATCTCATCAAAAGCGGTAAAATCATGATTCTTGATAATACCATTCTGTTGTTTGGCTTTATCATAGAAGAGCTTAGCGCGCGTTACTTTTCCTCCGCTAACAAGCCAGCCATACTTTGAAAGATTACCAAACACAAAAGACTTACCTGTTCCTTTAGGAGCAAGTTCTATAACATTCAAACGCGGTTCGACAAAAATAAGAAGGCGAGTCAGAAACTCCATCTTCTGGGTCATCGTTTCAAAGCCGTCAGCCTCATATTCCATAGCAGACAACAACAAGTCTATCCATTCCTGCGTGGAGAAAGCAGAACGGGCATTACGCAGATAATCAATATCTACGCTACGGTAAGGTTTGAAAGGTTTATAATCAACCATCTCCACATGATACTTCTTTCCGTCATTATCCGGAAGCACAGAAAGCTTGATAATACCCCATTTCTCTCCATCCACGAGTTCTCCCTGATGTTTTTTATAAACATACTCCGGTATCTGCCCCTCGTTTATCTTGATGCCGAGATCCGGAATACCGAATCTGCGTACATCCTTCACCAAATCAATATATATGATAAAACGTGTGAGTAATGTCAATTCTTCTCCAGAAGCCAAGCGATCTTTTACCTCTGTCTGCTTTTGAGGTATCACCATGTCAAGAAATCCTGTCAGACCGGCACGATCCACAGAACCGTCTTCATTAATATAACGCTTGAGAATGAAGTCCTTCACGAAAGAAGGAAGATTGCGCCCGGCAAACAAACTGTTGGTTGAAGCCGGATCTTTATAAATAACCATCGAGGCAAACTGCTCTCTAACTTTATGTATGATATTTGTCTGCATAATCAAAATCCAAATAAATCATCTTCCTGAGCACCGGTGTTTATGCTCAGATTATCTGTTTGCTTGAAATCTCCAATACGCAAGGTTATTCTTGTCGATGTGTCGACGAGATTCAGTCGTTCGCTCTCATATATATCCCCATCGACTTTATGAAGAGCGTACTCCACGCCATTATATAAAACAACAGGCGTGTCGATACTGTTTATTCCCATAATTATATATCTGACAACAGGTGTCGTTGCGACAATTTCATTTGATTGTAATTTTGCCGTATATACGCTTGCATTTTTTTGATTGGAGACTATTATAATAGGCACGAGTATTTCTTCCGGAGTAGCTCCTCCATGAGCGCCCTGCCCTGTTGATGTCTTTGCTGATAGCGAATTATTGTTCAAGGAACACAAAGTATGCCCATCTTCTATGACAACGTAGTTGTTGTCTGTCGGAACTTTTCCCTTGAGCCAACGCCCGCAGCGTCCGGCATGATCTGTTTCTACTCCTGCGAGGTTTAAGCCAACGCCAAACTGTGACATATAACTGATACCATGGTCTGCAACAAAGGCAATCTTCTTTCCGTTATATTGTGAGAGAACCCTTGAGATGGTATTCTCCACCAGGTGGAACTCTTCCGTAAGATAGGCTGGATAGTTTTTCTGCGTGTGGGCAAACTTGTCTATGTCGCCTATCTTTTCAAGCTTATCACCAGCCAGTTCCAACAATTTTTCTTTATTGACAGAAGTGACAGTCGGAAGTTCCGCTGTTGCCACATATACCTCATTCAAGAACACCCCGTCTACTTTATGTTTTTCTATAACCTTCGTGATAAATGGAATCCAGTCTACACCAAGACCATCAATCCAATAGAAAAGATCTATATCGCTGCGATGATGCAATAAAGTCTTGACAGTCTTGAAGCCGTCACGCCATGCCTCAAAACTGAGTTGCGAAGCATTGTGTTCTTTCAGCTGGTTAATCAAGCTTTCAGTTGGTCTGTTTGCCACTTTTGACAAACAATACTCCTGGAAGTATCCATTTATCCAGTTGTTTCCATTCTCAGTCTGGACATTAGGCAATGTCAGATAATTATAGAGTTCTGGATACAAAGTCTTTATATAGTTCTTCTCTATTCTCCCTTGTCCCACCCATTCTATCATCAGACATTGCTCTGAAAATGTGAGTGGCGTCATATATTTCATCGCATATAACGGTCCACGTTCCGGGTCTGCCGCCATTGCAGACAACTTCGCCTTCAGCTCCTGTTCCGCCAAAGCCGTTATCTGAACATTCAGTCTTTTTGCTTCTTTAAGCAGCGACAAGCGTTGCTGTAGACTGGTTTCATCAAGCGATTCGTGAAATATTTGTGTGGCAATCTGTGAGAACAACTCAGAAGTGCTCAGCGAACAGACTTTTTCCAATACCCTAATCAGATAACTACTCACATCGCTCTTCCATATTGAATATGTTTTAAGGAGCCAACGCGAAAATTCATCCTTGAATTCAAACCATGTCTGCACAAAGGTGGTATCTTCGGTGAGATTCGAAGCATTGAACTTCTGATTTACGAAACCATCAAAATCAAAATCCGTCACGTCTATATTTGATGCCAACGCCTCCCAATAGGGCATATCTTCTTCTCTGACATACAGTTTATCGAAATCAAGTCCAAGTCCTTTATTCAAGAAATCAAATGCATTATCACATACCGTATATTTGAAAGCATTGTCCGGCTGCGCATTGTGTGCATTGCCAAAGATACATTTCGACGAACATATAATCTGCGATTTTATGCTTGCGCCCACATTCTTCCATAAGGCTATCCATTGGCGCAGATCTTTGCATAGTGTGTATTTGCTTTCCAACCCTTTCACTCCATAAGTCGTTCCGCATGTCAATATCAGCTCATAGTTGTCATTTTCATTTTTTGAGTGATACTCCCAGATATGGATATTGGGATCATCCTTGAACTTGCCCACCTTACTCTGCATACCAATTAGTGGCACATAGATGCGCTGATGTTCACGTTGTGCCTCTTCGGGCGATTGGATTAAGCGTATTGTCTTCAACAAAGAGTCGAATTCCGCATAATGCGTATTGTCATAGAATCTTGTAATTTCAGAAAACGGGGCTATGACAAAGTCATTTGCCGGTAGGCTCTTGATATAACTTTTGAACAAATCTGCAAGTTGCGAATATGTTATCAACAAATCATCCTGTCCGTCCTTCATCCATTTTTCTATGCTTTGTACATATACGTCATGATCTTGGCATACTTGAACGAATTCACCAAAGTCACCGAAATTTTCGAACAACACAAAGCGTATTGGATAGCGGTTACGGAGAGAACTCTCCGCACCCGTCCAATTTTTGTCAATCTCTATCTCCTGATAAAGGTCTTCCAATGATTCGTACTCCTTATACATAGACTATTCGTTTATCTTGTCCAACAACCATTCATTTCCTTCATCACATAGTTTGTATAGCAATGCCTTGGCATCTTCGATAGACACAATATCAGCAATGTGCATCTTGGCTTGCTTGCGCTTCTGGTCAATTACGTCTGGGTCTACAGGCGGTATCGGCGGATACACAGGTGGGACTGGAGGCAATGGCGGATCCACGGGAGGTTGTGGTGGAGTTGGTGTCTTTGACGATTTCCACTGCAAAGCCTTTTTCTCCACTTCCTCTTCCGTCCAATATCCCACTGTAGACTGTAAGTTCTGCTCTATGAAAAGCTTCACTTCGTCCACTTCGCTCTCCTGTATATTGATGAAGTCAAGTTGCATCAAGAAGTTTTTAAAACCATCAGAGAAGGCTGCATCCACATTGAGGATGTTTTTCATCTCATAACGCAAATCCGAAATAAGGTCTATCGTTTCTTTCACCAATGCAGGATTACGCAAGTCGCGCTCCATGCAAATGGTTACGATGTTATCTATCAGCTTTTTCTCATCTTTCGTAATTGTTATAATCACAGGAAGATTTGCAAAAGCTGCCTCAGAGGCATACTTTACCGTCCAAAGCGGATAACCCTTCTTGCCAAGAAACTCTGCTGTAATGGCATAACGAGCGTCTTTCAGACTTGTAACATCCGAATAATCATTATTCTTATTGTTTAGCTTGAAGAGAGATACGAGGTCCTTACACAGTTTTCCCTCTTCAGGAGTCTGAAACTTGAAATTAAGCTTACTGCTCGATTTCTTATCGTCCCACACCTTGAATAGCCACACAATATCGTCAATCAGGGCGTTCTTATCGCGTGGCTTACCCTGCATATCGAAAATCTTGTTGGCCCATGGTCTCAAGGCAAACGCCATCATAGCCATGGCAGCAAAACTTCCGTAAAGACCGTAGGGCGGTTTTTGCAGAACAGAGAACTTGTCGTCGAAATTAAACGGAAGACTCTTGTCTGCATACTTAATGATATTCTGCACTTTATCATAGACCACCTTGAACGGATGATTCTCAGGCACGTCAATCTTCCACGCCAGATTATCATCGAGACACTCCTGAATGAGATATTGCACAGGGCGCATTTGTGCGGTAATGGTAGCGAGCTCTCCCTTTGAATTTGCGAAAAGGAACGTACGCACTATCTCCTTTGAGTTTTGCTGGCGCCAGAAAGTGGATGGCGTTTTTTGCCTCAACAACTCGCAAGCATCGGGGCCATACGGGAAGATGATCGGCGCAATCGCGCTATTTACAATGCTTGACAGGTGCTTCACCGACACTGGTTGCTTTTCCTCCCCATTGATATAGACAATAGCATTACTACGCAGAATGCTGTCCATCCATTCTTTAACCATAGATACAGCATGGTCGCGATGCACTTTTTGCTGGTCCATAAAGCCATGGCTACTAGCGCAGGCATAGTTTGCCTGATACTCAATAAACTGCTCATACTTAGCATCCGTGAGCACTTCGTCGAATACAAGGAAAACTATATTCTTCAAGTCCTTATCGCTCTCATCCTCTGCGCATTTTTCCGCAAAACTACGAAGCACACCAAGCTCGGTATTATTTCGCGCCATCAGCAGTGCAAAGAACAAGGCACTCGACTTGGTGTCCTTGCGTGCGTTTTTAATTTGACTTCGCAACACAGCTTCGTTCTGATGATCTGAGAAAAACTTAAAGTCATAAGGCCGTATGACCCTTTGCATAAATTTTCCTCTAAAGCTATTCTCCGCTGCGTCCGAAAAAGCAAGAATTTGTTCCGTAAACTTAAATTGCACATTACGCATTTCGTTCTTCTTTTCTTCAATCTCTCCTGATGGCAAGGCTGAGAACTGAACGGAATACAAGCCACCAGGAGCACGCTGAATAATACCCTGCTCATTAAACCATTGCAGAACCACATCAACCTGATCGTCGTAACGCGTTCCTGCAAAAAGAGCATGAATATTATCCCCCGAGGGAGTGACCAAACCATTGTTGTTCTCTCCCGAAACATTATTGAAAGCGTTGAGCAACAATATTCCCTTAAATACAGCGAAGTAGGCAGCGCCCTCATTGCTAACCTGCAGCTTATAGGAGTTGTAACGCTCTGTTACGGCTCCATAGTTTGTGACATCGTCTTGAAACACCTTCAACACATAGTCCCACAAGTAGTCTGCCGTAATGGTGTCACGGTTCAAGAAACATTCCTCACTATCCAGAAATTCTCGTATAGAATCATTCTGACCAAAAAACTCAAAAACACTTCTGCTTGATGATCCAACCACCGTAGCATAATGGGTGGCAAGATTAGCGGTTCCTGGATGTAAGGGAAACAGGTTGAACAAATCCTCACGAGTGGACTGTTGATCATTGCTTGTTGCTGTAAAGATGTCTAGCAGTTGCGAATTCATCGTGTAGAAATGCTGGCACAATTGCGTATGGCGTTCCTTGTCAATGATATCAAACTTACGCGACATAATCTTAAACGCCGACACCGACTCCATATTGTATTTCATTCGGTGATAGCGACCATCTGTCTGCTTCAGCTGTTCAGAGTCTACTCCATTAAAGGCAGACGGATGTGAGATGAGGAAAATGTAAGAATTACTGTCCTCATTCATAAATTTCTGCGCCACTTCCTGCAACTGCTTAAGCACAGGAACTCCAATGGCATCGGTCATTACATCGGTAAACTCATCCCAAACGATGAGCAGACCATTGTAAGTCCCAAGTTCTGCAAGACGGTCTTGTATCTCAGTAAGCCATTGCTTTATATTGTCGTTATTAAGACGGATATCGAGCTGAGCCTCGCGCAGCGTGTCGCTTACGCGATGGAAAATGCCAAGATCTCCTGTCGACAAGCTTTCTACCAACTGATTGCTGTCGGCTACTACAGACGAAAGGGCAGTATGCGTTTCTATCAAATGATTCCATATCTCAGGATTCTGACGGATTTGCTCAATATAATTTTCATAATCCGTCGGCACGGCTATATTTATCTTGTGCTTGTGGAGCGTTTCCGTTACTGCTTTTTGAAGCACAAGAGCCAAGTCGCCCGGATGGGTCATTGCGCCCAAGCCATACACATTAACCGTTAATAAGCGCTTTGTTTCACGAAGCGAATATATGGCCTGGCGGATAGCAGCAAACTTAGCATCCTTGTACTCATAGTCAACCCAGTTGCGGATCTTGTCCACCTCGTCACCAAGCAAGTGGCTGATTACTGCTACGGCATGGCTCTTTCCTGTACCGTATGTGCCATTAATCCAAAAACTCTTGTGGTTATCGATGTCGTTTCCACGCACACTCTTTATAACAGTGCGCAACACATTGTTAAACTGCTCATTAGGGATAAATGAGATCCATTCACCCTCTTTCTCTTCAGCTATATCGTATGCAGCCTTGCCGCCACGAAGCTTTATGATGTCGTCATACTTAGTAGCCATAAGCGTATGATTGTCGTTTTATAGTTTTTCAGTTAGGTATCGTTCAATGATACTTCTTTTTAGGTATTCTCTATTTTCAGCATCTTGTAATAAATCCCACAGCTCATCATCCAACTTCGCATAAAGCAAATTCTCTCGGAGATATTTGGCTGAAGGGGTCACTGCTTTAACTGGAGGTTCTAATCCTTGTTTCCAAATCAGATGATAAAACATGGCACTGTCAAGATGAAAGAACGGTCGAACAAAAAAAGAAATCTCATATCCTTTTTTATTTCCGTTGACTTGTTCATATAATTGACCAAATCTCTTACGAACAAACACATTGAACAAGTCAATTTTGTTTTCATTCAACTCTTGAAATTCTATAGCCTCCATTATAGCTATCAAATAAAGAGGTTTTGACACTGCTATTTTCCCATTTACACATCCTGTGTGAACAGAAAGCACCATGTCATCATATGTTGACAGAAGCACATTTCTCATCTTATTTTGTTAGCTCTTTTAACACCTTCATAGGAGTCAAATCATTACGAAGAGTTATGTGGTCTAAACCCATAGTTAGTTCTGCAACCAAAACACGGTTACTTTCCGCACTAATTGTTCTGAGTTTTCTAAGAAGATCTTGCTTTGATGTTCCAAATTCCTTGAAAATGCCATGTTCCGCCTCATTATTATACATATCAGAAACCCTTAGCATTGAAAGCTCACGTTCTTTTGCAAATTTATATATAGAATAAGCTACAGCTTCAATACTCACATCATCATACTCGCTCCGTCTAAGTCCTTCTCTTCCCAAATCCATGCCTTGCAAGCATTCGTCGCCAACTGGAGTTTTCTTCATCATATCACATAATGCAATGGCTGCATTACCCACAGTTGTAATAGAACCTGAAAAACCTTCGTTGGAAATCTCCTCCTTAATCATTTTTCCATTGTAAACCTGATTAGGCTTTATATTATTACAAAACCATTTTACGATGTATGAATTGTAGGAAAGATTTATAAAAACTATCTCCCAAAACAAAGAAGGATTTTCCGCATAAATGGTTCGCATCAATGCGCCCAGCTCAGTTAAATTATTCTTCTGATCTGTAATTTCTGCATCTCTCATCCATGCTTTAAAAGAGTCCACCTGGGCTGTTCCCAAGGTATTGTCTTTCCAAAACTCAACGGGATCAATAAAGTATTCATCTACCCATTCATCGCGAAGTCCAAATTTTTTATATCCTTGAATCTTCGTGTTTATTTTTCTTTCTGAATCTGTTATCATACGTATGCAATCCGCAGCTACACATCCACGGTCATGTGTATTAAAACATTTATGACAGTGAATGCATTTTGTTTTGTCTATAGTTATTTGTGGCACAATTGAGAGAGCACCTGTTGGACAATCAACCTCGCACACCTCACACTGTACGCAATATGCCGTTTTATATGTTAAACGTCTTAAAAGATACACCAGTTCGTTAGGCAAGCTCCCTCTAACTTCAAGGGTTGACTTTCCGCCAGATTCTGCTATTACAAAGGGGAAAACATTCTTCTTAAAATGTAATTCCCCCTCAAAACCTTTGCTTGTATTCTTAATAGAATAAGAGCAAAGAGCTGGCAACCACTTTAGAAAAGAATGCTTTGCATCTGTTATTTCAACCATGAAATTTAATGGTGAAACTCCCGTTTGGAATTGAACCTTAGAAATTTTTTGTTTTCTATCCCCTAACGGTTTTAATTTCCATTTTCTTTCCGAAAGGAAGTGACCGAAGTCTAAGATTTTCACTTGCGAAGCATATTTTTTAAGTCTTTCCACAAATGGCTGCAAATCATCGGGATATTTTTCTTGTATTATCATATCATCCCAAGATGTTGAGAATGGACATATCAAACACCCGACTCTAGCTTTACCACTACGATATGCAGGATTTACTGGCAAGCCTCGCTCAAAAAGGTATAAAAATATCTCTACCGAATTCCAACTTATAATCGGATGAGCATTATAGATATAGGTATGTTTACCTTTCCCTAATCGTTGATAATTTTCCCTTCTTACAGACTCCTCCGCTCTTACCCCATCGAAAGTGAGAACTCGCGCCTGCTTATTTCCTTCCACTTTCAGCATTCGATACAGCGGAGCCGTTTTCATCACCGAGCAGCACCATCTATGATTGTCACTTGGTGTGCCAATCTTGTCCCAATAGTTAAGTACCGACTCGTGGTTGCGAGCCGTAAGGAAACGTAGTGAAGGAAACTTCTGTTTATAGTGCGCCTCTACATCTTTGTAAAGGGCCAGAGAAGGAGGAAGCTCATAGCCTGTATCGCTATAGATGACCTCGAAATCGGTTGGCGGAATAGCGCGAGTACAAAGATCAAGTACCACCTGTGAATCCTTACCACCAGAAAAGCTTGCTATGAAACGGTCTATCTTGGTAGAGAGCAACACGCGTTTTCCCTCTTTTTCAGCCGTAGCAAGTGGCATAATATCGAACGAGTCACAGTCTTGCTTCACAACGGCCATCCGCTGCTTGCTTTTCTTTTCCACTCGCTCAGCCATAGCCTCAAAATCAAGCTTGTTGGCCTCAGCCTTATCATAGGTTTTATTGGCTTTTGCATAAGCCAAATAGGTGTCTCGAATGAACTCAATCGCTTCATTCTCCAAAACAAACATCAAATCGGACGTGCATCGAAGCATAGCCTTGACATCAACAGGCTCCAGAACCATAGGTTCTATTCCGGGTTGCATTTCCAGCGTAGGCTTTGCATAGATATTAGCGCCTTTGGCATCAAAGAGACGAACACCACGATACCAATACTGTTTATTAACGGCCCACATTATAGGCTCCTCAGCCTGAGGGTAGGTCCATCCCAACTTGTCAAGTCCCAACAAGTCAAGCTCCTCAAAGAACACAGGACGAGGAGAGATACCTAAGGTACCTTCCACAATCCGAGAGTGAAGCTGTACTCCTCCCGTTTCCTTATCCCATGTTATTTTGTACACTTGATTCTATCTCCTTATTTTCCCGATAGAATCTCCCAAATCTCGGAACAAAAAAATCAGATATACCTATAAAAAAGAAAAACGTGGGGATTCAGTCCTTGCCCATCCCACGTGTCCAGGCCTTCGCATTGCCCTATTCGCAGAGAAGGACAATGCAGAAAGCCCACGTATGGATATATTATTCCCATACGCGACCAATCGTATACATACAATGACAGTATATATACAACAAATCACGATAGGATAAAATACACCTACCGTGAACATCTATCATTGTCTCATCCTTTTGCGAATAAGTCTTAAGTTGCGAAGTTAGGACACGCAAAGAATAAGCGTCAGATAAACGCTCTTTTCAATAAGTAGCACCCACCCGCTTCTCCCCTTTCGGGCTTTCTGCGGATGTAATGCTTTGCAAAAGTAATAATAAATTCTTTATCAGGTAAATTTGTCCACTTGTTTTTTATTGCTGTATATAAAATAAAGTATGACGGAAGGAATTGATTAATGATAATTGTGTAAATTTGCGGTTGAATTATATAAAGTTACATATCTGCACTAAATATGACGACCTATGAATAATAAAATCATTCGTTTTTTCAATTATGAATCTGCTTTTGACTTCTATACAAAGAAAATAAAAGACATGAAGCAAGGCAGTATCAAACGAAGCGGCATAAAGAAAATCGCCAAACCAGTCCTCATCCTATCAATAATACGGGGCATTGAAAACGGGACTTTCCGATATAACAGATTTATTTTCGAGGACTTGGAAATAATTTACAACAACATATTCGAGCAATATACGATAATTGCCCAACAAAGTGAGAAAACAGATCTCACTTATCCGTTATATTATTTGCAAACAGACGAGTTTTGGCATCTCAATTTTTACAACGACTCCGAAACACGAACCGCCTCTCCATCTACAGCTTGGGTAAGAAAGAATGTAGAATATGCATACATCGATGAAGAGTTATGGCTTCTGCTACACAATTCCGATTACAGGCTCCGCATAAAGAACTTCATAATTGAAACAAAAATCAGGAGCATAAAAGAGAATCACTCGCCGCTCATCAAACATTTTATCGGATGGCTATTAGCAATATAATATCTACGACCATACATCATAAATAAATTTCTGGCAAATCAAAACTCAGCAGCGTCTTTCGGAAACTCTCGGTAGGTTGTTGATTCCACCACAAAGTTGAAGATTTTACAGGGAGTCTGCTTAATAGACCGCACACTTGGTATGTCAGGAATTGCAGGAAGTAAAACATTTCAAAAAGCAAAAATACAGGCATGACCGTTGGATAATTATCAAAAATGCCGTAAATTTGCTGATTGAATAATAAATGCAGCATTATGGCAGAGAAATACATCAATCCACATACTGATTTCGGCTTTAAGCGCCTGTTCGGTTCGGAATGTAACACTGAATTGCTCATCAGCTTTCTGAATACCATATTTCACGGCAAACAGAATATCCAGAAAGTAACATATATAAGTTCGGAATCACGTCCAGGTTTCTTTGTTGTACGTTGCGAGAATGACAAGGGAGAGAAATTCATAGTGGAGATGCAGAACGTATACCAGGAGTTCTTCAAAGACCGCACCATCTATTATTCAACGTTCCCCATCAGAGAACAGGCACAGCGTGGAGGAGACTGGGACTTCCATCTCAATCCTGTCTACACGATTGGCTTGCTGAACTTCAACTTTGCCGACGGTCTTGAGAATGCAAAGCGCTGGCACCATGAGGTGAAGCTGATGGAGGTGGACACACACGAGGTGTTCTACGACAAGCTCACATATATATACGTTGAGATACCTAAGTTTGACAAGAAAGAGAGTGAACTCGAAAGTATGTACGACAAGTGGATGTACGTGTTGAAGAATCTCTCCAACCTGATGCAACGCCCCGCAGCCCTGCAGGAGCGTGTTTTCACACGTCTGTTCGAACAGGCAGAGATATCAAAGTTCGACAAACAGGAGCTGAAACTATATGAAGACAGCGTCAATGCATACCGCGACATCGTGAATGCCATACGGACTGCGGAGAAGAAGAAATATGCAGAAGGACGTGCGGAAGGACGTGCAGAAGGTGAGAAAAAGGCAAAAGAAAGAATAGCCTCCAATCTTCTGGCTCTTGGAGTGCCTATAGAAACTATCATGCAGGCATCGGGCTTGTCTGAAGAAGAGATAAAGAATATCCAATAAGACATCTTTTGCCTGTCTATAATGAGCAATAGCCCGTTATGGCGAATTAAAAAGCAAAATCCACTCTTCTAAAAAACGAAATCCAAGCAAGCTCTTATGACTGATTTGGGGGCAGAATTGGGCACACTGCTTACCCAAATGGGGCACGCTGCTTGCCCATCATGGGTAACGTGCTTACCCCGGACGGGCAGAATTGCCGTCAGACGTCTGCCCAATAAGTTGATGTTGTAATACTCACATTCCCGTTTTCAGGATTCCGCCAACGAGTTAAGCATTACTATATTTTTTTGAGACGTCCATGATACTTCTGTGACACTTCTATGACACTTTTCTGTAAAGAAGAAAGAAAAGTATCATTGAAGTATTATTCTGGTTTTCAAGAGATTAGATATGTAAAGAGTCTCGAAAATGATACTATGACACTTTCCTCCGGAAAAAAAGTATACGTGTTACGTATTACAAGATGTAATGACCGATTTGGGATTATTACAAAACAATAATGTAAGGAACCACCCTTTGGCTGCAATATGGTTTTCCCCATTCTATTTTAGGGATATCCCCTCAGTGGAATTGGAGGGAAAACTATACTTTTGCCAACGGAAAGAAAAAATTATTGTAGAACGTATTAAGAAAGGACAACTATTATGAAGAAGTTTATATTGGCAGCTCTGGCGATAATGACTATTGGCTGCACGGCTCAGGCTCAGGCTTATAAGAACAGCAGATATTACAACCAGCGAACTGGACATCTGGACTACTCCCGCCGACCGGGCACGGGACTGTATCAGAGCGGCGAAAACTACTACGGACTGCGCATCGGACCGTCGTTTTCTACCGTGAGCTCCGACGACAAGACTCTTGATGGCGGCAACGCGCAGACGGGCCTCAACGTGGGTGCCGTGGTGGGTATAGCGTTGTCTGACCGTGCTCCGGTGTTTTTCGAGACGGGACTATACTATACCGAGAAGGGCGGCAAGAAGAAACTCGACGACGGCAAGAAGATGACCTACGACCTGAACTATCTGGAGGTGCCGCTGACTGTGAAATATGCCTACCCTATCGACGACCACTTCTCCATCCAGCCTTTTGCCGGCGGATACCTGGCATGTGGTGTGGGCGGAAAGATAAAGAACTATCGCGAGAGAGAAGCAGACCCGTCGTTCTCGAGCGACCGCTTCAAGCGCTTCGACGGTGGACTGCGTCTGGGCTGTGGCGTTGCCTACGACATGTTTTATGCCGACCTGACCTATGACGTGGGTTTGGCGAATATCTGTCACGATGAGTTCGACACGTCGCACAACGGATGTCTGACACTGAACTTCGGAGTGAACTTCTAAGTTCCAAAATCTCAATATATATTTCCGGGCATGGCTTCTCGAAAGCGAGGGGTCGTGCCTTTTTCGTTTGCCTATGCCAACATATAATAGAGTGATCATCTCTCTAATGACATTGACAAGCAGGGCTATAGTGCCGAGTTCAGCTCCGCGATATTCTGTGATGAAGATGCTCGACAGGGAATAATAGGCGAAGCCGCTGTTGATGGCCATGCAGTCGGCAATGCCACGATGCAGATTATCCAAGAATCCGATTAAGCGAGGGAAATGGGAATGAAAAGCCCCCAAAGGCTGCATTCCTGATACGGAACAGCACTTTGGGGGCATGCCTATAGTCTATGGATTGCAAATACGCTACACGGCCTGCTTCTTCACCACCAGCGAGGCTCCGATGCTCACCACCAGCACGCTGACAATGAACACGAGCGACGATATGGCATCAATCTCAAAGAACTCATGGATGAGCATCTTCACACCGATGAACACCAGAAGAACGCAGACACCGAGCTTAAGATAGCGGAATCTGTCGGCTATCGCTGCCAGAAGGAAGAACATGGCTCTCAGACCCAATATGGCAAAGATGTTGGAAAAGAACACCACATAGGGGTCGAGCGACACGGAGAATACCGCCGGTATGCTGTCGAAGGCAAAGATAAGGTCGCTGAACTCTATCACGAGCACCGTGACAAAGAGCGGAGTGAACAGCAGGCGTCCGGCACGGCGGATGAAGAACTTATCGCCCTCGAACTGAGGGTGAATACGTCCCGTCTTGGACAGCAGTCTCACGAGCGGATGCTTCTCCACATCCATCTCCTCTTTCTTGTTGCGGTTGAGATACATCTTCACGCCGCTATATACGAGCACCGCACCGAAGACGAGCAATACCCAGTCGAAACGGCTTATTATGGCAGCGCCAAGGAATATGAATACGAAACGCAAGACGATGGCACCGAGTATTCCCCAGTTCAACACATGCTGATATTCATTCTTCCCCACTCCGAAGGATGTGAAAATCATCATCATCACGAAGAGGTTGTCTACAGAGAGCGTCTTCTCTATCAGATAACCTGAGATGTATGACACCGTCATGTAATGGCGGTATTGCTGCAGACTCGACTCGAAATCGTCGGGATTGAGTTTCAGATGCGAGGCATAGCGCGAAGCCACTGCCTGGAGATCGCTGAAATTCTCTATTCCATGTACCATATCACCATGAAACCACAAGAAGACGGAAAACAGGAGCGCCAAGGCTATCCATACGGCAGTCCAGGTGCCAGCCTCACGGATGGACACCTCGTGAGCCTTCTTGTCGATTACAAACATGTCAAGCAAAAGGATTGCGGCGATGAAAACCACAAAACCTCCTAAAAACAACATTTCTGATAATTCCATATTTAAATATTTATAGTTGACGAGTTGACAAAGGCGGGAGGAATATCCTCAAGCCTGTCTTCTCAAGCGGATGCAAAAGTAATTATCATTTGTTACAAAGTTGTTACAAAAACACTGATATTTAGACTTTTTAAGCTTGTCTGAAGAGTTTTAAGCCCTAAACAACCTATTAGAGATGCCGGAATTAGGATTTTTACACTAACTTTGCAGTCAGAATTAGCTTCACAATAAATGTATTACGTAAAAAAGAAGATGGAAATAGCAGGCTGCCACAAACTCAGTCTGCCCTACGAGAGCAAATGCACCAACCTGCACGGTCACAACTGGATCGTTACCGTATACTGCAAGGCCAGAGAACTGAACGAGGTGGGGATGGTGATTGATTTCAAGCATATCAAGAACAAGATACACGACTATCTTGACCACGGCAACTTCAACGAGCTGCTGCCTTTCAACCCTACGGCGGAGAACATAGCCAAATGGGTGTGCGACCAGATTCCGGAATGCTACAAGGTGGACGTGGAAGAGAGTTCCAACAATATGGTGACATACGTTAAGGACGAGGAGGAATGATGCGGATAAACGAGATATTCTATAGTCTGCAGGGAGAAGGACGCCACACGGGAACGCCAGCCGTTTTCGTGCGCTTTGCCGGCTGCAACCTCAAGTGTTCGTTCTGCGACACCGACCACTCCAGATCCGTGGAGATGACAGAGGAGGAGATTGTTGAAGAAGTGAGGCAATTTCCGGCACGCTTCGTTGTCATCACCGGCGGAGAGCCTTCGATGCAGGTCACGGCATCGCTGATAGAGAAGCTCCATGCGGAGGGATGCTATGTGGCAATGGAGACCAACGGCACATACGAACTGCCAGAAGACTGCCGAATAGACTGGATAACATGTTCGCCGAAAGGGAAACCGCTGAAGCTGCACAGGATAGACGAGCTGAAGGTGGTGTATGAGGGCAACGACGAAGGAGTGGACAGATATGCCAATGTAGAAGCAAAGGAATACCGCCTGCAACCATGCGACGTGAAAGACGAGACGCAGAACAAGGCAAACCTGCAGGGAGCGATAGACTATTGTCTGAAGCACCCCAAATGGAAACTGTCGTTGCAGACACACAAGATAATCAACGTGAAATAGGTTTCAATACGCATCAACAAATATATTTCTGTTTGTTTTTTGGAGTAAATAAAAAAAATGTATCTTTGCATTATCTTATAGACAAGTTTGTAATTAACTTATTTTGAACAACAGACAGAAGAACATGACACTATATCCGCTATTATTCGAACCCAACCTGCACACCGTGGTATGGGGAGGCGACAGGCTCTGCCCCTATAAGAGACTCAAGCCGCAAGATACCCCCATCGGCGAAAGCTGGGAGGTGAGCGCCGTACCGTCGAGCACAAGCATCGTGAGCAACGGCGAATGGGCAGGCAAAGAACTGACAACCGTTATCGACGCACATCCGAAGGAAATCCTGGGCGAATCGGTGAACAAGCTGTATGATGGCAAGATGCCACTGCTCGTGAAACTCATCGATGCCAAAGGAGACCTCAGCATTCAGGTGCATCCCAACGACGAGATGGCAAAGAGAGTACACGGCAAATCGGGAAAGACAGAGATGTGGTATGTCATCGACGCCAATCCCGGCAGTTATCTATATGCCGGCTTCAAATCGAAAATCTCTGAATACGAATACAAGAAGCGTATCGCCGACGGCACCATAACCGACGTGCTTGCCCGCCATGAGGTGAATGCCGGCGACGTGTTCTATCTGCCGGCAGGCAGAGTACACGCCATCTGCAGCGGCATCCTGCTTGCCGAAGTGCAGCAGTCGTCAGACGTCACCTACCGCATCTTCGACTACAACAGACCCGGCCTGGACGGAAAACCGCGTGAGCTGCACACCGAACTGGCTGCCGAAGCTCTCGACTTCAATGTGGAGGACGAATATCGCACTATATATAAAGAGGATGACAACCGTGCCAACCTCATCATGGATTCACAGTTCTTCAGCGTAAGAGTGGCTGAACTGACGGAGCCGTTCCACCGCAACCTGCTGAAATACGACAGTTTCATCATAACGATGTGTATCAAGGGCGACTTCAAGATAAGGATAAGAGAGACAGGCGAAGAGACGACGGTGAGAGAGGGATACAGCTGTCTTATCCCTGCCGCCATCGCCGATTACGACGTGGTGCCGCTGAACGGGACCACAAGGATTCTCGACGCATTCATCGACAACAAGAAACGCGATTTGGGACACCGCATAACGCGTTTTCTCCACCTGTCGAGCAAATAAACCGACCACAACCCTAATGACAGATTGGGCTTGAAACAATATCTTATGGTCATAATGACCGTTTGACCTAAACCGGTCATTAGGGCTTGATGGAGTCCGCATACCGCATGCGATATGCCGCAAGTGCAGTTCATAGAGTGAATTAATGCTAATTGTTATTAATACACTTCATGAATTCTTTTTTATATATAATATAAAATGTATCTTTGCATACATCTTTACCAAAGAAACAGACATACAAAAACATTTCAAAAATACAATTATGGTTAGCAACAACATTCCTCAGGTCAAGCTGGGCATCATCGCCGTCAGCCGTGACTGTTTCCCTATCGCGCTGTCAACACAGCGTCGCGAGAACATTGTAAAAGAATACACAGGTGAGATTTTCAACTGCCAGACCACCGTAGAGAATGAGCAGGACATGCTCAAGGCCGTTGCCGAAGTGAAGGCAGAAGGCTGCAACGCCCTCGTGGTGTTCCTCGGCAACTTCGGTCCGGAAACACCGGAGACACTTATTGCAAAGGAGTTTGACGGTCCGGTGATGTTTGTGGCAGCTGCCGAAGGCGACGGCGACATGATAAACGGCCGTGGAGACGCATACTGCGGTATGCTCAACTGCTCATACAATCTGGGCATGCGCCATCTGAAGGGATATATCCCTGAGTATCCGGTTGGAACGGCAGAAGAAGTGGCAAAGATGATCAAAGACTTCGTGCCGGTGGCACGCACCATCATAGGTCTGAAGGGTCTGAAAATCATCACCTTCGGTCCTCGTCCACAGGATTTCTTCGCTTGCAACGCTCCTATCAAGGGACTCTATGAACTGGGCGTGGAGATAGAAGAGAATTCAGAGCTCGACCTGCTCGTGGCTTACAAGGAGCACGAGAACGACCCTCGCATCGACGCCGTATGCAAGGAAATGGCAGAAGAGATGGGCGAAGGCAAATATTACCCGGACCTGAGCCGCCGCATGGCACAGTTTGAGCTTACTCTCCTTGACTGGGCAGAGCAACACAAGGGTTCCCGCCAGTATGTGGCATTCGCCGACAAATGCTGGCCTGCATTCCCAAGCCAGTTCGGATTTGAGCCTTGCTACGTGAACAGCCGTCTGGCAAGCCGTGGCATCCCTGTGGCCTGCGAGGTGGACATCTACGGTGCTCTCTCAGAGTTCATCGGCATCTGTGCTTCTGACGACACGGTGACTCTGCTCGACATCAACAACTCCGTGCCTAAATATATCTACGACGAGGACATCACCGGCAAATACGACTACCAGCTCACAGACACCTTCATGGGCTTCCACTGCGGCAACACTCCTCAGTGCAAGATGTGTTCTGCCCGTGCCATCAAATATCAGCTCATCCAGAACCGTCTGCTCGAGAACGGTGGCACTCCCGACTTCACCCGTGGCACTCTGGAGGGTGACATCGCTGCCAGCCCAATCACATTCTATCGTCTGCAGTGTGACTCTGAGGGCAATCTGCGCTCTTATATCGCTGAGGGCGAGGTGCTCGACGTGCCTACACGCTCGTTCGGCGGCATAGGAATCTTCGCCATCCGCGAGATGGGTCGTTTCTATCGCCACGTGCTCATCCAGAAAGGATATCCTCATCATGGTGCCGTTGCCTTCTCACATGTCGGCAAGACGCTCTTCGAGGTATTCAAATATCTCGGCATCAAGGATATCGCTTACAACCAGCCTAAGTCTCTCCCCTACCCAACGGAGAATCCATGGGCATAAGCCCAAACGGCCATCAGGGCTTAAGAACAAGGTCCTGACTGCAAGACTACGTTATCCAGACTGCAAGACTACGTTATCGTGACTTGCAGTAAAACTGATACAGACTGCCTGTTATAACATTCTGATCTGCGAGATGACAGTTCATACTGCAAGTCAGCTGAAAGACACAGACAGAAAAGATAAACCCAAGATACGGAAAATCCCGTTTTCTGCAAAACTCAAGCTTAGCTTCGTTTGCCGGAAACGGGATTTTTAGTTTATCCCCATCGGTCATTAGGGATTGCCGGGATATTAAACCCAAATCGGTCATTAGGCCGTTTAATGTATAATTTTAATAACTGCTTGCA
>ERZ791573.470-NODE-470-length-22957-cov-90.723081_pt1 | contig 22957 bp, 17 predicted proteins | sample MGYA00509971_ERZ791573 | MGnify/ENA primary metagenome ERZ791573 (study PRJEB30046, sample SAMN00791921) | human gut metagenome | study: EMG produced TPA metagenomics assembly of the A metagenome-wide association study of gut microbiota in type 2...
TTTTGTCGCTTTGCAAGCAAAATCCCACTAAACCCTATAGGTTGCGGATTTGAGGCTTAACTCGTTGATATTCAATCAATCAAAGATTTTGTTGTGACTTCTCATGTGGAAGGTGATGGGCTTGCTGTCTATACCGTTTTCCGAGAGCCATGTCTTCAGATGTTGGTTCAGGTGATAGGGCGAGAAGGGAGAGTAACCATCTTCGTATTCCTGTTTCAGAATCTTCAGCGCTTCTTTCGATAGCGGTATGTGAAGCAGCGTTTGTGTTTTCTTCATCACCTTATGTATATAATAGGTGCCGTCGTATTCCTGTATGTCGGCTGGTCGCAGACTCAGGGTGTCGCTCTTTCTCAGACCGGTCAGACAGCAGAACATGAAGGCATCTTTCAGCTCCGGTGTATGGCATCGTGAGGCTTGCAGTATTGCCAGTTCCTCTTCTGTTAGTGCATATCTTTCATTTCTTATGGGTCTGATATGATAAGTTGACGGCACCAGCCCCATCGGATTCATTTCCATATAGCCCATTTTCACAGCCTCCTGCAGCACTTCAAGAGGGTATCACCATAAACTCCGGTATGCTCAGCAACCAATACAGCATCGCTAAGAAGGCTTTTTAAAAACTTTCCAATACCCTTTAAATTGTTCGTTACAACCTTATGTGAAGGTTGGTTTGATACTTTTTTGATGTCAAGTCGAAAAAACTTACGTCAAATTTCTTTTTTGCCAAATATATTCCGTATATTTGCATTTTGAATGAAGTTTTTAATAAGAAGGGTGCTCCGTTCTGAGCGGCTACAACTATACTACGAGTCCTGTCTTGTTCTACACAAGCAGGCTAATTTACTCTCAAGCTTCTGCTCAGAAAATATCCAGTTCCCCAAACAGGGCTAAGCCTTTACTATGCTAGAAAGGGCACAGGGTTAACGCTGGATATGGAGTATTCTTCTTTTTTTATTGTACTTATCTAATTTTCTGCAAAGTTAACAAAAGTTTGCAGATATAAAGAATTTCACCTCTTTATTTTTCCAAGTGCAAATATAATAGAAAGGGCAAAAGCTTTAAAACTCCAGACAAAACATAAAGCTTTTGCCCTTTCAGGGCGTCTTGCTGATTGCCAACATTACCCAGGGCGCTGCCCTGGGCTAGGAGCTTTTGGGTCTTCAGCCCGTACTTGAACCACATGCGAAAGTTCCGTGATGTGTTTTCGTTTATCAACTGATGTGGCTTAGCTGGGTTAAGGATATGGCTGAACTGGGTTACGCAGACGGCTGGACAAGGTTAAGGATTCGACTGCATCGGGTTAAGGATTCGACAACGTAGGCTAACGGAGTCGTATCCGTCGATTTATCGAGACGGCTTGACTCGCTGACAGAACCATCTGGGGTAGCCGACTGAACTATATCAGTATATGATATAAGAAACATATACCACAACCTTGGTGTTCCTGCCAACGTTGTATTGGGATAAAAGAATTACCCCCATCCTGCTTTCTTAAGCCGGATGGGGATTTGCTTTATGTGATAAGTAAACCTGAAAAACAAAAACAAGGAGGGTGCGCCATAGACTTATGACACACCCTCTTTTTTCATATCATGATTTCTGTATCATTTACTTCTGGCATTCCTTGCAAGGAGTCCAAGGCTTCAACTGCTTGAAGAAGTCATTGCCCTTATCATCTACGAGGATGAATGCAGGGAAGTCCTCTACGGTAATCTTCCAGATAGCCTCCATACCGAGCTCTGGGTACTCTACGCACTCGATGCTCTTGATAGAACTCTGAGAGAGAACGGCAGCTACACCACCGATAGTACCGAGGTAGAAACCACCATGCTTCTTGCAAGCCTCTGTAACAACATCGCCACGGTTACCCTTGGCAATCATTACAAGGCTAGCGCCATGATCCTGGAACTCATCTACGTATGGGTCCATACGATTGGCTGTGGTAGGTCCCATAGAGCCACATGGATAACCCTCTGGAGTCTTGGCTGGTCCTGCATAGAGGATAGGGTGGTTCTTGAAGTACTCAGGCATCTCCTCGCCTGCATCCAGACGAGCCTTGAGCTTAGCGTGAGCGATGTCACGAGCCACGATGATGGTACCCTTCAAGTTAACACGGGTGCTTACTGGATACTTGCTCAACTCTGCACGAACAGCGTCGATACCCTTGTCGAGGTCAATCTCGATACCCTTGGTACCCTCACCAGGGTTACGGAGCTCCTCAGGAATCAACTCTGTTGGGTTCTCATCCATCTTCTCCAACCAGATACCGTCCTTGTTAATCTTAGCCTTGATGTTGCGGTCGGCAGAGCAGCTTACACCCATACCGATAGGGCAGCTTGCACCATGACGTGGCAAACGGATTACACGGATATCGTGAGCCAGATATTTACCGCCGAACTGTGCACCCAGACCAATCTTGTGAGCCTCTTCGAGGAGCTTGTTCTCCAAGTCGATGTCACGGAAGGCACGACCCGTCTCATCACCTGTTGTAGGCAACTCATCGTAGTACTTGATAGAAGCCAACTTCACGGTGAGGAGGTTCTTCTCAGCAGAAGTACCACCGATAACGAAGGCGATGTGGTAAGGAGGACATGCTGCTGTACCCAGACTCATCATCTTCTCTACGAGGAATGGGAGCAATGTGCCCTCGTTCTGGATAGTAGCCTTGGTCATAGGGTAGAAGTAGGTCTTGTTGGCAGAGCCACCACCCTTAGCTACCATCACGAAGCGGTACTCGTCGCCCTCTGTAGCCTCGATATCAATCTGAGCAGGAAGGTTGCAACGGGTGTTCACCTCATCATACATGTTGAGAGGAGCGTTCTGAGAATAACGGAGGTTGTCCTGTGTAAAGGTATTGTATACACCCAGGCTCAAAGCCTCTTCATCCTCGAAGTCGGTCCATACACGCTGACCCTTTTCACCGTGGATAATAGCAGTACCTGTATCCTGGCAGAATGGGAGGATGCCCTTCACGGCAGTCTCTGCATTGCGGAGGAACTGGAGAGCTACGTACTTGTCGTTCTCTGAAGCCTCTGGGTCGCTGAGAATCTTAGCCACCTGGAGGTTGTGCTCACGACGGAGTTTGAACTCTACGTCGTGGAAACCCTGCTGTGCCAGCAAAGTAAGCGCTTCCTTAGAAACCTTGAGGATAGTCTTACCCTCGAACTCTGCTGTACTTACGCCTTCCTTAGAGATAAGGCGATACTCTGTCTTGTCCTCTCCAATCTGAAACATTGGAGCATACTTAAAATCTGGAGTTTTTGCCATAATGTTTTTTGTTATTTTAAACTGTTGAAATATTCAAGTCTAATTAATTCTCGTATTCTATTTCCTGGTCGAGGCTGTCGACGAAGTTGCGGAAAACCTCTTCCTCCACATCGCCCATGGCAAATTCTTTCTCAGCATCCTTCCGGATTTCTGCTATCCATGAGCGGCGTGCCTTGATATAATCTTCGTGTATGCGGTTGGCATCTTCGAGTGTGATGTCACTGATGCCGTAGTAATCGCAGATCATCTGGTAGGTCCATGCCCACTGGTAGTCGCGATAGTTGGCATTGATTTCTTCAAACCGGTCGAGCAACTGTTCTATGTTCCCGATAGTTCCTTCCTTCACGTCCCTAACGATGCCTTCTTCTTCAGAAACAGGGAGTAGGAGTCCCGAAAGATCATCCCAATCGCCCACGCCGACATGGGTGGCTGGAGGGGTGATGGCTGGGTCGCGCTTCAGTACACGCTTCAAAACGGCACCCATGTAGATGCGGAGGGCGATATCATAATATTTGATGCCCTTGTGGAGCGATGAAGCCGGTATGATATATTCGTGATAGAGATACTGCGAAACATTATCGCCCGTAACCTCGCGCAGGTTTTCAAGAATCTTCTTACCCTTCAGAATCTCGCCAACAGAATAAGGTGAAAGCCAGTCGAAGTTGACGATGCTCTTGCGGTTCTCCATAGCACGGAGATCACGCTTAGGCCATTTCTTGATGTCGCGGTACAGACCTACTGTAGTGATGTTTCTACCCGGGATGAGGAACATCTTGTCGCCATCGGCAATGAGGTAGGCGAAAGGCAGGTTGCGGGTGTTAGGGTGATGCATCAGCTTGCCGAAGCATACAGAGAAGGAACCCAGAGTGGCTGGCATCAGGAGATAAGCACCGCTGGCTGTCTTGGAACCGCGCTCCAGAATGCCCCAGTGCATAGGTCCCATCTTGTAGGCATGGTTGCTGAAGTTGGTGGCAGAACCGGCGTTATAGAAGGAGAACATGCCTCCGATAAGCAGACTGCTCTTATGATGAGAAGCGGTGAAAGGACCGCAGAAGGCTGCACAAGCCTCGCCATTGCTCATATAGGAGTTGGCGAAGAATACGGAGGCAGAAGCGGTAAAGCCGTTAGCCAGCTGGCAGGCTTCGCCTACGAAGCAATCCTGTATCTTTACGCTGTTGATGACGCTGGCGCCTTCAGCGATGATGCTGTTTTCTGTAATAACGCCTGTGCCGATATATACGTTGCCATGAACAGAGCCCAATAGCGTACAGTCGCTCAGACGGGAAGCTCCGTTCACTTCGCAGTAATCATTGATTACGCAGTTGGTAATCTCCTTGGTATTGATGATCTTTACATTATTGCCAATCTGGCCCCGATCCGGCATCTTGTTGTCGATGTCGGTCTTGATGAGCTGGCGGATCTTCTCCTTCATTTCCTTGTCAGGGAAATGCTTCACCATGAAGGCTGCAAGCTGGCTGTTCAGATCGCTGAAGAGGATTATGTTGCCTTCGCCCACCTCGTTGAGTACGCTCACAAGATTTCCTTCGCCGTAAGTAGCTCCCTCGGTGGTTTCCATGGTCGAGATGTTTGAGATGTAGCAATCATCGCCAATGGTATAGTTGTTGATGAAATTGCCTACGTTTTCTATCAGACAGTCGTCGCCTATGGTTACATTGCGCAAGGTGGCATTGTTGATGCCCGAATGCTTTACGAAGCCCTGGCTCACCTCCACGTTTTTGTTGAAGGAACCGATGTTAACTTCGCCATAGAGCATCACGCGGTGCATGAAGTTGGGCTTGAAATCTTCTGATACATTGACTGAGGTCCAGTCTTCGGCCCAGCAGTCGTTATGTTTAAGCACCTCGATTTCCTCGGTGGTTAAAGGTCTGTAATCATTCATAACTTACTTGTTATTGATATTTATGTTCTTACTCATAATCCTGGTACAGGAAGTCGTTGTATGGATACTTCTGTACGTGCAACTCTCTTACTTTCTTGTAGAGTATCTCGCGGAATTCGTCGATGTTCTCCTTGTTCTTTGCCGAGATGAAGAGGCAGTCCTCATTGAGTTTTGCCATCCAGGTCTTCTTCAGGTCTTCCAGCGGGATGTTCTCTTTCTCCATCGGTGTGAGGTCGTCTTCCTCTTTTTCTACCCATGAGTAGTTGTCTATCTTGTTGAAGATAATCATCGATGGCTTATCGGCGCAATCCAGTTCCTTGAGCGTATTCTCTACTACCTGGATCTGCTCTTCGAAGTCGGGATGTGAGATATCTACTACGTGCAGAAGAAGGTCGGCCTCGCGTGTCTCGTCAAGGGTACTTTTGAATGAGTCGACCAGGTCGGTTGGCAATTTGCGGATGAATCCTACGGTATCGGCAAGGAGGAACGGCAGGTTGTCTACCACCACCTTGCGTACGGTGGTGTCGAGGGTGGCAAAGAGTTTGTTCTCTGCAAACACCTCGCTCTTGCTGAGCAGATTCATGATGGTAGATTTACCTACGTTGGTATAGCCCACCAGTGCCACGCGCACCATTCTGCCTCTGTTCTTTCGCTGTGTAGTCTTCTGCTTGTCGATTTCAGCCAGTCGCTCTTTGAGGAGACTCATTCTGCCGAGGATGATACGGCGGTCCATCTCGAGCTGGGTCTCACCTGGTCCACGCAGACCAACAGATCCCTTACCGCCACCAGATCCTGAACCACCACCCTGTCGTTCCAGGTGAGTCCAGAGTCTTTGCAGACGAGGGAGCATATAGCGGTATTGCGCCAACTCTACCTGGGTTTTAGCCGCAGCGGTTTGCGCACGCATTGCGAAGATATCGAGGATGAGTGAGGTGCGGTCCAGAATCTTCACCTGCAGTTCCTGTTCGATGTTACGGATCTGTTTGGCAGAAAGCTCATCATCAAAGATGACCATACCTACTTCTCTATCTTCCTCTTCTTCGTTTTTGATATATTCTTTGATTTCTTCGAGTTTACCCTTACCCACATAGGTGGTCTGGTTAGGAGAAACCACCTTCTGCGTGAATCGCTTTACGGTGACAGCCCCCGCAGTATCGGCAAGAAATTCCAGCTCGTCGAGATATTCTTTTGTCTTGGCTTCGTCCTGTGTCTTGGTAATCAGACCCACGAGTACAGCGGTTTCCGCCTTGACTTCTGATATTACAAATTCTTTCATCTAATTTCTTTATATATATAATAATGTGAAAAGATAGTGCAAAGATAGTGTAAAATACAGAGAAAACAAAATATAGCATCAATATTTTAACTTTTTTATTAATGTGGCAGAAAATAGTCAAAAGACACAAAATGCACAGCTGTATTTTAGCCACAGCAGCACATAAATGGTCTTTTTGGTGCGCAAAAATTGTAAACGTTTACGTGGTTTTTTGCATAAAAAATCGAGATTTATTTGATTTATATCAATATTTGTCTTAATTTTGCACCCAGAAAAAGAAATTGATTTTCAAAAACGAACAAATCATAACTACATAAAAAACACAAACTGCTGAAACATTCAAAAACTTCAAAGGCCTCGACGTGATGTCGGGGCTTTTTGGTTTCTTCTCATTCAGAAACGATTTTTGTTGTACGCTACAGTAACAGAAGCTGGAACGTCGGCTATACTGCTGTTGCGTCATAGACAGATAATAATTTCAACCTAACAATAACATGAAAATGAAGCAAAAACTTTTGTATTGCTGGTATTTTGTTGCTCGTTGCGGTTTGTTCGCAAGCCAACAATTATGAAGTAACATCACCTGATGGCAGATTGGCGGTCAAGGTGGAGCGTGTTGATGGAAAACAGTGTATAGTAAATAAAAAAAAGGTGGCAGATCTCTGAATCTGTCACCCTCTTTATTTTATGTTTCAATCCGTTTTTTCCGCGGATTGGTTATCTGCTGGAATTATTGGTTTTTGAAGACCAATCCATCTGCATCTGTATGATCGATGGTAATTGGTTTCTCTCTGCTAACCTCTTCTGCAAGAATCTTCTTACTCAAGTCGTTTAATACATAATCCTGGATAGCGCGCTTTACAGGACGGGCACCAAACTCTGGGTCGTATCCTACCTTTGCCAGATGCTGGATAGCTGCAGGAGTCCAGCGAAGTTCAAAGCCCTGAGGCTCCAACATCTTCTTTACTCGCTTCATCTGAAGTTCTACAACCTCGGCAATCTGCTCCTGGGTCAACGGCTTGAAGGTAATGATATCATCAATACGGTTCAGGAACTCAGGACGGAAGGTCTTGCGCAACATCTCACGGCTTGCGTTGGAAGTCATGATGATGATGGTGTTCTTGAAGTTGACTACACGACCCTTGTTGTCAGTCAGACGGCCATCGTCCAATACCTGCAACAGGGTATTGAATACATCAGGATGCGCCTTCTCAATCTCATCGAAGAGAACCACACTATATGGTTTGCGGCGTACAGCCTCGGTCAACTGGCCACCTTCATCGTAGCCTACATACCCTGGAGGCGCACCGATCAGACGGGTTACGCTAAACTTCTCCTGATATTCACTCATATCAATTCGGGTCATCATCGACTCGTCATTGAACAGATACTCAGCCAGCGCCTTGGCAAGTTCCGTCTTACCTACACCTGTAGTACCGAGGAAGATGAAGCTGGCGATAGGACGCTTAGGATCCTGCAAACCGGCACGGCTGCGGCGAACGGCATCACTTACAGCGGTGATAGCCTCATCCTGTCCGATGACTCTCTTGTGGAGTTCTTCCTCCAGATGGAGCAGTTTCTCACGCTCGCTCTGCATCATACGACTTACTGGTATTCCGGTCCAGCGGCTTACAACCTCAGCGATATCATCAGCAGTAACTTCCTCTCTGACCATCGCTGCGCCACCCTGTGTACTCTTCAGCTGCTCCTGAATCTTCTTGATGTCATCCTCGAGCGCCTTCAGTTTAGAATAGCGTATTTCAGCCACACGTTCGTAATTGCCTTCGCGCTCCATGCGTTCAGCCTCAAACTTCAGGTTTTCTATCTCCTGCTTATCCTGCTGAATCTTGTTGACGAGTGCTTTTTCGCCTTCCCATTTAGCACGGAAGTCATGCTCCTGATCCTTCAATTCTGCAATTTCCTTATCCAACTGCTGAATCTTAGGCTGGTCATTCTCGCGCTTGATGGCCTCACGCTCAATCTCCAACTGCTTTAAGTGGCGGGTAATCTCATCCAGTTCTTCTGGTACAGAGTCACGCTCCATTCTCAGTTTGGCAGCTGCCTCATCCATCAGGTCGATAGCCTTATCAGGGAGGAATCTGTCAGAGATGTATCTCTCTGATAACTTGACGGCTGCGATGCAGGCATCATCCTGAATACGTACCTTATGATGGTTCTCGTAGCGCTCCTTGATACCACGGAGGATACTGATGGCGTCTACCTCGTCAGGCTCATTGACCATGACGGTCTGGAAACGGCGTTCCAGCGCCTTATCCTTCTCGAAGTACTTCTGATACTCGTTGAGGGTAGTAGCACCGATGGCTCTCAGTTCACCACGAGCCAGGGCTGGCTTCAGAATGTTGGCTGCATCCATGGCACCCTCGCCACCGCCTGCACCTACCAGCGTGTGAATCTCATCGATGAAGAGGATAATCTGGCCGTTGGCGTTGGTTACCTCTTTGATGACGCTCTTCAGACGCTCCTCGAACTCACCCTTATATTTGGCACCGGCTACCAGCGCACCCATATCGAGAGAATAGAGTTGCTTGTTCTTCAGATTCTCCGGTACATCGCCACGTACGATACGCTCGGCAAGACCTTCTACGATAGCGGTCTTACCTGTACCAGGCTCACCTATCAGAATAGGGTTGTTCTTGGTTCTTCGTGACAGAATCTGGAGTACTCTTCTTATTTCCTCATCACGTCCGATAACTGGATCCAGCTTGCCGCTTCTTGCCTGTTCTACAAGGTTTTTCGCATATTTCTCCAAACTCTGATAGTTATCATCAGCGCTTTGTGATTTTACGTTCTGTCCCTGTCTCAGTGCCTGGATGGCAGCGAGCATATCTTTGGCATTTGCACCAGCATCCTTCAGAATACGTGCAGCAGTAGAGTTGCCCTGTACGATAGCCAACAGGATAGGTTCTACGCTAACGAACTCGTCGCCCATTTTCTTGGCGGTATCCTCGGCATTCATCAGTATCTGGTTAGTCTCGTTGCTGAGGTACGGCTGACCGCCACCCTGCACACGAGGCAGATGTTGCATCTCCTGACGCAAGAGCATGGCGATTTGCTGTCCGTTCATGCCCAACTTCTGGAAGATGTAGTTGGTCACATCGGTAGCCTTTTCAAGGATACCGCTAAGCAGATGCACCGGTTCGATGGTTTGCTGACCATTTCGCTGCGCAATGTTTACGGCTTCCTGTACCGCCTCCTGCGCCTTGATTGTAAATTTGTCGAATGTCATATTAATATCTCCTTTCTTATATTATATATTCTTATTTGTGTTATTTGGATGAGCGCCGGAATCTCCTCTTCGGAAACCTCCCGATGCGTTCCTCCCATCCTTTAGCGAAACTTATGCCTATTCGTTGAAAATCAATGATTTACTGACAATCTGTCTTGTTTTGGGTAGATAAAAGATAGAAATAAGAGATATTTCCGGACAGAATGACAGAAGAAGGCGGTTTGAGTACAGGCTTACTGAACTTTCGCATGTCAGGAAGTTAAAGGAGTTAAGGGAGTTAAGGAGTTAAGACGTATGTCTTGCTGCTTAAAAACTACGCCAAAAAGACTATTGTCTTAACTCCTCAGCGACCGTAGGGAGCGATAACTTCTTTAACTCCTTTAACTCCTGAACTTGCGAAACTTGAGTTGCTTATTTCTTGATTTCTCTCAATTATCTTTTAAATATCCTTTAAATAATGCTATTTTATGGGGGGAAATGTTGTGTAATCAAAATAATCTTCGTACCTTTGCACCATCATAAATTATAATTTATAAGTTCAATGGCTGAAACAAAGAAAATCAAGACAGCGTTGGTGTCTGTCTTCCACAAGGATGGCTTGGACGAATTGCTCGCCAAGTTGAATGAAGAGGGTGTAAAGTTCCTGAGTACTGGTGGTACCCAGAAGTTTATCGAGTCTTTGGGTTATGAATGCGAGAAAGTTGAGGAGGTCACTACCTATCCATCTATCTTGGGTGGTCGCGTAAAGACTCTTCATCCTAAAATATTTGGAGGTATCTTGGCTCGCCGTGACAACGAGGGTGACCAGGAGCAGATGAAGGAATACGAAATCCCTTCTATCGATCTCGTCATCGTAGACTTGTATCCTTTCGAGCAGACTGTAGCTAGCGGTGCTAGCGATGCTGATATCATCGAGAAAATCGATATTGGCGGTATCTCTTTGATTCGTGCAGGTGCCAAAAACTTCAAGGACGTGGTAATCGTTCCTAGCAAGGGTGAATACAGCGTATTGCTTGATATCCTGAAGAAGAAGGGTGCTGAGACTGATATCGAAGACCGCAAGATGTTTGCAGAGCGTGCATTCGGTGTAAGCTCTCACTACGATACTGCAATCCATGCATGGTTTGCTAAGTAAACTCTCGGAAAAATAAAGTAGTTAAGGAGTTAAGAAGTGGAAGAAGTCAGGACAAGTGTCTGCGGGGATTCTATCCCCGGTATATGACAGACTGTTGCCGTGGCTTCTATGCTCCTTTAACTCCTTAACTCCTTAAATAAAAAGAAAATTTTAAGCTTAAAATAATTTAGAAACGAAATGGGATTTTTTTCATTTATTCAGGAAATCGCAATGGACTTGGGTACAGCCAATACCATCATTATCAGTGATGATAAGATTGTAGTGGATGAACCTTCTGTTGTAGCCCTTGACCGCCGCACCGACAAGATGATTGCTGTGGGCGAGAAGGCTAAGATGATGTACGAGAAGACTCATGATAATATCCGTACTATCAGACCATTGCGTGATGGCGTGATTGCCGACTTTACTGCTTGTGAGCAGATGATGCGTGGATTGATTAAGATGGTTCATACTGGTAGCCGTCTCTTCTCTCCTTCACTCCGTATGGTTATCGGTGTACCTTCTGGTTCTACCGAGGTTGAGCTTCGTGCTGTGCGCGACTCTGCCGAGCATGCCGACGGACGTGATGTATATTTGATTTTTGAGCCAATGGCAGCCGCTATCGGTATCGGTATCGATGTTGAGGCTCCAGAGGGTAATATGATTGTTGATATAGGTGGTGGTTCTACCGAAATCGCTGTCATCTCATTGGGTGGTATCGTATCGAACAACTCAATCCGTACAGCCGGTGACGACCTTACTGCCGATATCCAGGAATATATGAGCCGTCAGCACAACGTGAAGGTTTCTGAGCGTATGGCTGAGCGTATCAAGATTCATGTGGGTTCAGCTCTGACCGATCTGGGTGATGAGGCTCCAGAAGATTTCATCGTACATGGTCCTAACCGTATTACAGCGTTGCCTATGGAGGTACCTGTATGCTACCAGGAGATTGCTCACTGTCTGGATAAGACCGTGGCAAAGATTGAGAACGCTGTGCTCTCAGCATTGGAGAACACACCTCCTGAGCTCTATGCCGATATCGTGAAGAATGGTATCTGGCTCTCTGGTGGTGGTGCTTTGCTCCGCGGTCTCGACAAGCGTTTGCAGGATAAGATCAATATCCCATTCCACATCGCAGAAGATCCATTGCACAGTGTTGCTAAGGGTGCTGGTATTGCGTTGAAGAATGTAGACCGTTTCTCATTCTTGATGAGATAATCAGAACTTATTCTAATAGTAAGAATAAAGTATGCGCAACCTTTTAGAGTTTTTAGCGAAATACAACCATTGGTTTGTCTTCCTGATTCTTGAGGTGGTGAGTATGGTGCTGTTGTTTCAGTATAACAGCTATCAGGGCAGTGCCTGGTTCTCCTCGGCTAATGCCGTAACGGGTAAGTTGTATGAATGGGATGCGAATGTAGAAACATTCTTCTCACTTACCAAGGTGAACCAGGAACTGACACAGCGCAATGCGTATCTCGAACAGGAGGTGCAGAAACTTTCCGACAGTCTCGTGAGCGTGACCAAGGATAGCAGCATCTACCATCGTGACCAGTTTGCATTGCTGAGAAACTATCGTCTGATTCCGGCTAAGGTGGTGGCGAATAGTGTCGATAAACCCGGCAACCTGATGACAATTGACAAGGGTAGCGCGGATGGCATCCACAAGGATATGGGTGTAATCAGCGGTACGGGTGTTGTGGGTATCGTGTATCTGGTGGCAGAACATTACGCTATCGTGATTCCGGTATTGAACACGAAGTCGAACATCAGTTGTATGATTCAGAATAGAGGCTATTTTGGCTATCTGCGCTGGAAGGGTGGTGTGTCTGACCTTGCCTATCTGGAAGAGGTGCCACGTCATGCTCACTTTAAATTGGGTGACTATGTGGTAACGAGTGGCTATTCTGCTGTATTCCCTCCTGGAGTGAGAGTAGGCAGGATATTGCACGTGTTCAACTCCGCCGATGGACTGTCGTATCGCGTACAACTTCGCCTCTCTACCGATTTTGCCCGTCTGCGTGATGTATGTGTAATTGATGATGCCGCCATGAAAGAGCGGTTGGAGATTATGCGTGCAGCACAGGATAGCATCGAAACAAATGGAGACAATAATCAATAATGACGTATAGTAAGAGGATATAAAAAGCAATGAGTATAGATTTAGCGAAAAGACTAGCTACCTTTGTGGTGCTCGTGCTGGTACAGGGATTGGTGTTTAATCATATTCATCTATTCAATTGTGCCACCCCCTTGCTGTATATCATTATGGTACTGCATTTCCGCCGCAACCATCCTAAATGGGCGGTGTTATTGTGGTGCTTTATGATGGGGCTTTGTGTGGACGTATTTGCCAATACGCCAGGTGTTGCAGCAGCTTCGATGACTGCCGTAGGACTGCTACAACCTTATTTGTTTGAACTTTTCGTACCGCGTGACAGCGCCGACGATCTGGAACCGTCCATGCGTTCTATCGGCGTAGGTGCATATTGCTGGTACGTATTCTTCATCATTCTCGTTTATAATCTATTGTTCTTTACACTCGAAACATTCAATTTCTTTAATTGGGTTCACTGGTTGGAATGTATAGGCGGAAGTACGATTATCACTTATATATTGGTGATGGCGACAGAAAGTTTCAGAAAGTAAGATTCCGGATAAGTGCTGAGAGAGAATAGAACACGATTTTTAGTTTGCTATATATAATAAGGTATGTTGGATTACAATCTTGAAAAACGTAGATTCGTTATCGGTGGAGTGGCCATAGCTATTGTGGTCATTTACATGATTCGTTTGTTTACACTTCAGATTATGAGCGACGACTACAAGAAGAATGCCGACAGTAATGCCTTCTTGAAGCATATTGAGTTTCCCGCCCGTGGTGCCATTTACGACCGTAATGGTAAGCTGCTGGTATATAATCAGCCGTCTTACGATCTGATGGTGGTCATGAACGAGGAGAGCGGCAGGCTTGATACGATGGATTTCTGTAATTCGCTGGGTATCACGAAAGAGTTTTTTATCAAGCGAATGAACGATATCAAGGACCGCTCTAAAAACCCGGGCTATTCGCGCTATACCCAGCAGCTTTTTATGGGACAGCTGAGCGACCGGGATTTCAGTGTGTTCCAGGAGAAGATGTTCCGATTCCCCGGTTTCTATGTCCAGAAACGTACCGTCAGAGAATATACCTACCCTTATGCAGCCCATGTGCTGGGTGATGTGGGTGAGGTTTCGCAAAGCGATATTGAAGATGATGACTACTATCAGGCTGGTGACTATATCGGAAAACTGGGTATCGAGAAGTTTTATGAGAAGCAGCTGCGTGGTGAGAAGGGTGTGAAGATCATGCTGAGAGATGCCCACGGAAGAATACAGGGTAGCTATCAGAATGGTAAACTCGACCAGAAGCCTGTGGCTGGAAAGGACTTGACGCTGGGATTGGATGTCAAGTTGCAAGCCTTGGGCGAACGTCTGCTCCAGGGTAAAATCGGCAGTATCGTTGCCATCGATCCTAGAACGGGCGATGTGCTGGCTATGGTTTCTTCTCCTTCTTACGATCCAAGACGTCTGGTGGGTAGAAACCGCGGTAAGATGCACAAGTGGCTCTCACATAATCCTTGGAAACCGCTCCTGAACCGTAGTATTCAGGGTCAGTATCCTCCGGGTTCTACCTTTAAGACCAGCCAGGCGCTGACCTATCTTACTGAAGGTATCATCACACCGGGAACAGCATTCCCATGTAATCATGGTTTCTCTTATAAGGGTCTGCATGTGGGCTGTCATGGTCACCCGTCGCCTATTTCGCTGGTTGATGCCATCAGTACCTCTTGTAACGGTTACTTCTGTTGGGGTCTTTACTATATGATAGGTAACCGCAAGAAGTATGGCAGCGTACAGAATGCGATGACCGTATGGAAAAATTATATGGTGAGCATGGGATTCGGCTATAAGTTGGGCCTCGACTTGCCTGGCGAGAAACGCGGTCTGATTCCGAATGCACAGTTCTATGATAAGGCTTACAATGGTTCATGGAACGGACTGACGGTAATCAGTATTTCTATCGGTCAGGGTGAGGTTAACCTCACGCCGTTGCAGATAGCCAACCTGGGTGCTACCATTGCCAACAGGGGATACTATTATGTGCCTCATGTAGTGAGAAAGGTGAAGGGCGAACCGCTTGATACGCTCTATACCCGACGCCATTATACCAAGGCTTCCCGCCGGGCTTACGACTATGTGGTAGCCGGTATGAGAAGTTCGGCGCTGAAGGGAACCTGTAAGATGCTCGGCCGCTACGATTTCGAACCTTGCGGCAAGACGGGTACGGCACAGAACCGTGGCCATGACCACTCTGTATTCATGGGCTTTGCTCCGATGAACAACCCGAAGATTGCCATTGCCGTGTATGTAGAGAATGGTGGTTGGGGTGCTGACTATGGTGTGCCTATCGGTGGTCTGATGATGGAACAGTATCTCAAGGGTAAGTTATCTCCTGATTCTGAGCATAGGGCTGCAGAGATGCAGGCCCGTAGAATCGCCTACGGATTAAGCAGTAGATAGTTTTCAGTTAATAGTTTATAGATTATGATCGATAATAAACAACCTAGTGTGCTTGCTTCACTTGACTGGTGGACGATAGGTATTTATCTGGTACTCCTCATCTTCGGATGGGTGAGCGTCTGTGGAGCCAGCTATAACTATGGTGACAACGAGATATTCAGTCTGGGTGCCCGCTCGGGTATGCAGATTATATGGATTGGCACATCCATAGCACTGGGATTGGTAATCCTGCTGCTTGATGACCGGTTTTACGATACCTTCTCGTATGTCATCTATGGCGTCCTGATACTCTTGCTCTTTGCTACGATATTCAATCCGCATAGCATCAAGGGTTCCCACTCCTGGCTGGTGTTGGGACCGCTCCGACTGCAACCGGCTGAGTTTGGTAAGTTTGCTACGGCTCTAGCGGTAGCCAAGTTTATGTCAAGTTATGGTTTCAGTATGCAGAACCTGAAGCATTTCATGGCAGCCGTAGGCATTATCGTTCTGCCGATGCTCTGTATCGTAGGTCAGCGCGAAACGGGTTCTGCCCTGGTTTATCTTTCATTCTTCCTCATGCTTTACCGCGAAGGAATGCCGGGTGCCATTCTCTTTACCGGCGTGTCGATGGTGGCTTACTTCGTAGTGGGTGTGAAGTATGAGAACGTGATGATGTGGGATACCTATACTTCTGTGGGTAAGTTTGTAGTGCTTCTACTGGTGCAGATTTTTACGGCTGGCATGGTGAACTCCTATACGGGCGATAGGAAACAGGCACTGATGATCCTTGCCTATTCGGTAGGCATTACGCTGCTCTTCGTGCTCTTTTCTACCTATGTCATTCCGTTCGACATTGTGTGGATCCAACTCTTCCTGTGTGCTATGCTCATCGGATTCCTGGTTTATCAGGGACTGAGAACCCGGTTCCGGAATTACTTCCTCATCTCCATCTTTTCGTTGGGAAGTATCGCTTTCTTCTATTCTGCCGATTATGTGTTGAATCATGTGATGGAACCTCATCAGAGAGTGCGTATCAACGTACTGCTGGGACTGGATGAAGATTTGGCAGGTGCGGGATATAACGTGCATCAGAGTGAGATTGCCATTGGTTCCGGCGGACTTCAGGGCAAAGGTTTCCTCAATGGAACGCAGACCAAACTGAAGTTCGTGCCTGAGCAGGATACAGACTTTATCTTCTGTACGGTAGGCGAGGAGGAAGGTTTCCTCGGTTCGGCAGGCGTGCTGCTGCTTTTCCTGGCTTTGATATTGCGGTTGATGCATCTGGCTGAGCGGCAACCTTATAAATTCGGGCGTATCTACGGCTATTGTGTCCTGTCGGTATTCCTCTTCCACCTATTTATTAATGTGGGAATGGTGTTGGGTTTAACACCGGTTATCGGTATTCCGCTGCCGTTCTTCAGTTATGGTGGCAGTTCGTTATGGGGATTCACCATCCTTCTTTTCATCTTCTTGAGAATTGATGCGGGAAGGAACTTAGTGAGAAGTTAAAAAAAGAGTGAACAGATTGTTGATGAATCTGTTCACTCTTTTTTTATTGTATCTTTGAAATCTTGATGCCGATGTCACTCACACCGGGCAGGATTTCTCTTTTCATATCATGTCTGATGGCTACGTGTATGGAATCGCCCTGATGCATCTGATAGATGTTGATAGGGAAGTTATACTGATAGTAGCTGATACCCTGTCCTTTGCTCACGCCGTTGTTGTCAATCAGCTGGCAGTTGACCGTATCTATCTTGCATTCGCCAGGTATCTTTCTGTTTCGGTGATAAACCGTCTGTTCTACGATGAGCGTAAGTCCCATGAACGGGTAGGCACCTGTAATGCGAAGTCCTAGGCTTTGTTTGTAATGCCCGGGCTCGAGTAGAGGTGAAACTTCGAATGATAGGGTGTCGTTCTTCTCCCATCCTGCAATCGGTGTATGGGCATACTCATCGTATACGGTCGAACCGCTGCAGGCAGAGAGAATGTGAACGATCGCTGTCAAAACGATGAAATAAACAGTCTTTTTCATCTTTTTCTAGCTCCTATTCTTTATTCTTGTGGGGCGTTATTGCCTTGTGGGGCGTTGCCATTCTGAGGGGTGTTGTTACCTTGCGGCTTGTTTCCACCCTGTGGCTTGTTTCCCTTGTTAGGTCGTCTGTCGTTTCTTGGCTGGCGGTTGTCACCCTTAGGATGATTGCCCTGATTACGGTTGTCGTGGCGCTGGTTGTTTGACTTGCCTTCATTCTTCTGAGGTTTGTTGTCGCCATTCTGCGCGCGGTTCTCGTTCTTCTGCGGCTTGTTGTCTCCCTCCAGCTGGCGAGGTCCCTTGTTCTTATTGTTCTTCTTCTTCTTCTTTTTCTTAGCCTTGTCAAAGCGGCTCAAATCAGCTTCGGCAAGCAGGTCGGTTGGCTTGGCTACAGGTTTTGCCTTACCGTCTTCCAGCAGACTCAATGGCTTCTCGCCCTGACGGTTCATTTCGATGATAGCCTTGGCACGCTCGATGCTGATGGTTTCGAGGTTGGAAGCAAGGTTCTTGTCAGAAGAGTAGGTGATAAGACCTGCCAGGATATCCACCTTGAACTGATGGAAATCACCGTCGGCAGTCTGCAGTACGGCATCCTTAGGAGGCAACTTTCTGCTAGCCTCTACATAGCTGTCTACCTCGTAGTTGAGACAGCACTTCAGTTTGGCGCACATACCAGCAAGTTTCTGAGGATTCAGAGAGATGTCCTGGTAGCGTGCTGCATTGGTGCTAACGCTGATGAAGTTCTTCATCCAGGTAGCGCAGCAGAGTTCTCTGCCGCAAGGACCCGTTCCACCGATGCGGCCTGCTTCCTGTCGCGCACCGATCTGTTTCATCTCAATGCGCACATGGAAGGTATCGGCAAGAACCTTGATGAGCTGGCGGAAGTCCACACGTTCGTCAGCGATGTAATAGAAGATAGCCTTGTTGCCGTCTCCCTGATATTCTACATCACCTATTTTCATCTTCAGTCCGAGATCTTTGGCTATCTGGCGGCTCTGGATCATGGTGCCGTGTTCACGGCTCTTAGCCTCCTTGCATTTGTCAAGATCCACCTGTTTGGCGATACGGTAGATACGCTTGATATCATCCTGCGACTTGAGGTTTGCCTTCTTAATCTGGAGTTTTACCAGTCTTCCGGTCAGCGTAACCACACCGATGTCATGACCCGGGTTAGCCTCTACCGCCACTATATCGCCCTTCTTCAGGTCGAGGTTATTCACATTGTGATAATATCCCTTACGGGTATTCTTGAACTGTACCTCCACGAGGTCAGTACTTTCAGCATTGCCGGGTACATCGGCAAGCCAGTCGTATGTGTTGAGCTGTCTGTTCTGTCTTCCTACACCCTTAGCGCACAGACCACGGTCGCAGCCGTTACACATCCTGAATTTCATATTTTTGTAATCCACGATCGTCTAATTTATAATGTCTAATTTATAATGTACAATGAATAATGACCAGGCATCTGCCCCGTTATTCATTTGAATTCTTCACTCTTCGTTCTTCACTCTTCACTTCCTTAGCAGGAGTACGATGATTTTGAGCGCCATATCGAAGAAAACGATTTTGGCATTGGCATTTTGCGAAATCATGCGCTTGCTGTCTTCGAAGAGGTTGGAGATGTCAATGATGTTTGCCTCGTTGATGAAGCGGGCAAAGTTCTTGGCAAAGTTCTCCTCATCCTGCGTCATGTAGCTCAGTTCCGGATTCCGGAAGTTGTACATGAAACTTTCTCTGAGCATGTGCATGAAGTAGTCGAGCATGCGTTTCTGCTTTTCTCTTCCGAAGGTTGCTATCACATCGGTCCACTTCTTGAGGTCACCAATCTTGCGCATGTAAGCCAGTCGCATCAGCATGATGAACATGTCGAGATGCTGCCGGTTTTCGTTTCCTGCATCCAGTTCTTCGAGTGCGAGGTTCCAGTTGCCGTTGGCGATACGGGCTATGCGGTGTGCCATGTCTGGCTCCAGCGCTCTCCGTTCCGTCAGCGCTTTTTCCATCTCAGCGGTTTCTACCTTCTTGAAGTCGATACGCTGCGTACGGCTTCTGATGGTTTCGAGCAGCAGTTCCGGATTCTCGCTTACCAGCAGGAACACCGTCTGGCGTGGCGGCTCTTCCAGCAGTTTCAGTATCTTGTTGGCACTCTGTATGTTCATACGTTCCGGGAGCCATATCAGACTTATCTTATATCCGCCCTGACTCGACATCATCATCAGTTCGTGAGAGATGGCATCGGTTTCTTCGGCAGTGATGATAGCCTGTTTGTTATAGTCGGCATCCGTCTTGCCCATCTTCAGCATCCAGTCGCTAATCTGGATGTAGGGACCTTTAGAAAGCAGCAGCTCTCTCCATTCCTTGATGAAGTCGAGGCTCACCGGTTTGTGTTCGCTGCCCATATTGGCGGTCTTGATGGTAGGAAAGGTGAAGTGGAGATCCGGATGTTCCCATTTCCTGAGCATCGGTGAATCGCCCAGAAGATAGCTGGCAAAAGCCAGTGCCATCGCCAGTTTGCCGCAACCCTGCGGGCCGCAGAACATCAGCGCATGGGGCAAACGGTTCTCCTGAACCATCTCCATGAGACGGTTCCATACTTCTTGCTGACCTATAACTTCATTTCTTTGCATTTAAAACAGAATTTTTGCTATTTGCTTGACGCTGTCTACAGCCGATACGGTGAAGAAGTGAACATTTTTGTAACCATGTTCGAAGAGATCTTGCACCTGAGCGGTAGTCCACTCGATACCGAGCTGCTTGGCATCTTCGTCAGTTTTACATTTCAATACCTCCTGTGCGAGTTCTTCAGGAATATCGCAGTGGAAGGTTTTCGGCACTACTGTGAGCTGGCTCAACTTGGCGAAAGGCTTGATGGCAGGAATGATAGGGATGGTTACGCCTATCTGCCGAGCCTTTTCAACGAAAGCATAGAACTTCTCGTTGTCGTAGAAGAGCTGGGTAACGGCATACGCTGCGCCCAACTGTTGTTTCTCCAGCAGATGCTGCATATCCATTTCGAGGTTTGGCGCCTCTTCATGTTTCTCCGGATAGCAGGCTACACCGCAGCAGAACTTGTCGCCCGGGTGCTTGATGGGTATGCCGTCAAAGAAGAAACCATCGTTAAACTGATTCACCTGCTTCAGGAGGTCGGTGGCATGGGTATGACCGTTCTCGGTTGGTGTAAACTGCCGGTCTTCTTTCGCCTTGTCTCCTCGCAGAACGAGAATGTTGCTGATGCCCAGAAACTGGAGGTCGAGCAGTTCGTACTCGATGTCTTCCTTCGTAGCACCGCTGCAGATAATATGAGGGATGACAGGTATGTCGTACTTATTCTGTATAGCGCCTGCGATGGCCACGGTGCCCGGGCGGCGGCGCACACGCTGGCGAGTGAGGAGACCGTTTTCCAGTTCCTTGTATACATACTCGCTATGGTGCGTAGTGATGTTGATAAAGCGAGGACCAAACTCGCTCAGCGCATCGATGGTACGGAAGAGTGCTGCTGTTCCGTTACCTTTCAGCGGAGGTAAAACCTCGAACGAAAAGCCTCGCTTATCGCCCTGCTGATGTAGAAAATCTGCTATGTTCATATTACCTAAATTCTATGTTTCTTCTTATTTTGGTGCAAATTTACAAAAAAAATAGGGGAAAACCGCATGTTGAACGTAATATTTATAAAGAAAAAACGTATATTATTAGGTGGAGATTGATTTTTGGCATGAAAAAAGAAGATTTCCTGCCGGTAAATGCTACGCTATTCTACAGAAAAGTGATTAAAATTTAAACCTAAAAAATAATGGAACAAAAACAAACAGGCTCTAGAGCCTATCTTATTTCAATTGTGATGGTAGCCGTTTTGGGCGGCTTGCTTTTCGGTTATGATACCGCGGTAATCTCGGGAGCCGAGAAGGGTTTGCAGGCATTCTTCATGGGTGCTGAGGATTTCACTTATACCGATTTCTGGCATGGATTCACTTCTTCCAGTGCTCTGATTGGTTGTATCATCGGTTCGGCGCTTTCGGGTGTGCTGGCTTCTAACTGGGGCCGTAAGCGTTCGCTGATCTTTGCGGGTGTGATGTTCTTCATCTCTGCATGGGGATCTATGTGTCCTGAGTCTTTGGTGTTGCCAAAGGGCGAACCTAATCTTACGCTTCTCATCGTGTTCAACCTCTATCGTGTGATTGGCGGTATCGGTGTGGGTCTGGCATCTGCTGTATGTCCGATGTATATCGGTGAGATTGCGCCTAGTAACATCCGTGGTATGTTGGTCAGCTGGAACCAGTTTGCCATCATCTTCGGTCAGCTGGTGGTTTATTTCGTCAACTTCTTCATTCTTGGCGATCATATTGCTCCTGCAATCCAGAGTGTGGGCAATGGTATGAACCAGATTCTGAATGGTGGCGAGGCTGCCTGGGCTATTGAAACCGGATGGCGCTATATGTTTGGTTCTGAGATGGTTCCTGCGGGTTTGTTTGCTCTGCTTATCTGCTTTGTTCCTGAGACTCCCCGTTATCTTGCCATGGTTGGTCAGGATGCGAAGGCTGAGCGTATCCTGGCTCGCATCAATGGTGCTGAGGAGGCTAAGAAGATTTTGGATGACATCAAGAATACGGTTACTGAGAAGAAGGAGAAACTGCTTACTTACGGTGTGCTCTGTATCTTCGTAGGTGTGATGCTTTCTGTATTCCAGCAGGCTGTAGGTATCAATGCCGTGCTCTATTATGCTCCTCGTATCTATGAGGCTATGGGCTTTGACAATCCGATGGTATTGACCGTATTCAATGGTATCGTGAACCTCGGTTTCACCTGTGTAGCCATCTTTACGGTAGAAAAGTTGGGACGTAAGCCTTTGCTCATTACCGGTTCTCTGGGCATGGCATTGGGTGCCATCGGTGTAGCCATCACCTTCGGTAATCCTAATCTGCAGTTGTTGTGCATGGTATCCATCATGGTTTACTCTGCATCATTCATGTTCTCTTGGGGACCAATCTGCTGGGTACTTATTGCCGAGGTATTTCCTAATACGATTCGTGGTGCTGCCGTAGCGATAGCCGTAGCCTTCCAGTGGATTTTCAACTGGATTGTTTCTACCTCTTTCGTTCCGATGGCTAACAGTCTGGGCTATTGGTTCACCTATGGCCTGTATGGTGTTATCTGTATCCTCGCTGCCATCTTTGTATGGAAGCTCGTTCCTGAGACCAAGGGTAAGACGCTGGAGGATATGACCAAACTTTGGAAGAAAAACTAAGTTCTTATTCTGTGAAATATCTAGACCGCCAGGCGTAGAAAGAAACGCCTGGCGGTCTTTCTTTATGCCCCCGGCTTCGCAACGCTTAATCCATATCATGATATGACGGCGCGCTGTCGCCCCGTCGGTTGTGTCGGGAAAGTAGAGCAGACCCAGCTCGGTCTTGCTGTACATACGTTGGGAATAATTCATAAGCTTTATATTTTTTATGATGCAAAAGTAATATTTATTTCAGACTTATGCAATTTTTTGAAGAGAAAAAATGCATTTTAATAGCTGATTTGTTGAAAAAAAATCTTTTTCCTCCCGTATTACGTATAGTGTAAAAGATGTAAAT
>ERZ791573.478-NODE-478-length-22782-cov-8.415893_pt1 | contig 22782 bp, 19 predicted proteins | sample MGYA00509971_ERZ791573 | MGnify/ENA primary metagenome ERZ791573 (study PRJEB30046, sample SAMN00791921) | human gut metagenome | study: EMG produced TPA metagenomics assembly of the A metagenome-wide association study of gut microbiota in type 2...
GTTTGAATGTCTGACCATGAATCCCGATGATTTTAAGCTGCGATGCCACAACATTTGAACAAAGCATCAAAGAGAGTGAGGCTGTGTGGATGCAGGAAATCAGAGCGACAGAGCCATATGCTAAGATTGAGGTTGAAAAGACAGACGCTGCAGCAGACAAAGTTCTCAATTCTCATAGCACTGCAAATGTAATATATGCCCTCTGGTTAAGTCCTGATGGTGTGTACAAAATGAGTCAGGAGATTAAGGGCATGGTGCAGACCTCTCTCAATCTTGGAACTGCTTATCTCGACGCAGACAAGCTTGTGTACAAATATCTTATAAGAAGCAATACAGCGGCTGGAAAGAAATTATTGCTTGAGAGAGTCACCACATTTGTAAAACATTTGTCAGGAAAAGTAGTCACAATGTCGGACTATCCTGCGTGGGAATACAAGAGTGATTCGCAGTTAAGAAAGATATGCGTTGAGAGCTTTACAAATGTGTACGGCCACGAACCGGAAGTGACTTCAATCCACGCCGGACTCGAATGCGGCATACTTGCCGGGAAAATGCCGGGAGTAGATATGATATCATTTGGACCGACACTTGAAAGTGTGCATACGCCTGATGAGTGTATGAATGTGGCTTCAGTGGAGCGGACTTGGGAATATCTGCTGGAGATACTTAAAAGTTTATAATTAAATTTGCGGGAGTAAGTGTGTGACGGCAGATTGCATCACATTTACTTCCGCAAATTTAGTTATATACTACAGAAAAATGGGTAGAATATGCTATATATTAACCATAAGGAGAATTAATACATGATAAAAGATGGATTTTTATACCTTGCGGCACTTATATTTGCAGCCGCAGTATTAGTAAATCTACCTAAGATTTTTAAAGGGAAAAAGGCACAGGTGTTCTTTAATTTTGCACCGCCGATTGTACTTATATACCTGGGGCTTATGCTGCTTTGCACAATGAAAGTGTGGGACCTTAGTGCAACAAGCGCTGTGTACAAATCAGTCAAGAACCCGATATTATATGCGATGCTTTTCATAATGCTGCTTCGATGTGATTTGAAGAAAATCATCAAGCTTGGACCTAAAATGCTTATCGGTTTCTTCGCAGCAACTTTGTCAATCGGACTTGGATTCTTTGTTTCATATGCAATATTCCACCAGCTCTTAGGCGCAGGTTCATGGAAAGCACTCGGCGCACTGTGCGGAAGCTGGATGGGCGGCGGCGGCAATATGCTCGCAATCCAGGCAGCACTTGACGTTGACGAAGCAACAATGGCTTACGCCCTTGTTATGGATTCAATCTGCGCGACACTTTATGTAATGTTCCTTCTGTGGGCAATCGGAAATCACGAGAAGTTCAACAAATGGACAAAGGCAGACACAAGCATAATCGACGGCGTTGGAGCTACACTCGAAGAGGAAGCAAAAGCCAACACAAAGCCTCTCGTATGGCAGAACATCATTCTTCTGCTCGGTTCAGGACTCTTAGTATCGGCAGTTTCAATGGAACTTGGCAGCATGATTAATGCACATTTATCATTCTTTGACAGCACAACATGGACAGTCCTTATCGTATCAGTGCTTGGTATCGTATTCGCCCTTACACCATTTGGCAAGATTAAGGGAACGGAGGAAATTTCAAATGTAATGCTTTATATAGTCATTGCCTTAATAGCCTCAAGAGCAGACCTCGGAGCAGTCGGAAATGCCCCAATATGGCTTCTCGCAGGATTCGAAATCCTCCTTATCCATGTGGCAATAATGATTGCACTTGCGAAGATATTGAAACTCGACATCTTCACATGCAGTGTTGCTTCCCTCGCAAACATCGGTGGAACAGCAACAGCACCGGTCCTCGCCGGCGCATACTCTAATGCCCTTGTACCGGTTGGTATCATGATGGCGCTGCTCGGCTATGTCATCGGAACCGGCGGCGGTCTGGTTGTGGCCAATTTGATGAGTATATTTGGGTAGATTTTAATGGAATAATTGATGGAGTGGATAGCACTTCGGCAGTAGATGGGTACTGCCGGGGTGCTGTTTTTTATATGTTGTAGAATTGGTGAAAATAAAAAGAAACGAGCATCCTTTTCCAGTCGTGAGACTTTACTCAGTCAAAAACTCGTTTCTTAAATATATGATATTAAAATTATAAAGAATAATCAAGAAAAATATAATTTTACAAATTATTGCAAATAACATTCATTGTCGACATAATTTGACAAATTTTGTATATGAGGAGTAGTAGTATAAGTATATATACAAGATTGGAGGATAAAAATATGGATGAAAGGGATATTGTTTTAAATAGTGTTTTAGAAGAACTTAAGAATAAAAAGCTGATAACGGAATTAGAAGAAGATATAATATCTGCTATAAAAGTGTATATAAAAAAGCCTTTTAATAGAAGAGATGTCGAGTTGAAAATATTAGAAATTGAAAGTAAATATAATTATTTAATAAACTTTGCTAACTTAGTGCAGAATCCTGTTAAATGTCCCATAGACTCATTAAATGATAGTGAATTAAGAAATAACTTATATTCTAGAATTATTAAATTGCTGAGTATAACAGGAAAACAAAATAACAACAATTTTAATTTAAACATTCATTGCAACTTACCATAATAGATAATATAATTAGTATAATAATTGTCAGTGAAAATGGAGTACCAGTATGGATAAAAGAGATGAATTGCGATTAGGATTTGAGACAGCATATATAGACGGTTCAGTTGCTTCGAACAGCTTTTATAGCCCACAGTTTGTATCTAATAATTATAAGGACGGGAAGAAAGTATTATCTTCTATTGAAGATGAACTTTTAAGATGCGATAAGTTTCAGATTAGTGTTGCGTTCATTACTTTGGGTGGAATTACGCCATTACTTCAGACGTTGAAAGAATTAGAAAAGAAAAATATTCCAGGCGAAATTCTTACTACTAATTATTTGAGTTTTAGTGAACCTAAAGCTTTAGAGAAGCTTAATGGATTATCAAATATTACATTGAAAATGTATGATGTACAAGAAGCAGGCGAAGGCTTTCATACAAAGGGATATATTTTTAAAACTGATGAAGTGTATCGTATTATCATTGGAAGTTCGAATATAACAAGTGCTGCACTTACTAGAAATCAGGAGTGGAATACTAAGCTTGTCTCAACTGAGCAGGGAGAGATGGCAAAGGAAATAGTTGCTGAATTTAACAGACTATGGAATTCTGAGTATGCATTAGAGTTTAATGAATTCTATGAGAATTATAAAGAACAATATAAAATTATTAAACATCAGCGAGATATAGCCAGGAAAGATCAGGTTGTGTCCCTTGAAAAATATAGATTAAAACCAAATAGTATGCACCCGGTTGGGCAACGTGCTTGCCCCGGTTGGGCACGGTTGCTGTCTAAAATGTGCCCAAAATGTAGGTGCTTCAGCAATCATAAATCCATGCAAATCCGATTGCCAGAAGGGTATAAACCCAAAACGGTCATTAGTCCGTTCAATGTATAATTTTAATAACTGCTTGCAGTCTTTTGCTTTTTATAAGGCGTCTTTTGCCTGTTTCTAATTCACAATAGTTTGCTGCTTTCTGTTTTTTTTATATCTTTGCCCACAGCTGTCGCATATTCTACCCCAATTCTGTCGTCAGGCGGTTGGGAGTTTATATGCATACAGAGCAAATGTTGAATTATCTAAACAACTGTGAACCATGAAAAAGTACATATTCCTATGCCTGTCTGTCCTTATGCCGCTGCTGGCGAATGCCCAGGGGATAAAGGGAGCGTGGAACGGACTGCTTGAAGCAGGTCCGTCAAAATTGACAATCGTTTTCCATATCAATGCCGACGGCACCGTTACCATGGACAGTCCGGACCAGGGGGCCACGGGACTGCCGGCAGAGGTGAAATGTCTGCAAGAAGACACCTTGTCTATCGAGCTGCCCCAGCTTCGGGCGCAATATACAGGAAAGCTCAAGGGCGAGGAGATTCTTGGCACATTCTCACAGATGGGCTACTCATTCCCGTTGAACTTGAAACGCGGCGAGGTGAAAGTAAACCGTCCGCAGACTCCGCAGCCGCCTTTCGACTATACCATGCAGGAGGTGGCATTCCAGAACAAGGGTGTCGACGGCAAGACCGGTCTTCCCGCTGATGGCGGAGAAGCCTGGCTTGGCGGTACGCTCACATATCCAAAGAATTTCAAGGCAGGGATGCCCGTCGTTATCATGGTAAGCGGCAGCGGACAGCAAGACCGCGACGAGGAACTCCTTGGTCACAAGCCCTTCCTCGTGATAGCCGACTATCTCGCCCGTCGCGGCATAGCCACGCTGCGCTATGACGACCGTGGAGTGGGCAAGTCGACAGGCGATCCTACGAAGGTCACCATCCAGAGCAACATGCTCGACGCCCAGGCAGGAATAGACTATCTGAGGAGCACGAAGAAATTCGGCAAGATAGGTGTGCTCGGCCATAGCGAGGGAGGCATCATCGGCTATATGCTTGCCGCCAAAGGCAAGGCAGACTTCGTGGTGTCACTCGCCGGTCCCGTGTTGCGTGGCGACAGTGTGCTGCTGATACAAAACCGGGATCTGCTTGCCGTTTCCGGTCTCGATGAGGCAAGTATCGAAAAATACGCAACAGCATTGGGCAGAGTGTTCAGATACAAGATGTCGGGACAGCAGAACAAGTTTGCACAAACTCCCGAAGCACTCGTTCCGATGCTGACGGCAGATATCGACCTCCTGCCCGAACTCCGTGCCAACCTCGTTGGCGTGGTGAAGCAGATAGACTCACCATGGCTCATCTCCTATCTGAAATACGACCCGGCAGCGGATATCCGCAAAGTGGAATGTCCGGTGATGCTTCTCATTGGCGACAACGACAAGCAGGTGAACTCAACAATAAACTTCCATGCAGCGGAGACTCTTTTCAGCAAGACCGTAAGGGCAAAGAGCCTCTTCAAGACGTATTCCAAGCTCAACCATTTCTTCCAGCCGTCAGAAAGCGGTTCTCCGCTCGACTATGCCAAGATAGAGACCACTATTTCAGAAGAAGTGCTCTCCGACATCGGCGACTGGATTTCTGAAGTCGCCAAATAGGATGCAAAGCCGTGTAGAAGTGTCCTTGTGGAGTATTTTTTAGAACCTCTATACAATAAATATTATAAAGCCTCGTTATGTAAACGTGTTTAAACGTTTATACATAACAATTACGCTTGCGCTGCTCCTTTCTGTAGGGGCAAAGGCGCAGTATGACGCATCGTTCAGCCACTACTGGGACATGGAACCTTATTTCAACCCGGCAGCGGTGGGAAAGCAGCCAAAACTCAATGTCGTGGCGGCATACGCCCTCGACATGGCAGGTTTTGAAAACAATCCCCGCACGATGTATCTCGGTGCTGATATGCCCTTCTTCCTGCTCGGCGCATATCACGGAGCCGGCGTGTCTCTCATTAACGACCAGATAGGTCTTTTCACCCACCAGCGCATAGCCCTGCAGTATGCTTATAAGCACAAGCTCTTTGGCGGCAATATAAGCGTGGGCGCACAATTCGGATTCCTCAACGAACAGTTTGATGGCTCGAAAGTGGATCTGGGCGAGTCAAACGACCCGGCATTCGCCACTTCCGACGTGAAGGGAAACGCCATGGACCTGGCGGCAGGTATCTACTACACACATGGCCGATGGTATGCCGGAGTCTCTGCGCAGCACCTCACTTCTCCGCTCGTGGAGCTTGGTGAGACCAACGAGCTGCAGATAGATCCTACATATTATTTGACGGGCGGATACAATATAAAGCTACGAAATCCGTTTGTTACAATACCTACGTCGGTGCTCGTGCGCACAGACACTAAGGCATACCGTGCCGACATATCCGCAAGGATAGTGTATACTAACGAGAAAAAACTCATGTATGCCGGAGTGTCATACAGTCCGACGAATTCCGTCACGGCGCTAATCGGAGGATCGTTCCACGGCATCAACCTGAGCTACAGCTACGAGATGTACACCTCAGCGATAAGCTTGGGCAACGGCAGCCATGAACTGATGGTCAGTTATCAGACCGACCTCAACCTCTTCAAGAAAGGCAAGAACAAGCACAAGAGCGTGAGAATCCTGTGATGCGAAACGGCCGGCAAAACGCTGGCGGCAATAAGAGGGGACGCTCTTGCTGAATAGATACATATAATAAAGAATATAGGAAAAAGAAATATGAAAATGAAGAATAGCATTGTGATCGCAGCCCTGATCTGCGTGGCAACCCTGTTTACGGGCTGCTTCGGCGGAAAGATGGCCACAACTAGCAGGGGAGGCGAGCTGACAGGAACAGGAGGCGGCAGAGGCTTCTCCGAGCCGACGCCGTTCGGAATGACCCTTGTGAAGAAGGGTTTCCTGAAGATGGGACTCGAGAGGCAGGACAGCCTCTGGGGAAAGCAGACCCCTGTGAAGGAAATATCAGTGGACGGATTCTGGATGGACGACACGGAGATAACCAATTCCGAGTATCGACAGTTTGTATACTGGGTGCGCGACTCAATCCTCAGAACACGTCTCGCCGACCCTTCATACGGCGGCGACGAGTCGTATATGATTACCGAAGACAAGAACGGTGACCCCGTGACCCCACACCTCAACTGGAAAAAGGCTCTTCCGCGCAAGCCGAACGAAGACGAGCAGCGTGCCATAGAGAGCCTTTATGTCACCAATCCCGTGACCGGTGAGAAGATGCTCGACGCCAGCCAGATGAACTACCGCTACGAGATTTACGACTACGTTACGGCGGCAAAGCGCCGTAACCGTCTGAATCCATCAGAGCGCAATCTCAACACCGACGTACAGGTGAACCCCGACGAGGTGGTGATGATTTCAAAGGATACGGCATATATCGACGATGAGGGAAGGATAGTGAGACAGACCATCAACAGACAGCTCACCGGTCCGTGGGACTTCCTCAACACTTACATCGTGAACGTATATCCCGACACTACATGCTGGGTGAACGATTTTCAGAACTCAGACAACGAGACATACATGCGCCTCTATTTCAGCAGTCCTACCTACAACGAATATCCTGTGGTGGGAGTGACCTGGGAGCAGGCAAACGCCTTCTGTGCATGGCGTACCGACTATCTGCTCAAAGGACTCGGAGGCGTGGCGAAATACATCCAGCGCTACCGTCTGCCTACAGAGGCAGAATGGGAGTATGCGGCGCGCGGAAAAGACGGAAACGAATTCCCATGGGAGAACCGCGACGTGAAGAACGACCGCGGATGCTTCTATGCCAACTTCAAACCAGACCGCGGCAACTACACCCAGGACGGCAACCTGATAACGAGCCGCGTGGGGATATACTCCGCCAATTCAAACGGACTGTATGACATGGCGGGAAATGTGGCAGAATGGACAAGCACGATATATACCGAAGCCGGAGTGACCGCCATGAACGACCTCAATCCGCAGCTTTCCTACAATGCGGCGATAGAAGACCCGTACAAGATGAAGAAGAAGAGCGTGAGAGGCGGTTCGTGGAAAGACCCTGAGTCGTATATCCGTTCGGCATGGCGCACATGGGAATACCAGAACCAGCCAAGAAGCTATATCGGTTTCCGCTGCGTGAGAAGTCTGGCAAGTACAACAAGTTCTAAACAAAAAGGGAGTAAGAAGAAAAAATGACAGTATACAGCAATTTTAACGTGATATACCGCTTGCAGAAGTGGTTGGATAGCGTACCGGGACAGACGTTCATGAACTACGCTTACAGTTGGGGTGCGTCTATCGTTATCCTCGGTACTCTGTTCAAACTCACCCACCTGCCGGGAGCAAACTTCATGCTTTTCCTCGGAATGGGAACAGAGGTTATAGTGTTCTTCATCTCAGCCTTCGACCGTCCGTTCGACAAGACCGCCGACGGTAAGGACCTGCCGACACACGTCACCAAAGAAGAGATAGAAGAAGAGTATGAGGAGGATATGGAAGCCCGCAAGGCAGCAGAGAATGCCGACTCACAACCATTCTCAACACAACCGGCAATGGCACAGCCTGCTGCCATGGCAGGAGTGAACGGCGGCGGAACGATAATCATCGGCGGCGGAATGCCAGCCGGAGCAGCTGCAGCGCAGCCAACGCCATCATCGGAAGCCGACGGCGAGGGACAGGATGCGGCGACAGTTGCCGGAGCAGCTGCAATGGCAGCATCGCAGACTGTGAACATGCAGCAGTGGGTGGCACAGCAGGCACAAGTGTCTCCGGAAATGGCAGAGGCAACGACAAACTATGTGGAGTCGCTCAACAACCTCACCGAAATCATACAGAAGGTGTCGGAGCAGAGCATGCACCTCACCCGCGATTCAGAGGAGATGGAAAACCTCAACCGCACGCTCACCGGAATCTGCAAGATATACGAGATGCAGCTTAAGGCAGCAAGCGCCCAAATCGGTACGGGTGACCAGATTAACGACAAGCTGCAGAAGATGGCACAGCAGATAGAGCAGCTCAACGCCATCTATGCCCGCATGATAGAGGCAATGACCGTCAACATGCGTGTCGCAGCCCCCGGTGCCCCACAGCAATAAAGACAAATCCTTGATTATTAAACAGCATAAAAGTGGCAATAAAGAAAAGACCAATATCTCCTCGCCAGAAGATGATCAACCTCATGTATGTCGTCTTGATGGCAATGCTCGCGATGAACGTCTCGACACAGGTGCTCGACGGTTTCTCCATCGTGGAGGAGAGCCTGCAGCGCTCAACCGACAACTCGGCGAAGGAGAACCAAAGCATCTACGGCAATTTTGCCGAGCAGATGAAGAGCAACCCTGAGAAGGTGCGTGAGTGGTTTGAAAAGGCCACGGCAGTGAAGCGCATGAGCGACTCTCTGTATAACTTCGCTCAGGAACTGAAGGTGGAGATCGTGCGCGAGGCAGACGGTGCAGACGGTGACATCCATAACATAGAAAGAAAGGACGACCTCGAGGCAGCCAGTCATGTGATGCTCGCTCCCGGTACGGGAAAAGGCAAGAAACTCTTCGATGCCATCAATTCCTTCCGTGAACGCATCCTGAAGATGGTGCCAGATGCCGCACAGCATAAGATCATCGCCGGCAACCTGTCGACCACACTCCCCAAGAATGCCAAGACAATGGGCAAGAACTGGCAGGAGTATATGTTTGAAGACATGCCGGTGGCTGCTGCCGTAACGCTTCTCACCAAACTGCAGAACGACGTGCGTTATGCCGAAGGTGAAGTGTTGCACACTCTCGTGGCAAACATTGACATGAAGGATATCAGAGTGAACAAACTCAGTGCATTCGTAATTCCCAACGCACAGACCATCGTGCGTGGCGACAAGTTCTCTGCCCAGATAGTGATGGCTGCCGTAGACACCACACAGCAACCGAAGATCTACATCGGCGGACGACAGATGAACCTGCGCAACAACACTTATGAGATAGTGACAGGACGGACTGGCGAGTTCAATCTCGCCGGATACATCACGATGCAGAACGGACAGGGCGACGTGATTCGTCGTGACTTCACACAGAAGTATACTGTAGTGGATCCGAGCGCCACGGTGTCTGCCGACCTCATGAACGTGCTCTATGCCGGATATACAAACCCTATAAGCATAAGCATCCCAGGAGTGCCTCTCAACAAAGTGACGGCATCAATGAGCGGCGGTACGCTGCAGCCGGTAGGACCGGGCAAGTATATCGCCCGTCCTGCAGCAGTAGGCAAGGACGTCACCATCACAGTGATGTCGACCACCACCGGTCATCCGCGCCAGATGGGACAGTTCACGTTCCACGTGCGCAAACTGCCGGATCCGACGGCATATCTCGCCATCGGCACCAACCGCTATCGTGGCGGCGGACTCGCCAAGGCATCGCTTATGGGTTCTCACGAAGTGAAGGCTGCAATCGACGACGGACTCCTCGATATTCAGTTCAAGGTGCTCAGCTTCGAGACAGTATTCTTCGACAATATGGGAAATGCCGTTCCTATGGCTTCTGCCGGAGCTTCATTCTCGGAACGCCAGAAGAATGCCTTCCGCGGACTCTCCCGCAACCGCCGCTTCTATATCAGCCGTGTCACGGCAGTAGGTCCTGACGGCATCAAGCGAACGTTGCCTTCGTCGATGGAGGTCATCGTGAAATAACAATATGAGAAAAACTATATACGATATATGAAGAAGATATTTCTAATAATATTCGCAGCTTGCCTCACCGGAATGGCGAACGCACAGCCTGCCGCACGCCGCAAACAGCAGCAACAGACCACCTCAAACGCCCAGAACATCACGACGAGGGCTCAGATATCCTTCCCCGTCGCTGCCACTATGGACGAGGACGTGGTTTGGCGCCGCGACATCTATCGCATCATCGACCTCAACGAAGATGCCAATGCCGGACTCTACTATCCTGTTGAGGCAGTGGGTTCACAGATGAACCTCTTCACCTATATGTTCAAGCTCATGATGCGCCAGCGCATCAATGCCTATGAATACAGACTCGACGGCAACGAGGTGTTCAACGACGCATCGAAGATAAAACCATTGGCATTCCTCGACAATTATCATATATATTATGAAAAGAAGGGCAACGGCATCAACATCGACAACAGCGACATACCGTCGAAGGAAGTGAAGTCGTATTACATAAAGGAGAGTGCCTACTACGACCAGCGTTCAGCCACCTTCCACACCAAGGTGATAGCGCTCTGTCCTATCATGTCGAGAGAAGACGACTTCGGCGATGCTCCTCAGACCTATCCGCTCTTCTGGGTGAAGTATGACGACATCGCCCCATATCTGAGCAAGCAGATAATAATGACGAGCGACTTGAACAATGCCGCCACGATGACTCTTGATGATTATTTCACCAAGAACATGTATCGCGGCAAGATATACAAGACCACCAATATGCTCGGCAAGACGCTCGCACAGTATTGCAAGTCAGACTCTGCCATGACCAAGGAGCAGAAACGTATAGAGGGAGAGCTCATCGCCTTTGAGAAGAATATCTGGGGCGACCAGCAGCTCAAGGATTCTCTCGACAGCATCGCCAAGGCTCAGCAGACCGTGAAGGGAAAGAAGGTGCGCAAGAAGAACCGCCGTGCCGGTGGATCGGCTACGGAAGACAAACAGACCACTGTAAAGAAGAAATCACGTCGCAGCTCTTCTTCATCCTCTGGCGGAGGCTCATCGTCAGCAAGGGTGTCGGTGCGCCGTCAGCGCCACTAAGAAACATATATACAAGGGGACAAGCGAGGAGCCGTCAGGGTGAGACTTGCTTGTCCTTTCTGCTTATAAAATACCAAAATCCAAGCAAGCGCTAATGGCCGATTGGGGGATAAGATGAACTGGTGTTTTTATTATTCAGACATTAGTTTTATTATAACAACTATATTAACCATAAAACAAAATTAAGCTTATGAAAAAGATTTTCGCTCTTGCCCTCGTGGCATTAGGTATGATGACTGCAAATCCGGCTCAGGCTCAGATCAAGTTCGGTCTCAAGGGTGGTCTCAACATCACTGATATGTCTATGGACAGCAAGGTGCTCGATGCCTCTAACCGCACAGGATTCTTCATCGGTCCGTCTGTAAAGTTCACTCTTCCTGTAGTGGGTTTGGGAATCGACGCTTCTGCTCTCTACGACCAGCGTGAGGCAAAACTGAAGGGGGAGGTAAGCGGATATGAGGCAGATCTCAACACCAAGGTTAAGCAGCAGGCTATCAACATCCCTGTGAACCTTCGCTATACCTTTGGTCTTGGCGACATCGCCGGAGTTTATCTTGCTGCCGGTCCACAGTTCGGTTTCAACGTCGGTGACAAGAACTTCGACATGCTGAAGGCTGCCAACTATAAGTTGAAGTCAACAAACTTCAGCGTTAACGTTGGTGCCGGCGTTACTCTCATCAATCATCTGGAGATTGGTTTCAACTACAACATCGCTTGTGGCAAGACCGGTGAGGTGACAGGAAAGAGCGTTGCTACAGAGACTATCAAGAATGTGCTCGACAGCGAAGGCAAGTCTAACGCTTGGCAGATTTCAGCAGCATATTATTTCTGATAAGTGCTGAATGGTTAATTCCCCATTGCCTTATGGGTAAGGGATAAAAAAAGAAGGTCGGTGGACATGATGTTCCTCCGGCCTTTTTTGTTCAGAGTATGTTTCCTCTCCGTCTGGGGTTTATCCCCAATCGGTCATCAGGCTGTTTAGTGTGTTATCACATTTTGTGTGATGGCGTGTTATTGCCGTACCATGGATTATCCTTTGTCATCTCATCATTATCACCCTTTTGATGATAAGTCTTTTGTATTCCCGTTTCATGTCGTTTGGCAGGAAAGAGTTGTCTATGAGGTCGATCCATTTTGATATTGCCTTGCCGAACTTGTTAGCCATGTTCTGTATCACCTTCTCGTTAAGTCCCGATGCAGTCATTGCCTTCTCGAAGTCAGACCTCTTTATCTTCCTTTTCTTTCCGTTCAGTGTCAACGCCAGCTCTTCCGTGTCCTGTGGCATCACTATCAGAGTAGACAACAGGTCGTAGGCAGGAGTGAGACAGAATCCCAGAGGGGTCTTGTATAGCGAGAAATTCTTCAGATGCATATCGGAGTTTCCCGTTATCCATGAGAAGACCACTACCTCCCAGAAATTCACAAGATCGAGCTGTGGCACCGCCGAATACTTCTTTATCAGCTTCGCTATCTGCTCATACGAACCCTTGTATTTGTATTCCGTCAGTCGCTCCGACAACTGGCACATGTCTTCCATTGCCGTTTTGCTGCCGTCGGGTTGGCGGTCAATCCTCCGCGTTATGTAACACAGTTCACCGTCGTCGAATCTTATCAGCCCGTGAGGCACTACTGCGATTTTCGCTGCCTCTGCCATATGCATGGTCAGGTCTTCCAGTTCGGGCAGCGAACGGTAGGTATCGGTCTGGGGCTTCAGTATGAAGCGTCCCCACAGACCCACGATGGTGAAGCGGTCAGGTTCGTTCTTCTGGCCATGGTTCACGTCGAGCGACAGTTTCGCCTGCACTCCGGTCAGCGTGGTCTGTGCTCTCACCACTCTCTTTGCCAGTTCTCCAATCTGGCTCCTGTTGTATGGCAGCACCGGTGCCGTCTTCACCCCATACAGTTTTTTTGCGCATGAGGGATGATAGTCAGTCTGTCCCTCTTTCAGCTCTTTGTAGCAATATAGACATTTTGCCATCCTTATTCCCTTTCTTCTTCAATAGGTACCACACTCACTGCTCCGATGCAGTCTTTGCAGCATGCCATGAGCAGCGACATCCTGTCGCGCTGGTTTATCTTCCAACTCTTTTCCGCTATGTCGAGCAGCCACCCCTCAGGAATCAGTCCGTCGAAAAACGGAAACAACACCGTGTCATGGTATTCCTTGTTTGTCAGCGGCATAGTGAGACTTATCGCTTCCGCATTGTCAGAATCGAGATAAGCGCTGTCGTATCTGAAAGTGAATCCCGTCTCGTCTTCCGTCAGCGTGCCGGCAAGACGGTCATGCATATATACTTTTCCTGTTTTCATGCTTTATCCTCCTCATTTCCTATTCTGACCGCTCCCACCTGTCTGCCGAACAGGGCAAGCACCTGGTTCACCTTGTCCAGACGGAGCGTTGTCTTTCCCTGTTCCAGTTCGCGCACGAATCTCAGTCCAACACCCGATTTCTCTGCAAGGTCAACCTGTGTCAGTCCGAACTGCTTTCGCATTTCCTTTACAAATCCCGATAAACTGTTCTCCATATAATTATACCCTTTAGGGTGCAAATATAGTAATTATTATATTTATTTACACCCTTTCGGGTATAAAATTAATATTCAAGATTTATATTACACCCTTTCGGGTATAAATGAAGCCGCTCTTCTATTGTGATTTCCTATTATTCCATGTGGGTTTTAACCTATGTAATGTCCCATAATATAGTTTGGGAAGAGTGTATTTAAGCTTACCTCATCCCAAAGGGACTACTTGCTGTTTGGGGATAAACGTACTACTTGCAGATTGGAGTTAAATGGTCTATTGGCTGAACGGAATCAAAAAAATGAGGGTATGTCAAAAACGACACACCCTCATCAATATTACAGGTTATTAAGATTTAGTAGTTTGTGTTCTGCGGGTCGAAGTTAGTCCAGTTTGCAGTCCAGTCGGTTCCTCCGAATGCTCCCACGTATGCCACTTTCTCGAATCCTGCGAGCAGAGCGTCTGTGAATGAAGCTCCAGTGAGCAGCGGACTGCCGGCGAGAGGACGGTAGCCAGTCATGTCAAACCATCCTGTTGCAGTCTGAGAGTATACGTTGCCCGGCTGTGCGAGGAAAAACTTCGCTGAGAAAGAATCGTTTTCAGGATTGCTGAGCACTTTGTTCTTGTCAGTTCCGATGGCGTCAACGTTAGTCATATAGATGTTCTGCAGTTTTAGCAAAGCTGATGTCGCTGCACCTTGGGTGTCACCCAGGTCGTTGTCGAGGATAAGACCTACAGGCCAGCCTACTATCACTGAGTTGAAGCAGCTCAGATGAGAGTCGCGGCGGATGTGCATACCGCTCTGGAAGCGTCCGAGACCAGAACCGTTGTTAGGGTTCATGCTGCCAGCTGTGATATATGAAGCGTCGTTTACGAAGTCAACTGCACCAGCCTTAGGACCCACGAAGGTGATGTTCGAGAATACGGCAGAGGTGTGAGGGTCAGCGTTTGTTCCCTTTGCGTTGTTGTCGCTTTCGAATCCGTTGCTCATAGACTTGTCGGCAATCTTCGGGTCGCGGATGGAGAGACCATACTGCACATGGCCGCTGAATCCGTTGTCGGTATCGAAGTCGTCGTCCCATCCCTTATAGGCGATGAGGTATTTGCAGTCAACAGTACCGCCGAACCACTCGTAGGAGTCATCGTTAGAGTAAGACACCTGTACGTGGTCGATTTTTGTCTGCTTTCCCACGGAGCCGAGAGTGAGTCCGTTGATTTCCTGGTCCGTTGCGAACGGATAGCCGGCGAACTCGATGCGCACGTAGCTCAGCACACCAGAGTTGTCGTTGTCGTCGTTGCCACCGTGCTTTGTGCGCGGACCGCCTTCAATCTGCTGTTCAGTGGCGTTTGTGCGAGCCTTGCCGCAGATGATGATGCCACCCCAGTCGCCAGGACGGCGGCTGCCGGCAGCCTGCTCAGAAGTGAATACGATAGGCTGTGTCTCAGAACCCTGGGCTATTAGCTTTCCGCCACGCTCTGCTATGAGGGCGGCCTTGGTGTCTTTGTCGCCCTTGATAACGGTTCCCGGTTCGATAGTCAGTTCAGCGCCGTCGGCGATGTACACCCAACCTTTCAGAATATATGTACCTTTCTTCAGAGTCTGCTTTCCTGTGAACACGAACTCCTGGTCACCGTTTCCAATCTGAGTACCTTTGTCGTTAACGTCTTTGCTGCCTGCTTTGTCACTCTCCGTGAAGAGCACGTGGTCGCAGGCGTTGATGCCGCCGTTTACTGTCCATACGGCAGTGGAGGCATTGTTCTTTCCGTTGTTGTCATCATCATCGCTGCACGCAGTAAACATTGTTCCTGCAAGTGCGAGGATGCCAAGGCATCCGTAAAATTTTGTCTTGTTCATAATTTATTATTTAGAATAATAGTTTTTTTGTTGAGGCTAGGCTTTCTAGATATTCTAGCCTATTATAGACTTTCAAGATATTCTAGGCTTTCTAGGTCTTCTGGGAATTCTGGATTATATAGAAGGGGTATGTTCTTAGAGTTTATAGGTGATACTCAGACCGATGTTGCGGCCAGGCTTGAAACTTCTCGTTATCTGCTCCACCTTCTTTGTGGTGCCGTCGTTGAGAGTTGCCGTCACGAATTCCTTGTAGTAAACCCTCTGGGCGAGAATGTCGCGTATGTTTGCCTTCACCTCCCAATGTGTTCCGAATTTCTTCGATACTGACAGGTCGAGCACGTCGCGTGGCATCTCGTAGCTGTCGGGCACTCTGAGCGCCTCGTTGCCACTTGTCGTTCCTTCGCTGCGTCCCACACCTATGATTCTTTTTCCGATGCGGTTGTAGAGTAGGGCGGCATCGAGTTGCAGCTTTTCGTTTTTGTAGAAGATACCAGTGTTCACGAGATATGGCGACTGGCCTTGCATAGGACGGTTTTCCATCAGCGTAGTGCCGCTGAAGTTCACTCTGCTCTTTATCAGTGCTCCGTTGAACGACCAACTGAAGTTCGGCAGTCCGATAAACGAGAGGTCTTTCTTTATGTCCACCTCTATACCGTAGTTGTTTGCGTGGTCGGCATTTGTGTAAGAGTATATCAGTCTGTTGCCGCCAGAGAGGGTATATGTCCATTCTATCGGAGCGTCGAAATATTTGTAGAACAGTGCCACAGAGATCAGTTCGCCTCTTGATGGGTAGAACTCGTAGCGCAGGTCGAGGTTCTGCACGTAGCATGGTGTCAGTTCCGTATTTCCCTTCACGTCGGCGGCGAGGTCGAAGTCGTAGAACACCGACGGCGACACTTCGCGGAACTCCGGGCGGTTCACCGTCTTGCCGTATGAGAGGCGCAGCTGGTGTTTGTCGGAGATTTTGTATGTGGTGTTGAGCGACGGGAAAAGGTCGCTGTATTTATAGAAATGGCTCAACGGGCTCGGGCGGTCGTCGCGGGTGTTGGTCACCAGTTCCATCTTGTCGTATTCATAGCGCACGCCGGCATATACGCTCAGTTTGCCAAGGGGTAGGGTGGCAGCGAGATATCCTGCCCCCATAGTGTTGTGTCCCTTATAGTTGTCTCTCATGTTCGGCTCTTCCAGCAGATACAGCTTGTCCTGTCCGAAGTTGTCACTGTTGCTCAGCAGTGTAGGTAAATCGCTTTTGCGGAAGTCCGCAGGCAGGGTGTTGTTCTCCGGCTCCCAGTTATATATGAACTCGCGAGTCTTGTATTCACGTGTACGGTATTCACCGTATGCACCAACCTTTAAGGATGGTCTCCATCCGTTCAGGTCGAAGTCGTGTTTGTCGTTTACTGCAGCCGACAGTATATGCTCGTCGAGTTTTGTCCATTCCCTCGAAATGTCGTTTCCTGTGGTCAGCTGTATCGTTCCCGTCTCCAGAGCGTCGTTCTGCAGATAGCGTCGGCGGTCAGGCACGTTGCGGTTGGCATAAGAGTAGCTGAGACTCCAGTCCAGTTCATCGTCGTTCAGCGTATGCTTGCCCGTGAACTGTCCGTTGTATGTAGTGCGGCTGCGGTAGTAATATTCCGCCGAGCGAGTGTCGTTGTTCTGTTCGTCCACGCCCTGTCTGAACGTGTAGCGGTCGTTGCCCAGCTGGTTGAAGATGTTTTTCATCTGGAACTTGCTGTTGCCTCCGGCAGTGAGCAGCGTCAGATTGAGCATAGCGCCGAGACGGGCGTTGTGGTTATACTGGTTGTCGAGAGAGTTGCTCAGGTATATGGAACGGTCGTTGCGCTCGTCGAACACACCGAACTGGTTGTTCTGCATATCACTGAACGTGCGGTATTCGTTGGTGTAGTTCAGGGCGGCGATCATTCCAAGCTGGTTTCTGCCCAGTTTCCATCGTCTGCCGATGTTAGCCGACAGTTTCAGGTCGCCGAAAGGCTTCATGCTCTTTGTTGTCCAATCATTGTTCAGTCCGTTGCCCGTCAGGTCCGTTCCTCCGTTGCCGATAGGGCGGAGTGAGGCATTGAATCCCCCGTTGAGACTTCTCATACCGTTGTCGAATCCGAGGAAATCAGTTGCCGAACCCTTGGCATGTGTGAAGTCGTTGAATACCGATGTCGTGTTCCAGTTGCCGCCCACCTGCACCTGCGTGATGCTTTCTGCCGGTATGTCTTTGGTGTTCACCACGATGAATCCACCGGTGTAGTCGGCAGGATATTCCGGTGACGGCGTTTTCACGATCTGCATGTTGTCGATCTGTGCGCTCGGTATGAGGTCGAAGGAGAAAGCCCTCGAATCAGCCTCAGAGCTTGGTGCCGCTCCACCGTTTATCCATACGTTGTTGTATCTCTGCGACAAGCCGCGCACCATCACGAACTTGTCATCGATGAGGCTTACGCCCGGCACACGTCTGATCACCTCTCCCGCATTGGTGTCCTGCGTTTTTCCAATCTCCTGTGCCGAGACGTTGTTCACTATGACGGGACTGTTCTTCGCTACTTGCACCATAGCCGTTTCCGTGTTTCTCCGTGCGATCCCGGTTACGGTGACTTCGCCCAGTGTCTGTTCTTCGGGCGTCAGCGCTACGCTAATCATCTGAGGCTGGTCACTCGCCAGAACCCCGTCAATTTTTTTATTCTCGTATGCCACGTACTTTATCGTCAGCGAGTACTTGGCGTTTGAATCCAATCCTGTAAGCTTGAAGTTGCCGTCAATGTCAGTAGCGGCAATGAAATCGGTGCCGTCCACCTGCACCGTAGCTCCTATGAGAGCCTCATTCGACTTTGCGTCGGTCACTTTGCCGATGATGTCGGCGGCCATTGTCCCTATCACAGGGACGACCATCATCATTGTGGTTGCCAGAACCTTCTTTACCTTTCTGTCCATACAATAAAATCGTTTGTTTTCTTTGTCCGGTGCAAAGATAGGGGCGTTATGTTACAGTATGGTTTCAACAATGTTGTCATATTCGTACATAAGTGCTACAATGCCGTTGCATGTCTTCTGTCTGTTTGACAGCCAAAGGAGTTTGTCAGGGAAAACATTTCATGACCTTGCCGTAATAGAAGAAAAACGCATTAATGTTTGTATGTATCGAATAAATGGCGTACATTTACGGTCGGAAACAATAATGGCAACGATTATGGCATTGAAACTATATCCATTAGGAATACAGACATTTGAGAGAATCCGTAGGGAAGACAAACTCTATATCGACAAGACGGAATACGTATACCGTATGGCACATACCAGCGGAGTGTATTTCTTTTTGGGGCGCCCTCGCCGTTTTGGAAAGTCGCTGCTTGTATCCACTTTCCAAAGCTACTTTGAGGGAAAGAAAGATTTGTTCAAGGGACTTGCCATTGAAAAACTGGAAAAGGAATGGACAGAATATCCAGTGTTGCACTTTGATATGAGCGGCGGAAAGCATATGAATCCACAACAACTGGAGGAATATCTGGGCTATAGACTGAAGGACGAAGAAATGAAATGGGGAATCAGCAGTCCGGCTAACGGCAGCAACAACCGATTGATAGACCTTGTTAATGCTGCATACCGAAAGTCTGGCAAACAGGTTGTTGTGCTCGTTGACGAATACGATGCGCCGATGCTCGACGCTGCCCATGAAAAGGAACAACTTGACGAGCTGCGCAATATAATGCGCAATTTTTACAGTCCTCTTAAATTTTGCGAGGCAAAGCTACGTTTCGTGTTCCTCACGGGAATCACGAAATTTTCACAACTTAGCATTTTCAGCGAGCTGAACAATATCACCAACATATCCATGAATGATGATTATGCAGGAATCTGCGGTATCACGAAAGATGAACTGCTGACCCAGATGTCGGCAGACATAGATGTGTTGTCGAAGGCAATGGAGATGGACAGGACACAGACCATCGACAGGCTGAAAGACAATTATGATGGTTATCATTTCTCCGCTTCCTCTCCCGACGTGTTCAATCCCTTCAGTCTGCTAAGCTGTTTTGCAGAAAAGAAATTCGAGGCATACTGGTTCGCTTCAGGCACTCCTACATATCTTATAAACATGATGCGCAAATACGATGTGCAGCCTGTCGACATTACACGTGTTGAGGCTTCTGCCAGCGAGTTTGATGCTCCTACGGAGAATATGCCGACCATAATGCCGCTGCTCTACCAGAGCGGCTACATCACCATAAAAGACTACAACAGAGATTATGACTACTATACTCTCGACGTGCCTAACAAAGAAGTGAGGCTTGGACTTACCAAGGCACTGATCCCATCAACGGATATTATTTTATAGGGTGCCTAGTTCTATGTTCTCGTTTTAGAGTACGTTTTAGTAACGCTACAAACATCATCCCCAATTGCTTCTATCTAAGAAAAGTGCGGATATCCGCAAAAATCTTTCACGGAATTGATAAAATGACTATATTTGCAGAAGAAAAGTGCGGATATCCGCAAAAATCTTTTGTAGACTATGGTTATAGAGAGAAATAAATATCTGCAGGAACTGGTCAGTTGTCGGCATAACGGACTGGTGAAGATTATTACAGGAATGAGGCGTTGCGGCAAATCGTTCCTGCTGTTCAGACTGTTCCGAAGGTTTCTTGAGGATAATGGAGTGGCGAACGACCATATCGTTGAAATGGCTTTCGATGATTACGCTTTCAAGGAATTTCGCAATCCCGACAAGTTCTATGCCTACGTGAAGGGCAGGATTATCGACGACCAACCTTATTATATATTGCTTGATGAGGTGCAGATGCTTGATGAGTTTGAGGATGTGCTCAACGGACTGTTGCATATCCCCAATGCCGACGTGTATGTGACGGGCAGCAATGCCAAGTTCCTTTCAAAGGACATAATAACCGAATTTCGTGGCAGGGGCTATCAGATACATGTGTCGCCATTGAGCTTTGCAGAGTTCATGAGCGTTTATGAGGGCGACCGCGAGGATGGCTGGAACGAATATCTGCTTTATGGCGGACTGCCACCTGTAGTGCTTCTGAAAACGGAAGAGGAGAAAGTGAAGCTCCTTGACAGTCTGCTGGCTGAGACATATATAATAGATGTTGTGAACCGAAACAAGATAAAGAACGATTCAGAACTGAATGATCTCTTCAAGATTCTTGCCTCGGGGATAGGTGGACTGACAAATCCGCAGCGTCTTTCAAATACCTTCCAGTCTGTGAAGAATGTATCCATAAGTCCGGCAACGATAAAGAAATACATCGAATGCCTTTCTGATGCATTCCTTCTGGAGTCTTGCAACCGTTATGACGTGAAGGGAAGGAAATACATCGGTACTCCGTTGAAATATTATTTCTCCGATTTGGGCATACGCAATGCCCTGCTCGGTTTCCGTCAGCAGGAGAAGACCCATCTTATGGAGAATGCCGTATACAATGAACTTTGTGCAAGGGGCTATAGTGTTGATGTCGGCAATGTGGAAGTGAATACCGTAGACGAGAAAGGAACCAAGGTAAGGCGAATGCTTGAGGTGGATTTCGTGTGCAACCGTGGTTACAAGCGCTGCTACATACAGTCGGCACTCAGTCTGCCAGACAGAGAGAAGATGCAGCAGGAGTCTGCCTCCTTGCTCCGCATCGACGACAGTTTCATGAAATACGTCATAACCGGCGACCGCATAAAGAAATACCAGAACGACGACGGTATCGTAATAATGAATGTGCTTGATTTCCTATTGGACGAGCAGTCGGTATAACCCTTCGGGGAAAGAAAAAAATCAATATTATGTATGCATAAAATATATGTTTCCACTTGCAGCGCATTCATAAAAACATTATTTTTGCAAAAACATATTTTGAAAAATCATTTTCAGAAAAATCATATTCTATGGAATTTGTAGACAGAGGCAAGGAACAGAAGCGTCTTAAACCCCAAACGGTCATTAGGCCGTTCAATGGTTGTATTTTATAACTGCTTGCAGTCTTTTGCTTTTTATAAGGCGTCTTTTGTTTGGCTTTTGATGAGTAATAGCGAGTGTTGATATGAGTAAAAGTTGCCAATATCGCTGATTCTCAGTATAAACAAGAATTTTCAAAAAACTGTCAGACCATCTGGTTTTTGATAGTAACATTCTGACAGGCAGACAGTTGGCTACCTGACGATTGTCAGCCAACTGTCTGGATGGTTTGCTGATGAAAGGAAGGTCGCCATTGAACTTGTCTTCATCAACGCTCAATACTTGGTGGTTGCCTTTCTCCTTCAGACTTTGATCAAAATCTTTTTTCAAAAGAGCGGAGATAAGAGTCTTTGCTATGCGCTCGTCCTCCATAAGGTATTTGAATACAGAGTCGTATATCGGATTAGCAATGTTTACCATCATAGGCTTTATACTTATTTGTTTTCTACAAACACTTTGCCATCGAGTGCAAAAGAGAGTTTACTCTCAATTTGCCGAGTTCAGCCAGATGTTATTCAAATATACATATATTTTCTATAAGGCCCAAAGCATCGGGTGTAATAATTCTCTGTCCAACCGGAAAAATATGTGTCGTTCGTCATGTCGTAGTAGTCATTCAGAGCCTGAACATCCTTATTATAAATAAGGAATGACACGTTGCCGGAATTCATTTAGCGCATACTTACACCTTATGACCGATTTGACGTAGAATGGGCACGCCGCTTGCCCAACAAGGGCAAGGTGCTTGCCCCACATGGGCACGCTGCTTGCCCCGGATGGGCAGAAAAGACGCCAGGCGGTTGCCCAATAAGTTAATGTTGTAATATCCATATTCCTGTTTTCAGGATTCTGCCAACACATGCAATTCCTGTCATCTGAATACCTGCTGTCAGATACTTCCTCTTATCTGCAAATCATCCAGACAATCGGCTGACAATCGTCAGATAGTCAACTGTCTGTTTGTCAGAATGTTACAATGAAAAACCAGACAATCTGACAGTTTCGACCGTTTTTTGTGATATGACATTTTTCTTTATACTATTTCCATTATGACTGAATCGGCTTTTGTCCTTTCTGTCACAAATGTTATAAGAATTTTGCAAGCGAGACTTCTGGCATCTCTACTCTCGACATGACAGAGAAAGCCCGTGTTTCAGTCTACGACCTCGCCGGCAACAAGGTGGCAGAAATGT
>ERZ791573.480-NODE-480-length-22567-cov-102.819074_pt1 | contig 22567 bp, 14 predicted proteins | sample MGYA00509971_ERZ791573 | MGnify/ENA primary metagenome ERZ791573 (study PRJEB30046, sample SAMN00791921) | human gut metagenome | study: EMG produced TPA metagenomics assembly of the A metagenome-wide association study of gut microbiota in type 2...
AGGATGCTTCCGGTGAGCCTATCATGGGTGCTACCATTACAGTTAACGGTAAGGCAGTGGGCATTACCGACATGGATGGTAACTTCTCTGTTGACGCAGCTCCAGGTGCCAATCTTACTTTCACTTATCTGGGTATGACTCCGCAGACAGTGAAAGCAGCTAACAACATGAACATCACCTTGGAAGATGACTCCAAGTCATTGAATGAGGTCGTTGTCATCGGTTATGGTGTGGCTAAGAAGAACGACTTGACCGGTTCTGTTACTGCTATCAAACCTGATGACATGAACCATGGTCTCCAGACTAATGCACAAGACATGATTTCCGGCAAAATTGCCGGTGTTAGTGTCATCTCTAACGATGGTGCTCCAGGTTCAGGTGCACAGATTCGTATCCGTGGTGGTTCGTCATTGAACGCTTCCAATGACCCATTAATCGTTATTGATGGACTTGCTATGGACAATTATGGAGTTCAGGGTCTCTCTAACCCACTCTCTATGGTAAATCCTAACGATATCGAAAGTTTCACTGTATTGAAGGATGCTTCAGCAACAGCCATCTATGGTTCCCGAGCTTCTAATGGTGTCATCATCATTACTACAAAGAAAGGTCGTTCAGGCCAGGCTCCTAAGGTTAGCTATAGCGGAAACATGTCAATTTCTACCAAGAAAAAGACCTTCGACGTAATGAGCGGTCCAGAGTATAGAGAGTTTATCAAGAATCTTTATGGTGAAAAGAGTGCAGCTTATAAGGCACTCGGCTATTACACCTATGATAAAGAAACTATTTCTCCTATCATTAAGGACGGTAAGACTACTGGTTACAAGAGCGAATTCAACCAAGTAGGCGAACAGCAATTTGCTGATACCAACTGGCAGGACGAGATTTATCGTACAGCCATTTCTCACGACCACAACATTACTATTCAGGGTGGTTTAAAGAATATGCCTTACCGCGCTTCGCTCGGCTATACAAACAATGAAGGTATCATTAAGACTTCAAAGTTTGAACGTTACACAGCCAGCATGAGTTTGAACCCTTCATTCTTGCAGGACCACTTGAAGTTCAACATTAATGGTAAGGGTATGATTGCCAAGAGCCGTTATGCAGATGGTGGTGCCATCGGTGCAGCCCGCTACATGGACCCTACCAAGCCAGTTAGTGTAAACAATGGTGTCTATGAGAAGTACTTCGGAGGTTATACACAGTGGTATTCCAACAGTTCTACATACATGGATCCAAACTGGGGCATCTCTTACAACCGCAACGCTACACAAAACCCAGTGGCAATGCTCGAAATGAAGAACGATCGTGCAACATCAAAGACATTCGTTGGTAACATCGAGGCAGACTATAAGATTCATGGTTTCGAAGACTTGCACATTCACATGAATGCTGGTGCAGACTATTCTACTGGTAAGCAGAATACAGATATCAGTCCTTATTCATACTCAAACAGCTATTTCGGTTACAATGGCTGGAGCAAGATGGATACATACAACCTCTCATTCAATGCTTATGCACAGTACTTGAAGGACATCAATAAGGCAAACCACATTGATGTGATGGCAGGTTATGAATACCAGAAGTTCCACAAAAAGACCGATTGGGATGGCTATGGAATGTATCCTGCAACTTGCGGAATGACCCAAGACATTACCAATCCGGATAAGACAACAACAACCATTCCATTGGCGGGCACTAAGTATAATGCGCCAACATCAGGTACGCTCTATAAGACAGAGAACTATCTCGTATCATTCTTTGGTCGTTTAAACTACTCTCTCTTAGACCGTTACCTCTTCACATTCACGCTTCGTGATGATGGTTCTTCACGTTTTGCCAAGGGCAATCGTTGGGGTTTGTTCCCATCAGCTGCTTTGGCATGGAAGATGAAGGAAGAATCTTTCCTGAAAGATGTCAAGTGGGTTGAAGACGTGAAACTTCGTCTCGGCTGGGGTAAGACTGGTCAGCAGGAAGGTATCGGTGACTATACATACATGCCTACATTTACACCGAACCAAGACCACGCATACTATGGTGCTATCAAGGATGCTAATGGCAATGGTGTAACTTATCGTCCAGATGCATTCAATACCGACTTGACTTGGGAGAAGACCACTACTTGGAACGCAGGTCTTGATTTCTCATTCTTCCGTGACCGTTGGATTCTGAACTTGGACTGGTACTACCGCAAGACAACAGATTTGATTAACTCTGTATATGTATCAGCAGGTTCTAACTTCCGCAACAAGGTTACAAGCAACATCGGTTCTTTGCATAATACAGGTTTTGAGTTGGCGACAATCGTTCGTCCTATCCAGACAAAAGACTTGAGATGGGAAATCAACTACAACCTGACTTACAACAAGAACAAGATTGATGAGTTGGTAGGCGGTAATTCAGAAGGTTATCTGGTAGAAACAGGTGGTGTCTCAGCCGGTACAGGAAGTACTATCCAGGCACATGCCGTTGGTCACTCTGCAAGCGCATTCTATGTATATCAGCAGGCTTACGACAAGAACGGAAATCCTCTCCAGAATACATACGTAGACCGCAATGGTAATGGCCACATCGATAGTGGCGACCGCTACTTCTACTATAAACCAGCACCAGACGTAACAATGGGCTTCGGTTCAAAGTTGATGTACAAGAACTGGGACTTCAGTTTCTCTATGCGTGCAAGTCTTGGCAACTATGTATACAATGACAACTTCGCAGGTTCTTGCAACATAGGTACAGGTTCTGTTTACGCATTGGGTTACTTAGGTAACCGTCCAAAAGATGCAGTAAAACTTGGATTCACCAACCCACTCACCCAGCAGTTCTTCACGGACTACTTCGTAGAGAATGCTTCATTCCTGAAGATGGACAACATCACATTGGGTTACTCATTTGATGGCCTCTTCGGCGGAAGCAAATACAAGGGAATCAGTGGCCGTATCTATGCTACCGTTCAAAACGTATTCACTATTACAAACTATAGTGGCATCGATCCTGAGGTAGCAAGCGGTATCGACAACTCAATTTACCCACGTCCATTCACAACTGTTATTGGACTCAACTTGAACTTCTAATTACTTAAGTATTACAATTATGAGACTAATGAAAATTAAAAATATATTGCCTGTTGCAGCTATGGCTGTAGCATCATTAGGATTCTCGTCATGTGTAGGTGATTTGGATGCAGACAACATCAACCCTCAGCAGGTTCCAACCGCCAACTATGACGCTCTCCTAAACAAGGTATATGCTAACATGGTACTGACAGGTCAGAAAGGACCTGATGGAAGTGGCGATATTGACGATATCGATGAAGGTACTTCTAGTTTGATTCGTCAGTTGTGGAATGCCAACGAACTTCCTACTGATGAAGCAGAGTGTATTTGGGGTGATGCAGGTATTCCTGAATTCAACCACGCTTCATGGGGTGATTCACACCCAATGATGAAGGCGCTTTACTATCGTCTTTACATGGGTATCACATATGCAAACAACTATTTGGAGTCAACAGTCAACTCTACAGATCCAGAAATCAGTACCAAGCGTGCAGAAGCCCGCTTCTTGAGAGCTCTTCACTACTCTTACCTGATGGATCTCTTTGGTAATGTTCCATTGGTACTTAACGTATCTAATGAATCAGCGCCTCAGGTAAGCCGCAAACATCTCTTCGACTTTATAAATGGTGAACTTCGTGAAGTTTGTGGCGAAACAGCTGGTGCCCAAGAGGTTTTAAGCGATGCAAAGGTAGTAAATGGCAAACAAGATGGTTATGGCCGTGCGAACAAGGCAGCAGCATGGTTGCTCTTGGCCCGCGACTATATCAATGCTAAGGTATATTCTGGTATAGAACATAACGACTCTGCCAAGTATTTCGCACAGAAAGTTATTGACACTCCATATAACTTGTGTAAGACACCTACTGGCAGTTACTCAGGTTTTCAGAAACTCTTTATGGCAGATAACGATGTAAATGGTGCAGAAAACGAAATCATTCTTCCTGCTATCCACGATGGTTGGGATACTCAGACATGGGGTGGTTGCTTGTTCCTGATTGCTTCTACTACTGATGCCGACATCCTAAAGGACTATCCTACGGGAACTTCAGAACAGTGGGGCGGTAATCACGCCCGCAAGCAGTTTGTACAGAAGTTTTTCCCTAGCAGTCAACCTATAGAAGGCACCCCTACTGAGGTTGCTGCTCAAGCTGGTGACAATCGTGCTTTGTTCTATACCAAGGGTTTCAAGATGAGTATTACAAAGGAAACAGACTTTAAGTCAGGTTATGCTTATGTCAAATTCCTCAATACTTATGCTGGTTCTGGTTCTCCAAAGCATAATCAGTTTGTTGATACCGATTTCCCTATGATGCGTTATGCAGAGGCACTTTTGACTTATGCAGAAGCTGATGCCCGCATGAACAATGGTTCTTGCACAAGCGATGGTCTTGCTAAAATCAAGGAGATTCGCGAAAGAGCAGGTATAGATGTTACTAAATTGACCTCATTCACTCTTGATGACATCTGCGATGAGTGGTCTCGTGAATTTGCTTACGAAGGTCGCCGCCGTATGGACTTGATTCGTTTCGACAAGTTCGGTGGTCAGAGCAAGTACAAGTGGGAATGGATGGGTGGAACTCAGGATGGAACTCCATTCGACAAGCACTTCAACATCTATGCAATTCCTATCAGTGATATCAATAGTAACACAACAGGTTTGAAACAGAACCCTGATTATTAATTATCAATCATTTAATAAGGTTACAATATGAAAAAGATTAATATAATGGCTGCAGCGTTGGTGGGTCTCTTGGCTTTCGCTTCTTGCGATGCCGATAGAGATGACAACCCAATCATGTCAGTTCCAGAGTCATTCAATCTCCTCAAGCCTGAGATGGGTGACAATATCATCGACCTGAAGAGCAGCGAATACGTTCAGTTCAAGGCAGAAAAGGCTGCTGACTACGGTTTCCCAACAGAAACTTCCTATTGGATACAGATTGCAGGAGAAGATAATGCTGACTTTAAAAACAAAAAGCGCATCTTCTCTACTTCAACCAAAGGAAACTCTATCACTTATAACGCACCAGCCAACGAGTTTGACCTCTGCGTTATGAAAGTGAAGGGATGGGAAGAAGAATCTCAAGTAGTAACAGACCAGCCTATCACTTTGAATGTACGTATGGTTAGTTGCCCAAAGAACTTGAACGACTCTGCAAACTACGTTTATACTAACGTACAGCAGGTAAAAATTTACCCATACTTCATCAAAGAGAGTTTGCCACAATTCTGGTATCTTACAGGTGGTATTATTGCCGATGCTAGTTGGAGCAATGATCCTAGCCAGATAGGTATTGGCATGATGCCTATGTACGTGAAAGAAGGTGAATCTTACGACAAGTTTACAGGTGATGGTATTGTTCAGTATACAGGTTACCTCAATGCCGGTGAATTCAAGATTATTGCCCCTAAGGGTTTGAGCAACTGGAACTACGGTTTAGGTGGTGGAAGCATCACAAAGGATGGTGGTGAAGACTTCAAATACCGTGATGGTGGCGATGACACAGGCAACTTGGTTGTAGCAGATCCAGGTTATTATGTACTCGAGGTAAATACTAAAGAGAATAAATTGAAGGTTACACCTTACAACGCAGACTATAAGTATTACAAGGGAGAAGTTGTAGACTACACCACTATGAAGATTGGTGATACAGAGATGTCACCAATTACAACAATTGAGGGTGTTCCAAATCATGACTGGTATGCAGAAATCACTTTGTCAGCTAAGACAGAGATGTCCTTCACTTCCGGTGAGGCAACATGGGGCAGTTCTATCTTCCCATGTGCTATTGGCAACAAGGATGATGGCGTATCAATTCCATGTGATAAGGGTACCTACAAGGTATACTTCAACGACATCTCAGGTGCATACTCTTTTGTTGAGCAAAAATAATTAATCAAACTCAGGGAGAGGAGTTTGTTCTCCTCTCCCCCTAAATAAAGAAACAATTATGAAAATCAAATCATATTTATTGGCAGGTTTGGCAACATTTGCCTTGGCATCTTGTGATGAGAGCTTCAATGACTGGACAGAGCAAGCCGCCAATATGCAAGGCGAGACCGTAGCCTTTGGCAATGGCGCAGTGAAAGCTGTTGCCCTTATTGATTTCTCACAGATTGACGAGAATACAGATTCTGTTCAAGTGTGTGAAATCACCAAGACTCCAACGTCAACAAATGGGGATTACACAAGTGCTTATACTCTCCGTATTCCATATACGAATAAGAAAGGGGAGAATCAAGTAGAAGTCTTGAAGATGGGTTCTACTGGTAAAGTGAAATATGCAGATTTCAAGAGTTTTGTAGAAACAGTCTATAGCAAGCGCCCGCAGGTAAATGAAATAACTGCTAGTGTTAGGGCTACGATGTCTATGAACAACACAAACGCTAGCTTCTTGACTTCTGATAATTTTGTAATTCAGGCTAAGCCTAATGCTCCAATTATAGAGGGTGCTTACTATTATTATGGTGCTTCTACGGGCTGGTCAACAACAAATAATTCTTACAAGCTCGTTAACAGTGGAGCCGATGTTTATGAAGATCCAGTTTTCACTGCTATTGTTCCAGCTCCAAAGAATGATGATGGAACAGCTGCTGATAACTGGTTCAAGATCGTTCCTGAATCTGCATTTACAGCAGATGACTTTGAGGCAAATGTGATTGGCGCTGCGGAGAATGGAGAGAAAGGACTTGAAGGTAACTTCGTACAAGGCAAGGATAAGGCTGGTGCTTGGAACATTACCGATAAGGATGCTAAGTATTACAAGATCGAACTGAATATGCTCGAGAGTACTTATAAGGTTACTCCGTTGAAGTTCGAAGAGATCATGTTTGTTTCTGGTGGTGGTAATGGCTGGTCTGTAACAGAAGAAGGTAATGACTATCTTACCACATCAACTTATGATGGAAAGTACGAAGGCTATATGTATCTTGATGGGGAATTCAAGGTTAAGACATCTTACAACTGGGAAGGAACTAACTACGGACAAGGCTTTAGTACGGCACCAGATGCCGCTAATATGTCTGTTGAGCAACCTGGTTATTATAAGGTAAGCATCGATATCTTAAACAAGAAGTTGGAAACTACAGCAATTACGAGCATTGGTATTGTCGGTGCAGCTGTAGGCAGTTGGGAAGAAGATAAGGTAATGACCTATAATAAGGATGAACGTTGCTGGGAAATCAAGAACATTCAATTAGCAGTCGGACAATTCAAGTTTAGAGCAAATAAAGAGTGGAAGATTGCTTGGGGAGGTGACTTCAATAAGCTTGATTCTCGTGATGGTGGACCAAACTGCGAATGCGAAGCAGAGGGTACATATGATATTAAATTGTATGCTTGGGCATACGGAAAAGCAAAGTGTAAATTGATTAAGAAGTAATTCTTTTCTATCATAAAAAATAAAATAGGGCGGTTCTCGAAGTGCGAGAGCCGCCTTTTTTCTTTATCATCATCCCTACATTTCTCCCAAAAACCTTGGAAATTACAAGGAAAAGTCGTATCTTTGCATAAGAAAAGCTGCACTCGGCAAATTGAAAGCAAGTTTTCTTTGCGCTCGTTTGCATTTTCTTTGTAGATTGGAACAAACAAACTTCGATATGAAACAAGAAATTGAACAAAAAGAATTAGGCATGGGAAACTTCCAAGGTTATCCTTCTTTGTTGAGACAAATCAAGCATCGTGTTTCTTTTGCCCAACAGAAAGCCATGTACGCAGCCAACGAGGAGCTGCTCCGTATGAATTGGGACATCGGTGAAATGCTTACCAAAAGCCAAGAGACTGATGGTTGGGGCAAGAAGACTCTACAGCGCCTAGCTGTAGATCTTAAGAATGAGTATCCTGAAAGGAAAGGATTCTCCGTAAGAAACATGCAGTGCATGATGCAGTTTTACCAGGAGTATAACAAGGAGCTAACTTGGGTAAAAATGCATAATTATGCAATTACGCAACCATCGGTTGCGCAATTGGAAGGTAGTAATAAAGAACTACCTATCAAGCATTTATCTTGGACTCACAACATCATCCTTATCCAACGAGTAAAAGATATAAAAGCTCGATATTGGTATATGATACAATGCATAACTAGTCATTGGTCTAAAGAATACTTGACAGAAACCATCAAGCTGGACTATTATGGCAAGCATGGAGCATTGGCTAATAACTTTGCCACAACCCTCCCTGCAAAGGAAGCCCAAGAAGTACAGTCTTTACTAAAAGACCCTTACATCTTCGACATGCTTACCTTTACTGAGCAATATGATGAGCGAGACATAGAAATCGGTCTTATCAAGCACATAGAGAAATTCCTCGTAGAAATGGGGGCAGGCTTTGCTTTTATGGGAAGACAATATCACATTGAGGTCTCAGGCGATGACTATTATATCGACATGCTGATGTATAATACATTCATGCATAGATATATGGTGATAGAACTGAAAGCTACTGAGTTTATGCCAGAATATATCGGCAAACTAAACTTCTATTGCTCTGCCATAGATGACACGCTTTGCAGAGAAGGCGACAACAAGACTATCGGCCTGCTTCTCTGCAAGACCAAAGACAGAATAAAAGCAGAATATGCACTTCGTGATATACAGAAGCCAATTGGTGTATCCGACTATGAATTAGGTCAAACTCTGCCGAAAGATTTTTGCAGCAGCCTTCCTTCCATTGAAGAAATCGAAAAGGGACTCAACGAATGGAATCAAGAATAACATCCAATAGGCGGCTCTCAAACATATCGGGAGCCGCCTATTTTTTATCTCCACCCCTTCTATTTTTACTACCTCGTACCAGAGTTTTGTTCCTCACGACGGCACCTTTGTGCCCTCGCTATGGCAAAGGAGTGCCCTCGGGAGGAATTTTTCACGACATCCTCAATGCAGATATCCCCATACCTTGTTGCAATTGTGACCACCTCCATAACATTCAGCTTTAGGAGATAATTATTATTAAAAAACTAGAAAACATTTGGCGGTCTCGTTTTTTATTGCGTAATTTGCGTTGCGTAAAATGCGCAATGAACGTTTGTATAATGAATGATAACAAGATATGGCAAGATTGAACAATCCTTTTGTGGTATATGGCTATAAGGGCGCAGAGTATTTCTGCGACCGCCAGAAAGAGACGGATAAAATGATTTCTTCGCTGCATAATGAACGTAACATCACGTTGGTTGCCCCACGCCGTATGGGTAAGGCGGGATTAATTCATCATGTCTTCCATCAGATGGAGGAGCAATACGCGGAAGTGAAGTGTTTCTATCTCGACATCTTTGCCACCAAGAATCTGGAGCAGATGGTGCAACTGATGGCTTCTGAAATCATCGGAAAGCTGGATACTGTTTCCCAATCAGCCCTTCGGAAGGTACAGGAATTCTTCAGCAGCTGGCGTCCTACTCTGACGATAGATGAATTGACAGGCATTCCTTCTTTTTCTTTAGACTTGAAACCGAGTGAAGGGAAGGAGAGTTTGAAGCGAATCTTTGAGTATTTGAAGCAATCGGGAAAGCGATGCTACATTGCCATTGATGAGTTTCAGCAGATATTAAGTTATCCGGAGGATGGGGTTGAGGCGATGATCCGTTCTTATATCCAGTTTTTGCCGAATGTATATTTCGTGTTTTCGGGCAGTCAGCAGCACATGATGCAGGAGATGTTTCTGTCGGCAAACCGTCCTTTCTTCCAGAGTTCGCTGGTGTTGTCTTTGCCTTGCATCGGGGAGCAGGTGTATCGGGAGTTTGCCAATCGCTTGTTGGCATCTCAGCACAGGTCGATAGATGAATCTACCTTTTCTTATATTTATCAGCAGTCTGATCGTGTAACCTGGTATGTGCAGTCGATATTGCATGGCATCTACGAGCATGCTTCTTCCGAGATTACGAAGTCTCTGGTAGATGAGGTGATTCTGGAGCTGATTGAGGAGCAGGCGATGACTTATCAGAACTATTGTGCCTGGCTAACCGAGAACCAGCAGATGCTTTTGGGGGCGATAGCTCGTGAGCATTTGGTATCTTCGCCGTTGAGCCAGCAGTTTATCAGCACCCACCATCTTCCAGCTACGAGCAGCGTGAAAACGGCATTAAAGGCATTGGTAGATAAGCAGCTGGTAAGCAAGACTCCGACTGGCTATCTGGTTAGCGACCGCTTCTTTGCGAAATGGCTGGTGAGAGGAGGAATCATAGCCAACTGAGGAAATGAAAATTACGTCCCGATGCAGCATTTGCTACGTCCCGACGCAGCAAAAGATACGTCCCGACGTAGTAACAGATACGTCGGGACGTAATTTCAGAAGCATCCTGGTAATCATCAAAAGAGCCTCTTTCGCATCTGGTTCAGGGGTGGCAACAGGTGGCAATAAGGTGGCAATAGAAACACCCCTTATTGCCACCCGTTATTCGTTTATAATCAATGAGTTAAGTGCGAGCGTGGCAAATATTGCATTAAAATGAAGAAAAATAATTTTTCTTTTAAAGAATTCGTCTTTTGATGTAAGCTGATGAAATCATGTACGTCATTGCGCAAGTTCATACGTTTCATTGAGTTGAAGGATACGACTTCGCTGGGTTAAAGATACGACTTCGTTGGGTTAAAGATACGACTTCACTGGGTGGAAGATACGACTTCATTGGGTGGAAGAGTCAATTTCGTTGGCTGAAAGAAGCACTTGAAGTAGCATAATGAAGTACTTGAATAAGGCGATTGATGTTGCTGAATTTTCAACTATAAGTTGACTGAACTTCAGCATGCGGTTCAAGAACGCTCTGAAGGGGCTTCTGCCTCTTCAGGGCGTGTGTGGCAAAACTTGCGAAAGTCCAGCTAGCCTCTACTTATTCCTTCAATTTCAGGATTTCCTCCAGTGGAAGTTCTGTGGCTGTTGATACTTGCTCATCAGAAAGGCCCATTGACAGAAGACGGCGAGCTGTGGCTAGCTTTTCTTTTTCCATCCCTTTCTTTTCATCAAACTTTCTGGTGGCATATATATCACGCATATTCTTGATGTCCTCGTCATAAAGCTCAAGTTCCTCGCGGGAAAGCTTGCGGAGGTCGCCTATTTCTGCCAACTTGCGGAAGACTGGATACTTCTCGCTGAATGGCATCTGTTCAAACATGTTCATATTCTTCACTATATAAATCCAACAATCAAATATATCCATACACTCTGCCTCCGTGTGCTTGTCGAACAGTGGCTGTTAGATTAATTATAATACAATGTTTGTAATAGAGTATTTCATTCTAAGCACTGTTTGATTAAGTCGTGAGCATCTTTTGCATGATATACTCTGCCTGCTTTAACATCTTCTAGGGCTTCTTTAATACCACTTTTCTTTTCGGTTTGAATAACCCAGCCAAACTTCTTTGCCAGTTTCTTTAATAAGTTGAAGTCAACTTGCGGAACAGTTATAGTTGTTTTTATATTATTTATAGCTACATTCATATTGCTTTCCTTTTAATGTTATTTTTAATGCTACCGCAAAGAAAATGCAAACGAGCGCAAAGAAAGCTTGCTTTCAATTTGCCGAGTGCAGCTTTTCTTATGCAAAGATACGACTTTTCTCTTTAATATCCAAATGTTTAAGTGAAAAATACTTGAAAAGGGGGAGGAGAAAAAGAAAATAGGCGACTCCCGGAATGGAGGAGAGCCGCCTATTGAATATTGTTGTTTCGATGATGAAACGAAGGATTATTTATTCTTTGATTTCCCAATGGCCTCCAAATGTAGAAGAACCAACACGCTCTATTCTTTTTTGAGCCTTTAGCTTTTCTATATGTTTTTGTATTGCACTTGCCTTGATAGCTAGTTTGTCCACGAGCTCTTGTCTTGTTATATACGGATTGTCTTTTATTAATTCAAAAACCTTTTCAATTGTTTTTGGTGATCCAGTTTGACCACCAGTTTGACCACCAGTTTGACCACCAGTTTCATTAGGAATAGGTAATCGTAGTTCTACCTCTTGTAACTCGTATTTATCTATTAATTCAGGCTTACCCCAACCTGATTCTTTGAAGCTTTTGCCCTTGCAGGGCGACAGTTTTGCGTCCGTAATTACCTAGGGCGATGCCCTGGGCTAGGGGCTTCTGCCCCTTCGGGGCGTATTCCCTGAAAGCTCAGTCCGGTTCAGGCTTATTCCTTCAATTTCTGGATTTCCTCCAGTGGAAGTTCGGTGGCTGTTGATACTTGCTCATCAGAAAGGCCCATTGACAGAAGGCGGCGAGCTGTGGCTAGCTTTTCTTTTTCCATACCTTTCGCCATACCTTTTTCCATACCTTTCGCCATACCTTTCGCCATACCTATTTCCATCCCTCTCTTCTCATCAAACTTTCTGGTGGCATATATATCACGCATATTCTTGATGTCCTCGTCATAAAGCTCAAGTTCCTCGCGGGAAAGCTTGCGGAGGTCGCCTATTTCTGCCAACTTGCGGAAGACTGGATACTTCTCGCTGAATGGCATCTGTTCAAACATGTTCATATTCTTCACTATATAAATCCAACAATCAAATATATCCATACACTCTGCCTCCGTATGCTTGTCGAACAATGGCAACTGGAGGTACACAATACGCATCCTGTCGGACACTCGCTGGCGTGTCTGCAAATCGGTAAGCACCAAGTCGGTACGAAACTCCTTTAGCATTGGACTATTCGACACGAAATCCATGAAACATACAGTATAGACAGGAGCCAAGTGATAGTCCCAAATTCCACGGATGCCTTGCTGCACAATGGCACGTGCCGTGTAATACAATGCCCTGTCGGCAAAGTATTCCTGTTCTTTCTTCTGCAAAGATACGACTTTTCCTCGTAACTTCCAAGGTTTTAGGGAAAAAATACTTGAAAAGGGGGAGAAGAAAAAGAAAATATGCGGCTCTCGGAATTGAGAACCGCATATTGAATGTTATTCTTTAATCTTCTAATAATCTCCAAATGTTTAGGGGGATATTATTCTTCCTTGTTTTTTAGCAAGTCCATCATTTTCTTCATATCAGGCAAAGCCTTGCGTAACCTTTCAGGCATGTCATCCAACGTCTTGTAGGTAGCAACTCCCATCGGCTTGCTGTAGTCTCGAACAGCATATTCTGCATAAGAGTAGTTTGCTGATTGGCAAAGAATGATTCCAATAGACGGATTCTCGTGTGGCTTACGCACCTTGTCGTCGAGAATTTGGAGATAGCCAAAAAGTTGCCCAAGATAAGAGGTCTTAAACTCGCCAAGTTTTAGCTCTATGCAAACCATGGCGTTCAATTCTCGATTGAAAAACAGCAGGTCTGGGAATTGTTCAACACCATAGATTTCCAAATGGTATTGGTTGCCGATGAAAGCAAAGTCTCTGCCAAAGGTCATGATGAAATTCTTGATGTTCTGAACGATGCTTTGTTCTACAACTCGTTCGTCGACATCTATTTTTTCGCGTTCCCCAATCTCTTCTACATTGATAAAGTCAAGTAGATATTCATCCTTGAACATTTCTACTGCACGTCGAGCTTCCCTAGGATTGTTGATGGTCCTGGTAAAATTGTTAGGCATGCGTCCTTGGCTATGGTAAGCATCCTCCTTTATAAGTTGGCGGAGCTTCTTTACGGAAAGATGTTCCTCTACAGTGCGGTGAATATAATAAAAGCGTGCCGAAGTTTCTTTTGGTCCACTAATGATGGCAGAGTGGTGTGTGAATGGTACTTTAAAGAAGTCCTCAACAGGAAAATCTGGAATATTAGAAATAGATAAAGTATGGAATATATCTATCTGATTTTCACTATTTTGTAATTCAGCGGTTGCAACCGCTGAATTCTCAAAGCACAATTCGGCGGTTGCAACCGCCGAATTGCTGTCAAGCATATTCCATGCTTCATAAAAACGTCTCATATCCTTCATTTGAGTTTCCGAGAATCCTCGAAGACCTGGTAGTTCCTTGCGAAGTTGTTCGCTGATGGATGCTAATGCGCCCTCGCCCCATACTCCTTTGCGGGTATGTTGTGAAAGATATTTTCCGATGGCAAAATATAAAGCAAGTTGTATGCGGTTCACGCCTTTGGCTGCTTCATATTGTCCTTGAAGTATGGCTGTCTTTATAGCGTTGACAGCATTGTTATATTGTATCAAACTATCCATAGAGTAATGTTTTAATTTGGTCTTCTAACAGAAGGCATACGGATTTTGGGACGAAGAAAATGCAAACGAGCGCAAAGAAAGCTTGTTTTCAATTTGCCGAGTGCAGCTTTTCTTCTGCAAAGAAAATGCAAACGAGCGCAAAGAAAGCTTGTTTTCAATTTGCCGAGTGCAGCTTTTCTTCTGCAAAGATACGACTTTTCCTCGTAACTTCCAAGGTTTTAGGGAAAAAATACTTGAAAAGGGGGAGGAGAAAAAGAAAATAGGCGACTCCCGGATTGGAGGAGAGTCACCTATTCTATGAGTTTTTAACCAAATCAGTAAAGTTCGACCAACTTTCAACTTTGAATCCTCTTAGATCTCTGACTGATTTCTTAAACCACTCTATTTTAGAAAGCTCCATAACTGTTTTTACAAGTGCAGTCAAATCATCATTCATCGTCATGTATGTACTGCCTTGCACCCACTCGAAACCATTCTTCTTTAGAAGCTCTTTTATTTCGTAGTAAGCTTTGTTGTAAGGTTCGCCATAGTATTTCTGTAAATCAGAAATTACCATATCAAATGCTAGTGCGTACATACTGCCTCCTTTACTGGTTCAAATAAGTCCTTATATCCAAAGAATATGTTTCCATCTGCGGTTTTTGCGGAGATGACAATTCCTACGAAAGGATTGTTCTCAACTTCAATCACTTCGCCCTGTGTCCAGTCTTTGGCATGTGTCAAGTCTGGAGATATTAATACTTTGTCGCCTGTTCTCATAATCATAAAAATATAAATGTTGTACTTATTCGGTGGCAAAGATACGACTTTTCCTTGTAACTTCCAAGGTTTTAGGGAAAAAATACTCGAAAAGGATGGGGAGAAAGAAAAAAAATAGGCGGCTCCCGGAATTGAGAGCCGCCTATTGGTTATACTATTTTTATTATGATGAAACAAATACTTATTCTACTGTGCAGTAGATATTGTCTTTTGTCTTTCTTGTTGGATACAACTTGACAGTTTTGCCTGCTACTGTAATGTTGTCCCCACCTGCTGTCAGGTTGTTGATGCTTCCACCGAGGTTGATGGCCCAATCACCATTTACGCGGAACTTCCAACCATCGGCTGTAACACCTACATTTGGTGCCTCGAATGTTGCCTCGAAGCAATACTCTTCAGCATTCCAAGTCATGACTGCGTCGCCATCCCAATTGTTGAAGCCACCAATCATACCCATGGTCTCAATCTTAGTGGCTGTGATAGTGCCTTCTGAAAGATTAACATCCATGTAGTAAACACCTTCGCCTGCATTCACGCCGATGTTGCCATTGTCGACGCCGATAGCAGCTCCAGCAAAGCTTACAAATGTACCTGCACCGATAGCGGTGTCCCAGTTTCCTGGCGCACGCTGGAACTTGAACTCAAAGCCAGCATTGTTAGGATCGGCTAAATAAACATAACCAGTGTATACGCCCTTTGCATCGTCTACGAGAGCAAGCTTCTGATCATTGGATTTCCAACCATCAGTACTACCGATGAAGTAGATGAATGGATCGTAGTTAACCTCCTCTATGGTATAAGAGTAGTCCATCATGTTGATGGTGAGCTTATACTTACCAGCCTTAGCAATCTTACCTGCCTTAGCGTCACCGTTTGTCAGCGCACCAGTCATACTGTCGTCGCCGTCAACCTTAGGTCCTACAACACCTGGAGCCCAGAGGTCATCTGCATCAATGTTTTTCTTAGGAATAATCTTCCAATACTGGTCTGCCTTGGTTGTTTCGAAAGATACGGTGAAGACCGGATCCTCATATACATCCTTGTCGCTGTGGTTGAATGCTTTTGCAACACCCTTAGTCCAACCGTTTACGTCATCTGTAGTAAACATGTCGCCTACGAGGTAATAGCCTTCTTCGATAACTGGAGCCTCAGGAATAGCCTTAACCTGGAATGTTTCAGATGTAACCATCTTTACGGCTGTTGAGCCATTGCTTTGCCATGCGTCAAGAGTAGCATCGATGTCGCGCTCTGTAGGACGCTTGCCATACTTATTGGTGATGTAATTTACCAAGTCAGCTTTTGCCATGTTACCATCAGCATCAATGTCGAATGACTGACCGTCGAAGTTAATCTTATAATTAGGTGTATAAGCAGCGTCGGAAGAAGTAGGAGCAACAATGCTCGCTACTTTTATCTTCTCTGTTGTTACATCAGCCAAGTTGATAACATCAACTGGAGTAACGCTACCATTTCCGAATGCCACAGCTTCCTCCTGGGAATTTGACTGTGGGTTACCCCAATCTGTGTAGTCCTCGGTACAAGATACCATAGACATCAGCAGGGTCATTCCCAATAATATTTTCTTAATCATAATTGTCTATACTTTAAGTGATTTACAATTTAACGATGCTGAATGCACCTGTGATATCGTTGAATGAGATGCAATACTTGCCTTCAGTCAAACCGATGTTATGACCATTAGCCTCGCACTTACCATACATGTTGACAGCGCCATCTTCTGCACCAAATCCCCAGTTGGTATCCCAAGAACCAGCAATCTTGAACTTGAAGCTTACTGTCTGTCCGGCAGGAACTTCCATCACATAGTACCAAGCGTGGTTTTCAACGCCCTCTGTGTTGTAAGGAAGCATTGGAGTGTCGCTCGCGAAATCGTCTAATGAGCTTGCAATCTGGATAGTACCATAGTTGGTTACATTACCCTCGTACTTCACCATCTTGGCAGTGTTGTCAGCTGTGTTGATAGTAACGGTGTAGTAACCAGCTTCAGAAGCTACGATATGACCACCGTCGCTACCACCGTTACGGTTGACGATTGTACCCTTTGTAGCGCCATCGGCGTTCATACTGTAATCCCAGTTGAAGCTTGAAGGCATAATCTTGAAGCCAGCTCCGTCGCACTCGGCCTTGTCGTTGTAATCGCCGGTAAGGAAGTAGTTGGTGTATTCAATCTCACCAGCACCAGTCTTCTTGTCGTAAGAGAAGTTTGGCTTAAGGAACATAGGAAGTGCGTCTTCTCCAATGCTCTTGTTGCCAGCCCACTTGCCGCCGAACATGTTACCTACGAGATACCACATTGTTGGAGTAGCATCCTTCAACTCAATATAGTAAGGTTTTACCTTAAGTTGTACAGAGTTAGATGCGACAGGGTTCAGACGGCTTGTGCCCTCAAGGATGTAAGCGTTAATACGAACGTACATCTCCTGCTCGGCAGGAACATTACCTTCAGTCCATTTAAGTATCTTTACCAATGCCTTGTCCATTTCTTCTGCAGAGGCAGAAATATTACATTTCTGTGTGGTGTTGCTAAGAACAGCGTAGTCTGGCACCTTTTCTCCACTCTCGTCTGCAGCAGCTTCATCAGTAGAAACTGTGAAGCTGTTGGTTGGAGATACTTGCACCTCGTATGTTGCGTTGATTGGGGCATTGTCTGCTGTGTACTTAGGCTGTGACCATGTAAGCTCAAGACCAGTAGATCTTTCCAAATCAATAGTCGCATTGGCATATGTAGGAGTGTTCAACACAAACTCTTTAGGCTGAATCAGCGTAGGGTTAGAGTCGTTGTCATCCGAACATGATGCGAATAAGCTGATGATGCCGACAAGCAGAGCACCAATTATATATTTATTCTTCATATTGCGTTTTCTTTAATAATTCTTTTATACTTTAGTTTTGAACCTCGTTGTATCCATCAATCTGTGTCAAGTTCTTGTTAGAAAGAACCTCTGAAGATGGGAGAGGATATACATTATAGGTCTTGGCGAAGGTTGTACCATTTGTACTACCACCCTTGAGTTCCCAATTGTATGTAGCCTGACTGCCACCAAACTGATTGAAACGGATCAAATCGGTACGGCGGAGACCTTCGCAATAAAGCTCGCGAGAACGCTCGTCAAGGACATCGTTAAGAGTGTAAGAAGCACGTACGGTAGCGTGGGCACGATTGCGAAGAGCATCGATATAATTCGTTGCCTTAGGCGAGCTTTCACCATTGATGTGCATCTCTGCCTCTGCTGCATTGAGGTAAGCCTCAGCTACACGGAAGAGGAAGAAGTCGATATCTACGTTATAGCTGTCATGAGGAGTACCACCATTAGAATAGTTGTTATTCCATTTTGGTGTTGCAATACCCTTGACGAACTTATCGTTAGCACCAATCTCCAAAGTACGATCGCCGTCACTGTTGCCTTTACCCCAAAGGATAGCACGGTCGTCAACGTTCATATCGCGAATTTCTTTTGCCGACTTGTTTACAACAATTGTAGGATCGGCAAAGAACTTCTCTACGAATTGTGGACGAACACGCATACCTGACCATGTGTTGGCAGTAGTGGCAGCATCCTTAGCTGTAACAGTCTGCATCGTAGCATCCCAAAGAGCAGCTACATAGAACATCGAGCCACCCCAACCCTGAGTCTTGTCACCATCTTGCATCAAAGGAAGAAGAGCCTCGCAGCTTGCACCATTTGAACCATTGTCGCCCATGAAGAGCAGGTCGTATGGCTTGTAGCCATTAGCCTTAGCCTCATTAGACATCTTGCTGTCATCGAAGAGTTTGTAGTCTGAATTGATAACCTTCTCGGCATATTCGAGAGCCTTATCCCAATATTGATTGTTCTGACCATCGTTATTGAGGTATGTACCAGCATTGAGGTACAGACGGCTTAAAAGCAACCAGCATGTGCCTTTATCAATACGGCCATAGTCTGGGTCGCTGTCAGTCTCAGGCTTTGGCTCCAACAGGTCTGGCTCTGCAGCGAGCAATTCGTCCTTTACCCAGTTGAACAGGAACTCACGGCCTAACTGAAGAAGCTGTGCACGAGTGTAGCTCTTGCCTTCCTCAAAATTAGAGTTGTAAGAGTGAGCCTGACGCGGTGTCTCTGCAGAAATCTTGTCAATGAATGTCGGGTCTCCGAAGAAGTCGAGCATCAAGAAATAGCTGTAGGCACGAAGTACACGTACCTCTGCATACTTAGTTTTATCCTCTTTGGCTGCGTCGAGGCTCAAGAAATGATTCTCGTAAGAGATGTTCGACATCAGACGATAGTAGAGGTTCTTCAGAGTAGCATTACCCGGATCTAACTTATTGTAGGCAACATCTGCGATACCGCCATCCGACCACCAGCAGACAGCTTCGTCGGTAGGTACCTCGTTGAAGTTGAACAGGTTGCGTAGAAGGGTTGACTTACCATTGTCGTCGATAGTGAAATCGGCATTACCGTCATTACCCTCCATGATAAGACCAGCATAGCACTTGCTGTATAAGCCCATAATATTAGGATTGGCATCAACAGTAGGGTCAATGTTTCCCTTGTTCAAGTCATCCATGCAAGAGCTCAAGCTTGCTGAAAGCAGAAGAGCTGCTGCTGGGGCAATTATTTTGAATTTATTGAGTTTCATATCGAAATCTATTTTAAAATGTTAGAAGTTAAGGTTCAGACCGAGCAGGAATGTGCGGCAACGAGGATAGATGTTGTCGTCCTTACCTGATGTTACTTCAGGGTCGATACCTTTATACTTGGTGATAGTAAATACGTTAGAGCATGAGGCGTAGATACGGCCAGAGATGCCCTTGTAGTTGCCACCCTTCAGCAGATTGTTGAAGTTATAGCCCAGTGTGATGTTGTCGCACTTCAAGAAGCTACCATTCTGAACGAAGTAGTCGGTAAGAGGATAGTTGTATGAAGTCCAGCCCAAATTTACAATATCCTTTGTGCTGTTTTTGTAATATCCCTTAGCACTACAAATTTCTTTCGTATTTATTGCACCCTCAGCGTATCCATTGTAGAGATAGTTTCCGAAGCTTGCACGGAAATTACTGCCGAGATCCCAGTTCTTGTATGCAACCTTGAAGCTGAAACCGCCTGTCCAAGGAGCCACGATATTCTTATAGAAGTATCTGTCGTTCTCGTCAATTGTACCATCGCCATTACGATCTACGTAGCAACCCATGATTGGACGTCCGCTCTCATCGTAAACCTGCTGGTAAACCAAGAATGAGTTGGCTGGCTTTCCTACCTTATGATAGGTGATAGCCTGATCCTGACCTACCTTCATACCTGCCTCTATCATATCACGACCACCAGCAAGTTCGGTAATCTCGTTCTTGTTGTAAGCAGCGTTGACGCTCAATTCTACAAACCAGTCCTTGGTCTGGATAGGACGACCTGTGATAGCTACCTCAAAACCCTTGTTTTCCAATGTACCTGCATTCATCAAGAGCGCATTGTCAAAGTTCTGACCTGCAGCGATGGTTGTTGTGCTGAGCAAGTCGGTTGTCTTGCGGATATAACCATCAAGGTTGATGGTGAGTCTCTGGTCGAACATACCATAGTCGAGACCTACGTTCCATGTAGTAGTCGTCTCCCAAGTCAATTCGTCATTGTATGCCAATGGACGGTAGAGTATTCCTGGGTTATTGGCAATACCACCAATTGGATAGAGGAAGTGATTACTTGTACTCTTCTTATAGGTAGCGGTGTAGTACTCTCTACCTGTATCCTGCTGACCGGTCTTACCCCAACCAAGTCGGAGTTTCAAGTCGCTGATAGCATCAACATCTTTCAGGAATTTTTCGTCTTTGATGCGCCATGCGAAGGCTGCTGATGGGAAGAAACCCCAACGGTGTCCGTCTGCAAAGCGGCTTGAACCATCATAACGGGCAGTGAATGTAAGGAGGTAACGATCCAACAGAGAATAGTTGGCACGTCCATACCAGCTCACTAGGTAAGTCTGTCCCTTCCAGTTGCTTGTATCGTAAGACTTCACAGTTCCTGCAAGAGCTTCGCCTGCATCATTCTTACCTTCGTAGGTAGATGGATACATAGACTTGCTCCACTGGTCTCCCCAATATTTCATGTGGCTATACTCATAACCAGCCATGATGTCGAAGTGGTTAGCCTTGTTGAAGTCCTTGGTGTACTGAGCATAGGCAGTAGCTACAACGTTATACTTCTTCTCCTTATTTTCGCTGTTGCCACCATAGTAGAATCCGTATGTAGATTGTGGATTGTTGGTGTTGTACTCTCCACCAGTGCTATATTCTCCAGCTATGTTGGCGTGAAGATGAAGGTCTTCGAAACCATGTATCTTATAGTCTGCCTCTACATTACCTAAGAGAATATGCGCACTCTTGTAGAAATCGTAGTTTTCTACTTTTTCTACAGGGTTTGTTGGAGCATCGTCGTTGCGGTTATATGGGAATGTAGGGTCATATGAGGTAGTAGGTAATGCCCACTGCCAATAGCCACCCCAGTTCTTGAATTTCTCATCATTACTCTTAACAGGACGAGTAGGATCCATAGAGACAGCTGCGCCTACTGCATCCTGTCCACCTGGATTTGTTTTTGAGTAAGAATACTTACCGTTGACATTAATGTTAAGGTGCTTGTCGAACAATGATGGATTGATGTTGAAACCGGCAGTAACTCGCTTATAGTCAGAACCCTTCAGAATACCTTCCTGACCGGTGTAACCAATGCTGACACGATAAGGCATTGACCATGATTTCTTGCTGATGCCACCTGTTAAACTTACATTATGCTCATGGCTGACAGCTGCACGGTAAATCTCGTCCTGCCAGTCGGTATCGTATGTGCCGGCAGAATAATCTGGAGTTCCATCTTCATTGAACTTCTTCCATCCTAAACCTTTGTAGGCAGAAGAATCTTCACCATAATAGTTCTTGATGAAGTCTGTATATTCGGAAGCATTCATCACATCCATCTTCTTGGCAACAGTACTTACCGAAAGTGTACCATTGTAAGAAACCTGTGGCTTCTGGCCGCTGCGACCCTTCTTGGTTGTAATGATGATGACACCATTAGAACCACGGGAACCATAGATGGCAGTAGCTGAAGCATCCTTCAATACGGTGAAGCTCTCGATATCGTTAGGATTGACAAGAGAAAGAGGGTTGTTTACACCTTTTGTATTATTGTTATCCATAGGCATACCATCGATAACAATCAATGGGTTGTTGCTCGCAGTAAGAGAAGCACCACCACGGATACGAATCTGTGCACCGTCACCAGGAGCACCCGTTGATGAGTTGACATTTACACCGGCAATCTTACCCTGGATCATATCCTGTGCAGATGTAATGATACCATGGTTCTTCTCATCTGGCTTGAGTGCAGTAACAGAACCAGTCAAGTCGTTCTTCTTAGCTACACCATAACCGATGACAACGATTTCGTTCAAAGACTTAGAGTCATCTTCCAAGGTAATGTTCATATTACTAGATGCCTTCACTGTCTGCGGTGTCATACCCAGATAGGTGAATGTAATCTTGGTACCTGGCGCTGCATCAACTGAGAAGTTACCATCCATGTCGGTAATGCCTACAGCCTTACCGTTAACTGTAATGGTAGCACCCATGATAGGCTCACCGGAAGCATCCT
>ERZ791573.482-NODE-482-length-22526-cov-5.024921_pt1 | contig 22526 bp, 41 predicted proteins | sample MGYA00509971_ERZ791573 | MGnify/ENA primary metagenome ERZ791573 (study PRJEB30046, sample SAMN00791921) | human gut metagenome | study: EMG produced TPA metagenomics assembly of the A metagenome-wide association study of gut microbiota in type 2...
CTCCTTTGGGCTGTCATATATGAACCATTACTCATTCCCTGTTCATGTGAATTGCTGCAAAATCCTTGCATGGCAGCTTTCGCCAATTCATATCTACGTTGTTCCCAGTCAATAGTTTCACTAAAGAAATCAAGTTCCGATACTTTGAAATATTTATCATTCACCAATGCAGTGCCATCATCATATAAATCCTTGATTTCTACAATTTTCCCAGTTGATTTTATTCTTGCTTTCATTGTTCCTCCTTTGTTTTAAAGTGTTCAATCAGTTCGTCTACGGTAGCTTTGTGAACGGTATCTATATTAACATCAATATCATTGTAAACCCAATAGGAAGAGAACTTGATTGCAGGACACATAATCCATTTATCACCATCCGTAAACCATTGGTTCTTGTCTGTATCATCCCTCAATGCAGCGATAGCTAGGAAAAGTTCCTCGTTCGTTCCGCAATCAATAAGACCATCTATTTCTTTAAGACCATTTGTATCATAATCGTCCAATGAATAAACCGAATTAACTCCAAATACACAAGTAAATAGATTATGCCAACCTAAATATGGATTACAATAATAGCCAAGTTCTTTTAATCTATTTCTAATATTAGCAGTATTTTTGCGTATAAAACACTGTGTTGTAAATCCCATAGTTATTCCTCCTTATCTATCTTAATATCTGTTATTTTTCCACGACATACAAATCGCTGGTCCATATTTGGGTTGTCATAAGCTATATCGCAAATGATTTCTGAACTATCATCACACTCATTTTGTAATGAGCACTCATCACATATTCCAACGCACAATTCATGCAACACTCCGTCTATTATTATTCCGTTATTTACTTTCATAATTATACCTCTTTCCCGTAAACATTTACAAACTCGCTGACATCCATATAGTCTATACCGAAATTCTCGGCTGTTTTCTTGTCACTATCTGAAAACTGCCCTTCAAGTCCGCTTGCATCACCAATCATTAAACAATCTTCTACCTCCAAACTGCAATCTTTCCATGTCTTGTAATTATCAATAAGTTCTTCAAGCATTCCGGTATTCGGCTTTCTCATAGGGTTGCTTCTGTCATTGCTTCCGCAATACTTAAAACGCGTATCAATGTCGCAATAATCCATTATACTGTAATTCACGTACTCACATTTAACATAGATGGATGATTCCGGAAACAGACCCTTTTCTATCCCTCCCTGGTTTGTCACGATAAAAATTTCTTCGGGATTCAAATTCTTTATTGCATCCAGGACATCAAACTTAAACTTCATGTCCCATATACCATTTGGAAACGTCTCACCGCTTGTAGTTTCTATTAACGTCCCGTCCATATCACAAAACAAAACTTTATACTTTTTCATTTTTTTCTATGTGTTTTACTGTTCTTATTCCTTTTTCTGCGTTTCGCAATCTGCTTTCTGACACACCTATCGTCCTTGATACGGCATTTCGTTTTAGGTGAATCAAATGAAATCATATCAAAACCTTCAACAACAGGCTCATTGTAATATAGAATAGACGTTTCTTCATTATCAATCTTATCCTTATCGGTTACTATAACAGCATCACAATCACTGTTTCTAGCTTCCTCAACAGAATCATAACGTTCAAGGGAATATCCTGTTTCCAAATTTTCGAATAGAAGGTATTCGGATGAATTTATCATTGAACCTACAACAGCAATCTTCTTAGTCATATTTTATTCTTTTTATAGTGCTTACAATACTTAGGAGTTTTCCTAGCCGTTATTCTCTTTTGTAAGAGCCATACAATACATAAACGAACGGATACCTTGATAGTGGATACACTCACTACAATGCGTCCCTAAATTCATTATTTTTGCCATAATAATTACTCTGTTACTAGTTCTATCGTAGTATTATTCATAAGACTAACAAACAAATTCACCTCCGACATAGTACCATCTTTCTTCACCCTTCTAAACTGTGGTTCAATGTTATCAAAAAAATCAATTATATAATCTTTAACATAAGCGTATTGTTTTATTTCGGGGACAGTAACACTTTCTAAGTTATCTAATCTTGTATATGTGGATGCAAGAGTAGTAATACATACCTTGCTTCCGATAGGATACTTCATATTGGATTCAATATACTCCTTCTCTAGTTTTATGATTTCGTTATTCAATTCATTTATTTTTGAATTGATAATTTCTTTCTTTGATTTAAATTCTTCTTTATTCATAGCTTTTATATTGTTTTTATGAATACTACATCCCTATTATCATTTTTCTTTAAATTATAATATAACTGAATAATGCCTTTTAAAAGTATCCCAAGGAGTTCGGTCTACATAAGGAGTACCGTTCCATGTATATTCGGCAAAACGCATGGAACTCCATTTAACAAACTTAAACTCCCATAAAAAAAAGATGATATTGTACATCAAAAATACTAAAATCTCGAATAGTGTATATATTATACAAGGCAAACACCATATAATCAAATGTATTCTTAAATATTTCATAATTAACATTCCGATAAAATCTGTAACACAATAAGCCATACAACAACAAATATCAATCGTCCAACATATTTCCACATATAGCCTTCATTATCATAGCAAAAACAATTCCAAAAAGCATAAATTCACTCCTTTCTAACATTATTATCCACCCACCTCATTGCACCCTTTAGCGCATCAGATGTGGACTTATAAAACATATCAACAAAGAGATCCATCCGTTCACCTTTTGGACCTCTCTTTACTATTCGGTACATAAAGTCTTTTTCTCCTGTGACCTCTATTGTACAGCCTTTATAATATGCCACGTATTTCTTTCTCATACGGCAAAGATATAGTTTATTGGTTTTCCAACAACTTTTTATTAACTTTTATTAATCGTTTTTCCCAGTCGTTCAGTTCTACACCCGTCTTAATTTTCTCCATAACCGAAGCTATATCAAAAGATTTACATTTTTCATACAGATCACTCATTGTCGTTCCTTGTATGATTACTCCGTTCTTTTCCCCGGAAAAATATCCGTCAACACTCTCTATCACATCCCATTTCCGTCCTTCCAGGATGTATTGTTTATTGTTAGTTCTCATTATTTCAAATCGTTCAAATCGCTTAAATTATTAATCAATGTAATAGGATATTTTTTTCGTATTGCATCAAATCGTTCTTTATCCTCATCCGTCATATCTTCGGAAGCATCCCATTCGTCCAACATGAAAATATCAACATCTCCCTCATATCCATCATTGTCATTCAGTTCAATACAAATATGTGGATAATAATTCATATCAAGACCTCTATCTTCTGGAAGTTCAAAACCGAGATCATAGTAGAACTCATAAAACACACACGTTTCGTCTATCGCATGATTTTCATTGTAGTAATAAAGATCATTCGCCTCAGAATGCAGCAACAAATTCCACAAAGCACTATAAGTTATTGGCTTTAAATCGCAAACATTATTAGAACAATGTTGCCTAACATAAGCGTATCTATCTGGGTTTTCTCTGATAATATCTCCCCACCAGCCAAGTTCGTTTTCTATTTCTTTATGTGTCATAATCGTATGTTTTTAATTCAAAAATTTCACCCGGTAATAGTATCGCTCTGTTCGTTGTTCTCCATACCGGGCAATCCTATTTATCTTAATTCCCTAAATGAAACCGTTTCAAAGTCACTCTTAATGATCTCTATCTGTATAGGCTTAACAAATCGGTCTAATTCCTTGCGTATCTCTCTCATTTGTTCAAACGGTACGGTTACAATGTTCCCGGCAACTAACAAGTTGCGCAAAATGTTGTCTAATTCTTCGCGTTTCATATTATTGTATATTTTTGTAAAACTCACAATACATACCGTACAGGTCTATAATATCTGAATCGGTTAGTATTCTCTTTAAAACTCTAATTACTTTAATCACTTTCATTATTCGTTCAAATATGATTTGGGAAGTAACGGGAAAACTCTTAACACTTCATCAAAACGCACGTTCCCAAACTTTTCGATATATACGGAAAAATAACGTTCACTCCGCCTACGATCAATAGTTATACAGCTCGGTACGTCCTTTCGATTTAACGTATTATAGTCGTTTGCGTGCTCTCTTACAAACTTAATCAATTCAGGAGTATCTCTGTACAGTTTGACTATGTTTTGTGTCCTGGTGCCGTTATAATACGCTCGTTTAACCTGTTTTTCGGGTAACTTGTGCCCGTCATAGCTTTTCCAAAACTTGATATTTTCCTTGATAAGATCCAATGTATCAATACTTCTGTTAGCTTTAAACGTTCCTATCTTAATACTTTCGTTTTCAAGGATAGGATATAATTCTTTTTGTAAGTTTTGTTTTCCCATAATACTATTCATTTAAATATTGCTTCCTGTAATTGGTCTTGGGCGTATTTCTTTTTCATATGTCATTATAATGGTTAATTGTTCCCGAATAAATTGAATGTGTGTTTTTTGTTCGTTTAACGGCAAAGAAAAATTCGTTTTCACTTATAATCTTACATTTGTTGTCTTTGCAATATCTTTTAAAATCTTTTTCCGTGCCGTTCCCAAAATTGAAAGCTAGTTTAATTTTTTCATTACACCAAACAGAGTAGCCACCGTCTTGTATAGCTTCATTGATTGATTTATACCGGCGGCCTGATATACCGCCGCTAAAACTGTCAATAGTAAATTGTATCATAATGTTTTTAGAAATTTTCCAATAGAAGGTTTTATTTTGCCTCTATTGGCGTTTTTGGATGGAGTATTGCACACATTCTAAAATATATTCGGCATGTTCCCGGGCCGCTTCCTGTTTTTCCTGTTTGGTGGGTGTTATTCCGTCGTACTTGTATAACAGTTTGGCGGACTCTCTGATTATGGATTTCATTTTACTGCAATTTGCAAGGTGTACGCCATTGTTTATTTTTTTAATTAGACAATCTTGCAGCCGTGATGTTATATTGTATATCTCACTTGTATTACGTATATACATTGCAAGTAAATTAGGTATGTCGTTTCTTCTTTCCATAATGTTACGTTTTAAAATTGTTATTGTTTGTTTTGGTTCTCTATGTAATCGGTTACCCGTATTGATAGATACAGGCAACCTAATAGTATTAATGTTTCGATCATAGTTATTTACTTTTGATTTTTCCAAACTCTATAATCATTATCACTCTCAAAACACATATAACCGCCAAAAGCCGGGGTAAACGGGCAATTAAAAATTGCCCAGTACCGTGTTTCAACTTGTGCAAAAAACGTTCTCATTGTTATTTTAATTTAATTGTTTATTATTTTACTTAATTCACGTGCAAAACGCTTAATCATTTTTTTGCGTTGACTAAAATCGTAATTATAATACAATTTTTCCCACCGTTCGCACACTTTGCGCGCATTTTTGTTTTTCGTCCCAAATGGTACATATCCTGTGCAAATAGCTATATTATTATACGGTGCAGGTAATTCAAATATATCGGCGGCCCATCCTTCTACACGTTCGGTGTGTCCGACTTTTGTAAGGTAATTTTGTATGTACTGTATTTCGCAATATCCTAATAATATTACATTTTCTTTGCCATAAATACGATATATTTCTTTCCTTGTTGTTTTCATAACTCAATTCCTTTAATTTACTGAAGATCTTTCGGTACAGGGGCTTATTTACCCCTGTATGCGCGTTTTATTATTCTTCTTCTGTTTTAACTTCGTTTAATACTTCTGAAATTGCTTGGCCTAACAGATAACATCGTATAGTTACGTCGCATGATTCCGCACCACGTTCCAAGTAACTCATATCACACCCGAATTCCGTTAACGCTTCCCCTAACAGATCCCAATTGTGACATAGGTATTCCTCAGCCGTCCACGCGTTAAAGGTATAAGATCCTGATGCGTTCCCCGTTACGCTATCACATGTAAACAGTGTATCATTAAGATCCTGTTCCACTTCGTCCCTATTTTCGGAGGTTACTACTATATTGTTTTCGTTGATATAGTTCAAAACATCCTCTTTAACCGCTTCCAAATAATCGTATCTTTCCATAATTGTAATATTTAATTGTTAATAATTATTTCCCATTCTTTCTTGACAAAATTTCTAAAGTTACCGAAATAATGTTTTAAATTGTACTCTGTATTAATACGGGCTTGTAACCGTTACCAATGTACAACAATGGCAGCTACATTACAATATGTGCGTATCGTATGTTTTTACGGCTTATATTAACTGATCCGTATTAAGGCTTATGTATACACATTATATTATATTAGGGATGTTAATCGCATATCGCACTAAGTTACTATCTCCATTATCAAGTAAAACTCGTGCCTCTGCATCGTGGCTAACAATACCGCTGTTTATATTCCGCTTATTCCCTGGTTTGCGGATCTGTACTATACTGTCACTATAGCAAGCTGTTTCAATACGTCATATAGCGCTTTGTCCTTCTGACACTGCAAACATACAGCGTTTTTGATTAGGTTGTATATTTTGTTAACATTCATTATAAATTAAGTCCGTTTTTTCCAAAATTAATACAGTTTATATACATATTTTAAATTAATAATAGATCCGACCATGCAAGACACGTTTTAGCCTAATATTATGTTTAATTTCAAGATTTTTCAATGTTAATTTATGTTAGATTTGTTTGTAAGTGTCTGATAATGAGGAAGTTACAAATTCGCAAAAAAGTTGATTTGTCAAGATATTTTATTTGTAAATATTTTGAAATTCAATTCTCGTAGAAAAGAATTTATTATTATTTACAAACACCGAGAAACGGGGCGGGTAAACGCATATAACTACCTGTAAATCAACGGCATACCCCCTTTCCTGGAGTTTTCCATGTGGGTGTGTCGCTCCCGATAAATTTTTTTCTGAAAAATTTTTTTTTCCAAATTTTGCTCGGATGGCTGATTTTGCGTTTTGGAGGTGTATTTTCGGTAGTTTTCAACAAAATCGGATAAATATTTACATAAAAAGTTACGAAAATCGTAGGTTTTTTGGTGTGTTTCGTAGGTATGATTGCATTTTTTATGTCTTTTTTTGCAGTATAAGTTATTGGTTTACAGTATTCTTCGTTGATTTCGTCGTTTTGATATGTATCTATACTAAATTACGTATGCAGTTTTGGTGTCTGTATGCGTATGTGTTATGTATGTATTGTGTATTGTGTATGTATATGTATATGTATTGTAATAGAGTATGTAAGGTGTACGTGTATGTATATATTGTAAATATATATTACTTTTAACATTTAATATGCAAATTAATAGAGAATTTTTTTTTTACGATTAACGATTCAATTTTTTTTGACAAGACTAAATATCTTGTTTTCAGCTATTTGACCACTAATTTGCGCGAGTTTTTTGACAAATGTTGAAAAACGAAGAGTTTACGAAGTCTACGAAAAATCAACGAATTTCGTATGTTTTTTACGAATTTCTCCGAATCAATTAGTTGCATATGCAACTATCGGTGTTGAGATTTTTTATTTTATGTTAAATTAAGTCAATTTTACATTTCTTAACGTAGAAAATAACAAGTAAATAAAAAATTATAGTTAAATCATTTTAACTAAAATGAGAAAAATTATGACAAAAATAAAAAATAACAACAATCAATATTTTTTACTTTTCCTATTCAAAGCATACTGTGGACGTGAAAGTAAAAAATCTTGTGTAAAGAAAGATAAACTATCTTTCTAAACACGCTATTGTTAACTGCGTAAACATTTGCAGTTAATTAATTTAACTACTTGTTTTCGTATTGTTTTTTGCGCTATATTTGCAGGTAAAAACATATAAATGTGTGTGTAAAGATGGAAGAAGAAATAGAGATTAAACTTAGATTGCCCGAATCAAGGCGTGTCATATGCCTGTCCGATGCAATGCCCGACAGGAAGCGTTGGTACAAGGGCATGAGGGTTCAGACGTGGCTGTTCGGGTGGGTTACGCTCGTTAACGTTGCGGACAGACAGTGTTTCCTCAAACTTGACGAGCCGTTGAAGGACGGTACTAGGACGGTTCTTGTGTCGGAAGCGTCATTTATTAGGCGCGTGCCCGTACCTTTAACTGCAAAGTCTATGGCTGCACAGGTTGCTGGTGTCAGCGTGGAAGGTGAGGTGCTGGAGTACGAGAGGAAGATGAAGAGAAAATGGGAGAAGGAGAGGAAGCATATAGCGGAGATATGTGCAAGGTACGGGTATGTGCTTCCTTCCGAGTGGAAACGGTCGTTAAGGAGATTTGCTTCGTGGTGCGAGGACCAGGTAAGACAGTACGGGCATATCGTGGATGCAGACTACCTTATGCGCCATGACACGTCCGTTGTTGGCGGAAGGAGCGTGGATGATCTAAGGTTTGTGCCCGATGTGGATATGGTGGATGGGACCGGGGCGAACGGGAAGCCTTCCGCCGCTCGCGTTTCACGGTGCGCGCTCATGCCAGGAAGCATCGTCACCGCCATACGCAATGCAGGGAACAAGATGGACAAGTCGGTGTCGTTGTGGCGGAACAGCTATTTCGTGAAGATGAGGCGTTTCGGGTACACGTTCAATACCTGCTGTGACGGGGCAAAGACACGTGATGATGCGTTCACATGGTTCAAGGACATTACCATACAGTACATGGCTGACCTTATAGAGTATTACGGGATAAGACGTGATTCCATCGTGTGCAGGAAACTGGAACACATCGCGGACGTTTACTCTTCTCTTGATGATATGGACGCACGCCCTGACATATCAACGGACGATTATGACCTGTATCCCGTTGTAATGTTCGGGAAGGTTGTGGACCGGGAGAAATCGGTAGAATCGGTAGAGAAAGGAGGGGAAAATGACTGTCGCTGAATCTGCAAAGGCTTCTTATGAATACATCCTTGATTCCGTTATGGGCAAGCTGGCGGACAAGGGCGGTGGTCGCGGTTTCCGTAAAGCAAGGGATGAAGGCGAGTGGAAGCGTTCCATATCCGCTATGGTCGAGATGGACATAGCCGATGCGTGCAGGGAGTGCAATTTCAGACGCCACAGGAGCGGTTCTATCATGGCTTTTGACGGGAAGATATTCGTTCCCATGATGAAGGAGGATCTGATGCGCCTGTGCATGGATTTGTGCCGCATAAACGGTCTTAGCGAACTGTACATGACCGATACGAGCGAGCGTTTCTACCGTACCATCGTGAAGAACGTGACGCATGAGATATTCAACCCCAAGCGTAACTTCATCACGTTTGACAATTGTGTCCTTGACACGGAAACGATGGAAACGTTCGATTTCTCGCCCATGATAGAATCGTGCATACGTATCAATATCAATTATGACCCGTTGGCGCGCAGCCCGTTGTGGGAGAAGTTCCTGGACGATGTGATTCCTGTGAAGGACACACAGGATGCCTTGCAGGAGTTTGTGGGGTGTGCCTTTGTTGACAGGAAGAAGATCAAGATGGAGAAGATGTGTTACCTTCTCGGTTGTGGTAGTAACGGTAAGTCGGTGTTCTTTGACGCTGTTGTCAATGCCCTGGGGAAAGATAATGTTTCTTATATGGAGATGGCTGACCTGTCGGGTGACAAGTCTACGTGCGAGTACAATATAGCTATGATAAACGGCAAGCTGCTCAACTACGCTTCCGAGATGGGTGGGAAGGATGTGAGCGGTGGCAAGTATAAGAAGTTTATATCCGGTGAGCCTACTATGGCGCGCCTTCCGTTCGGTGAGCCTTTTCTTGCCGACATGATGCCTCCTTTTATGGCCAACCTTAACAAGATGCCTTCTGTTTCGGACCAGACTTACGGTCATTTCAGACGCTCCCTTGTCATTCCGTTCTATCGTGTGTTTAAGGAATCGGAACAGGACAGGTCGCTTCCGTTGAAGCTATCAAAGGAATCAGCAGCTATCATCAACTGGATAATAGAGGGTGCAAGGCGGTTTGTTAAGAACAAGGGTGAGTTTACGAGAAGTTATACGATAGAATCCGTTACGGAAAATGCAAGACGTGATTCCAATAGTGTCCTGTCCTATCTTTACGATTCGGGGTATGATTCTTCAGGAGATATTGAGGAATCGGCTATCCGTGACCGTGACCTGTATGTGAAATACATAGCATACTGCAATGACTGTGGCGTTAGACCTTACAGCAAGAGAAAGATGGTTGAAATGATACGCCAGGAAGGCTATTCAGTCACTTCCGCGTGGGATGAGAACAGGAACAGACTGTTCCAGGTTGTCTTAAGACGGAAGTACAATCCTGACGAATACCTTCTGCAACAGGCTGATGATATAATGAAGGAGGATTTGCCGTTCTAAAGGTGGTTTGTTTTATGATAAATAAATACCCTTTTTGTTTTGTTTATTGATGTATATTCCATATCTTTGCATAAAAAAGGAGATATGGAATATACATTTAATAATGTAAAAGTAGAAAGTGTTAAAGATGGATGGTTTAAATCGTCTGTTTTTAATGTGTTTATAGGAAGTAATTCTTTTAAACATACTGAATTAAACAGTCTTAATCAAGATAACATAATTCGTCCTAGTAAAAAAGGAAGAGGAAGTTGTGTCCTTGTTAATGGAGAATGTATTAAAGAATGGATATCTAAATCTTATAGGCTTTCTTTGTTCGAGAAAAAGTTTTTTATACACGAGCTTTTTGTTCAAGGATTAGTTTCTGATTCTGATATATCTTTGAGAAAAATAGACGAAAGTGAGTTTTTCTTTGAATTGAAATCGTTTATGGAATCATCTGGGATTAATTTTACGATAGAAAGGCAGTACCCTATAGAGCCATATTGTGTTGATATTTTAATTAATAAATCCATTGTAGTTGAAATAGATGAAAACAGGCATATTGGATATGATACAATTGATGAAATCAATAGAACCAACTTTTTAATAGACAAGGGGTATAAGGTCATTAGAATAGACAACAAGGTTAATATTGGAAAGTTTATTGGCATAGTCTATAAATGTATTATGGATAATAATTTCGAGTTATATAAAACTTATTGATATGGATACATCTATTTTTGGTCAAAAAATAACTGTTTCTGATAGTGGAATGTATTCTGCTACGGATTTGATTAAAGCTGGTAATAATTGGCTTTTAAAAAATGGTAAATCTTTGTTTTCATGGCATGAGTGGCGTCAAAGCAATAATACAAGAGAGTTTATTGTAGAGTTAGAAAAAAAGTATGGTACTGCTATTATCAGTGGAAGGGGTAGAGGGCATCATACATGGGTTCATCCTTTTTTATTCTTGGATTTGGCGTTGGCTATAAATCCAAAGTTAAAAGTTGAGGTGTATGAATGGTTATTCGACAAACTTCTTGAATATCGTAATGATAGCGGTGATTCATTTAAGGAAATGACTGGTGCGCTGTATAATAATTGTTCCAATAAAAGCCAGTTCTCAAAAGCTATGTCTTTATTGTGCACTATGATAAAAGAAGAATGTGGTATAACAACAGATTGGCAACACGCAACAGAAGAACAGTTGTTGTATAGAGATAAGATTCATGAATATATATCTCTTATGTGTGACATTTTTAAATGGAATAACAATGAAGCTGTCCGTGTTGGTTTGTTGAAAGCTAAAAAATGGAAAGATAATAGGTTGTCTGTTTAATATTGTTTAACCGTTATTTTTTTGCCATGACATATTGTAGTAGTATAGATTAAGATATTGCGCCTACCGAGTGGAGCTACGGAAACGCCTCCGAAATAAACCCTATGGTTGATTTGACAGCTCGTAGTAGGCGCACTTTTTTTATTGTTATGAATGAACTAGTTTTTAAAGGTCAGAATGACCAAGTTTTAACTAATAGTGTAAAAGAATTTATAATTACAATGTTCCCAAGTTGTGTAGGAAATATAGAGTTTCGTGAAAACGATTATGGGATATATATGCTTTACGAAGATGGTACTATATACAACCAGCTTACATTAGCTAATGCACTTATTGAATATGCCTGGATGCACGATTTTGATAAAGCAACAGAAGTAAATAAATTTCTTTTTGAAAATTGTGAATTATTGTATTATGCCATATTTACTACTATGGCAGAAGTATTAAAACTCCCAAGAAAAAAATCCTTTGATAGATGCACGTACTTGATGAAAGATAAAGTTACTGGGTTAGTAAAAATAGGTTCTACATCTGATATTAAAACAAGATATCGAACGCTTTCGTGCGGAAATCATAATTTATTAGTCATTGCAACCATTGACGAAAATATAGAAAATGAGCTACACCGCAGATTTTCAAATAAAAAAGTAAAAGGAGAATTTTATTCAATTGACGAAAATGAAATATTATCAATAATAAAAGAATACGGTTTCTCTACTTATTTAAAACCTTTCCGAGAATATAATAAAGATTAAAGATTATTTAACCGTTATTATTTTTGCCATATTACTTTAATGTGTATTTTTGCTGAAAAATTTTAGTTTTATGGATAATAAAGAAATTGTTTTGTTTGATAATCGTATTCGTGTTTCTAGTGACTGGTATGTTTGTGTATCTGATGTTCAGTCTACGATAAACAGTGCTCGTATGGGTTCAGGGTTGAACCGATATAATTTCAGTCAATGGTTGAAGACCATCTACGTCAATGACATGATATCAAGCATTAAGGAAAGTGGGAAGGATGCGTTCAAGGTTGAATTTGACAATGAATCAAGTAAGATTGAGCAGTATTGTCACCCTAGTGTATTTGTGAATATGGTTTTATCTTCCAGCCCTGTTAGTAGTAATGCCATTTTTGGAGAGGAATGGTTTAATGATTATCTTTGTGACAACTACGCTATTGACGGTCATGTGTATGAGCATGCCCGTATTCTTGCCATAGGCGGTTTATGGAGATATACTACAAAGAATGCAAGGTTTAGTGATGATGTACGTACTATGGAATCCGTTATGGATTCCGTTCCCGATGGTGATAAGGATGCTGTTTACAGTCTGTTTTTCGATCTTCTTGGAACGTTTTATTATAATTGGGAGATTGCATTGCGTTTTTCCATTAGATTGCTTTTAGGGGAGGATAAATGATTATGAGGTATTTTATTCGTTTCGTTATGTTTCTTATATACATTGACATAGTTTTTGTTCTTCTTGTATTTATGGTCCCTACTGAGATGATGTACAGATGGAGTGACGGTAAAAGACCTTATGGGTATGTTTCATGCCTATCAAGTTCATTGGGGTATCCTGATAATTACCGTTATACGTGGAGTGATTTCTTTAAGGATTTGAAACAGGGATGGTATAATTTTAAGTAGCATGGCTTCTATTGATTATGAGTATATATTTTCCAATCTTGACATTGTGCTTGGTCTTCCTCTAAGGCGTAGGGGGAAGAGATGGACTTTACCTGCCCGTATAAATTTGGAGAGCCATAGCAGGAAGGATAAGCTGGTTTTCTATATGAACAAGTCGGGCAGTATTACCGTTACCGAGCAGGGCGGTGATTCTGTCAACCTGTTTGACTTTCTCGTGTCTTATCTTCCCGGTTGCAGTAGTGCTTCTGATGCTTTTAGGATTCTGTCAAGCCCGGAAGGTTGCAGGATGAGTTTGAAGGATTTTTACGAGAAGGAGTATGATTCGGGTAGACAGGAATCAAAGTTTGTTGATGTGAAGTATGTTGACAGGCTTAGCGATGCCGGGCATTGGAAGGGTAATAACCTGTACGAGTACCTTTCAGGTGTTTTCGGTGTTGATTCCGTGAATGATGTGTTTTCAAGGTATAAGGTAGGATGTCTTGGAAAGGAATCCGCTGTGTTCTGGTATTCCGACAAGGATGGTAACGTGTGCCATGATAACAGGATAAGATATGAGGTGAACGGGCACAGGAAGAAGGAAGCCCATGCTTTCAGGAAGTTTACTACGGGCGAAGGATTTACCTATCGCGGTTATTTTAAGCCGTTTTTAGGGGAGTATTGCAGCGATGCGATAACTTGTATGGTTGAATCGGAGAAAACTGCCATAATAGCTTCTATGGCTTTTGGTAACGGTTTTATATGGACAGCTTGTGGCGGAATGAACCAGCTTGGAAATAAATTGCCAAAAAATGTTATTTTATTCCCCGACTTTGATAATAAAGCTATATCTTTGTGGGGTGACAAAGGACGTGTGGCGAAATGGTGGGAACACCCTATCCTGTCTTTTGGATTGAAGCATAACGATGATATCGGAGATGCTATTATTAATAATTTGAATAGTATTAATGTTAAACAATTTAGAGAATGGATATTCAAGTAGGAATTGATTTTAAGGAAAATCTTCTTTCCTTGCGTAATTATATCTCTTTGGGATTTCGTTGTGACGATATTGATTTTAAGAACGCGGTTATTGCTTCCATTGACAGAATGATGGAAGAAGTGTTGGATGATCATGATGTGAATTTCTTTGACGCATTGCAGAATGTGATTGACAACCTTGATGAGATTAATACGGTAAAGGATGTTCACGATATTTGCTGTGAATTTTACTATGTGATGGATGAGAACGAGCGTGTCATGCACCGTGAGTTCTTTGAAAAACTGAAAAAATATCGCGAAGGCAAGATTGAACGTATTGTTCCTTTGAAGGAAAAAGACTGCATTGTCATGGGTAATAAGTATGTTGAATTAGGTAGCGGCAAAGAGTGTGTCGTTGACAGTGTTATCCACATGCTTGCCGAGAATGACCGAATGATCACAGATGCTGTTTTGTATGTAGACCATCTTGGTCAGCGAATAGCGTGCTCTATTGATGAGTTTAGGAAAAAGTTTGGGGTGAGGAAATAAGGCATGTTATGGCTAATAAAGGAGAAATAAGGATTGACGGTAAGGTGATGGGAAAGGATTACGGTAAGTATTTCTATTCTCCCCGTGGTAATATGTGGGCTGTCACCTTGTGTACGTATGACTGTGATGATGGTCGTATGTTTGAAAAAATAGAGTTGTATAGGACGAAGGATCAGGCTAGGGAGGCTGCATTTCGGTTAAATACGGAGGAAAGAAGTCAACTACCCATAGGCTAAAAGTCCAAGTTGATTAGACTGAGCATTAGGATAGAATAGGAAACTTGATAGACAAAAGAAGAAGTATATTAATTGAAAAACGAATACTAGTAAAAAATGAATCAAGTAAAATTTTTAAAATTAAGACGGGATGCAGTTCTTCCCGAAAAAAAAACTGATGGTGCTGCCGGGTATGATTTGTATGTTCCTGACAACACATTGATAAGAAAAGGTCGTAATCTGATTAAACTTGGTATAGCCATTCAGATGCCATCAAATATGAAGGCTATTATCAAGCCGCGGAGTGGATTTTCCCTGAAAGGTATTATTGGTGTTGACGGGAAGTACCATGACGCTGATGTGTTGGATGGTGTTATTGATTGTGATTATACTGGTTGTATCGGTGTTATAGTGAAGAGTTTTGAGAAAGAGCCTTTCTATATTGTCGCCAAGGAGAGGATTGCTCAGCTTCTTTTCAGTAATTATATTGAGGTTGAATTTGTTGAGGTTGAAAGCCTTGATTCAACGGATAGGGGTGATGGAGGTTTTGGTTCCACAAATAATTTAGGCAAATGAGAAAGAAATTTTTATTATTTTTAGCTATTTCTTCAATAGTATTATTGGGGTTGTGTAGTTGTTCCGATGATAAGGATGATGAATACAAGGATGCTATTATCGGTACATGGGAACTTGTTCAGGTAAAAGTGGATGGTAGATGGTATCCTATGATAAGACCTACTTACGCTAAGTTTAATCAGGATGGTACTTATGTAGGAAGGGGCTATTTTGGAAATGGTTACGGTACTTATGATATTTCTGGTAAAACCATTACATGTTATGTTGAGGGATATGAGTATGTAAGATACGAGATTGTTGAACTGATGTCCAACACATGTACGTTGAAGATGATGATGGGAGGTGACAGTATGGATATTAAATGTGAAAAACGATGAAAACAAAAAAGATAAACAAGATTTACGACAAGGGTTATGATAGTGTACTGAACAAGTATTTTATCTTAGCCATGTTTGTTGAGTTTGGTGAAACGAAGTATGATCGTATTTTCTTTTCTGATAAGAAGGATGCGGATAACATAAAGGTAGGTGATTTGTTATGATTGGAGTTACGTTGAACAGCAAGGTTAAAATTATAAACCGTGATAAATACATTTCACTTCACGGTGAAGATTCTGTAAGCAAGTCAAATGTGTTCGGTAAATTTGTCACTGTTAAATACTGTTTTGAGAATGGTGAAAAGTTTCTTTGTGCGGATGACCAGGGTAAAGAGTATATTCTTTTCTCGGATTGTATTGCTTATGTTGATCTTATTGAAGAGAGAAGTATCCTTGATGAAGCAAAGGATATCCGTAGCAACAGCAGGCAGTCTGACTATGGTGATGCTGTAGCCAATTTTGAAAACATTTCCAAGATGGCTTCTTTGATTACTGGAAAGAAATTATCTCCTTATGACTGTGTTGCTGTACAGATAGCTGTAAAGCTATGCAGACAGGGATTCCATAAAAAGCGTGACAATATGGTTGATTTGGCTGGTTACGCTGATATAATGCAATTGATAGTGGACAAGGAGAATGTGAAAAATGGGGAAAAAGGCTGACAACGCATTGATTTTTAGGAGAGTTCTAGCGGCAAGCGGACTCTCCGATACTGATGTTAACAGGAAAAGCAGAAAACATGATATTGTTATGAACCGTGCTCTTGTGTGCTGTGTCATGCGTGACATGGGTTTAAGTATGTCTGAAATTTCTGATTTCCTATGTATTGACAGGAGTAGCATATACAATCTTTTAAAATATTCTTCTGAACTTGACGAGAGGGTAAGGGAGATAAAATTTAGGATAAAGGAGGAAAGGTAATGGGTTTGAATAAAGGATGGGGTAAACTTCCCCTTAGTAACAATCTTCTTGTTGACGATGAAAAACAGAAGAAGATTGATATAGCAAAGCATATTGATGATGCGAATGAGATGGAGTTATGGGCTGCGTCCGCTTATGTCATAGATACCAATCCTGTCTTGTTTTACAAGGCTACACACGTTGTTGACGAGGGTATGTCAGAGCGTTCTTTGCTTATGAAAGCCAAGCAATGGGTGAACTCTCCAAGAATAACCCAGATTGTCAATTATGCCAAATCTTCCATGCTTGCTTCCGATTATGTGACACCATCCATGAGGCGTGTATTGGAAGGTGAAAATAAGGAAAAGACAAAGACTTTGATAAACAAGGATAACCTTGAATTTGAAGATGCGATAAGTCTTATAGAAAGTTTCCTAAAGCGTTCTGATATAGATACTGCTGATTTTAAGGATGTGAAAGGTGCACTTGATATGCTTGCAAAGTTCAAAGGTTGGCTTTCTGATGATGATGCTGGTGAAGATTTCTACGACAAGACCACCATAGCGTTTTTTCCATACGATTGCGACAAGTGTGTCCGTGCCAAGGCAGGGTTATGCAACAAGTGTGTATATCATCGTGAATCAACAGGCGATCTTAGTGATGATGAACGTAAATGGATAAAGGAAAACGATACATGGAAAGGATAGTCTATGTCGGTAAGGAAAGCCACTAATTTGACGGTAAGGAATAAAGAAAGGGAAAGGCGTGTAAGGGAAATAGAGGAAGAGGGAGTATTTGATTATTACCATAAATTTACTCCTGTCCAGTTGTACAAGTACCTTTCGCCTCTATGTAGTATTGATGCGTTACGGGTATTACGTTTGTGTGTATTATCCGCACAGAGGGGAGATAATATGATAACGTTGAAGTTTATAAGGAGGCAACTGAAATATAAACCTAGACGTTCTGTTTTTGATTCATTGATAAATGCCGGATTGATAGTAGAACCAGTTCCTAATGTTTTTTCCTGTATGGTGAAGGTGAACGAGTATTCTCATATATTGAGCATGATGCGTATTGATGATAATGCTCCCGATGTTGTAGATGTGGATGATTTAAATTGTTACAAAGTTGTAGCAGAGGATAATATTAGTTACCGTGTCGTTAGCAAACGGGGGAGTGTTGTAAAGAGTTTCACTGAAAAGAGTGAAGCAAGCAATTATCTTGATAAACTGTATTTCCCTAAAGGTGAAGATGGTGACGTGGAAGCATTGTCGAAAGATGAAGAGGAAGAATTAACCATTTAGTTAACTATTTTTAGTATTGTTTTCTGTGTTAGTTTATTTTTTAATATTACTTTTGTCGCATGAGATATTGTTATGATAAAGAACGGTATGATTATCTTGTCAACGAGATTTTAAAATGTGGCAAGATACTTAAAGAGAACACCACTAACGGTAAGGAAGTTAGCTGGAAGGTTTTCTGGATAAGGGTGGACGCTCACAAAAGAAGGCTGTCCGCAATGAGAGAGTTGGACAAAATAAAAGAATATAAGTATAAAAAATAAAAAAATGGATTTAGTATTAAATTGTAAAGTAAAAAAAGTAGGTCAGTTACAGACTGGTACAAGCAAGGCAGGCAATCCTTGGCAAAAGAGAAATTTTCTCGTTGAGGAAATTGGTTCCATGTATGCCAAAGAGGTGTATTTCTATGTAATGGGCAACCTGTGTGATCTTCAATTGAAAGAGGGTGATACTATTACTGCCCATCTTGAAATCAGAGCAAGAGAATACCAGGGTAAATATTACAATGAAGTTGGGTGCTTTAAGATAGATATGCCGCAACCAGCACAAGCTCCATCACCTGCACCTGTTCAGCCTGAAAGACGGGATGATTTACCCTTTTAGCATTGCAATGCTGTCCGAAATGTGTGATTTTTGCTTGTATTGATCAAATTCTTGTTTTTGTTTGCGGATGGAGGTTTATCTTTTTTGCCATATTTGAGGTTTCCTCCATCCGATTTTATTAGTAGTTATGAAACGAATAAAGAGTGAATATCCTTTAGCTGATATATTTAATTTTGTGTTGGGCAAGTTATCTGTTTTGAAATCTATTTCTAAGCCTGTAACTTTCTCTTCCCGTGATAATGCTATCCCTGCATTATTTTACGATGTTGTGTTGTATGAAAAATACTTTAGGCACTGATATACAATCGGACACCACAGATAAAATCAATTCATTTCAATTTGAGTGCCATCACTTCTAATGATGACACCAACAGCATTAACAGGAACTTTTATCTTAATGCTTAATTCACAAAAAGAATAACTCATAATATATATAAATTTAGGCAGTAATTATTATCTTTGTGGTGATTTTGCCACCGTAGAAGATCCTTAAAGCAATATTTGTCTTATGGACTGTTGCCTGGATCTTAAATTCACGCATAGATTTAATAAGGAGCGTTTTATAGGCCCCCTTTCATTTAGCCTATAATCACTCCTTATTTATTAGGAATTTATAACCAATTAAACATTATATACATGAAGAATTTGTTCAAAATGTACAGAGATTGGAGAAATAGAAAGTTTGTGGAAAAGATAAACAAAATCTATTTTAAACAAGATAATGACGGCAATCTTTTTATGGAAGGAAGCCTGTATGTTTATGGTAAAAACAACGGTGTAATTTCATCATGGGTGGATAAGTCGCTTGATGATGTCAAAAAGTCTATATCTGATTTGCCATGAGAAAAAAAGAACTTATTAAAAAAATGAGAGAATATCAGTCTTGGCGGAAAGGTGCTGATATTCCCATGATGCCACCATCCGAAGTCACAAGGATTATTGATTCCGCAATAACGGTGATAGAAAAGTCTGATACAAGCAAGGCGAATGCCGTGCTGTTCAAAAAAGAAGTGATAGACAAACTTCACATCACTGTGGGTGCTATGATTTTGGACGGGTATGACGAGTTAGATTCCTGTGTAAAGTATGTTAATGACTTAATACGTGAGTTAGATGAAAATTAATTTGTTTGTAAACGGAAATTTGGTGTGCGACCGAAGCGAAGCGAGGGAGCACAGAGGCAGTCTAGCTGCACAGGGGCAGTCTAGCTGCACAGGGGCAGTCGAAGTTATAACACTATGTGGTGAGGAACTTCCTAGTGATTATGACATTTCTGATGCTGTTATAATTGATGGCGATATTCATTGTCGTAGTATCAGTTATAATGGCATTGTTGTTTGTAAAGGTTCTTATACCGTTATAGAGGAAGGGGGTGATTATGGGTCACTCTAACGGTAAAATCACTGCACCTGTAGGATTGGATAGTGATGTATATCCTACTCTAGGTATCGGTCCTACTAGTGATGGCTATGATTTGGGGTATGCGTGTCTTAGCGAAAAAATTAATATGTGGAGTTATATAAAACCCAAAGAAGCGTCTAGTCCTTCATTTGACAACGCTAGTTTACCTGGTATAGTTTACGATTCTGTAAATAAGAAATTAGTATATGATAGACCTAAAACATGGGCTAGGCTTACTGATTTTGATGGATACGATCATGGGGCTAAACCTCTTACAATAGATAAAGATATTCTAACTAATCCCGTAGACGCTACAAAGACAACGTTTGTACTTACAATTTCACCATATTGGGCTGATTCTAGGTATAATTGGGGTAAAATACTTGGGGGATTTACTTGGTCTAATATGAAAATAAAGGTGGAAGTATATAATCAATTAAAGAGATTGGTGGATTCTGGAGTTTTCGTTGTAAGTAGTATTGATAGTACAGGAAAAATTTCAATTACCCTTAATCGCAATAATCTCATATCTATGGGGGATACATATATTTATATTAAGGGTTATTTTTGTGATTACAGTGGAAATGTATTATGCTTAATCCCTACTACATCTGACGGATTTATTCGTAAGCCGATAGTGGTTACTCAAAGTCTTTCTATTACACTTGGAGATACAACAGCCAACGCTTCTGGATTCTCTGTTTACGGACAGTTGACAAATGGGTCTACTTCTTCTAAATGCAGATTAAACATTACAAATAATACTTCTAGTGATTACGTTGCTTCATCCGGCAGACCATACGCTAGATATAGATGGAGAGCGAAAGATGGATCTTATACAGGTCAATGGTCAGGTAATATATTGATGCCTTCGTGCACAAATATTCCTAAATCATTTACCCGTAATGACGTGGTTGATGCTGGTAATCCCCCATCTTATGGTAATGTTACTCAATGGTATGTTGATTATCAAGTTATTATATATTAAACACTGGATACAATATACACAAGCAATGGGCATGGAACGGCAGCTTAGGTCTGTCTGTGTGTATTCTGTATTGCTCATCAATGCAGAACTGGCATGGATTCTTAGATGTTACTGCTGTTCTCCATCCCTTGAAATTTGAAATGTTTTTCCATGAGTTGTAATTTGCTTCATTGAAAATACCTAGAATCATCTGTTGTTCTATAACATACAACTGGCTTATACCGTTTGTAGCATATCCTCTACCGTAGTGTTTCTGTTTGCTTGGCGGAATAAATGATACGTTATATGGTGATGATATGTTATTCCATATCTTCTTTTGAACCTCATCCGTTATTTTTTCTATATTGTTCGTTTTTATTGACAGTAATGTATTGGCAAGATATACTTCAACAACAGCGCGGAATCTGTTTGTATTTGTGTTTATTCTCTGCTTTGTCGTTTCTCCACCGTATGTCCTTTCCATATATTCCTTAATGCCGTTGTCCGTCATTGAAATATACTCCCATCCAAGATCATCGTTTAATTCGAGTGACAGTTTATTGCTTTCCAGTACATATTGGTATATGTCGTTATATATATCCTCACGAAACTTTTTGGTCAGTTGTAGCACTTTTTCTTTTTGGCTATCCGGGAGTTTTGATATTGACTTGAATGATTTAGCCCCTGCCAAAAGAAATACGGCCAGAAGGTCTTTAGAGAACTTCTCCGCACGTTCTTTGGTTGACGATTTGATACCGTTCGCAAGTCTTTTTACCTGGAAGTAATAGTCTGCAATCTTAGATGTTTCTTCTTTGTTGATCATTGGCTTCTACTCTTTCTGTTATACCGTTTGCTACCATGTTTATCATCAAACTCTTGAAATCGCTTTGGCTGTAAACTTTTTGCCCAATTGATGCTAGAGTTTGAAAGATTACAATTTGATTCTCATACAAAACCTTTTGGTTCTGTATGATAGCGTCAAGTTTCGATAATATTTCTCTTTCGTTGTCCATAGTGCAAAGGTATGTATTTTAAATAAAAAAGGCAACAGTGAAGATTCACATCTGTCTGCTGCCAAAGTAAAAACATCGTAATGGTTTCATTTAGATAGTGCAAAGTAACAGAAAATATGGTATGGTATTAATGTACATTTTCACACACATTTTAGAACGTTAATCCAACGCCCACTATCGGCTATCATAAATGAATTACCGAATACTTTATAATGGTGTTCATTTGTTCCTTAATTCCCATCTAAATATCAACTAGCCTAATTATTACATTGCAAATATAATACTTTTTTGTATATTTGCAATGTATCAATAAATAAAAAGGCATTTATAACCAATTAAACACTATTTAACAAAATTAGTTATGTTATAATTTAATTTATAGTTATATTTGCAATATGAAACGAGCA